>Ga0302319_10023816_pt1 | contig 10922 bp, 10 predicted proteins | sample Bog_T0_2_FD_203319 | JGI IMG/M metagenome (GOLD analysis project Ga0302319, IMG submission 203319) | Peat permafrost microbial communities from Stordalen Mire near Abisko, Sweden - Bog_T0_2 | ecosystem: Environmental > Terrestrial > Soil > Wetlands > Peat | place: Sweden: Abisko, Stordalen Mire... | reverse complement strand
AATTCAGGCGTTCTCTTAACGGATAAAAGTTTTTTGCTTCTTTTTTTCAAAAAAGAAGTTCTTTCTTGAAAGAAAGAACCAAAGAACTTTTGCTACTTATGCGGCACGGGCCGCGACAAACGTCGAATGGTGGGGCGGGGGCGGCGGGGTTAGCAATATATAAAAAGGTGGGACGTTTATGAAAACGGATCGGTTGCTTTCTCCTGAGGACCTCGAGGCGGCGCTGCGGCAAATTGGCGCGGAGCGCTATCATAGCCTGCACCCGTTTCACCGGCTGCTGCACGACGGCAAGCTGGATCGCGGCCAGGTGCAGGCCTGGGCGCTGAACCGCTACTATTACCAGGCCATGATCCCCATTAAGGACGCGACCTTGCTGGCGCGGCTGCCCGACGTGGAGGATCGCCGCGAGTGGCGCCGGCGCATCGTGGACCACGATGGCGACGCCAACAGCATCGGCGGCGTCGGGCGGTGGCTAAAGCTGGCCGAAGGCGTGGGGCTGGACCGCGACTATTTGCGCAGCACCGCCGGCATCCTGCCCGGCACCCGTTTCGCCGTGGAAGCGTATGTCAATTTCGTGCGCGACCGCAGCCTCGTGGAGGCTGTGGCGTCGTCACTGACCGAATTGTTCTCGCCCACCATCATCGCCGAACGCGTCTCCGGCATGCTGAAGCATTACGATTGGATCACGCAGGACACGCTGGCTTACTTCACACCGCGGCTGACCCAGGCGCCGCAGGATAGCGACTGGGCGCTGGCCTATGTGAAACGCCACGCCGATACGGCGGAAAAACAGCAGGCTGTGCTCAACGCGCTGCGCTTCAAATGCGACGTGCTCTGGGCGCAGCTCGATGCGCTGCACTACGCCTATGTGACCCCTGGCTTGATCTCGCCCGGCGCGTTCCGGCCGGGCTGACGCAACGCTTGCTCCATCCCCGGCGCCAGTGCTTCATCCCCGCATGCGGGCCGCCGTCATCCAATTCGAAGCCGGGACAAACAAGGCGGCCAATATCGCGGCCGCCGCCGCGCTGATCGAGGCGGCCATAGCCGGCGACCGGCCCAGCCTTATCAGTCTGCCGGAAATGTGGAGCTGCCTGGGCGGCGATCGCGCCGCCAAGCATGCGGCGGCGGAAACTTTGCCCCCGGCGGGCGAAGGCGGCGCGGCCTATCGGTTCCTGCAGGAAACGGCGCGGGCGCATGGCCTGATCGTGCATGGCGGCTCGATCGGCGAACTGGCGGATGGCACCCTGTTCAACACCAGCCTGGTGTTCGGGCCGGACGGCGCGGAACTGGCGCGCTACCGCAAAATCCACCTGTTCGACATCACCACGCCCAGCGGCGAGGGCTACCGCGAGAGCCGGCTATTCGGCGCCGGCGACCGGGTTGTGGTGGCCGATGCAGGCGGGAGTCGACTGGGGCTGTCCATCTGCTACGATTTGCGTTTCCCCGAACTATATCTGGCGCTGCGCCGGAACGGGGCCGAGGTGATTTTCGTGCCATCCGCGTTCACCGCCGAAACCGGCCGCGACCATTGGGACGTGCTGTTGCGCGCCCGTGCGATCGAAACTCAAAGCTGGATCGTCGCCGCGGCCACTACGGGCCGGCATGCGGACGCGCAGGCGCGGCCACGCGAAACCTGGGGCCATTCGATGATCGTGGATCCCTGGGGCACGCCGCGCGCCACGCTCGGCAGCGCGCCCGGATTTGCGTCCGCCGAGATCGACCTGCAGCAGGTGGCGCGCGTGCGCGCGGCCATGCCGGTGCTGCAGCATCGCCGGCTGGCCTGAGCCACATGGATCAGACCGTGCCGGACCTCGCCAAACGCCAGCGCGCCGTCTCCCGGCTCTGCTTCGTCGCGGCGCCCTCGCAACTGGCGCAGGAAAGCCGGGCCCGCATGGTGGCGACGCATGGCGATGTGCCGTTCGAGGATGCCGATATCGTGGTTTGCCTCGGCGGCGACGGTTTCATGCTCGAAACCCTCCACCGCACATTGACGCGCGCCGTGCCTGTGTACGGCATGAATTGCGGGTCGGTCGGCTTCCTGATGAACCCGTTCCAGGAGGAGGACTTGCCCGAGCGCCTGGCCAGCGCGCAGGAGGTGGTGCTGCACCCGCTGCGCATGCACGCCGTCACGCGCACCGGGGCGGTCGAGGAAGGGTTGGCGCTGAACGAGGTTTCGCTGTTGCGGCAATTGCGGCAAACCGCGAAAATCCGCATCACGATCGATGGCCGCGTGCGGCTGCACGAACTGGTGTGCGATGGCGTGCTGGTGTCCACGCCGGCGGGCTCCACGGCGTACAACTTGTCGGCACATGGGCCGATTGTGCCGCTTTCGGCGAATTTGCTGCCGCTGACACCCATATCTGCGTTCCGGCCGCGGCGGTGGCGGGGCGCATTGCTGCCGTGTACGGCCGACGTGCTCTTCGAAGTGCTCGAAGGTGACAAACGTCCCGTTGCGGCAGTGGCGGATTTTACCGAAGTGCGCGATGTTGCCAGCGTGGCCGTTAGTGAGGATCGCAGCGTGTTTACCACCATCCTATTCGATCCCGATCAGGGCCTGTCCGAGCGTATCGTCGCCGAACAGTTTACGGTTTAGCCGCGATGATGCGCATATGCGGGCTGATCGCCCTGGCGCTGCTGCTGGCTGTCCCGCCTGCACAGGCGCAGACCCCAGGCGGCAGCGGCCAAACGCTAGGCCCGCGCGCCGCGCCTGGCGCCAACCCGTTCGCGTTGGCGCCGTGGGCATCGCTGGGCGGCGGCGGTTCATCGATCCGTGATCCGTCGCAATCCGGCATGGACCTGGCCGCGCGCGAGAGCGATGCCACCTATATCGACGTCTATGGCCGCAAGAAAACGCCAACGCTGGGGCCGCGCACACGCACCGATGGCGATTCGCCGGCCTGGTCGGAAGCCGCCATTCCGCAGGAATTGCCGCTCAGCAACCCCACCAATTGCAGCAACGAAGCCTACAGCACGGTCGGCGGCCAGGCCGCCACGGGGGCCGACATGATCGGCGCTCTCGGAGGCCGCTGTTAGGCAGGAAGGCCAGGTTCGATTGTCGGTCGTCAGCTTTCAGTCATCGAAGCGCTGGTGTGACTTCTTCTGATGACTGACAATTGAAAGCTGACAACTGATCCTGGGTCCAGGGGCAGAGCCCCCGGCTTTGCTTCCTAACGGTTTCGTGATGCATCCGATCACAGCCGCGCCGTCGTAACGCGCATGGGCGCCGATTCACGGACCCTTTGGAGTGTTCACGATGGCTGACTTGATCGACGACATGTTGCGCGACACGACTGAGGTAATGACGGAGCTGACGGCTAAGGCGAAGGAGGCTGTGAATACAGGCACGTCGCGGCGCGATTTCTTCGCGCGGACGGCGACGCTGGCCGGGGCGACGGTGCTGGGCAGCGCAGGCGCCGGATTATTGCAGCCGATCGCGGCCGCCGCGGCGACGCGGCCGACCAAGGGCAATAACGACACGTTGCAAGAGGTGATTAACCTGGCGGCGACCGCGGAATCGCTGGCGGTGACGTTTTATTATCAGGCGCTGGAGAACGTGGCCGGCTTGCCGGATGTGAACAACGCGGCGAACCGCAATTACTTTCAGGCGGCGCTGACGCAGGAATTCGAGCATTTGCAGATATTGAAGCAGTTGGGCGCCGTGCCGGTGACCGAGATGTTCTATTTCCCGCCGGGCATGTTCACCGACGAATCGGTGTTTTTCCCGACCGCGATCCTGCTGGAGGAGTATTTTATTTCGGCGTACCTCGCCGCGGCGCTGGATTTTTCTGGTGCGGTTTCCACCGGCATTCCCACGGCGTTTCCGTTTGGGCTGGGTTTTGCGGTGCAGGTGCTGGGCGTTGAGTGCGAGCACAAGGCACTGCTCGGCGTCGCTGCGAATATCACGCCGCCCAATAGCGTGATTATCGAGACGGCGCTGCTGAAGACGGTGATGGATGCGGTGAAGCCGCTGACGCCGTTCCTGGATGGGGCGGACGGATTTGTTGGGCCGGTCAGGATGCCGAAGAAGTCTGTGATCGAGACGACGGCGGCGCCTTATGGCTCGTCGTTTTTTCCGAAGTACAAGATCGTCTAAGTTCTGGCTGGAAGAAAGCGGTTCTTTTTGGAAAAAAGAACCAAAAAACTTTTGCACGGCTGTCGCGGACCAGTCGGCGACAGCCGGGTAAAAGTTTTTGCTTCTTTTTTCAAAAAGAAGCGCTTCCTTCCGCGCCAGGTTTACGCGGCTTCGTGCAGGCTTTCCGGGGCGGACAGGCTGGCGGCGGCCAGGGCCACCTGGCTGTTCGGATCGCGCATCATGTAGCCCCGGCCCCAGACCGTGCCGATCAGATTGCCGGCGCCGGATTGCGCGAGCTTCTTGCGGAGCTTGCAGATGAACACATCAATGATTTTCATTTCGGGCTCATCGATGCCGCCATACAGGTGGTTCAGGAATGCTTCCTTGGTGAGTACCATACCCTTGCGCAGCACGAGCAGTTCCAGGATGGCGTATTCCTTGCCGGTGAGATGGACCTGGTTGCCATCGACGAGCACATCGCGGCTATCGAGGTTCAACTGCAGATTGCCGATTTTCAGTAGCGGCTGGCTATAACCCTTGCTGCGGCGGATCACCGCCTGGATGCGGGCCACCAACTCCGCCTTGTCGAACGGTTTGGTGATGTAATCGTCGGCGCCCATGCCGAAGCCCTTGACCTTGGCTTGCGGGCGCGTGAGGCCGGACAGGATCAGCACCGGCGTTTCGACGCGGCTGCTGCGCATACGCCGCACCACCTCGTAACCCTCCATGTCCGGCAAAAGCAGATCCAGCACAACGATATCGTAATCGTAGTGCCGTACGAGCTCGAGCGCTTCCTCCCCCGTATCGGTCTGATCGACGATCGCGCCATGGCTGCGAAGCATCAGGGTTATACCGCGGGATGCGGCGAGGTCGTCTTCTACGAGCAGGACACGCATTGCTACCTCCGTGCGATCAATTCGAAAACCATACCACCTGCACGTGCAGAGTGCCATACTTTTTTCATCATCAGATGCATAATTTCTGAAAATAAGACGCAGTGCGACGTGAAACCGTTAACGAATTAGAAAAACGTATCTTTAATTAGTAGAAATATGATTAATAAAACTCAGGCGGTCCGCCCGCTATCGGCCCTGGCGGGGGAGGTAGCGCGGTATCACGCGGCGTTCGTCACCGGCCAGGTGGTTTCGGTATCGGCGCTGTCCGTGGCCGTGGCCGGGCTGGCGCGGCATCTGGCGGTGGGTGACAGGCTGAGCTTGCAGGCACGCGACGGGCGGGCCGTGCTGGCCGAAATCGTCGGCATTCATGGTGGCGTGCTGCGCGCGGCGCCGTTCGGCGCCACGCTTGGTATCGGCGCCGGGGCGCCGGCGCGAGCCGAGGCGGGGCCCGGCAGCGCGCGCTTCCGCGGCAGCCTTGCCCCGTGCGACGCCTGGCTCGGCCGCGTGATCGATCCGCTTGGCACACCGTTGGATGGGCGCGGCGCGTTGCGGCAGGGCAGGGACGCGCGGCCGGTGCGCGCTGCGCCGCCGCCAGCCACGCAGCGCGCGCGGTTGGGGCCGCCGATCGATCTGGGCGTGCGCGTGCTGAATTGTTTCGCTACCTGCCGCACCGGCCAGCGCCTGGGCCTGTTTTCGGGCTCTGGCATCGGCAAATCCACGCTGCTGTCCATGCTGGCGCGCCACACCGCCTGCGACGTGGCCGTGCTGGCGCTGGTGGGCGAACGCGGCCGCGAAGTGCGTGAATTCATCGAGGACGATCTGGGCGAGGACGGCCTGGCGCGCGCCGTCGTTGTGGTGGCGACATCCGATGCGCCGCCGCTGCTGCGGCGCGAGGCGGCCTATGCGGCCATGACGGTAGCCGAACATTTCCGTGACGCCGGCAAATCGGTGCTGTTGCTGATGGATAGCGTCACGCGGTTTTGCCTGGCATTGCGCGAACTGGGCCTGGCCGCGGGCGAGCCGCCGGCCACGCGCGGTTATCCCCCTAGCGTATTTGCCGAACTGCCGCGGTTGCTGGAACGCGCCGGTCCCGGCGTGGCGGTTGGCGGCGCGCCGGCCGGGCAGATCACCGCGCTATTTACGGTGCTGGTGGAAGGTGGCGACCATGACGAGCCGGTGGCCGATGCGGTGCGCGGCATCCTGGACGGCCACGTAGTGCTGGACCGGCGCATCGGCGAGGCTGGCCGCTATCCGGCCGTGGACGTGCTGCGCAGCCTGTCGCGCGCCGCCTCGGGAATATTGACGCCGGAACAATCGGCCCTGGTCCGGCAGGCGCGGGCGCGGCTGTCGCTGCATGCCGACATGGCCGATATGGTGCGCCTGGGCGCCTACAAATCCGGCACGGACGCCGATGTGGACGAGGCATTGCGCGTAGCGCCCCGGCTCGACGCGATGCTGACCCAGGCGCGTGACGATCCCACGAGCCTGGAACGCAGCTTCGCGTTGCTGGCGGATGCGCTGGGCAATGGCTGACGCGCTGGCGACCTTGGCGCGCCTCCGCCGGCTGACGGCCGACTACGCGCGGCGCGAGCTTGCGGCCGCATTGGCCGAGGAACGCGATGCGGCGGCGCTGGAGGCGGCCGCGCTGGATTCGTTACGGCGCGAGGCCGAGGCCGCGGTGGTGGATGCGGCGCATCCGCTGGCGGGCCGTTTTTCCGAGTGGTTGCCGGCGGGGCAAGCGGCGTTGCTTGGCGCGGTTTCGGTTAAGCATGCGGCCTTGGCGCGCGTGGGGGCGGCGCGGGGGTTGCTAGGGGAAGCGCGGGCGGCGGAACGGGCGGTGACACAGCTGCGCGAGGCGCAGGGTGACCGGGCACGAGTGGCGGAGCGGCGGGCGGAGCAGGTGCGGCTGGATGATTTGGTCCGCGTAGCGCGCAAAGCGGGAGATTAGGGGCGGGATGCTCTCCGCATACCACCCGATGCTGGCGCGGCGCGATCGATATCAACGGCAAAAAGTTTTTGCTTCTTTTTCAAAAAGAAGCTCTTTCTTCCCTAAAGAAACATGCTTTCGATTTGATTTTGATCCACATCCTCCAACCGCACCGGCGACCATTTCGGCTTGCGGTCCTTATCAATAATCATAGCGCGCACGCCCTCGGCAAAATCGGGATGCGCCGTTACGCTGGCGGTGAGATGCAGCTCGGCGGCCAGGCATTCGGTCAGGTTGTGTTGTGCGCCGCGGCGCAGGATGCCGAACGACCACAGTAGCGAGCTGGGTGAGGCGGCGCGCAGTGTGGCGATCGTGGCCTGGCCCCATTCGCCTTCGTTCTCGAGGCGGGCAAGGATTTCGGCGACGCTATCGGCGGAGAAACAGCGGTCGATCGCGTCGCGATACGGCGCCAGGGCGAACGACGGCAGCTTGGCCGCGGATTCCGCCAGCGCCGCCACGCCGTCGCGCGCCAGGGCGGCCGACAGGGCGGGCAGATCTGATTTAGCAACGAAGTGCGTAGCGAAGCCGGCATGCACGGCGTCCGCGCCGTTCAGGCGCGTGCCGGTCAGCCCGAGATAATAACCCAGCGCGCCCGGCAGCCGGGGCAGCACGAAGCTGGCGCCGACATCGGGGAACAGCGCGATACCGGTTTCAGGCATGGCCAGCAACGCCGATTCGGTGACCACGCGGAACGTGCCGTGTACCGAAACGCCAATGCCGCCGCCCATGCAAATCCCGTCGATCAGCGCGATGTAGGGTTTGCCGAGCTCGGCGATCAGCCGGTTCAGCTTGTATTCCTCGGCGAAGAAGGTGCGGATGCTGGCGGCGTCGTGCGCCAGCGCGGCATCGCGGATGGCGCGGATGTCGCCGCCGGCGCAGAAGGCGCGGCCGCCCAACCCTTCGATCACCACGGCATGGATACGCGGATCGTGGCGCCACGCGGTCAGCGCCTCGGTCAGCGCCACGATCATCTCATGGTTCAGCGCGTTCAGCGCCGCCGGGCGGTTCATCTGCAGCCGGCCGATACGGCCCTCCACCGTCGCCAATACCGTATCCGCCATGAAGCCGCCTCCGCTGATCCGCCGGCCCCGATAGACGCGGCGGGGGCGGTTGTCCAAAGTAAGCAAGGCAGCGCTTCTTTTTGAAAAAAGAAGCAAAAACTTTTGCTCGTATGCAGGCGTGCTGGACCGGGCATAAGCGCCTTACAAGCAAGAGTTTTTTGGTTCTTTTTTGCAAAAAAGAACGGCTTTCTTCGCTTCCCCTTGCCGTTGTCAGCCGCGCCCCGGCTCAGGCAAGGCTTGCGCATGGATCGCCCCAACGCCCGCATTGCGAGTCCCGCCGAGCCCGGCCTGGTGCTGAGCGGCCTGTCGCTGCGCACGGGGCGTGCGGCGGCACTGGATGCGGTGTCGCTGGAGGTGGCGCCCGGCGCGTTCCTGGGGCTGCTGGGCCCGGCTGGCAGCGGCAAATCCGCCCTGCTGGCGGCGCTGGCCGGCACCGCGACGCCCACCGGCCAGGCCAGCCTGCACGGCGCCGACCTGCAGCGCCCGAAGCCGCACCTTCGCGGCCTGGGCGTGGTGCAGCAGCACGACGCGCTGTTTCCGCACCTGACGCTGGCCGAAAACATCGCCTACCCGCTGCGCCTGCGCGCCGTGCGCGCCAGCGAGCGCGCCCGGCTGGTGGAGGCCGCACTGGAACTGGTGCAGTTGGAAAATGCCAGCCGGTTGCCGCACCGCGTCACCCAAGCCGAGCGCCAGCGCGCCGCCTGGGCGCGCGCCACGATTTTCGGCCCGCGGCTGCTGCTACTCGATGAGCCACTCAGCGACCAGGATGTGGCCGGCCGCGCCGCCACGCTGGCCACGCTGCGGCGCCTGCACATCATGCTCGGCTGCATCACCATCATGGCCACCCGCGTGGCGGCCGACGCCATGGCGCTGAGCGACCAGGTAGCCGTGCTCCACCGCGGCCGCATCGCGCAACTCGCCGCGCCCGCCACGCTCTACGACGAACCGGTCTCGGCCGAAGTGGCGCGCGCCGGCGGCGAGGCCAACCTGCTACCCGGCGTGGTGCACGCCATCGACGAAGATGGCGTCGCGCGCATCGGCCTGGCCTGCGGCCCGGTGGTGGAGGCCGCCGCCGCGCCTGGCCTGCGCGTGCGCGACACCTGCCTGTTCTTCGTGCGCCCCGAACGCGTGGCCGTCGCCGGCATGCGCGCCGGCGACATGGGCGACGGCGCCATCGAAGCCACGCTGCTGGAAGCCCTGCATCTGGGCGACGGCGTGCGCCTGCGCCTGCTGCTGGGCTCCGGCGCCGAACTGCTGGTGAAACGACCCCTCGCCGCGGGCCTGCGCGGCCTGAAGCAAGGCGAGCAGGTAGCCGTGGCCTGGCAGCCGGAGCATGCGCTGGTTTTCGGCAACGAAAGTAAGTGAGGCAAGCGCTGCTTTTTTGAAAAAAAGAAGCAAAAAACTTTTCCAATGCTGTTGCGCGTCTTAGCAAATTGTAGGGTGGGCCTCAGCCCACCATCACACGGTGCGGGCGCCAGCTGGTTCGTTGTCAAAATAAAACAAAACCCGCCAATCCGTCCAACGCAACGTTCTGGCTATTTGGGCGGCAGGGCAATCAGGTAGGGAAGCCCACCATTGATACCGGCTTTCTCTTTCCAGATCGAAGCCGCGAAACCGGCGGGAAGGCCGGCCTGCAATTGCGCGGTCGTGAGGCCCGAGATGCCCGTGTCGTTGGCGGTGTTGCCGGCGCCCTGCGCAAGGTTGGAGACGCCGCTGGTGGTCGTATCCCAATACGCGTCCGCGTTGGCCCCGCCCGAATTGTCGTAGCCAATGAGGCCGCCAACATAGGTTCCCGACCCGCCGGCGACCGGTCCTGACGAATAGGAGTCGGCGATCGAGCTTGCCGCGTCCTCAAAGCCCACAAGGCCGCCGACAAACTCGTTCGCAGCGGCACTGGCCTGCCCGGTGGCAAAGGAATTCTGAATGGCGCCGTCCTGATTGTAGCCCACAAGGCCGCCGGTGACAGCGCTATTGGCGTTGCTCGTGGCCGCCCCCGACGCCCAGGATTGCGAAATGATGGCGGCCGCCCCCGAACTCTGGTTGGCGCCGACCAGGCCGCCGACACCATCGTTCGAGCCGCCGCTGACCGCGCCTGTCGCGTAGCATTGCGAAATCGAGACCGGCGCGTTGCCATCGGAGAGGCTGACGCCCACCAGCCCGCCGCTGGCGTAATTGACGCCGCCCACCACCGCGCCGGTGGCGTAGGATAGCGTTATGGCGGCGTTATAGTTGAGCCCGACCAGGCCGCCGATATCGGTATCGGCCGTGTCGGTGACGGTCGCGCTGGAATAGGACTGCGAAATGCTCGCCTGATAGGATCGCCCGACGAGGCCACCGATATTGGCGCCGTCTCCGCCGGTCAAACTGCCGCTGGAATACACATTCGCAATCGTGCCGTTGTTCAGGGCCGCCAGGGCGCCGACAAGCGATCCGCTCCCCGCGGCAATTGTGACGTTCGTCAGCCCGAGATTGCTCACGCTGCCGCCGGCGGCAATGAGCGCGAACAGGCCGACCTGGGCGCCGCTGGTCTGATCGTTGATTGCCAAATTCGAAATCGTGTTGCCGAGCCCCTGGAGGCTGCCGGTGAACCCGCTGCCGATCGGGGAAGCCGCATAGGTGCCGTCGCGCTTGGCGTTGTACGGTGCGGCGAGTGCGTAGGCGCCGCTCGCATTCGCCGCGATGTCGCTTGCCAGCGCGGCCACGGTGCCGGCCAGGGTGTAGGGCTTACCGTTGATGGTCAGCGCGTTGGTCAGGCTTTTGAACTGCACGGCGCCCTTGCTGCTGAATGACAGCGTGCCGCCCGTCCCGCCATCATCGGTGATGAGGGAGACCGCGCCGGCGCCACTGACCGCGACCTGATTCTGGACGGCGATCGACTGATAAGCGTCCAGCGTCAGGCCTGACCC
>Ga0302319_10023813_pt1 | contig 10923 bp, 12 predicted proteins | sample Bog_T0_2_FD_203319 | JGI IMG/M metagenome (GOLD analysis project Ga0302319, IMG submission 203319) | Peat permafrost microbial communities from Stordalen Mire near Abisko, Sweden - Bog_T0_2 | ecosystem: Environmental > Terrestrial > Soil > Wetlands > Peat | place: Sweden: Abisko, Stordalen Mire... | reverse complement strand
AGTTCCCGATTTCCCAACCGGGCGACATTCTCCTGCAACCGGGATTTGTCCTGGGTGAAAATTCTGAGACTCCGGGTTCCCCGTGAAATTGTGACGAGCCATTGTTGATTGTTCGTGGCGGCCTTGACGGCCGAGTCCGAGAACAAAACGTGCTCGACGGTTTTTCCCTGCGACCCATAGGAAGTGACCGCATAGCCACGGACGAACTGGCGATAGTGCGCCGGAACGCTTCGCCCGTCATGGAGATGAATGCGCCCGTCCGGGGCCACACTTTTGACAGACACCAGTTCACCATTGACCAATGGCTTTCCTTCGCAGGCTTTCGAGTTGGCCTTGAGTTGAAGCCTATCCCCTGGCGCAAGTGCCATTTCAACCGGCTGACAAACGGTGATCCGGTCCAAATTCTTGAACGCGACTTTCCGAACTCGTTTTTCCGTTTCAACCAAAAGGTGTGAGGCGGTTGCCTTTAACAGCTTCCCTTGCTCACCCTTCCTGAAATCGCCAGTGTCCCGGTTAAACACCAGCACCGCGTTGACGGGATAAAATCGTTGGTCGCGCTTTTGGGCTTCGGTTAGGTCAATGCGTTCGTGGGCCAGGACGGTCACATCGTCTTTTCCGATCAAACCGGCATTCCGCAAACCGATACGAATGCGTTCGTTGATTTCATGGATCTCCGCCCAAGTCTGGGACACGACCACAACTGATCTTTTGCGCTGGGCCAATTCCACATATCCGGCGACCAATTGTTCGCGCTGCTCATCTAAGGTTCGGCATTCGGCAATCACGCCAAGCTGGTCCAATCGGTCAAACGATTCGGCATAGTAGCCGGTCTGCGCTTTCCGAACGGCGGCACGATATTGCTTAATCCGCTTTCGCTCGGACTTCGTTTCGCCGAGTTTCGGATTCTGGCGTCGAATCTTGCTCAATCGGACAGGCTCAAGCCCCGAATACTTCTCAATGGCGCGCAAAGCATCCGATGCCTCGACCGCTCCGTGCTGGCGGGTGTCGCCCGAGAGAATCACCCGTCCGCTATGTTGGTGAATGAAGGTCAGTAATTCGTGCATCTGCTTGCCGCCGATTTGGCCGGCTTCGTCCACAATCACGACCGTGCCGGGAATCATTCGGCGCCTGGTCAAAAATTCCGAGACGGTTTGGGTCTCACCGAAACTCGATTTCAAATCCAAGGCTTGCTGGCGCTGCGGCGCTATCACCCGAATGACGTGCCCGGCACCGGTCAGGCCATTACCGATTTCGCGCAAGGTGTGACTCTTGCCGGTGCCCGCGCCGCCGCTGAAAAGGGTTGCGAAGTCCTCAGATTGAAGGATTTTTTCCGCCGCCGCCTTTTGGTCTGGCATCAAACCGGGTGAGACCTTGTGCTCAAGGTTGAATGCCGGATGCTTCCATTTGCCATCCTGTGCCAGGCAAATGATTTCCCATTCCCGGTCCAATATCTCGCGCGTGGTGATTTTTCCGGGCGCGTATTCGCTCCGAAGAAATTGGCGACGTTCACTCGCCGTTTTTAAATCCTCAACATTGAATGGCCGTCCCCGCTCACGCTCCAAGGCGGCGGACAATAGTTCGTGTTCACTCACGACGGAATGCCGGTCGAACAAATGGTCTTCCGCCCACCGGATGGCCACTTCGGCAATGGGAAGCCGATTGGCCAGTGTTTCCGAATTGGTTGGCCTGACCAGCTTGACCAGCGATTGCCGCTCCTCCTGGGTGACCTGGCCGGCCCAAAGCCTTTCAAGCTCAGACAATCGAATGCCGGCGATTTTCCGGCTGCGTTCAGCCTGGGCAATTTGGGCGCGTAATTCCTTGAGGTTGCCACCTGCGAGTTCGGGCTTCTCGCGCAGCTACTTTTCAATCCGTTCGTCAATTTCGTTGTGCCGCTTCGAGAACCGGGTGCAAAGTTCCTTGGCCACCCCGGCAATCTGAAAATCCCCTCTTGGGTGGTTCTCAATTTCATATCCGATCCGGTGAAGATCACGCGCCAATTCATGGTAATAAACGTTCTCCACGAATTTCCGTGCCTGCAACATTTCGTAGTTGGAGAGCGCCTTCCAACGATTCTCGACCGGATCGTACGTGGCGTTGAACATGATGCAGTGGGTGTGCAAATGCGGATCAAGGGAGCGCGACGTTTCGTGGCGAAACAGCGCACACACCACCTTTCCGGTGAGGCGCTCCGAGATTGTCTTGCCGTGATGAACCCGCGTTCCGGCGAAGCCTTCCAACTCCCTGGCAGCAATCCGAATCGCCCGGTTATGCGCGTCCACTATCCGCCGGTCCTCAGCTATGAACGCTTGAATGGATACCGATTTTGGTGGCGAAAACGTGAAATCGTAGAAAACACGACGGTTGGCTACAACCGCCATTTGGTCTTCGTCCCAGCGCGTTGTTTTCAATCTTTGCGTCAACGTGCCATCATCGGTCGGGTGTTCGTTCCGGCAGAGCCTCAGAAAATCCGTTTCCTTTACAACGCCGGCCAATCCCAGCCGTTCAGCGCCGGTCCCAAACCATTGACCGAGCACCTGATTCTCCTGGCTATAATAATCGCCAAGTTGCAAATGCTCCGCGAAGTATTTCTCCGCGTTGCTGAGATTGCATTGTGTCTTAATGGTCAGCACGCCCAATTTTTAGCGCAGCCAGTCCGGCAAAGTTGTAACGAGTTCATTACAATTCCCAATTCGTCAGGCGAGTGATCTGGCATTTAGACGGCATTCGCCGATGAGGTTTTCAGCCGTGTTCACCCGTGGATGCCCACGCCTCTGGTTGCTCCGCGCAACATCGCGCCGGCAGGCGAAGACAATTTGAGTTTTTGCGCCTGCCGTCACGCGGTTGGTGATGCCCCGCTGCCCGCGCTCCACATTCAAAAATCATTTTCACCTGGAGTGAAACAGGGACCCGCCGTAACACGCCTTTCTCGCCAACTCACGTTCAATGGCGAGCAAGCGATTGTATTTGGCAATTCGCTCTGAGCGGCAGAGCGACCCAGTCTTAATTTGCCCTGCATTTGTACCAACGGCGAAATCTGCGATGAATGAATCTTCCGTTTCACCGGAACGGTGCGAAATTACCACACCGTAATTTGCTTTTTGCGCGATTGCCACGGTTTCCAAAGTTTCGCTGACTGTGCCGATTTGGTTGAGCTTGATAAGAATTGCATTCGCAATCCCGGCGCGGATGCCTTCGGCGAAAATCTTTGGATTAGTGACGAAATTATCATCGCCGACAAGTTGCCGTTTCATGCCGAGGGCTTTTGTGATGGCCAGCCAGCCATCGCGGTCTTCCTCACCCATGCCGTCTTCCAGTGAGACAATGGGGTATTTCTTCATCCACTCGCTGTAAAGTTCGACCATTTGTGACGGCGACTTGCGCGAGCCATCGGATTTTTTGAACACGTAAGCCCCGTTTTCGTAAAACTCGCTCGCCGCCGGGTCAATGGCTATGGCGATGTCCTTGCCGGGTTTGTAACCCGCTGCTTTGACGGCTTCCACAATTACGTCCACTGCTTCTTCGTTGGTCTTGAGATTTGGTGCAAAACCACCCTCATCGCCGACCGCGGTGACGAGCCCGCGCTTCTGCAAGATCTTCTTCAGTGTGTGGAAGGTTTCCGCGCCGTAGCGCAACGCTTCTGCGAACGTCGGCGCACCGACGGGAAACAGCATGAATTCTTGGAAGTCCACATTGTTGGTCGAATGCGCGCCGCCATTGACCACGTTCATCATGGGCGCGGGCAAAACGTATGGCGCACTGGCTTTGCCGCCATGCAGCTCGCGGATGTAAGCGTAGAGTGGGATTTTTGCATCCAGCGCAGCGGCGCGGCAAACAGCCATTGAAACGCCGAGAATGGCATTCGCGCCCAGTTTGGATTTGGTTTCTGTACCGTCGAGCTTGCGCATCAGCTCGTCAATTTCCTTCTGTGCGTGTGGCGACTTGCCTCTTAGATTCGGCGCGATGATTTGGTTCACATTCGCCACGGCTTTAAGAACGCCCTTGCCGCCGTAACGCAGGGCGTCGCCGTCGCGCAATTCGACGGCTTCCCGAATGCCGGTGGACGCGCCGGACGGCACGCAGGCCGAAACCGTGATGCCATTGTTAAGTGCGAGGGTCACCATGACAGTCGGGTTCCCACGCGAGTCGAGAATTTCCTGTGCCGTTATCTTTTGTATTTTGCTCATAAAGTAATTTGGGGTTGGTGGACAATTTAAAAACTCATCATTTGACGATCAAGACGCTGCAATGGGCGTGGTTGGCGATGCGATCCGCCGTGTCGCCCAACAATCGTCCCCAAAGTTCCGAATGGTCGCTGTGGCCGATGATAATCAAATCATAGCCGCCATCTTTCGCAAAATTCACGATAACTTTGGCTGCATGTCCGGCGCGACTTTCGCAGGAAATCTCAATGCCCAGCCGCTTCGCCAGTTCCATCACCTCTTGTTTGCGCTCCTCAAAATAGCTTGCGGCGCCTTCGGCTTCCCCTTCGGATTCGCCTGGCAAATCCGCGTGGCGCGGCAACGGCTGGCGCACCCAAATCGCCGTCAGTTGGGCGTTGTTGTTCTGGGCGGCAATGGCAGCCTGCTCCAGCGCGGCTTTTCCGCTTTTTGAGCCGTCGTAACCCACTAGAATTTTTGCAAACATAATGACCTCACTTTCCAACTTGCGCCGGCTGGCGCGGTTGCGCTTTGTTGTTTCTCTCACTGTAAAGCCTGCCCCACTCCACCATCGTTTCAATCGTCGGCTGGAAAAACTTCTGGGCGATCAGCGTCGGCACGAACGCGCTCAAAATGACGACCGTCACGAGCACCGTATATTGTGTTTGGTCAATGATGTGGTTTTGCAGCCCGAACAGCGCCGAAATCGTGCCAAAGGTCAGGCCGGTGGCCATGAGCAGCGTCGTATAATTTGCCTCGCGGTTGCCCATGCAAAACACTTTTGTGGCCGGCCAGACAGCGATGAATTTCGTCACGATTTTCAACGCCAGCAACACCACGATGACTCCGATGGCCGCCCACATGGCTGGCAGCGAAACAAACAAGCCAGCCTTGATGAAATAAAAGGGAGTGAAAATCGTGAAGGCTATGCTCCGCATTCGGTGGACCAGCGTTTTATCCCGCAAGAATACGCCTGCCACTACCAGACCGACCAGATAAGCCGGCAACACCGCTTCGCTTTTGGCGGTGGATGCCAGTCCGCCGAGGAAAAACAGGACGAGGAAAATGAATTTCACTTCCGGCTCGCTCACGCGCGTTGCGCCCAGCCTGGTGATAATGAATTGTGTCCAGACCGGCATGAACCAAAGCATGACGGCCGTAACGACAATGAAAATTACCAGCCACCAGTTAAAATCGGCAAAAAGAGTGCCGAGCGCCAGAACCGTTCCAAAATCAGTAATAAAGCACGCCGCCAAGATCGTTTTGCCCAGGGGCGTCTGTCCGAAGCCGCCTTCAATCATCACGGCATAAACCACGGCCACAGAGGTGGTCGAGAGCGCGATGCCCGCGATTTGAGCCTGATGCAGCGGCCATCCGAGAACAAATTGCGCAAACAGCCAGACGCAGACGAACGGGAGCAGAAACGACAAAATGCCAATCGTCATGCTGGCCCGAAGATTGGCGCGCAACGAAGCCGGGTCGATTTCCGCCCCGGCGAGAAAAGTCAAAACGCCACTGCCCAGCATCGCCAGGAAATTGATCCAATCGGTCGTTTGTAAAATATGCTGGCCGCCGTGAAAATGGATGTTGCCGACGATAACCCCAACAACGATTTCAATCAGTGCGACCGAAATGCCCAGTCGGATGGAAATTAAACTGGCGATGAATGCCAGTCCCATCCAGATCGCCGCGACATACCAAATATTCTCCGTCATAACAGTATCAGATTTCCGCCCCGGCATCCACATCAGAGCGGTAGTGAATCACTCGCGCTTTTTCCAACGTTACCAAACCTCCCTTCATCATTTCATCCAACACCGGCAGGAAGGAATTGATTTTCTCCTCGCTATCCACGATTTCAATGACGAGCGGCAAGTCCAATGACAACCGGAGAATTTTCGTCGTGTGCACCCGGCTTGATTTGCCAAAACCCATAGGCCCGCGCAGGACCGTCGCGCCTGCCAGGTGAAGTTCGCGCGCCTTGAGCACAAGGGCTTCGTAAAGCGGTTGGTGATGCCAGCGGTCGCTTTCGCCGATGAATATCCGCAACAGCACAGCGTCTTGTGGGATTTGCATATTTTGCCTTATTTGATTGAGTTCATCAAGCTTGCCAGAATGTGGCCGAGCCACACGGCAAGTAAACAAAATGCGAAAGACGATAGGGCGTTGATTCCTGCGTAAAACCATTCGCCATCACGGGCCAGATTGAGGGTTTGGAGGCTGAACGAGGAAAAGGTGGTGTAGCCACCGCAAATGCCAACCATGAAAAACGTTCGAACCGTTGGGGAGACAAGCCAACGTCCTTCCGGACTGGTCAGCGTGGCGAAAAATCCGATGACGAACGAGCCGGTAACATTGATGGCCAGCGTGCCCATCGGAAAGGTTGCAAAATATCTTGAAATGACGCCATTAACCCAGAACCGGGTGATGGTTCCGAACCCGCCACCCAAACCCAGCCAGAGATATATGAGCATAAAAAACCCTACCGTTGTCCGATTGTTTGCGGACTGTCGGTAGGAGTTATCAGCTCTGAATTCGTCAGGCGGTTCACCCTTGAAGGGGTTGGCAAACTCCATTGCCAAAGCAACTTTACACCTGCGACTGAATTTTGCAACAGCGAATTATCAAGGAAAGTTTTACCGATGTAATTCAATTCCTATCCGCGCTTGCCGGTGTCCGAGTTGACGGGCTTGCGGTGTCACAGGTTGTCGTCTGTGGTGTCGGTGCCCATGTGCTCTCCATTGGCAAAGAGGCTCGAAACGCGCTGTGTCCCACCGCACAAAGACATTCCGGGGATATGCCTCTTGTGTTTAATTGACATTTGGACTCTCGCACCATCGTTCAAGTTGTAACGAATTCATTACAGGATGGAGGCGCAAAGTGCGCTTGAATGTGGGGCATGAACGCGAAGCTGAAGCTTGGTTTTTCATGGCACGCCTTACCTCTAACGTGCGTTAGAAAATTTGCTCCCGAAAAGGATTTGAAATCCATCCGCAGCCGCAACGACGGCTGGCGCATTTCGGTCGGAATTTCTCCCGACCGTCAAACGGTTCTTATCCGAAGGCCATCCGATTTGTTTACGAACCTTTCCCGATTTCCAACCGAAATATTTTTGACGCGGGAATTATGAATGTCGCCACCACATCTGACGAGACAAAGGCCCGCTTTGCGGAACTGGCTCGGAAGTACGAGCCCAAGCTCCCGAGAAAGTTTGCGCAGATGATGCCATTCCAAGAATGGATTCGAGAACTCCGCTCCAAAGGAGCTTCGTGCGATGACATCCGAACCCTGCTCGCCGATGTGAACGTGACCGTTGCCAACGACACGGTCAATCGTTTCTGCCACGAAATGATCGGAAATGAATCTGGCCGGGGTCGGAAGAGGCGGGAAAATGTTCCCCCGAGACCATCAAAACAGGAAACCCAGCAACCATCTGAACCTACCGTTCAGTCCACGGTGGCGTCTGGTTTGGCCGAAAAACGAGGGCAAATCTCCGGCCCCTGGCCAGCGAGAAAACGAGGCCCGCACATTACCGACTCAAAAAACCTTTAGAGGCAAAATCTATGAAAAAGCGAATTGACACAATTATTAATGGCAAGGGAGGCGTCGGCAAAAGTTTTTTTGCCGTCAACCTCGTCCAGTATCTCAAGGACAAATCCATTCCCCACGTCGCCTTTGATACCGACAATGCAAATTCAACCCTCAAACGCTTCCATCCCGAAGCCGCCTTTTTGGATATTGAGGACGTCAGGGAAATTGACTCGATCTTCACCGCGCTCGACAAGGCAGATTTGGTGGTGGTGGACTGCCGGGCCGCTTCAACGGACATTTTCCTAAATTATTTCGAGGAGTTGCAAATTTTCCGACTGCTGGAACAGGCGGGGGCTTTGATGACCGTCGTTTCCCCGGTAAATCATGAAACCGACAGCGTCGAACAGATTCGCACCCTGAGCGAACGCTTGAATGACAAATGCAATTACCTAATTGTCAAAAATCAGGCGCTATCAGAGCGATTCGGCAATTACGAGCAGAGTAAAACCCGCACCCGGCTCGTTGAGCAACTCGGGGCCAGGGAAATCCACATGGCCAAGCTTTACGACTGGTTGGTCGCCGATCTGAACAAAAACGACCTGACGATTACGCCTGCCATCCAGAACGAATCCTTCACCCTTTTCGACCGGCAGCGACTGGCCAACTGGCAGCGGCGATTTTACGACGAGCTTGAATCGGTTGTGGACATTCTGCTTCCACCCGCGAAGAAGTCGCGGAAACCGGCGGACGATTCCAAACCCAGCGATTTGCTTGTATGACCGAGCCGCAGGATTTTGAAAGTGTGGTCATCGAATGGAAGCATCGCCATCGCATTCGGGATGACGACCCTATCTTGGCCGCGCTGGAATTACTGAAGGTATTTTTTCAGAACGCCAAAATTGAGCTTCCGCCTGATTCAAATTCCGCCCGATTTGTTGAAGTCCGGGCGGCCATTCAGCAGTTAAATCGGCTTGGGACGGATTTTTCCAAGCAAACTCGCGATTTAGCGTTGGAAATGCGAGCTTTGCCTGATTTCGGCCGGCAGTTGCGCTCAGGGCGCATGACTGCATTCATCCTCACCGCCATCGCCTCCCTTGGCGCGGGCATTCTCATCGGAAAATTTTTGTTATGAGCACAAACTGGCTCGGCTTTCTCACCGCAGGTCTTTCCCTTTTGGCCGGCGTTTACTCATTCCTTTATCTCCATCAACCAACCGGGTCATTCATTGCCCTCGCCTTTGTGGGATTGACCGCCTACGCGATCACGACGTCAGCGGGCAATAACGGTGGCAAAATTATCGTCCGCTTGAAAGGCTTTGCCTGGACGCGCGAAGATTTCTGCCGTGGCTGGCTCATCACCGGCGACACGGGTTCTTGGTCAATGACAATTATCCTTAGACGCCGTTGACAATTAAAATTAGACACGAGCCTGTATTGGATTTCGTCTATTTGTTCATTCGTTCTCGGTGACCCTTGGGCCAGCCCCTTCGGCGGAGCGGAGTCTTTGGCGCCGCAAGGCGCCAAAGACGGAGCGGAGCCGAAGGGGCTGGCGGGCGTGGTTGGTCATCCGCCGCCTTTTTCTTTCGGTCCGGTCATTCGCTGGCTTTCACCGTCGAATTCCAAAATGATCGCGTGATGCACCAACCGGTCCACCGCCGCCATCGTCGTCATCGGATCCTTGAAAATCTGGTCCCATTTCGAGAACACCAGATTGCTGCTGACCAGCACGCTGCGCCGCTCGTACCGTTCCGCCAGGAAGGTGAACAGCACCTCCATTTCCTCCCGCGATTGCTGCGTATATCCCAGATCATCCAAAATGATCGCGTCGAAGCGGTCCAGCCGTTTGAGCGCGTCATTGAGCCGCAGTTCTTTTTTCGCTTCCAGCAACTGCTGCACCAATTTGAAAGTCGGCGTAAAGTACACCGGGATCCCCAGCCGCAAGATCAGCTCCCGGCCCAAGGCGCTCAAAAAATGGGACTTCCCACGGCCGGGCAGTCCAAAGGCCAAAATATTTTCCGCCCGCTCCACAAAGCCCCCCTCCAGCAGGGTCGGCAACTGGCGTCGCACTTTGGCCGGCAATTGAGTTTCCTTCAGGTTCCCCAGGGTCTTCCCGTTGGGAAGCTGGGAATCGCGCAACAACCGTTCCCGTTTCCGTTCGCGCCGGTCGGACGCTTCGGCCTCACACAACTGCACCAGCAGCTTGCGGTAGCCCCAGTTCTGGTGCTCGGCGCTCTCCAGCATCTCGCCGACGCGGGCGGCCATCGTGGGCAGTCGAAACTCCCGGAACAGCATCTCCAAGCTGTCAGCCGACATGACCCACCTCGCCTTCCAAGAGCGCGTCGTAGCCGTGCAAACTGGGCGTGAGGTCCGCCAACTCCTGGACCTTCGGGGTGGCCGGAACCAACCGCCCGCGCACTTCCGTGGCCCGCCACTTTCCCGCCGCCCGCAGCTGGCTTTGCAACAGCGGCTCAACTCTTTCCACGCTTTCTTCCGCCGCCAGTTTCAGCACGTGCAAGTATTCAATGACCCCGCTGCGTTCGCCGTGGTCGGCCACCAGTCGGTCGTATGCCGCCCGAAACACCAGACTGGGATAAAGCGCCTCCCGATGGCGATAGTTAATGAAGGCGCCAGGCTTGCGCAGCAGCGGCACGATGACGTGCCGGAAGTCCACTTTTCCGCCCCGATCCCCACGCACCCGCGGCAGGCAAAACAAGAAATCTCGTCCCAGATAAACCTGATGTTCGGTCTCATGCACCTCCACCCGCAGCGTTTGTCCGATCAAGCGCGACGGTACCGAATAGGTCTGCTTCTTAACGCGAATCAGGCTCTGGGAGCTGACCACCGGGGCGCATTCCTGATACTCGGCCAACTGCCCCGCCGGCAGCGGTCGCAGACAAGCCAGCTCCTCCGCAAAGCGAGTCTGTCGCTTGGCGTTGGCCGCCCGCAGCACGCTCCCCAGAAACTGGTCATAATCCTCCAGTGCCGCGAACTCGCTGCTCCCGCGTAAAATCAGGTGCTGGTGCATTCGCCGTTTCAGATGCCGGTTCAGCGACTCCACATCTCCCTGCTCGTTGGGACGCCCCACGTGGATCGTCATGGGCGTCAAATCGTAGTGCGTGCAAAGCTCCAAATAATCCGAATTATATCCACGCGGACGCCCCGCCATCGCCACCAACTCATGCGTCGCCGCACTGCTGTTGTCCGTCCCCAAAACCAAGGGACACCGGCCCAGTTGC
>Ga0302319_10023811_pt1 | contig 10924 bp, 9 predicted proteins | sample Bog_T0_2_FD_203319 | JGI IMG/M metagenome (GOLD analysis project Ga0302319, IMG submission 203319) | Peat permafrost microbial communities from Stordalen Mire near Abisko, Sweden - Bog_T0_2 | ecosystem: Environmental > Terrestrial > Soil > Wetlands > Peat | place: Sweden: Abisko, Stordalen Mire... | reverse complement strand
CCACTTAACCGGGGTGATAGGAATGCTCCCATGAAAACAAACGTTACGGCGAGCGCTGATGACGACACCGGGCTCGAGGTCGACACAGTGGCGACCGTCTACCGTGGAGCGATAGGCGATCCGCCGTGGCAGAACGTCGTCGAGATGCTGTGCGACCGAATGAATGCGATGCTGATGTCGATCTCCTTTCGGGTGATGAGCGAGGACATGCCGTCAATCGGCGTGCAGGCGTTCCGGGGCCAGGGGCGAAAGCTCTGGACCAATTTCCACGCCGGGTTCCGGGGCATGCAGACGTTCGACTGGGACATGGCCGGGCCAGGCCGCATTCTCACCCTTTCTGAGAGTGATCATGCAGATCCCACGGCGTTCGCGCGCCTGCGCAATGAGAGTCTGATCCCATGCGGCGCTGGTGAAGTCTATTGTCTGGCAATCGGCGAGCAAGTCGCCCTCAATACCTATCTGATTTGGACCAAGCGCAAGGGTGAGGGCCTTACCCCCCATGAATGTGCCTGGATACTCGCCTTGGCGCCGCATCTGGAGCGTGCGGTTGAAGGCTACTGCCGCACCCGCCAGGCCCAGCTCTCCTGCCGTGTCCTTGGCGATGCGCTCGGCAAGCTATCGGTCGGGGTGGCCGCAATCGACCGCGACAACCACATCCTGTTCTCTAACGAAATCGCCGCGGATATTCTGGCCAGCAGCCCCGAACTGGCAGCCCACGAGCAGCGCCTAACCGTGAACAATGCGATTTTGCGCAAAAAGCTGGAACAAGCGCGCCTGGAACCCCAGGCGGCCCATATCAGCGGGCCCGAGGGGCAGACGGTCGGCATCCTGATCATGGCGGCCGAGGGCCGCGACGAGCTCGGCCCAGGCTCTCGCCCCGAACGCGCCATTTATTTCCACACTTTGTCGTCCAGCTCGGACGCGCCCGAACGCCTGGTCGCCGACCTCTACGATCTCTCGCGCGCCGAGGCGAAGCTCTGCGTCTTGCTCGTCGACGGCCTCACCTTGCGTGAATGCGCCGAAGAGTTGGGGATCACCGAAAATACCGCGCGCACCTATTCCAAACAGATCTTCTCCAAAATCGGAGTCAGCCGGCAGGTCGACCTCGTCCGCAAGATGCTCCGCAGCCTGATGATGCTCGGCAAGTAGTAATAAAAAATCGCCAGGGCCCCTACCATTTGGTAGTTAAATTCCGTGCAAAATTGATCAATCGTCCCCAGCATATGCCGATTTGGCAGAAAAAAGACTCTTAAAGAAACCAAGAGAAACTAGGAGAAAATTAATGGATAACCACGCCAATGTGGTTTTGGAAGCTCTGCATCCAGCCGCGGAATTTCTGAACAGCCCTGCACTAGATAAGCTTATAGCGATCGGAAATGGTCCCGAACCGTTCTCGCGGCCGCGAAGCGAGATCGAGGCGCTGCAGCTGCAGGCCGCGCGCGAGGTGATCGCGAGCCAGAAGCCGCGTATCCATGTGCTCAACCGCCGCATCGAGGATATGGGCGTCGATAAGATCGAAACCATGGCTGACCTGGTTCCCTTGCTGTTCGCGCACACGATCTACAAATCCTATCCGATTTCATTCCTGAAAAAAGGCCAGTGGGACAAGCTGCTGAAATTCCTGAACACCCTCTCCTCAACACCAATCAACGCCGACCTATCCGGCGTTAAAAACGTCGACGAATTCATCCTGGCGGTCCAAGCCACCGGCCATGGCGTAATGACCAGCAGCGGCACCTCCGGCAAGGTATCCTTCCTCGACCGGGTCGAAACCGATCTGATCCTCTATCAGGACTGGCGCGACGTCAATTTCTGCTGGCCGAATGCAATGCCGAAGAACAAGATGCGGTTCTTCCAGCTCACCCCGCGCACCGGCCCCTACATCGTGGTGGCGATAGGCGAGATGAATTCCCGCCGGTTCAGCAATCCGGAGAACACGCATTTTCTTTCCGAAGACCGCATGCTGATCGGCGATCTCATCCGCGCTGCCGAAATGAAGCAAGCCATGGCTGACGGCACCGCCGCGCCTAGTGAGATCGCCGAATATGAGAATGAAGTTAAGGCCAAGCAGACGAAGGCCCTCAAGGAATTTGAAGTAATCGTCGATCGGATCCTGGAGAACCGCCACGAACCCCTGTTCCTGATGGCACAGTTCGGAATGCTCTGGCGCATGCTCGAAATCGCGCGCGAGCGCGGCATTCCGGACGGTGAATTTCATCCGGACTCTATCCTGGCGACCGGCGGCGGCGCCAAGGGCCTAAAGCTACCGGAAGATTATCAGGACCAGATCTTCAAATTCATCGGCCCGGTTCATCACCGGTATAACTGCTACAGCTGCAGCGAGATGTCGGCGCCCTACCAGGCCTGCGAACACGGCCATTACCACCCCGTGCCCTGGATCGTCCCCTTCATCCTGGACCGCGAAGGCGAGCATCTGATCCCGCATAATGGCGGCAGGGTCGAAGGCCGCTTCGCCTTCCTCGACCTGTCCTACAACGCCCGCTGGGGCGGCCTGATCACCGGCGACAAGGTTACCATGGACTATTCCGAAACCTGTTCCTGCGGCCGCTTTGGCCCAGTCGTCGTCGCCGGCAGCATCGCTCGCTACGGCGATCTTGGCGAAGAGGACAAGATCACCTGCTCAGGCACCATGGAATCTTATATCAGAGGAGCAATTGACTAATGAATATCGATGTAAATCTCACGGCGCGCCCCGCCAAGCCGGCGGTTGCGGTCCAGCACATCATCAAAGGTGAACTGGTCGAGGGCGATGTCACTTCCTATTCCGGCCGCCAGCCTTTTACCACGCCGCGCATTGATATCGACACGCTGACCTGGTCGCGGCGCGAACCGGGCCCGGCCTTCGACGTTCCGCTTAACGAGATTTTCGACCTACTCGCCGCCACCGGCGAACGCCTGCGCGACGACCCCGACGGCTATGTCGCCGAGGCGCTCGACCGCATGACCGAGACCTGCTCGCTGGAGCGCCGGATCATCGAGAATCTCTACCAGGACCTGCCGGCAATGTTCCTGGATCGCAAGGGTCTTGAATATCGGCTGACCCGCGAACTCGGCTCCCTGGCTTTCCTGGACGGCTGGGTACAGGAGCGCCTGACCACCGGTTATGAATTGCGGGTCCGCGCCTTTCCGCCGCGCATGCTGCATGTCATGGCCGGCAACGTCCCCGCTTTGGCGGCAATGACCATCATCCAGGGGGCGCTCACGAAAGGCGTGCATTTACTCAAAATGCCGAGCAACGATCTGTTCACAGCACCTGCCGTCCTTCGCACCATGGCCAAGGTCGCACCGAATCATCCGACCTTACGTTCCTTCAGCGCGGTCTACTGGCGCGGCGGCGACGCCGAAATCGAAAGCCGCATCTGCCATCCGCAATTCTTCGACAAAATTGCTGCTTGGGGCGGTGAAGGTGCCATCCGCGGCATCAAGAAATATACCGGTCCCGGCCTCGAACTGATCACCTTCGATCCGAAGACTTCCCTCTCCTTACTCGGCCGCGACACCTTCAAATCCGAACAGACCATCGCCGAAGCCGCCGAGCTTGGCGCGATCGACGCTACCTATTTCGACCAGAGCGCCTGCACCTCTTCGCGGTTCCAATTCGTCGAAGGCACCACCGAACAGGTCGATAAGTATTGCGAGCAGCTGCATGCCAACATTCTCAAGGAACGCCGCTACACCGCCGCCGCCTGCTTCCGGGTTCCGACCGATCTACGCGAAGAAATCGACGGCCTCAAAATGATGGATTCCGATTTCCGGGTCTGGGGCAAATACGACGGATCGGGCATTGTCGTACGTTCTGAAGACCCGGTGGAGTTCCATCCCAACGGCAAGATCGTCAATGTCGTTCGTGTTGACTCCATAATCGACGCCGTCAAATACGCATCCGTCGCCACCTCGACCGCCGGCATCTACCCGTCCGCGCTGAAGGCCCAGCTGCGCGATCCGCTGGCCAGCGCCGGCGCCCAGCGTATCGTCGATCTCGGCCTCTCCTTGAGCGCCGGCAACGGCGCACCGCATGACGGTTTCTGGCCGATGAACCGCTTCATGAAGTGGATCAGCGAAGAGGGTCCGATGCAGGCGTGAGCTTTGTGTGCGGGGGCGCTGATTGGCGGCGGCCTCGCGACACGACAGGCGCATTCAGCGTGCTCAGCGCGCCTGGGGAAGACACTCGCGTTCATCACGGCTTCTCCAGTATCTCTGCCCTGTCCTGGCGGCATGCGGCAAATTTCGCTGCTAACCACCGCCGCAAAACCAGCGAATTGTCGATACCGAGCTATTTTTCGCGGCGGGACCGCCAACAGAGCCCCGAGTAGCCGCCCCGACAATTCGGCATCTGATTTTGGCGACGCAGTGTTTAAAGGATATTAATCAATCATAAATAGCTCGCAACCCCGAGATCTAAGGAACGTTGAAGGAAAGCAGCTTATGAAATTGTATTCGATGTCGGCGTCACGATATGGCGCACGCTGCCTGATTCAAATATCAGCAAAAGGGCTCGATATCCCTGTCGAATTGATATGCTATCCCCCTCCGGCAAGTTTCCAGTCGATTAATCCTCTCATGCTGGTCCCCGTTCTTGATATTGATGGTGTGTTATTGCCGGAGGCTCAGGTCATCTGTGAGTTTCTGGAGGACATCGAGCCGAGCCCGCCACTGCGGCCGGATGGCCCCGTTTTGCGGGCACGCATGCGGCTGTTGATCCGACTCTTTGAGCTTTATTACGATCCTGCGGCGCGAAAACTATATCCTCTCCTGCTGTCCAATGCGCATCAGCGCGCCGAGATCGCCAACGCTGCGCTCGTCGAAATGAACAAATATCTCGAATTAATCGCCAAACATCTTAGTGGAGAAAAATACGCGGTAGGCGGGAAACTTAGCCTGGCCGACTGCGCATTGATGCCACCATTTGCGCAAGCGAGAATCATTTGCCCTGCCTTGAATCTCGGCGACCCTATAAGGGAAAATAAAATTATCGCTTCCTATTTCGATGCCACCCGTACCGATCCTCATGTAGCGACGGTCCTTGATTCGCTGGAACGCCATATGGCCGGCATAAGGCCATCAAGCTTGACGTGATCCTCAAATAGTACCCAGCGATCATCGAGCTTTGATTGCGTTGCGCTGGTGCTTACATTGGACGCGTTGCCCGGGCGTTGTCTGGCCTCGATTGACGGTAACGGAAAACGCGCCACAAACCAATATGTAAACGATATCGCAGGGCTGCTCAGCCCCTCTGTCGATCGCGGCCTGAGCCGTTGAATCGCTCCCTCGCCGCCGCCAGGCAGCGATAACATCATAAATGAGATCACCCCGAGCTGGGGGTTGGCGCGCGCAGGAAATTTTGCTTGGCATCCTTATTCGCAGCGACCGAGCGATGTCACCGTCCGCCAACGCGGGCTCATCGTTTCGTCAGATAGTTTGATAAAACCAATCTCTAATCTTCATACCATCAGAATTAGGTCCAAAGAGGTTTTCAGAATGACAGCTGGTTACGAGCAAGAGGGCGATATCGCGGTCCTGACTGTACACAATCCGCCCGTAAATGCATTGAGTGCGGTAGTGCGTCGCGACCTGTTTGATGGCGTGGCACGCGCGGTTGCCGACCCGTCAATAATCGGGATCGTTGTCATCGGAGACCCGGTATTCATTGCCGGCGCGGATATTCGTGAATTCGGAAAGCCGCGGGTTTTCCCGGGCCTACGAGATTTGTTTCCCAATATGGAAGCCAGCCCGAAACCTATCGTGGCGGCAATCTCCGGCGCCGCCTTGGGGGGTGGATACGAAGTCGCAATGGCCTGTCATTACCGGATAATGCTTACCTCCGCGCGGGTGGGACTGCCTGAAGTGAATCTCGGCCTGCTGCCCGGCGCCGGGGGCACGACCCGCCTGCCGCGACTGATCGGCGCGGCGGCGGCGCTCGAGCTGATCCTTTCAGGAAAACACGTAACGGCGGCTGCGGCATTGGACCTTGGAATGGTCGATGCGGTTGTCGACGGCGATCTGCGGGAAGCGGCCATTAAATTTGCACGCGAGCGCGCGGATTCCGGACAGAAACACCCGGTCCTGCGGGAGCGCACGGACAAGATCACCGGTACGGATCCAGCCCTGTTCGATAGACTTCTCAAAAAGAACGCCGCCAAATGGCGTGGTCTTTTCGCGCCCGGTAAAATTCTCGAATGCGTTGAGGTTGCAGTATCTAAGCCGTTTACGGAGGCATATGCGTTTGAGGCTGAAGCTTTCGAAGCATGTCTTTCCAGCCCGGCCCATAAGGCTTTGGTGCATGTTTTCTTTGCCGAGCGACAGGCGGCAAAACTAGGAGGGGTCGGTCCCGAGATCAAGCCGCGGCCGATCCACAAAGCCGGCGTGATCGGCGCCGGCACCATGGGCGGCGGGATCGCGATGGCGCTCGCCAATGCCGGGCTGCAAGTGGTGCAAACCGATGTCAGCGAGGAGGCGCTGCAGCGCGGCCGCAAAATCATTGAGGATAATTACGCTATCTCGGTCGCCAGGGGCAGCACCAGCCAGGCGGCGGTTGATAAGGCCCTTGCGCTGATCAGCGGCGATACGGATTTTCAGGCAATGGCCGATTGCGACATCGTGATCGAGGCAGCATTTGAGAATATGGAAGTCAAGCAGGATATTTTTTGTAGGCTGGATGCGGTGATGAAGCCGGGCGCGATAATGGCCACCAACACCTCGAGCCTTGATATCGATAAAATCGCTAGCGCGACGCGCCGCCCTGAAGACGTCGTCGGCACGCATTTCTTCAGCCCGGCCAACGTAATGAAGCTACAGGAAAACGTCCGGGGTGCTGCCTCTTCGCCTGAGACGCTGGCCAGCGTTACGGCTTTCGCCAAGCGCATCGGCAAGATTGCGGTGCTGGCCGGCAATTGTGATGGCTTTATCGGCAACCGCATTCTCGCGGTATATGGCCGCGAGGCCGATTTCCTGCTCGAAGAGGGGGCAACGCCGTGGCAAATCGACGAGGCCTTGATGGCGTTCGGCTTCCCAATGGGCCTCTACCGGGTGCGCGATCTGTCAGGGTTGGATATTGGCTGGCGGATCCGTCAACGTCGCGAACCGTTCCGCGATAAGAGCACGCGTTATTCGCCGATCGCCGACCGGCTTTGCGAACAAAACCGGCTCGGCCAGAAAACGCAGGCGGGCTATTATCTTTACGACGGCCGCACGCCGACACCCGATCCCGAAGTTGAAACCCTGATCAGGAGCGTCTCGGAGGAACTTGGGATCACACGGCGGCCGGTGACCGACGAGGAGATTGTAACGCGCATCCTCACCTCAATGGTCAACGAGGGCGCCAAGGTCCTAGGTGAAGGGTTTGCCCAGCGCGCCAGCGACATCGACCTTGTATATATCTATGGATATGGCTTCCCGCGCTATCATGGCGGCCCAATGTTCTGGGCCGAGCAACGCGGATTCAAAACCGTGCTCGCCGATGTCGAACGCTATCATGCAGCACAAGGAAAACTATGGGAGCCGGCGCCGCTCCTGAAGCGGCTTGCAGACACTGGGGCCAGCTCTTGGTGCTGAGGCACAGATGAAAAGCGATGTTTCCGAACAGCGGCAATCTCGGTGCGGCAATTTTTAACTAACCAGGCTCCACGTCAAATGATACAGATGTCGCAAGATGCGCCCAGCGTTCAAATTCCTCGGCCTGCGCCTTAACTTTACCGCGCAGGCGATCGATCGCGTCATCGCCCAGAACCAGCCGGAACGGCGGCGCTGGCTCCCGCGCCATGTTGACCAATATCGCTGCTAATTTTCGCGGGTCACCCGGCTGCGCACCGTCCCGCGCCGCCATGCGATCAAGAGTCAGGGCGACCGCGGTATCCTTGTAATCATCATGCATCGAGGGCAGCTTGTGCATCGAAGCGCCGGCAAAGTTGGTTCGCATCGATCCCGGTTCGAGAACAATGACCTTAATCCCCAACGATGCAACCTCTTGGCGCAGCGCATCACAAAACCCCTCAATGGCGAATTTGGACGCCGCGTAAAACGAGAAGCCAGGCGACGCCGCATAGCCGCCGGAGGACGACGTGCAGATAATGCAACCGCGCCGCCGTGCCCGCATAAACGGTAAAAATGCCCGGGTAACTTCAGCCGTCCCGAAGAAATTGACCTCGAACAGGGGCCGGTATTGTGCGGGTGTGGTATCCTCCGCCGGCCCCAAAAGGCCGTAACCGGCGTTATTCATCAAAACCTCAATGCCGCCCGTCAGCCGTTCGGCTTCGGCAACAACACTGGCGATATTTTCAGCCTTGGTCACGTCAAGCTTCAAACAGAATGCGCGCTCAGGATACTCTTCCGCCAACGCCGAAAAATTCGCCGGCTCAATGCCGGTAGCCACCACTGTCTCGCCATGCGCCAGCGCGGTTTCGGCAATGACCCGTCCCATGCCGGAATCGCATCCGGTAATGAACCATGTTTTATGATCGCCCATTTTCGTTCCCTATCCAAATCATTCCATCAAATGGCTGATGCTTTTCTCAATCGTGTAACCGGCCACACCCTCCAATCCGCCTTCGCGCCCATGGCCGCTTTCCTTAACACCGCCGAACGGCACACCGTGCGTAGAGACGGTAAAATGATTGATCCCAATGGTGCCGCATTCCAGCGAAGAACTGATCTTGTCGGCAAGCGCTGCTGACCGCGTAAAGAAATACCCCGCAAGTCCGAACGGCAAAGCGTTGGCCACGGCAATGACCTTGTCGATATCGCTGTACGGTGTCAGCGTAACGACTGGGCCGAACGGTTCTTCCAGCAGCAAACGCGCATCGGCGGGAACATCGGTTAATACGGTCGGGGGAAAAAAATACCCTTCGCCCGCAATCGCCGACCCGCGATAGGCCATGGTGGCGCCCCGCCCCAGGGCATCATCGACGAGGGACTGGAGCGTATCCAGCCGGCGCACATTCGCCAGCGGTCCCATCGTTACCCCAGCCTCAAAGCCATTGCCCATTTTGACCTTGCGGACTTCGGCTATGAACGCTTCGACAAATTGGCCGAACACGCTTTCATGAATGAAAAACCGCGATGGCGCGATGCAGGCCTGCGCCGCGTTGCGGAACTTGGCAGCGCAGCTACGCTGTGCCGCGGCAGCGATGTCCGCATCCTCGCAAATAATAACCGGGGCATGCCCCCCCAGCTCCATGATCGACGGTTTCATCCGGGCGGCCGCAAGCTGGGCAAGATGCTTTCCGACCGGGACTGAGCCAGTGAATGTGATCAAACGGACCGCCGGCGCCGAAATCAAATACTCCGAGATCAGTGCCGGGTTACCATACACCAGATTGATCACACCGGGCGGCACGCCGGCGTCCTCGAAAACCCGGACGAGCGCCATCGTGCTGGCAGGCGTTTCCTCGGCGGCTTTGATGATTAAGGAACAACCGGCCGCAAGGACGCTGCCGATCTTTCGGCAAGGGGTGAAAATAGGTGCGTTCCAAGGGGTGAATGCCGCGACAACGCCAACCGGTTCGCGCACTACCATTTGCCGTAAGCCGGGCTGGGTCGGAATAATCCGGCCATAAAGCCGCCTGCCCTCATTGGCATCCCATTCGATGATTTCCGCCCCGCGGGCAATAAAGGCGCGTGCATCGGCTGGCGGTTGCCCTTCCTCCATCGTGACCAATGGAGCGATCTCCTCGGCACGCTCGCGTAAAAGCTGCGCCCCCCGAAGCAGAATATCCGTACGCTTGGCCGGTACATAGTTACGCCAAAGCGCCAGGCCCTCGGTTGCCGCAGACAGCGCACGATCAAGATCGGCTTTACCGGCGGCAGCGTATTTTGCAATGACTTTCCCTTCCGCAGGATTGAAGACCTGGCAGAAACTATCCCCCGTACCGGCGCCCCATTTGCCACCGATGAACTGTTGGATCTCAGGGTAAACAACACTCATTTTTCGGTTGCCTCATAACTTGAAATTGCCGTCGGCCTGACCCGCACGACCTCAACTGCGAGCTTAGCCATGATATATCCCCCTGAGGTTCGGATGTCCGCGAATTTTCAGGCGTGAATTGCGCGCCAAGCTGAAATCAGATGGGTGATCAGTGACGCTCTATGCGTCGGCTCAGTCGGCCGTGCCCGCGACCGGCCGCGGTTCGATGACCAGCGACTGGCGCGACCATCCCGCCTGGCCATCGGCGTCCCCGATCTCAACCCACGTCACCGCCAGGCCACTATCGTCCGTGAGGGTCAGCGCCTTCACGTTCAACCATTCGCCGCGGCAGCCGGGCCAGGTGCAAATTAATGTCCGCATTCATATAGCTATGGCTCTCCGGACGCACGATGGCCGCAAGGATGTTGCCAAAATCGGTAAACAGCGCCGCGCGCAACAGCGGCGTCACCTCGCGGCCGGCAATGACAGTCCCTCGGTATCTTATCCACATTTCCGCAACGCCGGGGCCATAATCATTACTGCTGACCGGCACCCAATCGAGCCAGGGGTGATGCCGATGTGCAAAATTTGTTGATTGCGGCCCTCGCGGATGATTTCCGTCCGGATATCCAGCGTGCGCATCGGCACTGGGCGCAGGAACTCGACAGAAATACGGGTCGTCAGCACCGGATAGCCGACCCGCACGTCTTCGATCAGCGCCGCAATCGCGGCACCGTTGACGGCGTCCGCCATCCAGGGACCCACAGCACCTTCTTCAAGAGGGATGATTTGCGCGCCCTCGTCTCGAAATAGAACTTGGGTCATACGCAATCCTGCTACCATCCGCGTCGCGCGACAAGCCAATCCGTCGCCGCCCGATGCCGGATCAAACTTAACCTGGCCGGCGGTTCTCAAGTAAGAGGTCACTTGCCTTCTCGGCGACCATCATCGTCGGCGCGTTGGTGTTGCCGGACGGAATAGTCGGCATGATTGAGGCGTCAGCCA
>Ga0302319_10023804_pt1 | contig 10926 bp, 8 predicted proteins | sample Bog_T0_2_FD_203319 | JGI IMG/M metagenome (GOLD analysis project Ga0302319, IMG submission 203319) | Peat permafrost microbial communities from Stordalen Mire near Abisko, Sweden - Bog_T0_2 | ecosystem: Environmental > Terrestrial > Soil > Wetlands > Peat | place: Sweden: Abisko, Stordalen Mire... | reverse complement strand
CGTTATACTGCTGAGAGACATCGAAGAGATGGACGTTCGAGAAACGGCGGCAGCCCTTGGCGTAAGCGAAGGAGCGGTAAAAGTTCGTCTGCATCGAGCGCGCGCTTTGCTGCAACGGGATTTGGCTCCGCGGCTGAAAGGCTTTGCTCCCAAACGAGCACGGCTGTTTAAGTGGTGAATCTACAGTGAGGATCGACTGCAAACACGTTTGGCAGCATGTCTCGGACTACATTGACGGCGAGATTGACGCCCAGTTGCGCGCTGAGATCGATCACCACCTTGAGACCTGCGAGATTTGCTCTGCCGTACTGGACTCCACGCGTAACGTCATGGTCCTGGTCGCGGACGATCGCGTGTTCGAGCTTCCCACCGGATTCAGCGATCGGCTCCACGCTCGTCTTGAAGAGGAATTGGCGAAAGGGTAGGAGCGTCTCACCATCTGTGCGCTTCCGTTGCGGAGGCCGTAGACCTGGCATGTTAACCGGCCCTAAACCGCTACCAACGCTCCTGCGAGCAGCATCGCGGTAAAGGCCACAGTCCAGGCGATTTTTGTGATCAGTCTCATGGCAGAATTGCAGTCCGAACCATTCCAACAAAACATTTTCGGGGATAGCCTGTCAAAACCACCTTTGTGGCAGTTACGCAAAAGTCATCAAATCAAAGCTCGATCAAAATCGCCAGACTCTCTCACGCGACGGCCGGCCATAGCGCGTGAATGGCCGCATGAGCCGCTGAGCTGTGCGTGATAATTACGTGCGAGCATGTTTCCACGGCGACCAGCACAAGTGTCAGAATGGCGAGTGCGAGTTGAAGGCGCTGCGAGCGTTTCTCGCTTTTGCTTTGCTCTTGCACCCGCCACTGCGCCGCCGGCTGCATCCGCAACCGTCGCATCCACGACAACACCATTAGATCCACAATGGCGCCGATTGAAGCCAGCAGCAGCATGGGAATGCGAATGGCATCCTGATGAAACCAATGCACCGGCGTGGCAATACTGCTCGCCATCGCAAAGGCAGTCAAACCTATTGCGAGCCGGATTCCGCTGATCGTCAGAACGGCCGTACACACGCTCTGCAGAATCGCGAATACCAGGCTGGCGCTGGTGACAATGCTCAAGCTCTTTTTGTGATCCACTCAACCTCTCATTGAAAAGTACCTGTGGCAGAATCAGGTTAGCGCAGTCCCTGTGGCCCTGCCAATCACAAAGAGGAACTGACGCGTTGCGCTTGCCTAGAGTTTGATGACGCCCCTAGCGTAGACGGTAAGAATGTAACGGTCTGCATCACACTTTACATGTAACCTTTTTCTCGCACGCGTACTCATACCAGCGTGCAACCTGCCGTGCGGAATTGCTGCAAGGGCAATCTCGCAAGCTGTAACTGGCGGTCCCCATCCGCCCCCACCCCAGAGAGGTCGAATCCACTATGAAGAATCAACTGAATGCTCTCCTTTTGTCCGCAGCTCTCACCGGCCTGGCCGGCGGAACCGTTGCCGCTCATGCCGCCACGCCCGGTTCGTCCAACGCAAGCGCTGCCAAGGTAGTTAAGGCCGGACTGCGCTACACCGGTTCCAATGCCACCGATACCGCCAAGCACTCCTGTAAGGGCAAGAACGATTGCAAGGGCCAGGGCGGCTGCAAGTCCAGCGACAAGGGATGCAAGGCCAAGAACAGTTGCAAAGGCAAGGGCGGCTGCGCAACCGACGGCTCCCCCATGCCCAAGGCGATCTAATTCCTTCTCCAGACCGACCGGCGCGGTGGGGAGAGCTACCGCAATTCCCGCCGCGCCATCCGATGCAATCGTCACACCGCAAAGAAAACTGGCAATCGTCCGCCGTAGCCTCTTGCACGGAGTCCCCGTCCCATGCCCAACCGCTTCAATGCCTATCAAAATCACGGCGTCGGAATCGGTCTCCGTATTCCGCACTACGATCACATCTTCTCGCGCAAGCCCGTGGTCGACTGGTTCGAGATCATCTCTGAGAACTTTATGATCGACGCCGGACGCCCGCTCGCCGTTCTTGTTCGGATACTCGAGCAATACCGCGTAGTGCAGCACGGCGTCTCCATGTACTTTGGCTCCGTCACCGCTCCCGATCCCGAGCATCTGCGCCGCCTCAAGCAGCTTGTCCGCCGCACCCATACGCCCTGGCTCAGCGATCATCTTTGCTGGGGCTCGGTCGACGGAACCTACTCCCACGACCTGTTGCCGCTGCCCTACACGTGGGAGGCCGTCGAGCGTACAGTCGAGCGCGTGCGCTTGGTGCAGGACTTCCTTGAAATCCCTGTCGCCGTTGAAAACGTAAGTTCCTACGCCGCGTTCACTTCTTCTGAAATGACCGAATGGGAGTTCCTCACAGAAGTGGTGGAGCGCGCCGACTGCGGCATTCTGCTCGACGTAAACAACATCTACGTCTCGGCCATGAATCACGAGTTCAATCCCATGGACTACGTCAACGCCGTGCCTGCGCATCGAGTTGCGCAGATCCACATCGCCGGCCATTCGAAGTACGAGAAGTACATCCTCGACACGCACGACCATCCGGTGATCGATCCCGTCTGGCAGTTATACGCGCGCGCCATCGAGCGTTGCGGTCCCACGCCCACGCTGCTGGAGTGGGACGATCGCATTCCCAGCTTCGATGAAGTCCACGCCGAGGCAAAGAAGGCAGAGAAGTATCTTGAGCGCAACGCGGAAGCGCTCGCGGAGGCCGCGCGATGAATCTCGAAACGTTGCAGCGGCAGATGGCCGCGTCTATCATGCAACCGCTCACTGCGGACGAACAGATGCAATCCCACTCCGCCGACGGACGTTCCATGCAGGCTGTCGCAGAAACTTTCATCGCGCCCAACAGCCGCCTCACCGCGTTTGAGCGCCTTGAGATCTACAACCGTCAGTATTGGTTTCGCGTGCTCGGCGCGCTCGCTGAAGATTTTCGCGCTCTTGCCGCAGTCGTAGGCGCCGCAGCCTTTGACCGCCTCTCGGTCGCCTATCTCGCGGCGCATCCCAGCCGCTCGTTTACTCTGCGCAATCTCGGCCAGCATCTGCCCGCGTGGCTTGCCGACCATCCAAACTTTGCTGGCCGCCGTCACCGCCTGGCGGTCGATGTGGCGCGCATCGAGTGGGCCTTTGTCGAGGCATTCGACTCCGCCGAGCGCGCTCCACTCACGCTTGAGCAGATCGCCACCCTCGACGCAGATTCGCGTCTCAGCCTGCAGCCTCATCTGCAGTTGATCACGCTCGATTACCCCGCTGACGACCTTGTCCTCGGCCTGCACAAACGCGAGAAGCGTCAATCCAGCGAAGCGGGCATTGCGCGAGAAGAATCGCAGCAGGCTCCAGTGAAGTTGGCACGTCTGCGCCGCCGGTCCACCTGGGTAGCAGCCCACCGCGTCGATTTATCCGTCTATTACCGTCGCCTCGAACGCGAAGAGTTTCTCACGCTCACCGCACTTCAAGCCGGCCGGCCGCTAGCCGAAGCGATCGCCGCGGGTTTTTCCGGCTCGCGCATGACCCAGTCTCGACAGTCCGAGCGCATTCAAAACTGGTTTGCCACATGGGCGGAGCTTGGCTGGATCTGCGCTCCCGATCTCGAATCCCTTGATTCAACTGAAAGGTGAACTTTATGTCGAAAGCCATTGATTTGGCAGTGCGTCTATGCGATCGATTCGCTGCGATTCCCGGCTATGGCCGCAATCCGTTGCTGCTCGCTATTCGCCTTTACTGGGGCTGGCAATTCGCGCAGGACGGCTGGGGAAAGCTGACGCATCTGGCCCGCGTCACGGAGTTCTTCGCCTCACTCAATCTGCCCGCGCCCGGCGCAACCGCGCTGATGGTTGCGCTGGTTGAGTTCGTTGGTGGCATCCTCTTCGCCGCCGGAGTCGCCTCGCGCCTCACCTCTCTCGTTCTCTTCGTCAACATGACAGTCGCTTACCTCAGCGTCCCCGACGACCGCGTCAACTTCTCGCACATTCTCACCAATCCCAGCGATTTTTACGGCGCTACTCCTTACACCTACTGGTTCGCAGCTCTCCTCATCCTCATCCTTGGTCCCGGCGTCTTTGCAGCCGACACGCTCCTGCGCCGCCTTTTCGCATGGCACCGCCCCTCCTGAGCGATTTCAACTTCAGCCGCGGCTCGGCCGATAGCGTTATCATCGAAGGTCGCACCGCGTGCGAAGTTCGATCGGGTTTCCTATCGCCTTCGGCATCGGAGGGAAGCGCAATGCAAGTATCGATTGCGGCGGGAGCACTTTGCTGTGCTTTTGCCGCCGCATCTGTCGCGTGGGGTGCAAGCCCCGCAGTCGCAACAACGGCAAAGCCCGCTCAAAATCAGGTCCTCATGCTCGATCATGGTTGGCAGTTTCGCCAGGTTAAGGAAGGCGCAGCCGCTGAAGCAGGCTGGCTTCCGGCAACCGTCCCTGGAGATGTCCATCTCGATCTGCTCGCCAACAAAAAGATCCCCGATCCCTTCTATCGCGACAACGAATCCAAGCTCCAGTGGATACAGAACGAGAGTTGGGAGTACCGCACCTCGATTGGCGTTACCTCGGCAACGCTCGCGCGGCGCAATGTCGATCTTGTCTTTGAAGGTCTTGATGCGGCAGCGCAAGTCTACGTGAATGGCGCGCAGGTGCTCGGCGCCAACAACATGTTCCGCACCTGGCGCGTCCCCGTCAAAGCCCATCTGTATCCCGGCGCAAATCAGCTTCGCATCGTCTTCCCGTCGCCCATCAAAGCCGCGTCTCAAGCAGCCGCCACTGATCCATGGCAGCCGAAAACAGGCACCGCGCCCAAAACATACATCCGCAAAGCCGCATACGAGTATGGATGGGACTGGGGCCCGACATTCGTCACCAGCGGAATTTGGCGTCCGGTGCGGCTTGAGGCATGGGACAAGGCGCGCATCGCCGACTTCGCCATCCATCAACGCGACGTGAGCAGAGAAGCAGCGCATCTCGATGCCGAAGTTGAAATCGAATCCGCCGTCGCGGGTCCCGCCAAGGTCGTCGTTCAGTACTCGTCGGGCAGCAACACGATAACGTTTGCCCGCTCGGTCGATCTGCACGCAGGCACCAACGTCATCGATCTACCCATTGAAATCGTGCATCCGCATCTCTGGTATCCCGCCGGCTATGGCAATCAGCCGCTTTACGACTTTAAGGCTCAGGTTGCCACCGGTGCGCAGATCGCCGATGAGCGCACCGTCACCACCGGCCTCCGCTCCGTGGTGCTCGACCGCCATCCAGACAAGTGGGGCCGCAGCTTTCAACTGGTCGTCAACGGCATCCCCATCTTCGCCAAAGGCGCTGACGTAATTCCATTCGACAGCTTCCCCAATCGCGTAACCACTGCCGACTACCGCCGCATTCTCGAATCCGCCCGCGATGCCAACATGAACATGATTCGCCATTGGGGCGGCGGCTATTACGAGTCCGACGACTTCTACCGTATCTGCGACGAACTGGGCATCCTCGTGTGGCAGGATTTCATGTTTGGCAACGACTGGCAGCCCGGCACGTATTCCTTCAAGCTCAGCATTGAGGCAGAAGCCGAGGACCAGGTGCGCCGCCTGCGCAATCATCCCAGCATCGTCGTCTGGTGCGGCAACAACGAGACCGAGCAGGCTTTGAACTGGGGCGCACGCGCCGCGCTTCCACCCAACGTTAAACTCCAAATGTGGCAAGACTACCTGACGGAGTTCAGTGGAATCCTTCCCCGCGTGGTCGCGCGCCTTGCGCCAGAGGCGGCCTATTGGCCCAGTTCCCCCAGTTCCGACTACGAAGCTGTCACGCCCGCCTTCCATACAGGAGACGACCACATCTGGGATGTGTGGCATGGCCGCGTTCCGTTCACCACCTATGAGACGCATCGCACGCGCTTCGTCACCGAATTCGGATTTCAGTCGTTTCCTGAGATGAAGACCATTGAAGCCTTCACTGCGCCCGAGGACCGCGCCAGCATCTTCACCCCCGTCATGCTTGCCCACCAGAAGAACAACGAAGGCAACTCGATCATCCACGACTACATGCTGCGCGACTATCCCGAGCCGAAAGATTTCGCCAGTTTCCTCTACGCGAGCCAGGTTCTCCAGGCTGAAGGCATCAAGATCGGTGCGGAGTACTTCCGCCGTTCGCGGCCTGAGACCATGGGCTCCATCTTCTGGCAGTTAAACGATTGCTGGCCAGTCGCATCCTGGTCGTCCATCGATTACTTCGGCCGCTGGAAGGCGCTCCAGTATTACGCGCGCCGTTTTTACGCGCCCGTGCTCGTCTCTCCGCACATTGAAGACGGTGCGGTGAAGGTCTACATCGTCTCCGACTTGACTGAGGCCCAGCGGGCAACCCTGCACACGCGTCTCATGGACTTTAGCGGCAAGGTCCTGCTTGAAGATTCTCAGCCGGTGACAATTCCGCCGTTGTCGAGCAAGGTCTATCTTGAGTGGCCACTCAAAAAGCTCGCTGACGCCGGCGCAGCCGACACCACACGCGTCTTCATCGCCGCCGATTTGGTGGGTGCCGACGCTCAGATTTCTCGCAACATTCTCTATCTGGCTCCAACCAAGGAAGTCCATCTCAAACCGGCTGCAATCAAGACAGGTATCGCCACCGCACATCCATTGCCCTCTGAAGCGAATCACCGCGAGTGGGATGCCAGCGCGCGGCAATTCGTTCCCGCCGCCGGCAAATTCACCATCACGCTCAGTGCGCCGGTGCTTGCCCGCAGCGTCTATCTCTCCTTCGGCGATCTGGTGGTTGGCCTCAGCGACAACTACTTTGATCTGCTCCCCGGCGAAACCGTGCAGATCACCGCGTGGAGCGCGGCCCCGCTTGACGCAATCAAAGCGCAGTTGCGGGTTGTCTCCCTCTCCGATGCCTTCGCCGCCGTCCCTCAGTCTGCAACCATCGGCGCGGCGCAGTAAAAAAGGGAAGGGCCGAAGCATTGCGCTTCGGCCCTTGTTGTTGGTGCAAGTTCGCTGCAGTTAGAACGAGAATGAAGCCTGCAGGTAGATGCGCCGTACCGCCGAAGAAGAAGCACCACGGCCAAATCCTCCACCCGCCAGTGTGGTCGACGTACCGAAACGGCTGCCCGGCCCGTAGACCGCGCTCGATCCGGAACCCGACAACAGCGTCGGTACCACCGTGCCGCTTGGGTTTCCATAGTTAACATCGTTGAACAGGTTTTGGGCCTGAGCGCTGAAGTTGAGAGCATACTTGCGCCCGGTTCCCGACATGCCGCCACGAGATCCGCCGCCACCCATGCCAGGAGGTCCGCCCATGCCGCCGCCAAAGCCGCCGCCGCCCATGCCGCCACCACCGCCTCGGGGGCCACCGCCGCCGCCACCAGGAGGTGGTCCGCCCATGCCGCCACCAGGGAAGCCGCCAGGACCGAACGGCCCATTCTGGCTATTTGCCGCGACGATCTTCGGTCCCACACCCCATGACCGGCTCACGCGCAGGTTCATGCTCACGGATGCGGGGCCATTGGCCAGATTCACAGGCAGGAGCGTTTCGCCCGCTTGGGGCACCACGTCAAGGCAGCCAAAGGAGGTCTGCACGTACTGGCCCGTCGAGCCGGTGCATAACGTCGAGCTTGCAGCGTACGAAGGCCTGTCGTTGTAGAACTGGTCACCTGTTAAATCGTAGTTGGTAGCGATGCCATAGGGCCGTCCCGACTGCGCATTGAGCATCGGATTGTACGAGATGCCCCATTTGCCGGTGATGGTTCCCATCAGCATAACCATATTCCGCTGGGTAAATGACGAGCGGCCATAGTTCTGTTTCAGGTCGTACGAGTTCGAAGCAGTTCCGGTATCGCCATCCGCGTAACCGCGCGAGTAATAGCCCATCACATTGAAGTTGCTCGTTATGCGGGCGTTAATGCTCACGTTCAGCTGGTTCTGCTTGAACACCGCCTCGTTATAAATCTCATTCACGATGCCGAGCGACGGATTGGGTCGCGTGCCAGTGATCGTGGGCGGAGCATTGAAGTTGAACGTGTAATCTCCGGGCAGGTAAGCGTTGGAGTCCCGCGTCGCTGACTGGTGCACGCCGTAGGTATGGATATAGGTAGCCGTGACCGAAATTGTCTTGGTAAGCTGCCGTTCCAGGCTGGTCGTAAATTGCTCGCTGATCGGCGAATGGTAATTCGGTTTGATCTGCTCGATCGTCGGAGTGGTTGCCAAACCCGCAGTGCAATTGGAGCCGGACTGAGCCAGTGCTGCGGCCAGACTCGTCTGGCTGAAGCAGGTGGGATTGGTAACCGAAATATGCACCTGGCTGTTGGGTCCGCCATTATCCTCTGCGAGTCCCATCAGGCTGCCGACCGAGAAGCGGTCGTAGAAGAATCCGTAGCCTGCACGGAATACAGTCTTCGTCTTCGTGCCCTTCTTGTGACCGTCCACTGCGTAAGCAATTGAGAAGCGCGGGGCAAAGTCGCTGTGGTCAACAATGTGATTCTGTGTTTCCCAGCGCAACCCGCCTGAAAGCGTTAGAAGCCTGTTGAACTTCCAATCATCCTGGAAGTACAAGGCGCCATCGAAAACGTTGGCCTTATATTTCTGGTTGCCCGTGGTGTAGCTCAACATATTCGGGGTGCAGCCGTTCGCGCCGGTGGGGCAAGCTGCTTGAATCTGCTGAACCGTCTGCCCCGTCGCCAGTCCGTTTAGCGTGGCCACATAGGCGTTCAGTGTTAGAAAGCTGAAGCTGCCGTTGAAGCCGCCACTGGAGTCAGAGGAGTTGTAGTTATCGCGCGCCCACAGGCCGAATTTGATGGCATGTGCGCCAGCGGACATGGTGGTCGCGTTCTGCAACTCCACGTGTGTCGAATCGCTGGTCGAGATGCCGCCGCCACCGCCGGCTGAGAAGTATCCGCCCACGCCGTAGCTGGGCGCATCGCTTATCTCCGAGCCGGTAGAAGGCGCACGCCGGTACTGGAAGTGCGTCTCATTCACAATGTGATCGGTAATAATCTGCGAGTCGGTGATCTGAACCGAATGCTCTGTAGACGACGAACCGGTAGCCGTCGTCGGCAGGGCAGCGCTACCCACCGAGTTGCTCGAGCTGCCGCGCTCATATTGATAACGGACTGTCAGTGTGTTCTTGCTGCCCAACTGAAGATCTATCCTGGGCGAGAACTCAATCCGAGTCGACGGGCTATAGACAGCACCTGTCGTAGGGATCACGGTAACCCCATCCGACTCGTATGGGATGTAGTACTGCCCAGTCGTGGTGTTGAGCAGCGGAATGCTGACCGAATAAACGCTGGCGTCGGGATTCTCGCGTCCATCAAGGCTGAGGAAGTAAGAGGTTTTCTTGTTGAGCGCGCCACTGACGCTCGCGTTGTACTGAACGCTATAGTACGAGGGCGGCGCTGAAAACGGGTTCGACGTGTTGAAGGCCTTGTCGTTGCCTTGAACAAAAGCGCGCCCGTGCAACGTGTCGGTTCCTGGTTTGGTCAAAATCTCGATGCGGCCAAAGCCCATGCGATCGAACTCCGCCGAAAACGGGTTCTGGTTGATGCGGATCTCGCGGATTGCGGACTTGGGAGGCAACGTGCCTCCGGTAAAGCCGTCAATGTAGATCTGTCCGCCATTTGGTCCTGCTGACGGTCCTGCCAGAGCGCTCAACTCGCTCGAGAGCTCGTCCGGATCGTCTGAAAGCGCATCCAGATCCTTGCCCTTCAGCACCATGGCGTCTCCATTGGCGCCGGCTTCAATGCTCACCTGTGGTGCGCCGTCTTCATCCGTCACGGTTACTGATTGCTGCGCCGCTTCAATGGCCATGGAGATGTCCACGTGCTTTGTCTGGTTCGCCGCAAGCTGCAGAGCCTGGGAATTGAAGGGAGCAAATCCCTCAATCGTGGCCAGCACCGTGTAGTTACCAGGCGGCAATCCCATCAAGGAGTAGTTGCCCGTGGCATCCGATGTGGTGGTTGCTATCGTCTTGCCCTGCGCATTCAGAACCGTAATCTTCACGCCAGGGATCAGCGCACCGGTTGGGTCGGCGATCTTTCCGCGCAGCGCCGCTGCTGTTGTTGCCGCAGGCGCTGCCGCGCCGGACGTAACCTGATTTTGCGCCATCAACGTACTCGTAGAAGCGACCAATAGCGCTAGTACAAAACCAAAAAGCCAATTCAATCGTAGGTGCACGTTTTCCTCTTTTGCTCTGGTTTCCACCCTGAGCGTTTTTACTCGGATTTCGTTTGTTCGAACTTGAGTTTGCCGCTCCCTTATTGCGCTCCACCCGCATCGGGAGAGCCGGAGCTTAAGCTCCAATTGAGCAGATTCTCGCTTGCCGCCGGAGCTTCAAGCAGTGGTTCAACACCCGCCATCAAAGTGATTACCGAAACGCCGGTTGCATCTTCCGTCGCAACCACCATCACTGCTTCGGATTTCTTCAGATCGCTGAGTTGAATCGCCGGCGCGCGGCTCAGCATCTGCTGCACGTCAAAGCCTCCGCCGCCGCCGCCATAGGCTGCCCGCATACCACCGCCCGCACCGGGACCGCCAGCTCCAGGCGCGCGTCCCGCTCCGGGCGCGCCCATGCGTCCGGCAAAGCCGCTTGAATTCCCGTTCAGCACTGCCGCCAGCATGGTCGCTGTCGTATCCGCCAGTCTGTGCAACTGCGCGTCAGCTCCAACGTGGATCGTCACTTGCTTCTTGGTGGCCAGGTCTTTCACCACGATATTTGAACTGGCCGCATCGATAGATGTAATTGTTCCAGAGATATTGCGGAAGCTTCCCGACACAACTTCCTCGGCCGTGATCTCGGTTCCCGCGGCGTTCTTTGCACCGCGTGCGCGAAACTGGTCGCCCTCATGGATCGCATCGATCGGGGCAACCTGGGCCAGGTCGTAGCGGACCGACGCCGGCGCGTAGCGCTTCAAAACGCTCTGCTTGTCCACGTGAACCGTGATGGTTTTGGCCG
>Ga0302319_10023803_pt1 | contig 10926 bp, 8 predicted proteins | sample Bog_T0_2_FD_203319 | JGI IMG/M metagenome (GOLD analysis project Ga0302319, IMG submission 203319) | Peat permafrost microbial communities from Stordalen Mire near Abisko, Sweden - Bog_T0_2 | ecosystem: Environmental > Terrestrial > Soil > Wetlands > Peat | place: Sweden: Abisko, Stordalen Mire... | reverse complement strand
GGACCACCGGCAGCAGGGTGTTGCCGCGCGTGAGCACCGAGAGGTTCTGCATGACGATGGCTTCAAACAGCGAGGCCATCAACTCGTCGGGCGGTACGCCCATCTTCTGCAAACCGTTGATATCGGTCTCGGCAAAGACGCCGCATTTGCCGGCGACGGGGTGCAGCTTGACCCCTTTGTAGCCCATTTCGCAGAGCTGGGACGAGGGGATGCGCAGCTTGGCGTTGATCTTGTCGATCACCGCGCCCGTGCCGCCGGCGCATTTGTCGTTCATGGAAGGGATCTTCTTCTTGCGTCCCGTCTCCGGGTCCGTTTTGAAGATGATGATCTTCGCGTCCTGTCCGCCCAGTTCGATGACCGAACCGCATTCCGGATAGAGCTTTTCCACGGCCAACGATACAGCGTTGACCTCCTGCACGAACTTGGCTCCCAGATGTTTGCCCAGGCCGTTACCGCCCGAGCCGGTGATGAACATGCGCGAACGCCTGGCATCGAAGCCGGGGATCTCGGTGTCGAATCGCTTGCAAAACTCGAGGACCTTCTCCGGCTGCTTGGTATCGTGCCGCTGGTAATCGCACCAGAGGATTTCGTCGGTCGCGGCATCCTGAACCACGGCTTTCACCGTGGTCGAGCCGACATCCATTCCTATCAGGAAATGTTTTTCCATGGTGGTCCTAAGCTAGTTCGCGACGGCTGCCAGTTCCCGCTCGGGTTTGGTGGCGCCCTCGGTCTTCATCCGCTCGGCGATGTGGAGCACGAAGTTCGCCGCGAGGCCGATGTAGCCCTTCACGTGGGGCACCTTGTACATGGGTTTCTTGGTTTCCGGATGAGCTTCCACCCAGGCGCGGCATTCAGCTAGGGTGAGGCCGGACTTCTCGAGGGCTTCGGCGAATTCCTTCTTGGCCTTGTTCTTGGCTTCGCCGAGCGCCATCTGCACGCGGCTGTGAGCGTTGATTTCGCCTTCGCCGGAGGTTTCCACCGGCAGATAGATCATGTCCTTGAACTGGGAAACCACGGCCGACTGCGCCCCATCCGACTGCGTGGACGGCATGCAGCCGAAGGGCTTGAGCGAGAGCACCATGTGCGCCAGATCTTTGTTCAGGTAGTAGATATTCTTGGCGACTTCCAGGTGGCCTTCGCCGCCGCCCGCGCGCGAGTTGTAGAAGGGATGACCCAGGCGCTGCAATTCGTATTGATCGGCCAGGTGATGGGCGATGCCGCCCAGAGCTTTGACGATCTTGTGGTACTCGCCCTTGAAGATGGCTTCGGCCAATTTCAGTTTGGCCACTTTCTGGCGGTAGTTGATTTCAATCTTGGCGCGGCCCAGCTTCCACACCGGCGGCAGCACGGCGCCTTCTTCCAGACCCTTGAAGTCTTTATACTTCTGCACTACCTGGTGGATCATGTACATGATCCAGGTGCCGATGGGCTCTACCAGAACCTGCGCGCCTTCCTTTTGCAGGAAGTTGAACATGTTGAAGTTGCCGTCGCCCTCGGTGGTCTGCGCCCAGAACTCGCCGGTGATCTTGACGATGGGCTTGACACGCAGGCGGTCGACTTCGATCTCGTTGAACTGGTCGCGGCAGCGTTCCAGTGCCGGCACATAATCGTCGCCCTTGAGCTGATTGACGAACTTGCCGATGTATTCGGCCTTATCGGTGAAGCCGCCCAGGTACTTGGCGAGCCCGCCTTCCAGCTTCCACGGACGCTTCTTGCGGAAGACTTCGTGCATGTATTCCATGCCTTCGTCGAGAACGCGGTCGGTATCGCCGGCGTTCACTTCGTAGGGGCGAATGGCGTAACCGACTTCGTTCATCACGTCGCCGCAGTTGAGCGCATTCAGGATGCCCAGGAAGAAATCCAGGTTCATCTCCATGCCCGCTTCGGCGTCGGACTGGTTGAGCCCGCCGGATTGCTGGAAAAGGAGCACGCGGAAACCGTCGAACCCGGAGTTGCGCAGCGCCAGCCGGTACTCGGCTTCATACATGCCGAAGCGGCAAGGGCCGCAAGCGCCGGCCGTGAAGAACACGTACCGGTCGATGATTTCCTGCTTAGTGAGCCCCTGCTCTTCCAGGCTCTGCAGATACTGAACCAGGTTGCCGACGGTAAAATAAGTCGGGTTACACTGCCCGTTGTTGCCGTACTCTTTGCCTGCCTGGAACGCTTTCACGTTCGGGGTAGGCACGGCTTCGGCGCGGTACCCTAGTCCTTCGAGGGCGCCATGCACCAGCTTTTCATGTTTCCATGTCAGACCGCCGAACAGCAGCGTGGTGGAACCGCGTTGCTGGCGGGTGAACGGCTTCTCTACCGGCTTCTTGAAGTGGTGAGCCTCACGTTTGGCGAGCCCGGCTTCGCTTTCGAGGCGCGAGCGCTCCTCCGCAAGCCGTTGCTGAATCACGTCTTCCACAGAGGCGCCGATCTGCACCAGATTGGCGGGGGGCATTGCTTTCGGTTCAAAGGACTGAGTGCTCATAGTTGTGCTTCTTTCCCAGAATGAGGCCATCTTGCCGCTTTAACCGATTGAAAGAAATAGGTATCCATCGAATGGCGACTTTCCAGTTGGAACGGGGGAATTAACGGGGTGAGCGGAACCCGATTTAGCCTGGGCTGGACTCCGAAATTAGCCCCGGAGGCCCGGCTAGCAACCGTGCGGGCGTTCTTGCGGGCGCTCGGGCTGGTCTATTTGGTGTCTTTTCTCTCATTTGGCGTGCAGTCTGCCGGGCTGCTCGGCGCCCGCGGAATCCTCCCTTTTGGCGATTATTTGAAGGCTGCCCGCGATTCCTTGGGGGCGGCGGCGTATTGGAACGTACCAACGGTGCTCTGGCTCTATCCTACCGATACGGCCATGCACGCCGTCTGGCTGGCCGGGTGCGCGGCGGCCCTGATTGCCCTCTGGGGCAGATGGCAGCGGGCCGCCTTGACCGTATGTCTGGTGTTATGGCTCTCGCTCTGTTCGGTGGGGCAGGACTTTTATTCGTTCCAATGGGACATTCTGCTCTGCGAAGCGGGGTTCCTGGCGATTTTCGCCGACGCTTCGCGAGTCCGCATCTGGCTGTTTCGCTGGCTGCTGTTTCGTCTGATGTTCTTTAGCGGCGCGGTCAAACTGCTGAGCGGCGACCCCATCTGGCGCGACGTCACGGCGCTCCACTATCATTACCAGACGCAGCCTTTGCCGACACCGCTGGCGTGGTACATGCAGCAATTGCCGGCATGGTTTCAGAAGGCGTCGGTGGGAGTGGTCTTCGTGGTGGAGTTGCTGGTGCCCTTTCTTTTCTTCGCGCCGCGGCGCATCCGGCGAGTGGCTGCGTGGGTCACCATAGGGTTCCAGGCGCTGATCCTGCTGACCGGCAATTACACGTTCTTTAACTGGCTGACGATTGCGCTTTGTGTGTGGCTGTTTGTGGAGCCGGAGCCTATGAGAGAAAGGCTTACTCACCGGGTTGTCACTATCGCGCTGGCTACGGGAATCGGCGTGTTGAGCGGTCTGCTGTGCCTGCAACTCTTCTCCGTGCCGCCGCCTCCAGGCGGCGAGACTATCCTGCGAATCGCCGATTCGTTCCGCGTGGTCAATTCTTACGGCCTGTTCGCGGTGATGACCACCACGCGGCCGGAGATCGTCGTGGAGGGCTCGAACGACGGGATAAGCTGGCGGGCCTACGAGTTCCCGTACAAGCCAGGCGATGTCAATCGCCGCCCGCCGATCGTCGCGCCGTATCAGCCCAGGCTCGATTGGCAGATGTGGTTCGCCGCTCTGGGAAGCTACCGGAACAATCGCTGGTTTGTAAACTTCATGTTACGGCTGCTACAAGGCGAGCCGAGCGTATTGCGGCTATTGAGTTACAACCCGTTCCCCAAGGGCCCTCCGAAGTATCTACGGGCGAGGACTTACTTATACACCTTTACTCACTTCGGTGAACGCGCGTGGTGGAAGCGGGAAGAGACGGGAACATACTTACCCGTGGTAAGCCTGCGGTGAGGCGGGAGAATTCAATCCCCTCGCAGGTGGCGCGCGTCTCTTCGGTCGCTGGCACGGCCGGATGCAACCTTGGCTGCAAGGATGTCGCCGCGGCACAGGACCGGAGCCTCGACACCGCCGAAATCGACCTCGATTCTCCGGCTCCAGGCAGACTCAAACTCAAGACCGGTGACCGAGGTCATGACATCCACGCGAACCGGATCCACGCCGATCTGGAAAAATACTTCGGGTTCCGTGAAATCGTCGGGCGTGACATCCGCGGTGGGGGCCCCGAAGGCTGAAAGGGCATTCAGCAGCAGGAGGGCGTTGTTCCGTTCCGGGTGGATCCACACGTCCAGGTCCTTGGTGTAACGAGGCTCAGTGTGTACCATCACCGCGTACCCGCCCACGATCAGATACCGAACGCCGGCCGCGTTCAAACTTCGTAACAGATCTCTGAAGTCGGAGTTGATCTCCATGGATGCCTCGCGCCGCGGCCGCAGTCACCACCAGGTCCCAGGCCGCCTCAAAGATCCGCGTGGGACCCAGCTTTTGCCAGAACGCGATGTCAAACTCTCGCCCGGGCGCCCGGCCTTTTACCAGCCGGCTCATGACTACGCGTTCCGCCATATTCGTTATTATCGGCGATTTCCAGGCTGGCCGAGGCGCGTCGAAGCCCTTGCGTCACCCTGTCGATCTGAGACAATGACAGTAATCATGGGAGGACGCCTCAAAAGAACCGTCATAGCAATCACCGCTCTCCAAGTTCTTGCCGGCTTCGCGTTCGCCCAGGCAGCGGGCTCCGAGATCCGCCTGACGGTGCGCATTCCCAATGGGCAGACCACGTTTCGCATTGGCGAAACCATCCCTTTGGAATTGTCGTTTTCCAGCAGCAACGAGCAAAAATACCAACTCAACATGGCCTTCTACGACCGTAGCGGGCGCATGAACTACGAGCGCTTTTCGGTTGACACGCCGGTCGGCTGGACCGACCCCCTCAGTCTCTACTTCCGCTCGGCGGCTGGACTGATGGCAGGCGGCGTCGGCGCTTCGGCGGCGCTCGTTGCGCAACCCACGCCGGTGCCGCTCGATCTGAATGAGTGGCTGCGCTTCGACCTGCCGGGAGACTATCGCGTGACCGTCGAATCGGGCCGGGTCTCGTTGCGGGCGCAACCTTCTCAGCGCCTCCCGGTGGTTTCCAACGAATTGCGCCTGACGATCGTAGCTGCCCCGCCGGAGTGGCAGCAGGAAACGCTGCGGAAGGCGCTGGCGATCATGAACAGCCACCCGGCGCCGGTGCCGCCCTCACCCGGTCCGCGCGATGTGCGCACGGAAGCCGCCAGAACGCTCCGTTACCTGGGGACGGAAGCGGCGGCGCGCGCCATGGCGCGCTGGTCTCAGGACCCCGATTGCCGTCTCGGGTTGGTGGGCTCTCCTTTCCGCGCCGCGGGCCTTGATGAGATGAGAAAGCTGCTCCAGGATCCCAACATCGCCATCGACCGCCAGTTTCTCGATACCATGGCATTTCTCGCCGTCCCCAATACTCCGGGGCAGCATGCCGAGGATAAGAACGACCTCGCCGACCGCTTCCAGCAGGAGCTGATTTCCGCTCTCCCGCTTAAGACCGGCGGGGCATTGGCGGCCAGCGTGCAAAGCATCATGCAAAACCCGCGTGGGGTCGATGCCTTAGCCAGAAAATCTCTGACAGACGCGCTGGCCGCCAATTTCGACAGCCTGCCGATGGCAATGCAGTTCGATCTGGTCAACAACCGGTTTGGGCCGGTGGATCGCATTTTATTGGTTTCCATGCTGCGGAAATTGGCGGAACATTATTTGAACTCTCCGCAACCGCAATTCGCCGAGGCAGCGGAGTTCAGCCGTGCCGGCGGCGAGGCTCTCCAGCGGTGGTATGTGGTGGCGCCGCAGGATGCGCGGCCGGCAATGCTGCGCGAGATTCTCCGTCCGGAGCCCCGCTTTCCTCTGGACGTGCTGGGAATTCTTCCCGATGCGGAGCTTCCCGAGGCGGATCAACTGCTGGTTTCGCATCTGGCCGGCGCCGAAAGCGCCAATAACCGTGTCGCCGCGCGCAATCTTGCCTGGTTGATCGGCCGTTATGCCACGGCAGCCGCCGGGCCCGAACTGGTGGCCCTTCTGGACCGCGATGTGACGGCCGGTCTTTGCGATACGCAGGCGCCGCTGCTGGCCTGGCTGCTCCGCGTGAACCCGGATGCGGCGCGGCCCAGGCTGGAGAGTGCCGCCAAGACGGGCAGCCGATGCCGGCTGTCTCTGTCCGAAGTCGGCAAGCTGCAGCCGAATTCCATCCTGGAGAGCCTGGCGATCAAGGTACTGGACGATGCAGACACTGTGACGGCGCCCGATGCCGCTTCCTATCTTGCCGACTATGGTTCCGTGGATGCCGAGGAGGCGCTGTGGAACCATCTGACGAGTTGGAGCAAGCGGTGGCGCGACCACGAGGCCGAACTGAACCGGTCCGGAGCCGATGCACAAGCCGGTCTCAGCCTGGTGCAAGCCTTGATTAACGGGCATTCCTGGCTGGTGAGCGACGGCAAGTTCCGGCGGCTGGCGGATTTGGGCGTAGGCGCGGCGATGCGCCAGCAGACGGCGCAGTTCATGATGATGTGGCAGCAAAGGCCGTGGCTGGTTCGCTCCACGGGAAACGGCCAGTTCCAGATCCTTTGGTATCACGCCGTCTCCATGAAGGCCGCTAAGGAGAAGCTGGTGCAATTCCCGGCAGGGAGCGAGTTCCGCTGGATCCTCACCGAGTCGCCCAACGAGCCGGCCGAGCTGCACGAATTGGCGGAATTCGAAATGAACCACGGATCCAAGCTGTACTAAGGCCGTGCGCCACGTCTCGATGTACCAATATCACCGTGCTACAAATTGTGCGGGCTAAAGCCCAATGCCACTTAGTTTTCCCGGTTTTTAGGGTAGCTGCACAATTGTGGGGCGGACCCCCTGGTCCGCGGCCGACCCCCCGGTCGGCCTGCCGGCGATTGCAGACGCCTGATTCTTCGAGAAAAGAGCGGGTCCGGACCTGGCCCAGAGGGCACCCCGACCAGGGGGTCCGCCCCTTGACCGGCCAATCTTTCGTCATTTTTCGACGGTGGCTAGCTGCTCGACTTCTGCGGCGACGGCGAGGAGTCTCCGGCCGAGGCGCTGGAGCTTGCGGCGGGTCTTGTCTTCGTCCAGTTGGCGACGATACATTTCCAGAAGATGGCGCGTGGCAGTCAGGGCTTGCAGGATTCCAGGAAGACCGGCGTTGAGGGGAGAACTGGTAGCCGAGAGAGTCGGCATGCGATGCGCCGAGTTCCGGTGAGCGGCGTGAAACTCGCGCTGCAAGTCCAGTTGTGTCACTTGCACGTAGCGCAAGGTCATGCGGATGTCTTTGTGGCCGAGTAACCGCATCAAGGCCGGAAGACCGACGCCGAGACGGATCATCTCCGAGGCGAAGCTGTGTCGCAATCGGTGCGGGATCACGTGAGTGGAGCAACCCGCTCGTTGTGCTGCCTCCGCTAATGCCGATCGAAGCGCGCAGTAAAGAGTATCCCGCTGGCCACTCCGCGGCAGGAGGAAACTCCTGGATGCCGCCGCGCCAGCGGACGGGTCCAGAGCGCGGCGTCGCAGAATGCGCGCCACGGTCTGTCGAATATCGTCATCGGCGGGAACCAGGCGTTCGGTGTGGAGCTTGCCAAGGGGGACATGCAGGGCCCATGCGTCCGATCCGATTTGTCGCAGGCAGTCCAGCGTCAGATCGATGCATTCCCCGATGCGAATGCCGGTGAGGCGAGTGAGCAGCAGCGCATCGGCGGGTAAGCTGTCGGTGCGGCGCAGTTGCTGCTGCAGCAGTTGATCGTCGGACGGGGAAAGCGGTCTGGGGAGATAGTAAGAGGGCGGCGGGAAGTCCGCGCGACGAATGAGGTCGGGTTGAAGGGAATGGCCGTTGTTGGCCAGATCCTGCAGCAATCGGCGAAGACAGAGCAGGTAGTCACTGCGGGTTTTGTTGCAGAGGGGGGGTTGCTGATCGCATAAGCCCCGGAGCCAGGTGAGCAGGTGGGGATCGCGGCGGAGTTCGGAGAGTTGGCGCACCTGCGGGAACACGGCGCGGAGGTCGAACAGGAAGCGGCGGGCAGCCCAACGATAGCCAGCCACGGTTTCCGGTCGTAGCGTCAGGGCAAGGGTTTGGATATGGGCTTGGAAGATCTGTTCGAGGCTGGCATCGGGGGGAGGCATCAGATGGGCTCAGTTGCTAAGCGTGCCCGTTGCTCGAGGGCACGGCGGTATTCGTTCCAGACGTCCTGGGGAGCGAGTTGGGCGTAGATCATAGTGGTGCGGATTTGGGAATGTCCCATCAGTTGCTGGAGGGCGGCTAGAGAGACGCCGTCGCGCACCATGTCGGCGCCAAAAGTGTGACGGAAGCGATGAGGGTTGGCTTGCGGGACCTGACTGCCGGCACGATGATAACGAAACAGCGAGCGGAGCCCGGCTGGGGTCATCGGAAGCCCGCGACAACGGCCCTTCAAGGAGACAAACAGTGCGGGAGAGTTGGTCAGAGGCCGTTCCAGATGCAGATACTTTTCCAGGACGCCGATCACCTCTTGGGGCAGGGGCATGAGGCGCTGCTTGTTTCCTTTACCGAGCACGCGCAACTGTGCGTCGGCAAGCTGTAGGTCGGCGAGTTGAATCGCGAGGACTTCACAGGAACGCAGACCATCCTGCAACATCAAACCGACCAGGGCGAGATCGCGAAAAGTGTGAAAGCTGTTCCAGAAGCTGGCGACCTGATCGGCGGAGAGCGGCACGACGACGCGCCAAGGTTCCTGCAGCCGCAAGCCCAGGGCCACGGTGCGGCGCCGTTGGCCGTAACCGAGCGGAGAGCGGGTGAAGTAAGTGCTGAGGAAGTGAGAGGGGCCAGAGGGGATCGGCTGGCCGTGGTGGAAGCGGTACAGACAGCGCACCACACCCAGGCGATGATTCACGGTTTGGGGTTGGGGCTGGGGCAGATGGTCCAGTTGATCACCAACGTAGTCGAGCAGAGCCGACTCGGTGATTTCAGCCAGAGGACGGGGAGGCGTTTGCAGTGCCCAGCGGGCGAAGTGCAGCAGATCGTAGGCGTAGATGCGCAGGGAACGCAACGAGAGTTGGCGTATGCGTTGGGCATCCAGGAAGGCATTGGCCCAGGCGATCTCGCCCCCCTGCTCGTCGAACAGACGATAAGGAGAAACGCTAGCGCGCTGTGCCGGGCGATACGCTACTTGGAGTTTCATACCCACTGGACTCGCTGGAGGCAGTGGACAAAGTCGGCGCCGCCGACGCCAGAGAGGAAATAGCTGCTGGGATCGTGGCCGGCAGGTAAGGGCACCAGGAACGCTGCAATAGGGAGGCCTACGAAGCGTTTGGCCAGTGCCCGCGCGGCCCGCTGGCCAGCCTGGTTTTGATCCTGATCGAAGACGATATAGACGACCCGGCCCGGGAGGTCGCACAACTGGTCGAACTGGGCAGAAGTGAGATGGGCGCCAAGGGCGGAGGTGGTATGGCGAAAGCCGGCCTGCCACAGGGCCGCCACATCGAACAGTCCTTCCACCAGGAACACGGTGGAGCAGCCGCTCATCGAGTCCCAGGCGAACAGGCCACCCTTGGAGCGCGACAAGAGCCGATGCGGGAAGGCGGCGCCAATACTGCGGCCATAGAGGTTCACGGTGGCGCCCAGTCGGCGGAGCGGGAAGATCACCCGGCGACAGAACGTGTCACGACCTTGGGGGGTGATGAGGCCGCTTGCGAGCAGTTGATCGAAGCTATAGCCGTAGTCCGCCAGGTGGCTGCGCAGAATACCGCCGGGTGCGTAGCCAATGCCGAGTTCCTCAATGAGGACGGGATCGCACAGGCCACGTTTTTGGAGATACTGCACGGCTTCCGGATGGCGGTGGAGTTGGAACCGGTAAAAGGCAGCAGCCTTCTCCAGCACGTCGGAATCGACCGGCGGAGAGAGTTGTTGCCGGAGATAGGCGACGCTCTGGCGGAAGGACAGACCCTGGGACAACTGGACCAGGCGGATCAAGTCGCCGCCGCGGCCGCAACCATGGCAGTAGAAGAGATTTTTGTGAGTATTGACATAGAACGAAGGGCGGGTTTCCGGATGTAAGGGACACAGGCCCACAAACTCCGGGTGCGCGCCTACGCGGCGGGCCGTCCAGTTGCGTTGCTGCAGATAATCCAGCAAGGGAATTCGTTGTTTGAGGTGTTCCAGGGCCTCGGTCATCATGCTGGGAGTATCAGGCCAGGGATGTCCTCACACCAGAGGGATGTTGTTTGCAAGACGCCTTCCCCGGGGTGATTGGCGGATAGGAGGTTGCAGGATAAAGACTTGCGTGGAAGCCAAGTTGTTGTTGGCAAGATCCGGCAGGTCGCCGGCGGCGGGACCGAACCACCAAACCGCTGCAACAGAGGACTTTAGATCCAGAGCCGAGTTGTTGTTTGCAAGACCGGCAAGACGCTTCCGCAGATCGCGCCGGTTCTGTCGGAGGCGGTTGCGCTGGGCAGACTCGGGGTTGGCGGCGCGGTACCGCTTCCAGTAATCGCGGTGGTTGGCACGCCACTTCCGTGCGCTGTCGCGACAGGTTTGGCGATACTCCGCATCAAGGACGAATCGGCGACTACGGTTCTGGCTACGGCGCTGCCGCTGGCATGGCCCGTCGGAGCAAACGGCTTGCTCCGGATGAAACCGGGAGGGCTCGAAAGGTTTCTGACAAAAACGGCAACGCCTCAGATCCATCCCTCCACGCTCCCAGTTCCAAATCACTGGTGTGACGGGAAAGATCGAGCCTCAAGCTCTTCACCTTGAGAAATATCAACTGAAAAAAAATACTGCAACTGCCGCTTTATGTGCGCAAGACTCCGCCCGTTGGCCGGTTAACCGCCCCACAATTTGTAACACAGTAATATTGGCTTGCCGC
>Ga0302319_10023800_pt1 | contig 10927 bp, 10 predicted proteins | sample Bog_T0_2_FD_203319 | JGI IMG/M metagenome (GOLD analysis project Ga0302319, IMG submission 203319) | Peat permafrost microbial communities from Stordalen Mire near Abisko, Sweden - Bog_T0_2 | ecosystem: Environmental > Terrestrial > Soil > Wetlands > Peat | place: Sweden: Abisko, Stordalen Mire... | reverse complement strand
TGATATTGGACGTCGGGATGCGACACGCCCGCGCGCGAGCGGATGAATCCGCCCGCCTCGAAATGGTTGGTCGCGCCGTCGCCGTGATCGCGCATCAGCCATTGCAGGCCGACAAAGGCGCGCGAGAACAGGCCGGTCTTGCCGTAGAGCGTGATCGGCTGTTTGGAGGCGACCTGGAAATAGAATTCCAGATGATCCTGCAAATTCTCGCCGACGCCGGGAAGCGCCTGAACCACGGGGATGTTCAGCGCGCGCAGTTCCGCCTCGGGACCCACGCCGGAAAGCTTCAGCAATTGCGGCGAGTTGATCGCGCCGCCGCTGAGGATCACCTCGCGATTCGCCTTCACCAGATGTGTCTGGCCGCCGCGCTGATAGCGCACGCCGATCGCGCGCTTGCCCTCGAACACGATTTGGGTCGCGAGAGCGCGCGTGATCACGCGCAAGTTCGGACGCTTCATCGCGGGCTTCAGATAGGCGTTGGCGGTCGACCAGCGCACGCCGTTCTTCACGGTCATGTCGAAGCGGCCGAAGCCCTCGGGATATTCGCCGTTGAGATCGCCGCTGACGGGGTAGCCCGCCTCTCGGCCCGCCTCGATGAACGCGTCATAGAGCGGATTGCGCCGCGTGCCGCGCCGCGTCGCCAGTGGTCCGTCGGCGCCGCGATAGGGGTCCGCGCCCTCGCGCCAGCCTTCGGCGCGTTTGAAATAGGGCAGTACGTCGCGATAGCCCCAACCGCGCGCGCCCTCGGCTTCCCAACGGTCGAAATCGAGGGGATGGCCTCGGACATAGACGAGGCCGTTGATCGACGACGAGCCACCCAACGCCTTGCCGCGCGGACAGGCGAGCCGACGGCCCTCGAGATAGGGCTCTGGCTCGCTCTCGTAGCCCCAGTTGAACTTCTTCATGTTCATCGGGATCGAGAGCGCGGCGGGCATCTGAATGAACAGCGAGCGATCCGAGCCGCCGAATTCGATCACGAGCACGGAGGACTCGCCGTCCTCGCTCAGACGGTCGGCGAGCACGCAACCGGCGGAGCCGGCGCCGACGATGACGTAGTCGAAGGATTGGTTGGGAATAGGGGTCAAAAGGTGTCCTGGATATCGTTGGCGCCGCCCCACCCCTCACCGCTCCCCGCAAGGGCGGGGAGGGGAATTCGGATGGCGCCGTGATCTCCCCTCCCCGTTCTTCACGGGGAGGGGTCGGGGGTGGGGCCTTTCCCTACCCTATCAGATCGGATCGGGTCCGCGGGAGATCGCGGCGACGCCGGTCCGTGACACTTCGACCAAGCCGATCGGCAGCATCAGGCCGACGAAATCGTCGATCTTGCGCGGCGCGCCGGTGATCTCGAAGATGAAGCTCTCGGTCGTGGCGTCGATCACCTTGGCGCGGAACGCCTCGGCGAGTTGCAGCGCCTCGACGCGGTTGTCGCCGCGACCGCGCACTTTCACCATGGCCAGTTCGCGCTCGATCGCGCGCACGCTCAAGGTGAGGTCGGTGACGTTGTGGACGGGGATCAAACGCTCCAGTTGGTGGCGCACCTGCTCGACCACCTCGGGCGTGCCGGACGTGACGATAGTGATGCGCGAGAGATGATTCTCGTGCGCGACCTCGGCCACGGTGAGGCTCTCGATGTTGAACGAGCGCGCGGAGAACAGGCCGACGACGCGCGCGAGCACACCCGGTTCGTTGTCGACGAGCACGGAGAGCGTGTGGCTCTCGGGATTGGCCTTGCCGAGCGGCGAGGAATAGGGCGACGGCGGATAAGCTTTGGCGTTCATGACGAAGCTTTCGTGGAGTTGAGATTGTCTCCCCTCTCCCCTTGCGGGAGAGGGGTCGGGGGTGAGGGGTCGCGCCGGCAGGCGCTCGATCACACAAGGCGCTTACGCGCCGACCCCTCATCCGGCGCTTCGCGCCACCTTCCCCCGCAAGGGGGGGGGGAAGGGATCAAACGAGCATCTTGCCTTTTTCGTCGATGACGGCGCCCAGATCGATTCCGGCGTCGTCGCCGAGTTCGGCCATGATCATTTCATTGTGCGCCTTGCCCGACGGGATCATCGGGAAGCAGTTTTCCTTCTGATCGACGAGGCAATCGAAGATCACGGCCTTGGGCGAGTCGATCATTTCCATGATCGCCGCGTCGAGCTGAGCCGGGTCGGAGCAACGGATGCCGTGCGCGCCATAGGCCTCGGCGAGCTTGACGAAATCCGGCAGCGATTCGGTGTAGCTCTCGGAATAGCGGCTGCCGTGCAGCAGTTCCTGCCACTGGCGCACCATGCCCATATATTGGTTGTTGAGGATGAAGATCTTCACCGGCAGGCGATATTGCACCGCCGTGGACATCTCCTGCATGTTCATCAGGATCGACGCCTCGCCCGCGATGTCGATGACCAGCGATTTGGGATGCGCGAGTTGCGTCCCGATCGCGGCCGGCAGACCATAGCCCATCGTGCCTAGGCCGCCCGAGGTCATCCAGCGATTCGGCTCGTCGAAATGGAAGTGCTGCGCGGCCCACATCTGATGCTGGCCGACCTCGGTGGTGATGTAGACATCGCGGTTCTTGGTCAGCTCGTAGAGCCGACGCACCGCGTGCTGCGGCTTGATCGTGGCCTTCGAGTTCTTGAAGCCGAAGGAGTTGCGCGCGCGCCATTGGTCGATCGACTGCCACCATTTGGCGAGCGCCGGCGCGTCGGGTCGATGCGCCTCGGTGCGCCAGAGGCGAACCATGTCCTCGAGCACATGCGCGCAATCGCCAATGATGGCGAGGTCGACCTTGACGTTCTTGTTGATCGACGACGGATCGATGTCGATGTGGATCTTCTTGCTGTGCGGCGAGAACGCGTCGAGACGGCCGGTGATGCGGTCGTCGAAACGCGCGCCGACGCAGATCATGAGATCGCAATCATGCATCGCGTTGTTGGCCTCGAACGAGCCGTGCATGCCGAGCATGCCGAGCCACGCCTTGCCCGAGGCGGGATAAGCGCCCAGACCCATCAGCGTCGAGGTGATCGGGAAGCCGGTGAGGCCAACGAGTTCGCGCAGCAGGGTCGACGCATTCGGGCCGGAATTGATCACGCCGCCGCCGGTATAGAAGATCGGCTTTTTCGCTTTGGCCATCATTTCGACGGCGTGCTTGATCTTGTCCGCGTCGCCCTTGAGCCTGGGCTGATAGGTCTTGTGCTGAATATTGCGCGGAAAGGCGTAGGTTCCGCTCGCGAACTGGATATCCTTGGGGATGTCGATCACGACGGGGCCGGGGCGACCCGCCGACGCGACATAGAACGCCTCGTGCAGGATGCGCGGCAGGTCCTCGATGCGGCGAACGAGATAATTGTGCTTGGTGCAGCTTCGCGTGATACCGGTCGTGTCGCATTCCTGGAACGCGTCGGAGCCGATGAGATGCGTCGGCACCTGGCCGGTGATGCAGACCAGGGGAATGGAATCCATCAGCGCGTCGGTGAGGCCGGTGATCGCGTTCGTCGCGCCGGGGCCGGAGGTGACCAGCAGAACGCCCACCTTGCCGGTCGAGCGGGCGTAACCTTCCGCGGCGTGCGCGGCGCCCTGCTCATGACGGACGAGCACATGCCGAACCTTGTTCTGGCCGAACAGGGCGTCGTAGATCGGCAGCACCGAACCGCCGGGGTAGCCGAACAGATATTCGACGCCTTGATCCTTCAGCGCCTCGACGACCATTTCGGCGCCGGTGATTTGCTTCGCCATCGCGTTTTCTCCGTAGTCCCCCAACGCCGGAGCGCCGGGAATTCGAGGCAATAAAAAAGGCCCGCGAGGGGCCTGGGTCGTGCGCCGTTGAGTGGGAACCGGGCTTACACCCGTCCACCTAGCGGCGCGCATCGTACGATAAGCAGATTGGCCACGAAGGGCCCCTTTCTCAGAAAGAAGTGTGGAGACAGTAGTGAAGCCAGGGATCGTCGTCAAGCGACAGTTTCAGGCTCTGGCGCAGACAGAACGCCACAGGGTTCCGCCGAAAGTGATCAGACCACCTTCGGCGTCAATCGGACCACATGAATGTCGCCGGCGCGCTTGCGCACCTCGGCCGCGTCGAAATTGGCTTGCATGCGCAGCCACATATCCGCGCCCCCGCCGATTCCCTTTTCGAGCCGGATCGCCATTTCGGGCGAGAGATCGCTCTTGCCGGTAATGACGCGGTGCAGTTGTTGCCGTGTAGTGCCCAGCGCTACCGCGGCTTCGGCCACGGTCAGGCCGAGCTCATTGAGGTTGTCCCGGATCAACGCGCCGGGATGCGCGGGATTTTTCATCGCCATCCGCTGGACTCCCTAATGGTAATCGATGAAGTCGACGCCGAGCGCGTTTCCGTCGGCGAACTTGAAGATGATGCCCCAATTGGCCCGAACCGTCACCGAGAAATGTCCCTTGAGATCGCCTTTCAAAGCGTGAAAGCGAAAAGACGGCTGATCCATGTCCTCGGGCGACCCGGCGGCATCGAGCGCGGACAAAACCGTCCGGATTCGCTCGACCATGTCGGGCGGAAGCTTGCTCCGGTCGTCATCCTCGTAAAAAAGTCTCAGCGCCTTACTCTTGAAGGTCCTGATCATGGCCGCTTGTAGCGCGCCATATTACCATTGTCAAAAGCGATAATTCAGCTCTTTTCGATAGACGGCGCGCCGCTCACGGTCGGCTCCGTAACCTTTTCGTCTATTTTCTTTTGACGCATCGCCAGCCGCGCCTGAATTCGCGCGGCCTCGCTGGGGATGTCCTGCTTCGGCCGCTTGGAAGGCGTGTTGCGCAGGGTCTGGTTGGGCTGGATCGTTCGCATGGGTTCGCCATAAACCTTTTCGCGGCGAGTGACGAGCCTTCCGTTACGCCGCGATCGCCCCCGGCCCCGGCGTCGCGCCCGGCGGGCATTTCCCCAGGATGATCATGCCGAGCACTTCGTCCTTGGTGACGTCGCTCGTCTTCGCCGTGCCGACGACCATGCCGTTCTTCATCACCGCGACGCGGTCGGCGAGATCAAAGACGTCATGAATGTCGTGGCTGATCAGGAAAATGCCGATGCCGTCGGCCTTGAGCTGCTTGATGAGTTCGCCGACCTGCGCGGTTTCCTGCGGACCCAGCGCCGCCGTCGGCTCGTCCATGATGAGGATGCGCGCGTTGAAATGGATCGCGCGCGCTATCGCCACCGATTGCCGCTGGCCGCCCGACAGCGAAATGACCGGGTCCTTGAAGCGGCGAAAATTCGGGTTGAGGCGGCCCATCACCTGCCGCGCCTGCGCTTCCATCGCCGAATCGTCGAGCGTGCCCCACGGAGTTAAAATCTCGCGGCCGAGAAAAAGGTTCGAGGCGGCGTCGACGTTGTCGGCGAGCGCGAGCGTCTGATAGATCGTCTCGATGCCGTAGGCCTTGGCGTCGCGCGGATTGTTGATCGTCGCCTCTTCGCCGTTGATGCGGATGACGCCGCCGTCGCGCTTGTAGGCGCCTGAGAGCACCTTGATCAGCGTCGATTTGCCCGCGCCGTTGTGCCCGAGCAGGCCGACGACCTCGCCCGGGAACAGATCGACGGAGGCGCGGTCGACTGCGCGAATGCCGCCGAAGGCGATCGAAATGTCCTGAAGTTCGACCAGAGGCGTCTTCACTGTCGCGTCCATGGCAAAGACCTCAAGCCGTGCGTTTGCGATAATAGGTGTCGAGGCCGACCGCGCCGACCAGCACGACGCCGACGACCATCTGCTGGAACGCCGAGTCGAAACCGAGCAACACCATGCCCGATTGCAGCGACTGGATCACGAGCGCGCCGATCAGCGCCCCGTAGATGGTGCCGACGCCGCCCGCCAGCGAGGTGCCGCCGATGACGGCCGCGGCGATGACATAAAGCTCCTCGAATTGGCCGAGCACGTTGGTCGCCGAATCCAGACGCGCCGATTCGATGCAGGCCGAGACCGCCGCCAGCACGCCCATCAGCGTGAACACCAGCACCGTGATCTTCTTGGTGTTGACGCCCGCGAGTTCAGCCGCTTCCGGATTGCCGCCGATCGCATAGACGTAACGTCCGAAGCGCGTGCGGTTGGACACGAAAGTCATGATCGCGCCGACAACCAACGCGATCAGCACCGGGATCGCGTAGCCCGTCGAAATGATCAAGCCGCCGTCCGGCACCGGGATATTGTGCGCCTCGGCGTAACGCGCGGCCACCCGTTCGGGCCACGGATAAGCGTTCACCAGCGCCGACGCCCCCAGCGCCACGCAGCATCCCACCACCGCGAGCAGGATCTCGGCCCACATCGGCCGTTGCGGGAAATTGTAGCGCGCCCGCTTCTTCCGTCCGGCCCAGAGGCCGAAGACGATGCCGACGCAGGCGAGTGCGCCCAGAATCCAACTGGCGATGGCGCCTATCGAACCGAGCGGGCCGCCACCCATCAACGCGAAGCGCTCGTCGAGCGGCGCGATGGTTTGTCCGCTCGTCACCCACCACGCCGCGCCGCGCCAGAACAATTGTCCGCCCAGCGTAACGATGAAGGCGGGAATGCCGAGATAGGCGACCAGCGAGCCATGAAAGGCGCCGATCGCCGCGCCGATGGCGAGGCCCAGAATGACGGTGAGGATCCAGATCATCGGGCTGTCGAGCCCGACGTAATGCGGCAGGATTTGCACCTGCGTCACGCCGATGATGGTGGAGACGAAGCCGAGGATCGCGCCGACGGAAAGATCGATGTGGCGCATCACGATGACGAGCACCATGCCGGTCGCCATCACCGCCACCGAAGCGGTCTGGACCAGAAGATTCCAAAGGTTCCGCGGCGTCAGGAACAAGCCTTCGCCGCCGTTCAGCGCCGCCGAATAGATGTGGAAGCCGATCCAGATCAGCAGCAGGGCGCCGATCATGCCGATCATGCGCGTATCAACCTCGGTGGCGCGGAGCAGCCTGCGGAAGAGGGGTTCGTTCGGCGCGCCGCTCGTCGCTGCTGAGGTCATGTTTCCGTCCCTTGGAAATTCATTTTGATGTCGACGCCGCGCGCGGCGGCGCGAGCGAAGGTCGCGCCGTCGAACGGCGCGACCCTCATGGCGCTATTTGTTTACGATCAGTTGCAATAGGCGACCACGCCGGGCTTCACGCCGGCGCAGACTTCGTCCTTCTTGATCCAACCCTTGTCGACGATCACGTTGAGATTGGCGCGCGTGACGGCGAGCGGAGTCAGCAGCACGCTGTTCACGGTGACATGCTTGGCGCCGCCCGAGAACGGCTTCACGTTGGGCAGGCTGGTCGCCTTCTTGCCCGAGGCCAGAGCCACCGCGGATTCGCCGGCGAGCTTGCCGAGATCGCGGCTGTCTTTCCAAATCGAAACGGTCTGGCTGCCCAGCGCGATGCGGTTGATCGCGGCGTGGTCGCCGTCCTGGCCCGAGACCGGCACGACGCCGGCGAGGCCCTGAGCGGTGAGCGCGGCGACGACGCCGCCAGCCATGCCGTCGTTCTCGGAAACGACCGCGTCGACCTTGTTGTTGTTCTTGGTGAGGATCTGCTCCATGTTCTTCTGCGCGTTATCCGGCTTCCAACCATCGGAATAGCTCTCGCCGACGTTCTTGATCTTGCCGGCGTCCATGGCTGGCTTGAGAACTTCGGTGATGCCCGAGAACAGGAAGTCGGCGTTCGGATCACCCTTGTCGCCCTTGATGAAGGCGTAGTTGCCGGCCGGCTTGGCCTCGAGGATCGCCTTCGCCATCATGCGGCCGACGCCGACGTTGTCGAAGGTGAGATAGAGCGCGTTCGGGCTTTCGATTTCGCGATCGTACGCGATGACCGGAATGCCTTCGTCATTGGCCTTCTTGACGGCGGGAAGAATCGCCTCGGAGTCCATCGCGAGAATGATCAGGACGTTGGCGCCCTTCGAGATCAGGCTCTCGACGTCGGCGAGTTGCTTGGTCGGCGAAGCCTGCGCGTCGGCCGAGATGTACTTGGCGCCCGAGGGGGCCAGAGCCGCCTTGATCGCGGCTTCGTCGGTCTTCCAACGCTCTTCCTGGAAGTTCGACCACGACACGCCGACGACGACGTCCTTGGCCATCGCGGCCACCGACATCAAGCTGGTCGAGGCGAGCAGCGTCGCGCCGATCAATAGGGCTTTCACGGATTTCATACACTTTCCTCCTTTGGCGGTCCTCCCGGACCTGTTTTGAGCTGTTGGACCGCGCCCTGGGGGCGTGATCGTTGTCAGTGGCCGTGTCGGCCGTCAATCCCCTGCGCGCCGCGCTTCCGCGACATAGTTTCGCACCACGCGCCGGGTATTCGCTTATGGCAAATTGTCTCTCATGACGATCTCGATGCGTATCTTTTCCTGCTCGACCAAGAGGCGCTCGCTCCGCACCAAGGAAAGCAATACTCTGATCGCGGAGCGCGCCTCGTGCCCCGGATCTTGCGAAATCACGGCGTCCACCACCCCGCGGAGCAACGCCCGGCGGGTGAAGTGAGTCAGATCATGGGCGACGAAAATGAGAGTGGCGTCGCGCTCCCGGTCCGTGATGGCCTTCGCGACGCCCGGCGCCCCCGCCCCGACGTTGTAGACTCCTACCAAATCAGAATGATCTGTCAATAACCTCGCCATGAGGCTTTCGTTTACCTCATCCTGATCGCCTCCCTCAACGGGGGCGACGGTCGTGAGATGCGAATGCTCCAGGCTCATGACTTGATGAAAGCCGAAAATCCGTTCCGCGTGATCGCGGAGCGACTGGGATCCCGCGATGATCGCGACCTTGCCGGGCCGCGCGCCGACCAGACGCCCGATCAACGACGCCGCCGTACGCCCGGCCGCGACATTGTCGATCCCGACATAATGATGCCGCCGCGATCCCGGCACGTCGGAAACCAGCGTCACCACCCACATCCCGCTCATGACGAGATCGTCGATGGCGGCGCGCACGCTCTGGTGATCGAGCGCGACGACCGCGACGCCGTCGTAGCGTCCGATAAGGGATTCCAGGGTTTGCGAGAGCGCGAGCGGATTGAAGACGTCGGCCGTCACCGTCTCCACCGTCACGCGGCGCGCGGCGAGCCAGCCGGACATTTCAGCGACCTGATCCAGGATCATGCGCATGAAGATGTTGGCGCCGCTCGGCATCACGAAGGCGAACTTGCTCGGCCGGCCCCTGCCCATATCCGCCGCCGTCGCGGACTGGGCGCCGTGCTTTTCAATCGTCTCGCGGACGCGGCGCATCGTCTCCGCCCGCACGCCGCTTCGGCCGTGCAGCACGCGATCCAATGTCGCGACGCTGACCCCCGCCTCCCGGGCGAGTTGCTTCAGCGTGAGGTGTCCCGCGGGCGTTTCCATGTTTGTTGCGGCAGACGTAGCAATCCGTTTCGAGGTCCGCAACTCAAAAAAAGAGGGAAGCGCGCATGTGCGACCTCGGCGCTCTTGCGCGGCGCCGCCGGAGCGTGACATCTGTGTCGGAACGAAACCCGAGAACGCGACGGACGGACCATGGGGAGACGCCGAGGAATTTCCGCATGCATGGGGGCGCTGGCCTGCGTCGGCGCGGCCACCGTCGCGCTCGCGAACTCGTGGGACGAGCGGGTCTTCGCCTCGCACGTCGACTTCGACCAGATCGCCGCGCAAGGCGCGTCCGCCCTGCCCGCTCTGATCGCGCGCGGGCGCGTGCTGTTCAAGGCCAAGTTCACCACCGAGGACGGCGCCGGCCGCCCGAAGGCGACACAGGCGATCGTGCCTACCAAACGCAAGAGCGGCGTCAACCCCGCCTTCACGCGCACCAGCGGGCCCGACTCCAATTCCTGCGCCGGCTGCCACAATGATCCCATCACCGGCGGCGGCGGCGATTTCGTCACCGACGTGTTCGTTTCGGAGGGCTTCGAGAGCGCGCAGTTCGACTCGGTTGATCCTTCCTTCTCCAGCGAGCGGCATACGACGCCGCTGATGGGCGACGGCCTCGTCGAATTGCTCGCGCGCGAAATGACGGCGGAGCTGCGCGACGAACGCGCGGCCGCCGTGGCGCGCGCGCGGGCTGACGGAACGGAAGTCCACGCCGACCTCATCGCCAAGGGCGTGCGCTACGGCAGCCTGACCGCGCATCCCGACGGCATCGTCGATCTCGACGGCGTCGAGGGCGTCGACGCCGATCTCATCGTGCGGCCGTTCAGCCGCAAGGGCGTGTTCACCTCGTTGCGTCAGTTCACCATCAACGCGATGAATGTGCATCACGGCATGGAGGCTTCGGAGCGTTTCGGCGTGCGCTGGACCGGCTCGCATGATTTCGACGAGAGCGGCGTGCCGGACGCTGTGAGCGAAGGCGACATCTCCGCGCTGGTGGCGTTCCAGGCGACGCTGGCGCCGCCGACAGTGAAGTCCGATCTGCCGGACGACTGGCGCGTCGCCGCGGCGGAAGGGGTCAAACAATTTCAATCGCTGGGCTGCGTCTCCTGCCACATCCCCGCGCTGCCGCTGAAGTCGCTGACCTTCACCGATCCCGCGCCCTATGACATGGCGGGCACCTTGCGCGCGAGCGAGGTGAGGAAGGGCGTGGAGATCGACCTCTCGCAACAACCTTTCGCGCGCGGCCTCGCGAGGAACGAAAAGGGCGAATGGTTGATCCCGCTATTCAGCGATCTGAAGCGTCATCTGATCGTTGACGATTCCGTCAATTCGCTCGGCAACGAATTGCAGGCGCAGCGCTTCGTCGAGCGCGACGTGTTTCTGACGCCGAGGCTCTGGGGCGTCGGCTCGACGGCGCCCTACGGCCACCGCGGCGATTTCCGCATGCTGGAGGAAATCATCGCCGCGCATGGCGGCGAGGCGCGTTTCGCCCGCGACGCCTATCTCACGCTGGATAAACCCGCGAGGGACAACGTGATCGCCTACCTTCGCTCGCTCGTCATCGAGGCGCCGTGATGAAGACGTTCTTGACGAGCATCACCCTATCCGTCATGGCCGGGCTTGACCCGGCCATCCAGGCG
>Ga0302319_10023799_pt1 | contig 10927 bp, 7 predicted proteins | sample Bog_T0_2_FD_203319 | JGI IMG/M metagenome (GOLD analysis project Ga0302319, IMG submission 203319) | Peat permafrost microbial communities from Stordalen Mire near Abisko, Sweden - Bog_T0_2 | ecosystem: Environmental > Terrestrial > Soil > Wetlands > Peat | place: Sweden: Abisko, Stordalen Mire... | reverse complement strand
AGTTTTGCTGATGAAGGTATTCTTCCAAACTCTACTTCCGAAAGCCAGCCGCGCTGAAACTCCGGACGCGCAGCCTGGCGGCGTCAAACCGGAAGAACGCGCCGCCGCGTCCAACGCCGTTCGTCAGAGGCCCGGAGCCTCTGGGAAGCCGGCGCCTTCAGCCAGGGGCGAAGATCCTGCCGGCGGCGGGAGCCCCAGCCTCGCGCTCGAGGCGGGCGATTTTATCGACCGCGTCCCGCACCACCTGCTGCGGCTCGGCCAGTTCGATCTGCATCAGCCTCTGCTCTTTGATCTCGGGGAGATAGCGGAGCGGATTGCCCGGGGATCGTTCACCATTCCGCTCGCCGATTTGCTCAAGGCAATGCCCGAAATGTTCGCGGAAGACGCGGCGGCTCATCACGCCATGGATATCCGCTTTCCATGGCAAAAGGTGATGCAGATGGTCAATGAATCCACCGCCGCGCACACGGAAAAGGGCGGTGAAACGCTGGCCCAGAAGCTGCGCCGCCTGCGCAAGACGGACAAACCACCCGGGCGTGCGGGCCTCCAGAACGCTCCGGCTGAAACCAAGCCCGAGGGAGCCTCGCAGCCGAAACGCGGCGGGGGACGCGATGGCGAGAAAGCATGGTTTAGCAAGAGAGCCATCACCTTTGAGCCGACTGGCGATCAAGGAGAGGCCTCGCAGGAAAAGGCCGCTTCGGTTCCGCTTTCGATCGCTCCGGTTCCACCTTCGGCCGCTCCGAGAAATGAGGCGAAACGGTCGATCGCTGCGCCCGGAGTTCCGGAAGTTCCGGAATCGGCGCCGGCATTATTTGAACTGCCCGAATCAAAGGGAACGAATGTTTCGCCGCAAACGCAGCCGGCGCCATCCCGCGCGCCCATGGAGCGAGCGGTGGCAATTCCTGCTCCGACTCGTGAACCGGTTCCCGATATCATGAACCTGGCCACGGAGCCGCCGCCGTCCATCCCCTCGGGAAAAGCCGTCGCTGTTTCCGGAGGGGGCGCTCCGGTTCCGGGCTCCGCGAAATCCGGCGTGGGAGAGTCCGACCAGAAAATGTTCAAGACGAGGATCGCGTTCCTCGAAGCGCAATTGAAGACGCTTTTGGCCAGGCATCAAAGCGAAGTGTCGACGCTCAAGACCGAGACGGAGCGCCTGCTCGGAAAGGCGCGAGAAGAGAAAGAGAAGGAGAGGGTGGAACTGATGGATCAGTTCCAGTTTGAGCGCCAGCGGCTGGCGGCGGAAAAAGCTGAGCAGTTGGCCAGGATGGAGGCGGAATATCGCGCGGGTGTCGCGGCGCAGCAGAGTCAAATTTCGCAGTTGCGGGCGGCCGACGGCGAGGCCACGGGCGGAGAGCGGCGGGAATCCGCGGCGGACCTTGAGAGCCGGCAGGCGGAGTTGAAAGCGCTTGAGGCCCGGATCCAGCCGCTGGTCGCCGAATTGGAATCCGTGAAGGCGGAGCGTGAACAAGTGGCGGGCTTGCTTTCGCAGGAGGAGCGGCGGGCTGACGAGCTCGCCGCCAGGCTCGAGTTCGATCTTTTCGCCCTGCGGGTCGAGAGCGCTCAAATCGTGGCGGATGAGCGGGAGAAAGCTCAGGCAAAGATTGCCGAGTTGGAATCGCAATTTGCCCGTGAGCGGGCCGAGTGGCAGAACGGGCCGGAACGCGTGAGCCCGCCCGTGGATCATGAAACGACGCTGGCGGCCAGGGACAGGGAAATCGCGAAGCTGAAATTGGATTGCGCGAACCATGCCAACGCCGCGGGGGATGCGAAACAAGCCCTCGCGCGACTGCAAGCCGATTTCGAAAAAGCCGCGGGCGAACAGCTCGAAGCGCGCCGCCGGTCGCTGGCGGCGGCGAAGGAAGAAGCGGAACGCGGTCTCTCGGAAGCGAGGGCCGAATTGGAACGCGAAAGGCAGCAGGTAATGGCGGAACGGCAGCAGATCCTGAGGGACGTGACTGCTCGCGCCGGGACATCGGTCGCCGGGAAAGACGAGGCGCTGGCCAGCTTGCAGGCCGAACTTGAAAAAGCCGAGGCCCTGGCCGTAGCCCAGGCCGCCGCCCACGAGGGCGTTGCAGCGCAATGGGAGGATGACATCCAGGCCTACCGCAAGCGCATTCAAGTGGTCATTGGCGAAAAAGCGGCCTTGGCGGCGAAACTTCGCGCGGCGGAAATCGCGCTCCAGGCGGCGGGCGGTTCCATGGCCGGAACGGCCGCATAATCGAGAGACCAAGGCTTCCTATGGCGTTCGAAAAAGAAATCAGGAACTCGCGAATTTTGATCATGGACGACGTGGTCGCGAATGTCACGCTGCTGGCCAACGTGCTCAACCGCATGGGCTACAAGCAGATCAAGAGCGTCCCCGACACGGCGGAACTCATCTCGCTGACCCTGGAGTGGCAGCCGGACCTGATCGTGCTCGAGTTGCCGCGCATGGACGTTGACCGGCTCTCCGGGGTGGAGCAGTTGCGTTCCAGGTTTCGATCGCAGGATTGGATTCCGGTTCTCGTGCTTTCAGCCGACGCCGACCAGGAGCTGCGCCGGAGGGCGTTTGCGGCGGGCGTCTCGGAGTTTCTGGCCAAGCCTTTCGATTTCTCGGAGTTGGTCGTGCGCATCCGCAACTCGCTGCTCATGCGCACCTACCAGGCGCAGTTGCGGGATCAGAACCGGATTCTGGAATACCGCGTCGCCGCCCGCACCAAATCGCTCGCGGAGCGCACCGAGCAGCTTGAGCAGACGGTGTCCGAACTGAAAAGTTCCCGGGATCAAATCATTCAGCACGAGCGTCTGCGGGCCTTTGGGGCCATGGCAGGGGGCGTCGCCCACGATTTTAATAATGTCCTGATGTGCGTGATCGGCTATACGGAATTGCTGCTCAATGACCCGGTGCTGCTGGCAAATACCGAAAAAACGCGCAAGTTCCTCCGTTCCATGAACACGGCGGGCGTGGATGCATCCAGTATTGTGGCGCGGCTGCGCAACTTCTACCGTCCGGTGGAGGAAGGCGACGTCTTTACGCCCACCGATCTGAACAGCCTGGTCACGGATATCGTTCCCCTGACACAGCCCAAGTGGAAGACCCAGGCGCTGGCGGAAGGCCGGGCCATCGAGGTGGAACTCGACCTCCAGCCCACCCCGAAGGTGGCTTGCAATCCGGCCGAAATCCGGGAGGTGGTGGTGAACCTGGTCTTCAACGCGGCCGACGCCATGCCGCAGGGCGGCAAGATCACGCTGTGCACGCGGCTCGACGACGCCGTGGTTTCCATCGGCATCCGCGACACCGGCACCGGGATGACGGAAGAAGTGCGCCAGCGCTGCATGGAGCCCTTCTTCTCGACGAAAGGGGACAAAGGCACCGGACTCGGGCTGGCCATGGTCTTTGGCATTATCAAGCGCCACGAAGGCATCGTGGAGATCGAAAGCGAAGTCGGGCTCGGGACCGTTTTCTGGATCCGCCTGAAGCGGGACCTCGCCGCGCGAGGCTCCGTCGAATGCGAAGCGGCGGATGCCATGGAACCCCTGAACATTCTCGTGGTGGACGATGAGCCAGTCGCGCGCGATATCCTGTCCCACTATCTCATCGCCGACGGCCACTCGGTGGAGCTGGCCGCGAATGGCTATGGAGCGCTGGAGAAGTGTCGAAAGGAGCAGTTTGATCTCGTCATCACCGACCAGGCGATGCCTGGCCTCACGGGATTGCAACTCGCGGAGGCGATCAAAAAGGAGGCGAATACACCGATCCTCATGCTCACAGGCTGCGGGATCGATCCTTTGGAAGCCGGCGTGCGCAAAGTGGTGGATGCGATCGGCGGCAAGCCGATTTCCCAACGCGAGCTTCGCAACGCGATCGCCCGGACGATACAACGGCCGCAATTCGTGGGCACGTTTGCCGACGAGCCCATGCCCATGCCCGCCCCTCAACTCCACGCCAGCCTCCTCACAGAACCGCAGTTGTAAGAATTTCCCTTCCGATGAATCAGTCCGACACAGTCCTGCTTGAGCGGCTCGCGGTGGGAATCGATCTTGGCACCACCTATAGCGCCATCGCCTATGTGGACCAGCATGGAAGGCAGAGTCTTATTCCCAATAGCGAGAATGAGCGGCTCACGCCTTCCGTGATCCTGTTTGACGGCCAGCACGCCGTGGTCGGATCCGTGGCGCGGCAAAACGCCGTCGCCGAGCCCGAAAAGATTGTCGATTTCGTCAAGCGCGAGATGGGCAAGAGCAAAGCCCAGTTTCATCGGGAGTTCGATGGGCGAAAGTACTCCGCCGAGGAACTCTCCGCATTGATCTTGAAAAAGCTGCGGAATGACGCGGAGAAGTTTCTCGGACGGGCGATTACCGACGCGGTGATTACCGTGCCGGCCTATTTCAACGACGCGGAACGCACCGCGACGGTGCAGGCGGGGAAACTGGCCGGGCTGAACGTCATCGGTGTGATCAACGAACCGACCGCCGCGGCGCTGGCCTACGGTTTTCGCCAATTGGAAGGGAAGAAGACCGTGCTGGTCTTCGATCTTGGCGGCGGCACCCTGGACGTCACCATCATGGACATCGCCGACAATCAGATCCGGATGCTGGCCAGCAATGGCGATCATCGCCTCGGCGGCAAGGATTGGGACGATCTGATCTGCTCGTGGGTGGCGGAAGCGTTCGAGTTGGAGCACGGTGAAAACCCGATGCTCGACCTGGATAGTTTCCAGGATCTCTACGGCCGCTCCGTCGTGGCGAAGAACCAGCTTTCGAGCAGGGAATCGGTCAACTTCAACTACAGCTACAATGGCCACGGCCTGCGGCTGGAACTGACGCGGACGGAGTTTGAAGAGCGTTCCCGCTCCCTGGTCGAACAATGCAAGATGATCTGTGAAATCGGGCTGGCCGAGGCCCATCTCGAGTCCTCGAAAATCGACGGCATTTTGCTCGTGGGCGGAATGACGCGCATGCCCTCGGTCCGTGCGATGCTCGCCAACTTCGCCCCTGGCGTGCCGTTGATTGATTTTGTGAATCCCGATGAAGTCGTGGCCCTGGGCGCGGCCATTCAGGCCAATCTTCAGCTCCTGCATGAAGAAGACCAGGCGGGCGAGAGGACGATTCCCCAGTCGGTCCGCGGGCAATTCTCCGGCGCTGATGGGGAACTGATCAAAGTCTCCAATATCACGACCCACACGCTGGGCGTGGTCATCTGGGACCACGCGCGGGAAGAAGAAGTCGTGCATGCCATGATCCATCGCTCGACCAGGATCCCGGCGAGCGTCAGCAAATCCTTTGGCCTTTCCAAAGACAACCTGACGAGCATGAAAATCTCCGTGGTGGAAGGCGAGAGCAGCGTGCCCGCGGAGTGCTATCCGCTGGGCATATGCGAGATCGAACTGCCTCCCGGATTGTCCCGAGGCACGCCGATTTCATTGACCTACCGCTACACGGAGAATCAGGTTTTGGAAGTCGTGGTGGAAGCAGACGGGCAGCAAAGCGTGGCCGCGCTGGCGAGGGCCACCGGAGTTTCGGAAGAGGACGTCGCCCTGGCCGCCGAGGAGATGCAAAGGATCGAGGTCGTCTAAGCCTTCCTCCCAGAGTCGGCAGGCAATGGAAAATTGAAAATGGAAAAGGGGCGAACCCCCTCCCTCAGGCCCCGTGGCCCTGGCCGGAATGCTTCTTCCGGAGGTAGGCTCCCGCTCCGCCGAGAATGATTTGCGCGACGCGCTCCCGAATCGTCTGGTCCCGCGCGTCCACGGGCGCCCCGCGGCGTTCGCCCTCCAGCCAGCACTCGGTTTCGACGATGCTTTTCACGTCGGGAATTTCGGAGCGAATGAACTCGGATTCAGGATCCATCGGTGATGATTTTTTAGGCTTTTGCCGGCAAACGGGAGCGTAAGTAACTGATCTTGAACCGCAACGCAACCCCAAAAAATGCGGCGGCTGGCTGGTCCCCGGGATGCTTCCGCGCGGTCCCGCGCAGCTTCGGCGTGCGGAAAATAGGTTCTATAGGACGCATAGGCTCGGACCGCGCCATCCGCTCGGCGCGCCCATGGCGCGGGGCCACAAAGCCAATCCGCAATGCACTACGCGGCAGCGTTCCTAGGAATGTCGCGGAGCGCTCACTGCATGGAGGCAGGAGCCTCAATCCGCGATCTGCAATTCCCTGTAACCCTCTTTCCCGCGCGGACGACTAAGGGGTGAACCCAAAGCCATCTCTTTACCCATGAAACTCCGCGCTTCCCTCAACGATACCACCCCACTCATCGCGCTCTGCGCCGTCTTCCTCCTTTTTCTTGCCGCCGTCGAAGGCCGCTCCGCCGAGCCTGCGTTGGAAGGATTCTTCGGCCCGGAACTCATTGCCAGATATCACGAGCAGATCGGATTGACGGAGGATCAGGGGGCCGCGCTCAAGGCCGCATTTGAAGAGGCCCAGCCGCGGGTGCAGGGCCTCCAGCAGCAGATGCAACAGGAATCGAAGAAACTCTCCGACTTGGGCAAATCTGAGAAAGTGGATGAAAAAGCGGTGATGGCCCAGGCGGACAAGATCCTGGACCTCGAACGCGAGGTCAGGCACGCGCAGCTTTCCCTTCTGGTGGTGATCAAGAACACGCTGACCGCCAGCCAGCAGGCGCAACTCAAGGAACTGAGCCCCGCCAGCAGCCCGGGCGCGGGGCTTGCGGCGAAAATCAGCCAGTTGAAGGAAGCCGTGCAGCGCTGGCAACAGGAGGGCCGCGACCTGTCGCAGTTTGCGAACCTCAAAAGTGAAATCGACTCCCTGATGGCCGCGGGGAAGATCGCCGAAGTCAGCGATGCCGTGGACCGCGCGCTGAAGATCTTGAACGCGCCGGAAAAGCAGTAGCGGCGGGTAGGGCGGGGCAGAGAGGATCAGGGCTCCGGACCGGCGAGCACGCAACGGAAGCCGCAAATATTGTCTCGATAAGTCGGGAGACGACGATCGCGGCTGGATAACAGGAGGCTGCCGCGGTAGACGTAAGACCAGCATCCGCCACGCTGGACGCGCATTTGCTGGTTTTTGGCATACCAGTCGCCGCACCATTGCCAGACGTTTCCGCCCATGTCGTAAAGGCCAAACGCATTGGGAGGGAAACTCCCCACCGGCGAGGTGGTCGCGTAGCCGTCCGAGTATCCCTCGAGCCATTTCGCGTCGGGAAATTTCTCATGATATGCCGAGTCCGCGTAGTTGCCCACGTTCGCTTTCCGCGGCGGGAAGTCGGTTCCCCAAGGGAAATCCGCATCGTTCTTCCCGGCCTTTTCCGCCGGTGTCTCGCCCTTTTCGGAAGTCAGCCCGACGGCGAGGCTCCATTCCTCGTCTGTCGGGAGCCGGTATTTCCCGCCTTTTGGCAGGGTTCCCAAGTCGCTCTCCTTTTTCGTCAACCATTGGCAAAACGCGACCGCCTCGTCCCAGCTCACGCCCACCACCGGATCCTCCGGTCCGCGGCTTACTGGCACGCCATCCCTGTTCTGCTTCTTCCACAAGTCGTCGATTTTCCTGCCGCTCGCGAACGCCGCGTAGTCCTTCACCCGCGTGTCCCAAATGCTGAAGAGCGCATTGACGCCCGGGACCGGAACAAACTTCATTCCCAGCGAATTTACGAACGGCGCGGCCTTGCCGCCGGGGGGCGCGGCGTTCTCCGCGGTGAGCGGGACGAGATCTCCGGCCGCGGGAGCATCTGCCAGCGGCGTCTCCGCGTCGAAACGTTCCTTCTCCTTCCTGACCAGCAGCGCCTCGTCGAGTTGCCTGCCCGTGGTGAATCGCTTTTGCAGCGCTTCAAGGTTGGCGAGATGCTTCGCGCGCGCCGCGTTTTTTCGCCGGCCGGCTTCATCGATGATCTTTTTTAGCGCGGCTTCGTAAGCGGCGCGCAGTTTGCGCAGGGATTCGGGCATGGCCTGGATCTGCTCGTGCGTCGTCTCGGCGCGGGCCGCGATGCGCTCCCGCTCTGCTTTGGGGGCCAGGGTTCCTTCGAGATCGCCGGCTTTCATTCTCTCAGCCTGCAGTTTTTCCAGGCCCGCAAGATACCATTTTTGCAAGGCGGCGACCCATTTTTCGTCGTCGGCCGCGACGTCATTCAAATTCGCCTTGAAGGCGGCTGCCAGCACCGCGAGGTCCTCCTGCACATTGGGTTTCGCCGCCGTCCCGGCGGGTTCCTGCCCCGGCAGCATGGCGCCCGCGATGAACAGCCAGAGAGCGGCGATGCGGCCGAAGTGCTTGATCATGGGAAAAGTGTGCCGGCCACCTTTGCGCGGGCAAGCCGAAATCGAAGATCAATGGGATGGCAACTTGCGCCCGGGTGATTCCGGCGCCGGCAACGGCCACACCGCGCTCACGAGACCCAGGACGAACATGCCGATGAGAATGCCGCGGAATCTCTCCCAGGTTGGCAGAAGATCCGAGGGCGGGCCGTTGCTCTGGATCAAGGTGACAAATAACACGAGCGCGAACTGCGAACCGGCATAACTGGCGCCTTCCTTCCCGTTTTGCACCCACGCCGCAATCCAGACGCCGATGCATAACATCAGGACCCACACTCGGAAGTGATCGCCCATGCTCAAGAGAGCTGCGATGCCAAAAAGCCCGCCCAGCGAACAGCCGACGAACCGCTGCATGCCGCGTTCCATCAAGGCCTGGTTTTTTCCCTGGCGGACAGGGGCGCCGGGCAGCATCAGCACCATGAAAGAGGTCGTCGCCGAGTCCGTGATGTCGTCCAATTCGATGAGCCGCCATAAAAAGAAGAGCACCGCGAAGGAGAAGGCGCCGCGCGCCGCATGGATCAACGGCAGCCAGTGCTCCCGCAGCCACTCTTCGTCAAACAGACCCCGCCACAAGGGAAGCGTCTCGCGGTCCGGCTCCGGCGGCGCGTGGGATTCGTCGGTGTCCGCCGGCCAGAGCACTGAAAACATGCAGGAAACGAAGATGCAGGCCGCGACTCCCGCGGAGATCTCGCCGACGCGGGTCGCCACCCAGGGCGTCACCACGCGCGGAGAGCCGAGGGTGATCGTGAGGACGATTTCGCCCGTGAGGCCGAAATACATCCAGGCGTAACTGTATTTGCTGGTCTGAAATCGGAAAATACTGACGAACGCGACGCCCATCATGGCCAGCAGCAGGGCGGAAGCGCTGTTGCCCAAAAGCCCGGCGATGACAAATCCCGTGAGCGCTCCCCCGAAGGTCCCAAGCACCCGGTATAAACCCCGAGTGATCGTCTCGGCCACGCCCGCCTTCAGGATCATGAAGGCGCTGAAAGCGGCCCAATAGGCGTCATTCGTGTCGAAGAGCAGAAACGCCAGAGTCAGCCCGAGCAGCACGGAGAGCACGGCTTTCCAGCTCTCCCGCGCCCGCGGTCCGGTGAGAGTGGCCTGCGCCAGCTCCCGGCCAAAGGCGTCCAGGATGTCGGCCATGGAAGCGAGCCAGGTCGGCATAAGCGGTTCAATAGAAAACGATGGCGCGCGCGTCGGAACCCATAAACAGGTGCATGTTTGACGGCGGATCCTGGATCTCGATGCGCACCGGCATGCGGCGCGTCACACGAATCCAATCCACGGTGGGCGCCACATAGGGCACCAAGGGCGCCAGGCCGGCGTCCGATTGGGCGCGGCTGATGACGTGCGACATGCCTTCGATGTGCGCGCGATACCAGTGGCCGGGGAACGCATCGAGCCAGACCCAGGCCGTCATGCCCGGATGCAAGTGGTGGAGGAAACGCTCCTTGTAGTTGGCCTGCACCCGCCAGGCGTGGGCGTCCACGATAGTGAGGAACGGCTGGTATTCGACCGCCATCTTGCCCACGCGGACGGTCAGGTTGCTGACGGGGCCGTCCGCCGGAGAGCGGATCTCCGTGCGTTCCAGCCGCCATTCCGCCAGGTTCAACGCTGTCTGGGCGGTGGCGATCGCTCTTTCGTGGAAGTGCAGCGTGGCTTCCGCCTGCGTCACCGTGGCCGTGGTCGCGGCGAGGTGCGCCACGGCATCGCGCTGGCGCGCGGTGGCTACGTCCAAACTTTGCTGGTCCACCACCGACGTGCGCGCCAGCGTCTGGATGCGGTGAAGCTGGATGTCGGCGAGTTCGCGGTCGGTTTCAGCGGTCTTCAGATCGGCCTGCGCGGCTTCCACCTGCGCCTTGTCGATCGGCAATTGCGCCTCCGCCTGGAGGTGGGTGGCGCGGCTCTGGTCCACGGCGATTTGAAAGGGTTTCGGATCGATGCTGACAAGCAGGTCGCCCTGCTTGAGCAATTGGTTGTCATGCACGTGGACCGCGATGATTGGCCCCGTGACCTCCGGCGCCACGGCGACCACGTCCGAGGTGACGAAGGCGTTGTCCGTGTAGGCGAAGCACTCGTCGGCCAGCCACCACCCTCCAAAGAACAGCACGATCGAAGCGATGACGAGGAGAACCGTGCGGCGGCGCCTGTGAGCGACTTTGGGCGGCGGCGCCGGCGGCGCGGCGGCGGCAGCGCTCGCGCCGCTCGCTTTGGCGTCATTCGAGGGCTTCGGAGGCGCCGTCACTTCGGCGGCGCTGGCGCCGGCTTTCTCGTTGTCCTGGGTTTTCGGCGACGCGGCATCCGCCTTGGGTTCATCCTGTGCTGGCATGGAGTTTTAATGGTGGAAGGCGATGGTATTCAAACACCCCGATCTTGTCACATTGCGGACGATCTTTGAACAACTGTTTCGCAATCACAACTGCTCCCGTCCGGCTGCACATTCTGCTTGGCCGGCGCCTTGAAAACAGGATATGCTCGCGGTGAAATGAATCCCTCCGAAGCTCCCCATTTCGGCTTGCCGCGGTGCATGTGGATACCGATTGCCGCGAAGGATGAGGCGGCCATCAAAACGTATGTTGGCAATGTTGCGGACTCAATCGTCAGCGAGACCGGCGCCGATAAAGGCAGAGTCAATGCTTTGCTCGTTCAGACCCGCAAGAACCCGAATGTGCCAAAGATC
>Ga0302319_10023796_pt1 | contig 10928 bp, 11 predicted proteins | sample Bog_T0_2_FD_203319 | JGI IMG/M metagenome (GOLD analysis project Ga0302319, IMG submission 203319) | Peat permafrost microbial communities from Stordalen Mire near Abisko, Sweden - Bog_T0_2 | ecosystem: Environmental > Terrestrial > Soil > Wetlands > Peat | place: Sweden: Abisko, Stordalen Mire... | reverse complement strand
ATTATTTGATGTATTATAAAAAGACATTTTAATTTCAATCCAATAAAACGCTGACCACGGCTGTCGGCGAAGGACCGGCAGGCCCGTCTTGCCGCGAAAAAGAAAGTCTGCCGGTTTAGCGGTTGTCCTGAGTCGGACTCTGGCGGTAGGCGGCCAGCCAGCCGGGTCCGGGTCCCAGGCCGCGAACGGAGGTATCGGGCCGGCGTTGCAGGTGGATGGTCCTGGCGATCAGCCATTCGAGGCCAGTCCATAAGCGCAGGCGGTCGAGGAGCGGATTCAGGACGTTGGTAATGGTGCAATAGTGACTGTTCTTCGGATCGGTATGGTGGCGGGCGTGGTGCCTGGGCGTTTGGAGAATGCGCAGATCCTGAAGCCGGGAAATGAAGGGACCATTTTCATGGCGGGTGCGGTGTGACCATTTATGAAATTCATTGGCATTAGCCGCCAGGACCGCAAACAGGACCACTTGCCAGCTCAAACGACGCGACCACCAGCAGATCAGCACGAACAGAGTTGCAACCAGCATCAAGTCCCAGGAACTGCGCCACCAATTGTGCCGCGTCATATATCTTGGAAAATGATGGTGAATGATGTTGGGCCGGCCAACCAGGCGGCCAATCAGCGGGGTGTCTTCGCGAACATAAGCGTCTTCCAACCAGTGCACCAGACCAGCCACCAGTTCCGCCGCAAACACTGTACCGGCAAATTCGAGGACGATCTTGATTGTCATATTCATGCCCCTTTTTTAACCCGGCTTGCCTCAGGAGGGTGAATTGATAAAGCTAAGGCCATATCAATTGAATCGATGAATGTTCACCACCTGGAACTCTTTTATTATGTGGCGCGTCATGGCGGGATCATGCCGGCGGTGCGGAACATTCCTTACGGGATCCAGCAACCGGCCGTGAGCGCCCAGGTCGCGCAACTGGAGGCTTTCCTTGGCGTCACGCTATTCCAACGGCGCCCCTTCGCCCTGACGGCGGAGGGAGAAAAGCTCTTTGCGTTCATCCAGCCGTTTTTCGCGAATCTGGACCGGATCGCGGCGGAATTCCAAGGCGGTCAGGCGCGGCAGATCCGCGTTGGGGCCTCCACGATCATTTTACGCGATCACCTGCCGGGCCTGCTGGCGGACATCCGGAGAAAATTCGCGGGATTGAGGATTTTATTGCGCGAGGGATATCCCATGCAACTGGAGGAAATGTTGCTCAAAGACGAAATTGACATCGCCCTGACGGTGGTGTGCCGGAAACCGACCGCGGGTATTCACTCCGCGGTGCTGCTCGAATTGCCCATGGTCTTGCTGGTGGAGAAGAGGAGCCCGATCCAGGCGGCGGAAGAATTGTGGCGGCGGGACAAGATCGAAGAACCGTTAATCTGCCTGCCCGGCACCGAGTCCTTGACGCGGGAATTTCTGGCGCGCCTGCAGGCGCTAAAGGTGGAGTGGTTTCCCGCGATTGAGGCAAGTTCGGTGGACCTGATTGAGACCTACGTGGCGAGCGGGCTGGGCGTGGGTGTCTCGGTGCAAGTGCCTGCCAAGCCGTGGTCTAAAAATGTGCGTGCCCTGCCCTTGCGGGACTTTCCGCACGCCCAGATTGGCGCCTTGTGGCGTGGCAAAAAAACGGCCTGGCTGGACGCATTTTTGGACATGGCACGCCGGCGCGCGCAGGAATTAATTTAGCCGGCGCTCATTTTCAGGACAGGAACGGCTGGACTTCGGACAAAGGAGAAAAAATAACCCCCGGTTGGGCCCCGCGCGCCGCTTTGGCGCAGCAACTGCTTGTTGGACACCGTCAACCAGTTGTCTGGTTGTAGTAAACAACAACAAAACAAAAACCGCATGGCTTTCAAATTGCCATTTTTTAGTCCGGGTCCGAGAAAGAAGCGCTCGCAAATGATCGCCGTGGACCTGGGCACCCGGACAACCAAAGCCGTCATGCTGGAGCGCCGCGGGGAGGTGCTTGCCCTGACCCGCTACGCCTTGCTGGACGCACCCATCTTTGAGAAAAAAATGTCGCCGGAACTGCTTGGCGAGCATCTGCGCGCGGTCGCCACCGCTCTGGGCAATCCCGGCCGGTACATCACCCTTGCCATCGGCCTGGAGGACACCCTCGTGAAGCAAGTGGAAATGCCGCAAATTCCGCTGGATGAAATGCGGCAGGTTCTGAAGATGAACCACAAAAATTATTTGCAGCAGGATCTGCCGCAGCATGCTTTTGATTGTTACATTGTCCCCCCGCGCCTTGAGAAAAGCAACGACGCCACGCGCGCGAACGGAGTCCCCAAACTAAAAGTGCTGGCCGCCGCCACCAAGCAGAAGTGCGTGGCCGATTTCATCCTGGCCGCCAACTCCGCCGGCCTGATCCCGGAAGGCCTCGTGCCGGGCTTGCTGGGACCAATCAACCATTTTGAGCAGGCCATGCCGGACATTTTTCAAAAAGAGACCGTCGCGCTGGTCGACATTGGATTCAAGCACACCTCCGTTTGTGTGTTGAGCATGGGCGAACTGGCGCTGAGCCGCCTGGTGAATGTGGGCGGCGATCATTTGACCGTGGGCCTGGCACAGGCATTGAACATCAGCTACGCCGAGGCCGATGGCATCAAGGTTGGGATGGCTCCGGAAGTGGAATCGGCCTTGCAAGCCCATGTAACGACGCTGGGCCGCGAAATCCGCGCCTCGCTGGACTTCTTCGAACATCAGGAAGACCGCCCGGTCTCGCAGGTCTACGTCACCGGCGGTTCTGCCCAGTCGGAAATGATCATGCAGATGTTACATTCGGAATTGCTGCTGGAATGCAAGACCTGGAACCCGACCGGCTTCCTCCAATTGGCCCTGCCGGGACAGCAAGCCGTGGAAATTGAACACATCGGGTCGCAATTGACGACAGCCGTGGGTGCGGCCCTCGCAATTATATAATCCTATGCCTATTCAAATCAATTTGATGACCGACGCGCTGGCGGACCAGGAATTGCGCAAACGTGATCCGGCAAAGCGCGCCGTGTACGTTGGCGTGCTGGCGGTCGTGGTGATGTTGGTCTGGTATAGTTCCATTCTCCTGGAGCACATGGTAGCCAAGAGCAACCTCGACCAGATCCAGTCCCAAATCCAGGCCCGCACCAATGAATACAACCTCGCCCTGGCCAGCCTGCGAACCCTGCATACCGGAGAGAACCGCCTGAAATCACTGGACGACTTGAGTTCGGCACGATTCTTGCAAGGCAACCTCATGAATGCGTTGCAACAGTTATATGTCTCGAACGTGAATTTGATGAGAATCGAAATATCCCAGCATTATGCCGGCAGCGGGGCGGACGCCAAGGCTGCGGGCATCACCGAAAGCAGCTTGTTGACCCTCGATGCCAAAGACTCCAGCCCGAACCCGGGCGACCAGGTCAATCATTTTAAAGATGCCATCGCGCAACTCGATTTCTTCAAAACCCGCCTGACTGCGAATGACGGGGTAAAACTGTCCAACCTCTCACCGCCGCAAGGCGCACCGGGGAGTTCACCGAGCGTCCTATTTACGATTACCTGCCGATTTATTGACCAAATTCGATGAAACGTCTATCTCCAGCCAAACGCAACCAACTCATCGGGGTGGTGCTGGCCGCACTCGCCGTGATGGGGGCGGTGTATTTTATGCTGATCGCGCCGCAAAAAAGCGAGAACAGCAAATTACTGCAGCAAATCCACGACCGCCAGGATGACGTGACCAAGTACAAGCAGGTGATTGACGAGGCGCTGTCCGCTTCCAACCAACTGGCCACTCTTTCGCTCCAATTGGACGCCAAGGAAAAGGATGTCGCCTCGGGTGACGTTTACGCCTGGATTTACGACACCATCCACCGGTTCAAGGAAAACTATCATGTCAACATTCCGAACATTGGCCAGCCAACGATCAGCGATGTCGATTTGATTCCCAACTTTCCCTACAAGCAGGTGCGGCTCTCCCTGTTTGGCACGGGTTACTACCATAATATCGGCAAATTTTTGTCCGACTTTGAAAACACCTTCCCGCACATGCGGCTGGTGAATCTGGCGATCGGGACCACCGAATCGGCCGACGATTCAGAACTGCTCTCCTTCCATGTGGAAGTGGTTGCCCTGGTGAAACCGAACACTTGAAGCCAATGAATCTTTCCAGAAAAAAATATTATCTGCTGGTGCTGGCCGCCGCCGCGGGCTTTTCGGCCCTCGGAGAAACCACGCCGCCGGCCCCTGCCAGCGCCGCCGCGCCGGAATCCGTTTTTGTCCAGCCCGAAAATCCGCACGAGGGCCGGGACCCGTTTTATCCTGAATCCACCCGTCCGTACGTCACCGCGGTGGCGGCGCACGCCGCGCCGGCCGCGACCCTGATCATCAGGGGCTTTTCCGGAACCGCCGACGATCGCACTGTGATCATCAACAACCACTCCTTTGCAGCGGGTGATGAAGGAGATGTCACGACTCCCGACGGCCGGGTGCATATCCATTGCCTGGTCATCAAAGACAACAGCGTGATCATTGAAGCCGACCATCAACGCCGCGAACTGGATTTTTCCACGCAATAATGTCCCTGCACTGACAAAACCAATCAAATCAAATGAATTTTAGCGCCGAAACCAAGACCAAAAGCCAACCCGTTATGAAAAAAATAAAGTCCATCCTCCTGCTTGCCAGTTTGACTGGCGCCCTGGGCCTCCAGGCACAGACCAACCTCACCGCACCGGGGCAGCCCGCAACCAATGATAATCCGGAGCAAGCAGCGGCCCGGGTGTTGTTGCAGCAAACGGTCAGTTCGGGGTCCGCCGACGCCGCGACCACCCCCGCGGACACCAACACCGCACCTCCGCCGGCACCAACGATCCCCGCCGCCACGGAGACCGCCACAAATGTGGCGGTTGTAACGACGACCACGACGACGGCAACCACGGAGGCAACCCCGGAGGTTGCCCCGGTCCCGGCAGCCCTGCCGGCAGCGACCGCGTCAACCGACACACCTCCCGCCACAGCGACGGCGACAACCACGACCACGGTTGTGACGGCGACAACGACCGCCCCGGTGAAGCCGGCCGGCATTCCGCTCATTCAATTTTCCGATGTGCCGCTGACGACGGCCATTGAGAATCTGGCCCGCCAAGCGGGCCTCAATTACATGCTGGATCCCAAGATTGCCTACGGCCAACCGGACGCCAGCGGCCAGGTGAAGACCGAGCCGACCCTTTCCATTCGCTGGGAAAACATCACGGCGGAAAATGCCTTGCTGGCGTTGTTGGACAACTATGGACTGCAATTGACGCAGGATCCGCGCACCGGCATTGCCCGGATCACCATGAAAGATCCGACGGCGCCGCCGGTGTTGGTCACCCGCGTATTGCAATTAAAGTACGCGAGCGTTTCGAACATGGTCAACGCCGTCCAATCCGTCTTGACGGACAAACGCAGCAAAGTGATTGCGGATGTGCGCACAAGCCAATTGGTGGTGGTGGCGACGGAGAGCGAACAATCGGACGTTGATGTTCTGGCGGCACAACTGGATACGGCGACCAAACAGGTCTTGATCGAAACAAAACTGGTTGAGGTATCCAGCAATCCCACGAGCCAGAAGGGCATTGATTGGTCCAGCACGCTGCAAGCTCAACACGTTGCCTTCGGGAATAACTCACTGTTTTTAACCCCACCTACGGCAGCCACGCCCGGAACCGAAACCACGGTTAACGGGGTGACCACGATCAGTGGTGCAGAACCCGCGCAGCCGGGCCTCGTCAACGGTGTGCTGGCAAATCCGTCCGTCATTGCCAGCACCATTGGCGGTTTTGGCCACGAAGGGTTCTTGAATGCGGACGGTTTAAATGCGGTAATCTCGTTCTTGAACTCCTCCTCGGATGCCCAGATTGTCTCCACGCCTCGCGTGGTCACGCTGGATAATGAAACGGCAACCATCAATGTGACTCGCGGCTATCCCGTGTTCAACGTGACCGCGGGCACCGCCAACACCACGGGCGGCTCCAGCGTGGGTTACACCAACATCGGCACCGTACTGAGCGTCACGCCGCGAATTTCGGCCAACGACAAAATCTGGCTGCACATCACCCCGCAAGTTTCGAGTTATGGTGGCGTGGCCAGCGCGACGGTGGGTGGCGAGACTTATCAGGCGGATATATTTGACAATCGCTCCTTTGACACCAAGGTGCTGGTGCCCAACGCCCACACCCTGGTCATCGGCGGGTTGGTGCAGGACAATCCGATTTCCTCGACCACCAAGGTCCCGCTCTTGGGCGACATCCCGGGAATGGGTTATCTTTTCCGGAGTGAAAGCAAGAGTGTCACCAAAGACAACCTGCTGATCTTCATCACGCCAACGATCGTTAAAGATGATGATTTCCACGCGTCGGACACCCAATTCTTTAGCACTCCGGCCACCAAGCGGCCCGTCATGGTGGACCCGAATAATCTGTGGGACGGCACCCGCCCGTACAACTGGAGCAGCCCGACCAATACGGATCCGGCGCAGGCGATCATCAACGAGCCCTCCGTTCAATAAAACGCGGTTGAAGCTTGCAGGCGGCGCATCCCATGGATGCGCCGCTTTGCTTTTTAAGTGGCGATGCTTTTCAAATATTCAAAGGCGAAGAGCCCGGTCGCATGGCCGTCGGCCCAGACGGGTTGCAGGGCATAGCCTCCCACCGGGATCAGGCGCGACAACTCAAAAGACCTGGCCGTCAGGGGTGCTGGTGGATTTTTGTGCAAATTACCCATGATATCGGTTTCGCCTTTACATCCGGCGCAGGGACAGGCGCGCCGCAAATCTTCCAGCGCGATGAAACTCTCCGTGCCGTCATTCCATTTGATCGCCAGTTGATTGCCGATGAGTTGGAGGTCCAGGGGACGCATGGGGTGGATATTTTAAGATTCGTTGCTGGTTAAGATCCGCAGGTGCTCGTCCGCCCTTTCCGGTTTGCGCCAGGCCGGGGCGGTGCCGGATCGCCTCACCATTTCAGGTCCGCCGGTCGTTCCACCAGATGCAGGAGATTTCCCTCACCATCCTTGAAAAACAAAACGTTCCCCGCCCCGGCGGCCGGCCGAATGGTTTCGGTAAAAATGATGCCGGAATGTTCCAGCTCCGTTTTCGCGGCGGCGATGGACTCCACTTTCAACGCCAGATGACGGAAACCCGCGAGACGATTATTATCCCGATCAGCCAGTGGTTTTTCCGCAGCGTAAATTTCCAGCCAGACGTTCCCGAGCGAGATTAAATAGGTCGGCGGATTCTGGCCGTTGTCATAAACCACTTTAGCCCCCAGAAAACGTTCGTACCAGGCTTTCAGGCCCTTGGGATCCGCGGCCGGAATGGCGATATGCTCGAGTGAAAAATTCATTTAATGCGATCGCACGTTAACGTGAGAACCGGGATTTGAAAACCATAATTCCGGACATTTTGGTGATACAGCACGGTTGCAATGCTAAATATTCCGTTGTTGGTAGGGCAGCCGCGCACATAATCGATGCACCGCGGGTTTCCAAACCTGCCGTATCGCCGCTCTCCAAATCGGCAGTGCGTCGGGGTGCGCAAGGTTTGCGGGTTAGGAAACCCGCAATACAGCCGACTTGGAAGCCGGCGGCACCTGACGGGCGGCGAAAGATCCGGACTGGAGCCGATCCACTTTCTTTGTCACCCAATTTTATTGGAACGACGGCGCAAATCCTGTTTAATGCAAGGCGAGTCGTGGGCTCTTACCGCAATTTGTGGCGGAGGGTATCGTCCCGGCAATTCAAGCAATCAAATTTGTGTGGACCGACATAAAATCCCTGACCCGCGAAGAGCTGGAAGCGCAATTTAAAGTGTGGGCGGAGCCCGCGTATCGCGTGGACCAGTTATTACACTGGCTTTACGCGCGACGGGCGCGAAGCTGGGACGCGATGGTTAATTTGCCCAAGGCGCTGCGTGAAAAACTGGGAGCGGCATTCTCACTGCAGACGCTGGAGCTGAGCCGCCAGCAGGGTTCGCGGGACACAACCCAAAAGTTTCTGTGGCGACTGGCGGACGGGGCTTTGATCGAAAGCGTTTTGATTCCCGCCAACCCGGCGCTTTACAGCGAGGGAAGCGACCGGCATACCCTCTGCATTTCCACCCAGGTGGGTTGTGCTTACGGGTGCAAATTCTGCGCCAGCGGGCTGGAGGGCTGGAAACGCAATCTGAACCCGCACGAAATCGTCGAGCAAATCCTAGCGGTGGAGCGCCTGGATGGCGAGGCCGGCAGTGCTGAACCCGCCCCTGAAGCGGATCCGCCCCACCCGGTTCCGGGCGAATTGAAACGCATCAAGCACCGGGTGGTGGATAATATTGTGGTGATGGGCATGGGCGAACCGCTGGCGAACTATGACCATTTGATCAAGGCGCTGAAGATTTTAAACGCGCCCTACGGTGCGGGCATTGGCGCACGGAAAATCACCATCTCTACCAGCGGTCTGGCACCGCAAATCCGCAAGCTGGCGTTGGAACCGCTGCAATTTCGCCTGGCCATTTCGCTGCACGGCGCAACGGACGAGGTCCGCAACCGGATCATGCCGGTGAACCGTAAATATCCCCTGGCGGAACTGGTCAGGGCCTGTGAAGACTACCAACGCCAGAAGGGCCGGATGATCACACTTGAATACATCCTGATTGCCGGGATCAACGACTCGCTGGAACAGACCCGGCCGCTGGCAACCCTCGCGCGCAGGCTGAATGCCAAGGTGAATTTAATTCCCTACAACAAAGTGGAGGATCTGGCGTGGGAACGTCCCCCGGAATCCGTGTGCGAGCAATTCCTGGCGGCCCTGGAAAATCAGGGGGTCACGGCCACTTTACGGCGGGAAAAGGGCCACGATATCGACGCGGCCTGCGGGCAACTGCGGTTGAAAACCGAGCGGGAGCAGGCCCCGGCTTAAGGCAGGGAAAAAATCCAGGTTTCAACCGGGGCTGTCTGCGGTTAACTTAACTCCATGATTGCTTTACTCGATTACGGCTCAGGCAATTTGCGCAGCGTTCATAAGTCGCTGCTCAAAGTCGGCGCCGAGGTCCGGGTGGTCCGGCATCCCGAAGAAGTCCGCGGAGCGAGCGGGATGGTGCTGCCCGGCGTGGGTGCGTTCGATGATTGCATCCAGGCCCTGCGCCAGCAGGATTTGCTCGGCGCGGCACAGAATTTCATCCAGACGGGCAAGCCCTTTTTGGGGATTTGCGTCGGCTATCAGGCGCTGTTTGAGATGAGCCAGGAATTCAACTCCTGCGCGGCCGGCTTGGGGGTTTTTCGGGGTAAAGTCGTCCGGTTCACCGAAAAACCGGGCCTGAAAATTCCGCAGATCGGATGGAATCAAATCGAGATCACCCAGCCGGAATGCCCGCTCTACCGCGACATCCCCAGCGGCAGTTACGTTTATTTTGTGCACAGTTTTTATCCGCAACCGGAGGATGCGGCCATCGTGGCCACGCGCACTGAATACGGGGATTATTTTGCGTCCTCCGTCTGGCGGGACAATGTTTTTGCCACGCAATTTCACCCGGAGAAAAGCCAGCGGGTGGGGTTGCAATTATTGAAAAACTTTCACGAGCTTGCGCGTGGTTGATTTCTTTCCGCGGCAGATCGTGCGGTTGAAGTCTTGTCAACGACCAACAAAATCCGCCAGCATATGAGTCGTGGCTGACATCTCGAACATTCCGCTCGCCGTTGATCTGGACGGCACGCTCATACGGACAGACATGATGTTCGAGTCCCTGGCCCGGTTGCTGCGGCGGAATCCCCTCGCACTGTTTCAAGTCCTCTGGTGGTGGCGACGCGGACGTGCCTGGCTCAAGCAGCAACTGGCCGCGCGGGTCGCCATCCCGCCCGCAGAGCTGAGCTACAACGAGGAGTTTCTGGCGTGGTTGCGGCGGGAGAAACAGGCGGGTCGCACCCTAGTGCTGGCGACCGCGTCCGACATCCAGATGGCCCGGCCGATTGCCGCGCATGTCGGCATCTTCGACCAGGTTCTGGCCAGTGATGGCCAGATTAATCTGCGCAGCGAAAACAAATGCCGTCTCCTCACAGAACTCTTCGGGGACCACGGGTTTGATTATGCGGGGAACTCTTCGGCCGATTACGCGGTCTGGCGCGGGGCTCGCGAAGCGGTGGTGGTGAATGCCAGCCGGTCGGTTCGGCGGGCGGCGGAAAAGTGCACAAATGTGGGGCCGGTCTTTTGCGATCATTATGTCCCGCTGGCCACCGCCCGGAATTTCGTCCGCGAATTGCTTTGGGAAAGCGGGTATCTGGTCGCGGCGGTCGCCGGTTTGCTATTGGCCAGCGCTTTTCCCAAGCTGGGTTTTGCCGGTTTTGCCTGGGTGGCTCCGGCGCTGCTGCTTTTCTCGTCACGCGCGAAGCCCGGTGCCGACGCTTTTCGTGCCGGTTATGCCGGCGGTTTGGTCTTTTGGCTGGCCTCGCTCTATTGGTTGTTACTAATTCCCTGCGCTTTTTTCCCCGTTCTTGGCTGGCTCGCGCTGGCCGGCTACCTGGCCCTTTTTTTTGCTTTGTGGACCTGGCTGACCGCGGGGTTTGACTTTCAAACTTCCCGCTGGGTGAACCGGCTTCGCTGGACGCTCGGCGGCGCGGCAGCTTGGGTTGCCCTGGAAATGCTGCGCGGCTGGCTGTGGGGCGGATTTCCCTGGAGTTTTCTCGGCGTTTCGCAGTATCAACTCGTACCGCTCATTCAAATCGCGTCGGCAACGGGGGTTTACGGGGTCTCTTTCCTGGTAGCCTGGTTTTCCCTCTCACTGTTCTGCGCCGCCGAAATGATCTTTCGCAACCCGACGCGGCGTCATGTCTGGCAGGCGGAAATTGTGCTGCCCATGCTGGTCATCGTGCTTTGTTTCGTGGTCGGATTCTTCCGGATGAGCGACGAAGCCATACAGGAAACCGGCCTTCAGGCGACGGTAGTC
>Ga0302319_10023795_pt1 | contig 10928 bp, 9 predicted proteins | sample Bog_T0_2_FD_203319 | JGI IMG/M metagenome (GOLD analysis project Ga0302319, IMG submission 203319) | Peat permafrost microbial communities from Stordalen Mire near Abisko, Sweden - Bog_T0_2 | ecosystem: Environmental > Terrestrial > Soil > Wetlands > Peat | place: Sweden: Abisko, Stordalen Mire... | reverse complement strand
GGTTTCGAGATGCGCTCAGTTCGACCAGCCCGTACCGCGTGTCGGCCGCCAATCCGGCCCGCATCCAGTTGGTCCGCTCGAAATCGGTGCCGTAATAGGGGGACGACGTCGCCTCCCAGATACGCGTGTCCACCGCCGCGCCCGACAGAAAAACCTGAACATTGGATGCAGCCTGCGCCCGAGCATCTACGCTGACCGAACCGCGTTCGGGCGACGCGCGAAACGGCAGATCGCCCGGCGCCACATCGGTCGCGGCGAACTCCTGCGCCCGGAACCCGTCTGCGGCCAGGCGTATCCCGCCCACATCCGCGATCCGCCCGGTGCCGATCGCCGACATCGACACATACCCCTGCGTTCCACCGCGCAGCGTCGCCGTGTTCACACTGTCCTGCGACGGGTCCCAGGTGATAATGTTGATCACGCCCGAAACCGCATTGAACCCGAACAGCGCCGTATTCGGCCCCTTAACGATCTCGATCTGCCGGATCTCCTCCAGCGTCACCGGCAAAGTATACCATTGCGTTCGACCGAGATCGTCCAGGTAAACCTGCTGCCCATTCAGCAGCACCAGCAGCCGCGGATTGCTCGTTTCGTTGTAGCCGCGAATTCCCACGTCAGCGGCCGCGAACCCATACCGCCGCACCGTGATCCCCGCCACGAACTGCAGAATGTCCGGAATATTGTCGGCACCCGACCGGCGAATGTCGTCCGCCGTAATAATCTCCATGTTCGCCGGCACTTCCGAGATACGCTGCGGCTTGCCCGTCGCGGATGTTGTCACCGGCTCCCCGAACAACTGCTCGTAGCCGCTGTAGTCAACCGACTGCGCGCGGACGGAACCGGCAAACAGCACCAAGGCCAGCAGAAGCGGCACTAGGTGCCAGGCCGTGAAAGCCGGCCGGATTGGTCGGCGCGTCACCACCAGGATCCGATCAACGCCCGCACCGGACGCGTTAGAGGTGAATGGTGAGTTGTGACGAACGCGCTGCTCGACCGGCGGTCCCTCCGAAACCTGAAACGGGCAGTGCAGACCGGTTCCAATCGCCCGTGCCATCCTACTGCTCCCTGACGAGCATGCGGAACGCCTGCAGGAAATGGACGCCGATCCGTACGGCAGCCCCCTGATTGATCAGGATCTGCACCGTCGGCTCGCTGGTGTAGCCGACCACGCAGCGTCCCGATTCGACGCAGGGGAGACTTGCCGAGATAGTCGGTATCTGAAGCCTTCGGGCGGCGCTCAAAATCAGCTCCGAACTGCCGTCAAGGCCAGGCGTCAGATACAGCGCGTTCAGCCCGGTCGCCATGGCAAGCTGCTCGACCGGAACAAGGCGAGCCTGCAAGCGGACCCGGCCGGTGGGCAGCCCGTCGCCAATCACCGACCGCACCAGTTCCGCTTCCCGCCGGGATTCCGGATCGCCGGGCGCAAACACAACCCCGACCACCACAACACCACTCATGCCGTCGCCGCTGTATCCGAGTGTGCGCCCGAGGATCTGCGCATCCTTGGCATCAAACTCCGCCCGCGCCGCCGGCGGCAAAGCCACAGACATGACCAATGCGACAAACCAGACGCCCAGGCGCGCCGATACCCTCACAAGCGCCCTCCACAGAGGCCGTGCGCCACACGCAAGCTGACCCAGGCGAGCCGGCGCTTGGTGCGGCAAAAGGGGGAGGACCGGGGCAAACTGTTTGCCTTCTTGATAAGCCTTACGGCGCCGGTCTTGGCAGCAAAGAACTAATGGGAGGTTAACGAACCGAGCCGAGATGACCAATCGTCAAAGCAACGCTCCGGGATGTGGCGTAGTAAACACTTTCTTAAGCTTCTGCGCTCATAGACCCTCGACCAAAGCAGGAGCGGGTGCGTGTCGAAGTCCAGAGCCGACATCTCTCTCCCGGCCCATTCCGGGCCCGGCGACAGAGGCCCAAGCAGCACCGTCCCGGTCGGATCGGGGGGCGGGTGACCATTACTGTCCAGCCTCCGCCCGTGATCGACAGATGGCCGCGGATCATGCCCTCCATCCGACGGTGGCTCCGTCAGGCCGGACTGTCGAACTGGCCGTTTGCCCTCAAAATGGCGTTCTGCCCGGTCCTTGCCATGATGGTGATCGTCGGGATGGGCCTGCACGGCATCCTGGCCGCGAGGGAGCAGGCAAAGCTGGTGCGGGCTGTCGTGCAGCACGACCTGACGATCGCCATGCGCCTGTCGGAAAGTGCCGCCAGTCTTCAGGAGATCAACAGCCAGCTGTACAGGTTGACCACCCTTCAGGCCAGCAAAACATCCAACCTCAACGTCACCGATGAGATCGAAACCCTGGTCACTCAGACCTCTCTCCTTGCCGATCATGTCGCAGCCGAGGCGCACGACATCGGGTCGATTCAGGGCCAGGCCGACGTGCTCCAGGCTGCCTCCGACATCCGGCTGTATCGCGATGCCATCGACGTGTTCGGCAACATGCTCGAAATCGACTTCCCGAGTGCCGTCGAATTCTTCCGTCCGTTCGACAGCAACGCCAGGAAAGTCCTTGGCCTCATCGATTCGATCGCCGACCGTGCCCTGCAGGACGCCAGCAGTCGCGCCGAGGCATCGACCCGCATCGCCGACCGGATCCGCCTGACCCTGATCGCCGCGTCCGTCACCGGATTTCTGCTGCTGTTCGGCACCGCGGCGGTGCTGACCCGCGCGACCGTGGGATCGGTGAAGCGGATTGCAACCGCCACCGAAGAGGTGGCACGAGGCAGCTTTGACGTCGATATCGACGCGCTCGACCGGGGCGACGAACTGGGTACCATCGTCCGGTCCCTGGCGGTGTTCCAGGCCAACGTGTCGCACATCGCTTTCCTCGCGCACAACGATCCGCTGACCGGGCTGCCGAACCGCGTCCTGTTCCAGGATCGCATCCAACAGGCACTGGCGCTGCTCGATCGGGAGCTCGGCTTCGCCGTGCTCTGCCTCGATCTCGACCGCTTCAAGGTCGTCAACGATACGCTCGGCCATCCCGTTGGCGACGAGTTGCTGCGCCAGGTCGCGGACCGCCTGCGCGCCTGCGTCCGTGAGGGCGACACCGTCGCCCGCCTCGGCGGCGACGAATTTGCCATCATCCTGCTGAAGGTGTCCAACCCAGCCGCGGTTGATGCCCTCGCGGTCCGCATCATCGAGGCGATCGGGTCGGGATTCGACATCGAAGGCCACCAGATCAACATTGGCACCAGCATCGGCATGGCCCTGGCGCCGGAGGACGGCGCCGCCGCAAGCGTCTTGCTGAAAAACGCCGATACCGCCCTCTATGGCGCCAAGGCGAATGGCCGCGGCACATCCTGCTTCTATGAGGCGTCGATGAACGTCGCGCTCCAGCAGCGGCGGGAAATCGAGGTTGGACTGCGCCAGGCCATCGTCATGGACGAGTTCCGCCTCTATTATCAGCCGCTTGTGGACGCCCGGACCCGTCGCATCACCAGCTTCGAGGCCTTGATCCGCTGGCAGCATCCGGTTCGGGGGCTGATTTCAGCCGACGCTTTCATTCCCGTGGCCGAGTCGTCCGGCCTGATCGCGGCAATCGGCCAGTGGGTGATGCGCAAGGCCTGCATTGATGCGAAAACCTGGCCGGACGGAATCAAGATCGCCGTCAATCTCTCGCCTTCGCAGTTCAAGGACAAAAACCTCGTCAACGGCGTCCGCGACGCCCTCGCCGTAAGCGGCCTGCAGGCGGAGCGGCTCGAGCTCGAGATCACTGAATCCGTCCTGCTGCACGACAGCCAGGCCATCGTCGAAATCCTGCGTCAGATCAAGGCGATGGGTGTCAAGATCTCGATGGATGACTTCGGCACCGGCTACTCCTCGCTCAGCTATCTGCGCAGCTTCCCGTTCGACAAGGTGAAAATCGACCAGAGCTTCGTGCGCGACCTGCCAAACGACCTCAACGCCCTCGCCATCGTCCGCGCCATCGTCGGCCTGAGCGTCACCTTCGGCATGTCCGTTACCGCCGAGGGTGTCGAGACCATCGCGCAGGCGGAACAACTCGAACGAGAGAGGTGCAACCACCTCCAGGGCTACCTGTTCAGCAGACCCATCCCGTTCGCCAGCGTCGCCCCCCTGATCGAGCGGCTGTCGAGGCCGGTCGAGCATTTGCTCGACGCCTCGGTCGCCGTCTGATTACACCCGACCGGCCGCCAATCCGGCCGCTACTGGCGGCGTCCATCCCCGCCACATCCGCCGGTTGCCGGAAGCGGCCGGCCGTGACATATGCGCCCACGATCAAAAGGTCTGGCCCGCACCCGCATGAACTCGATCTTCGATGGCAATCTCAGCACCGCCAAAGGCCGAACCGTGGCCTGGATCGACTCGCTGTTCATCGATCACGCGATTTTCCGCCTGGTCTGGAGCAATCTCGCAACGGTCCTCCCCGGCAAGGTCTATCGCTGCAACCATCCAACCCCGCGACGCCTGCGCCGCATGGCCTGCCGCCTCGGCCTGCGGACGCTGATCAACCTCCGCGGCAAGACCCAGTCCGGCTCCGACGCCCTCTCACGCGAAACCGCTCTGGCCATCGGCCTCGACTTCCACGACATGGCCTTCGAAAGCCGGGGCGCGCCGCAGCGCGACCGCATCCTCCGCTTGCACGACATCTATACGTCCATGCAGACGCCGACCGTCATGCACTGCAAATCCGGCGCCGATCGCGCCGGACTGGCCGCCGGCCTGATGGTGTTGTTCGAAGGCGGCACCGCAGCCGAGGCACTCCGGCACTTGTCCTGGCGATTCGGCCATATCCGGCAGGCGCGGACCGGCATTCTCGACGCCTTCTTCCTGCTTTACCAACGCGAGGCTGAAGGCCGCAAACCCTTCCTCGACTGGGTCCGTGACGATTATAACGAGGCCGCTTTGCGACGGGATTTCCATGCCAATGGGCTGGCAAGTTTCATCAACGACTGGGTCCTCGCCCACGAATGACCGCGACCCGGGGCAACGAACGCCGCGCCATCCCCCTGATGTCCCTGCCCATCCCCACCTCGTCGGGGCCAGTCGATCCAGCCCTTGGCCAGACCGCCGCCGCCATGCGACAGACCTTTCACCTAGCGGTCGAAAGGATGAACGATCCCGGCCGATCGCCGCTGCGCGTGCTCGAACGCATGAAGGGCCGGGTTCCGGCCTGTACTGGCGCAGGCCGCTGCGCCGACCGGCTGGTCCTACCGCGCGTCGCGCTGCTGATCGTATTGCTGCTGTTGCTGCGCCGCTTCCCTCTCGTGTTTCGCGGCCAGGTGATGCCCGACCGCGCAGCCGCCCGCCGCCCCCAGCATGCCATGATGCGCCATATGGCCGGCGATTCCGCCGACGATGGCCCCCTTGATGCAGCCTTTGGCCAAAGCCGGCGCCGTGCCGGCCGCCGCCAGGGCCAGAGCCAGGGCGGCCGATAAGGTCAGTGTTTTCATGCTGAGTGCTCCGACGTTACGTCGTAATATAACGCCCGCACAGCGTTCCGGTTGCCGGGGACCCCGGCGTCAGCCGACGCCCAATCTCCAGCCGCACCTACGCGAAGAGGTCAGCCGGCGAATCGGCGCGCAGCGCCGCACCCAAATCCGCCCCAATCCGTGCGGCATCGGCCGGCGGCCCCGATACGGTCCGCTTCGCCAGAAACGACCCGTCGGCCCGAGCCACCAGCCCCGCCAGGGTCAGAGTCCCATCGGGCAACAGACGCGCATGCGCACCGATCGGTGTCCGGCAAGATCCGTCCAAAGCCCCCAGCATCGCCCGTTCCGCCGTCGCGACAACCCGCGACACACGGTCCTCGATCTGTCCCAGCAGCGCCAGCAGTTCCGTATCCTCCGCCCGCACCGTAATCCCGACGATCCCCTGCGCCGCCGCTGGAACCATCACGGCAGGGTCCAGCACCACGGCATTCGGCACCTCCATCTCCAGCCGGTGCAGCCCGGCCAGCGCCAGCAGACTGGCCTGGCATTCGCCCTCGTGCAGTTTCCGCAGCCGTGTCTGCACGTTGCCGCGAATCGAGACGACCTGCAGGTCCGGTCGCGCATACAGCAACTGCGCCTGCCGCCGCACCGAGGACGTGCCCACGACCGCCCCTGGCCGCAGCGCACTCAGCGGATCAGCCGGATCCGACTCGCCGAACCCCTCGCCAAGGATCAGCACGTCACGCGCATCCTCCCGCGTCAGCGTGCAGCCCAGCACGATCCCCGGCGGCAGTTCGGTTTCCAGGTCCTTGAGGCTGTGCACCGCGCAGTCGACGCGGTTGTCCAGCAGCGCTTCATGAATCTCCTTGGCAAACAGCCCCTTGCCGCCGATATCCGCCAGCGGTCGGTCCTGCACCGCGTCACCGGTGGTGGCGATGATGACCTCGTGGCCCTCGCCGGCGTTCGGAACGGCGGCCAGCAGGCGCAGGAAGGTACGGGTCTGCACCAGGGCAAGCGGCGAGCCGCGGGTGCCGGCTCTAATTGGTCGGGCGGTGTTCATGACGCCTCTTTAGCACCTCGGCGCCTCACCGGAAGGGGCAGACCGCGTTCCCCGCCCGCAATATCGTCCGTTACTTCAGGAACTGCGCCGCATTCGCCTTCGTCACCACGTCCAGACCGACATAGTTGATCACCGGCACCGTCTGCCCCTTCTTCAGTGCCAGCAGCATGTCCATCGCTTTCTCGCCCATTTCGTACGGCCGCTGCCCGACCAGCACCTGAGCGTAGCCGTCGCGCAGCAACTCGACCTCGATCCGCAGCGTGTCCGGCATCACCAGCGTCAGCTTGTGGCTGTCATACGCGGCGCGATGCGCATCGACGAAGCTGCGGTAGGCTTCCGGAGCAAACAGCGCCCAGCCGCCGACCGGAACGATCGCGTCGGCATTCGGATTGGCCGCATACAGGTCGGCGATCTGCTGGTTGGCCAGCGCCGAATCGTCGTTACAGAACGACGGCGACCCCGGTGCCAGCTTCCAGCCCGCCCCCTGCAGCACGCCGTTCAGACCGGCCAGCCGCTCGTTCAGGTTGGCCGCCGCCGGGCCGCCCGACTGCGTAATATATTCACCCGGCTGCGGATGCAGCTTGATCAGTTGTCGCCCGAGTTCGGCCCCCATCTCCTTGTTGTCGGTGCCGACATACGCCTGACGCGCCGATTTCGGGCTGTCGGCGTCGAATGTGATCACTGCGATGCCGGCGTCCCTCGCCTGTTTAATGACGCCGATCACCGCATCCGCGTCAGACACCGAGATCGCCAGCCCGTCGATGCCCTGCGTGATCAGATCCTGAATGATCTGCACCTGCGAGGCTGGCTCATGCTCGACCGGGCCGGTATAGACGCATTCCACGTCGCCGAGCGCTTTCGCGCGCGCCAGGCACCCGTCGCGCGAAAGATCGAAATACGGATTGTTCATCGCCTTCGGCACCACCGCGAACCGCAGCGTCTTGTCCGCCGCTGAAGCTCCGCCGGCGGTGGCGACAACCAGCACCGCAGCCAGCAAAAGTCCGGTCAAACGCATGATCATTTCCTCCCTCTGGATTATTTTGTTTGCAGCACCCGCAGTTTATCCACCAGCACCGCCAGGATGATGATCAACCCGATCAGCGCGTCCTGCCAATAGGTATCCACCCTCCCCAGAACCAGGGCGTTGCGGATCACCTCGATCAACGCGGCACCGATGACCGCCCCGATCGGCCCGCCGCTGCCCCCGGCCAGGTTCGCCCCACCGATCACCGTTGCCGCGATCACCCGCAGTTCATAGCCGCTCGCCAGGTTTGCCGGCGCCGACCCCAGCCAGCCCGCCAGCAGGATGCCCGACGCCCCGGCCGCCAGGCTGCACAGCATATACGCGCTGATTTTCACCCGGCTGACCCGCACGCCGGTGCGCACCGCGGCCGGCTCGCTGCCGCCCACAGCGAACAGATGCCGCCCCCATACGCCATGATGCAGCGCCACACCCAGCGCCGCCGCCGCCATCAGCACATACACCACCTGCACCGGCAGCCCCGCCAGACGCCCGTTGGTCAGCGCGAAGAACGTCGCCACATCCGGCCCCGACGGCGCCTGCCCGCGCCCCTGTGTGATCACGTAGGTCAGCCCCCGGCAGATCGACAGCATCCCCAGCGTGGTGACGAACGGCGACAGGTCCAGCCGCGCGATCAGCAGCCCATTGATCAGCCCGATCGCACCCGCCAGAGCCAGCCCCGCCACCACCGGCACCACAACCGAGGCATACGGCAGGCCCCCCAGCGGCGATCCCGCCACCCAGCGCATCACGATCATCGAGCATACCGCGACCAGCGCGCACACCGATCCCACCGACAGATCGATCCCGCCGGTGATGATGACCACCGTCATGCCCAGCGACATCAACGCGATATAACTGAAATTGCGAGATATATTCAGCAGATTGCCGGCGGTCGCGAAATTGCCCGACAGCCACGTCGCCAACAGGCAGATGATCAGGAAGGCCAACGTTACATACGCCGTTTGCCCCGCGAAAAATCCGCGCCGGTGCCAGGCCACCCGCGCGACATTGGCGAATTCCGAGGTCGCCGACATCACGCCGCCTCGATCGCGCCGGTGATCAGCCCGGTGATTTCCTCGGCGCTGGTCGCCCCGGCCGGCTTGTCGGCAACCTTAACCCCCCGCCGCAGCACCGCAATGCGGTCGCACACCCCGAACACGTCCGGCATCCGATGACTGATCAGCATCACAGCTGTCCCGCCATCGCGCAGCCGTCTGATCAGGTCGAGCACCTCCGCCACTTGCCGCACCGAGATCGCCGCCGTCGGTTCGTCCATTAGGACCAGCTTTGCCTGCGCCAACCGGGTCCGCGCGATCGCCACCGCCTGCCGCTGCCCGCCCGACATCTGCTTGACCAGGTCATCCGACCGCGTCTCGCTCTTGAGTTCGCGGAAGAGTTCGCCCGCCCGCCGGTTCATCCCACGATGATCCAGCAGCCGGAACGGCCCGACCCGCCGAGTCATCTCTCGCCCCAGGAAAATGTTCGCCGCCGCGGTCAGGTTCTCAGCAATGGCGAGGTCCTGATACATCACCTCGATTCCCGCATCCCGCGCCGCCGCCGGCCGGTCGAACACCACATCCGCACCCTCGAGCACAATCTGCCCCTGAGTCGGCGGAAAATTGCCGGCGATGATTTTTGTCAATGTCGACTTGCCGGCGCCGTTGTCGCCCATCAGGCCGATCACCTCGCCGGCCCCGATATCGAGATCGACCCCATCCAGCGCCCGCACTGCGCCAAACGACTTGGCAATCCCGCGCAGCGACAGGAATGCACTGGCTTGCGCCACGAAGCGCCGGTCCACCTGCGTTCGGTCGGCCATCCTCCCTGCGCTCTCCTGACCGGGTGTTCGCCCCTGGGCGCGTCGGGGCGATCTTATACCCAGACCAGGACCCCGCCTAGCACCCGGCCGTCATGGCGCAGACGCCCTAAAACGGAATCTCGTCGTCGAGGTCGCCGCCCTTCGGCGCGTCCCAGGACGGCCCGCCACTCGTCCCCCGCGACGCCCCGCCGGACGGCCGCGACGCCCCGGAAGGCGCACGTTCGCGCGGCGCATAACCGCCGCCACCGACCGATCCACCCTCCGCCCCGCCGCCATAGGCGCCCTCACCGCCGCCGCCGCCCGACCGCGTATCGAGCATCGTAAGTTGACCGTTGAAGCGCCCGATAACCACTTCCGTGGTGTAGCGCTCCTGCCCCTGCTGATCCGTCCATTTGCGTGTCTGCAGCGACCCTTCCACGTAGATCTTCGCGCCCTTCTTCAGGAACCGCTCCGCCACGTCGGCAACCCTGTCGTTGAACACCACCACCCGGTGCCACTCGGTCTTTTCCTTGCGCTCGCCCGAGGCCCGGTCGTTCCACGTCTCGCTCGTCGCCAGCGTCAGGTTGACGATCTTGCTGCCATCCTGCGTGGAACGAACCTCCGGGTCCTTCCCCAGATTCCCCACCAGGATCACTTTGTTCACCGAACCTGCCATCGACCGAATCCCTTTCCAAGACTCCAAACCTAGCCCAAACCGCACCCTCGGGCCACAACGTTAAGACATCTCTTAGACGGCGGCCAAAATCCCGAGTCAGACCGCCAGCCGGCGGGGCAGGTCATGTGCACAGCGCCCCAGCCCCACGCAGAAATGGCTCACCACCGGCGCCAGACTCTCCGCCGCCGCGCGAGCCGCCGCGTTGACCTCGGTCAACCGCGCCGCCGCCTCCCGCGCCCGCTGCGCCACCGACGGCCAGTCCAGCCCGGGAAACACGCCATCCCGCAGCACGAACCGCCCGCCGATCATCACATCGCGCACCGCCGCCCCGTCCTCGGTGTTCACCAACTGGTTCACCGCGTTGTTCAGCGGCACCAGGTTCACATGGTCCAGGTCCAGGAACACCAGGTCCGCCTTGTACCCCGGCGCGATCCGGCCGTTTATCCCGCCCATCCCCAGCACCGCCGCACCACCCTCGGTCGCCATGCGCAGCGCCTCAGCGGAACCGATCCAGTCCTCCGGCCCGCGGTCGAACACCCGCGACACATAGGCCGCAAGCCGCGTCGCCTCGAACATGTTCTGGTTGTCCGACGACGACGACCCATCCGTCCCCACCCCCACGGTCACCCCGCCGGCAATCGCCCGCCGCATGTCGGCGATCCCGTTGCCCAACCGCAGGTTCGACCCCGGATTATGCGCCAGCGACCCGCCATGCCGCGCGATCAGTTCGATCTCCGCATCGTCGATCCAGATCGCATGCGCCCCGCTGAACGCGGGCCCAAGCAAGTCCATCCTCTCCAGATGCGCCGTCAACGTCACCCCGTACTGCCGCAGCGCCGCCGCCCGCTGCACCGCCGACTCCGCCAGATGAGTCTGCACCGGCAGCCCGAATTCCAGCGCCAGGTCCCGGCACCCGCGCAGGAAATCGTCCGAACAATGCAACGGGATCGTCGGCGCGATCCCC
>Ga0302319_10023794_pt1 | contig 10929 bp, 6 predicted proteins | sample Bog_T0_2_FD_203319 | JGI IMG/M metagenome (GOLD analysis project Ga0302319, IMG submission 203319) | Peat permafrost microbial communities from Stordalen Mire near Abisko, Sweden - Bog_T0_2 | ecosystem: Environmental > Terrestrial > Soil > Wetlands > Peat | place: Sweden: Abisko, Stordalen Mire... | reverse complement strand
TTTTTCCTTCGCCGCCGGTCAGAACGCCTCCGCGTATTTTAACGGATCCTTTGTCTGGGCGGACGATTCTACCTCCACCATCTTTTCCGATACCGCGGCCAATCAATTCTGCATCCGCTCCGCAGGCGGCGTCTTTGTAAATGTCTCCGGGAGTTACGGCCTCAATCCGGCTGCGCTAAAGGTCAGCTCCACGTCTGCCAATGGGGTCGGTTTATATATCGCTGAAGGCAGTACGGATGCCGGTCTGGTGATCGCCAACACCGGCTCGGGCGATATCCTCAAGGGATTCAGCGGCGGGACCGGCGGCAATCTGGTTTTTGAAGTAAAAAACAACGGCACGGTCAACGTCAATGGCGTCGCGTTGACCAGTGACCGCAATGCCAAGGAAAACTTTGCAGCCGTTGACAGCGAGGGCGTGCTGGCCAAAGTTACGGCGCTGCCCATCACCGAATGGAATTACAAGTTCAATTCGTCGGAAGTCCGGCATGTGGGTCCGGTGGCCCAGGATTTTCACGCGGCGTTCGGCCTGGATGGGCCGGATGATAAACACATTTCCGTGGTCGATGAAGGAGGCGTGGCCTTGGCGGCCATTCAAGGCCTGAACCAAAAGCTGGAAGCCCGATTAAGAGAGAATGACGCCGTGATTCAGTCCCTCGAACAGCGGCTCGAACGGCTGGAAAAAATGATGTCAACCGGAGCCCCCGGCGCTCAACCTTGAACCACTCGAGTCGGGATTTGTCCCAAGACAAGCGCCCGTACGGACGGCTTTCCCCATGGACAAGACAACCGGCGTCCTGTCTGATCTTTCAACCGTCCAAACTGCGGCGGATGGTTTCGAGGAGCCGGTCGGCCGCAAATGGTTTTTGAACAAAGTTCTCTCCCTGACTTAATTCAATCTCTCGTCCGGCGATTTCCGGACTGTAACCGCTCATGAAGACGATCTTCAGGTTCGACTGGCGGGACTGGAGCTTTCGGGCAAGTTCATGGCCGGTCATGCCCCCCGGCAAGACCAAGTCAGTCAGCAACAAAGCAACTTTGCGACCCGGCGCCAGGCATAGGTCCACGGCTTCATTACCGTTGGAGGCCGCCAGCACGTCGTAACCGCGTCGTTGGAGCATCGTGCAGATTAGCTTGCGCACCGCCGGCTCATCCTCCACCAGAAGAATCGTTTCCTTGCCGCCGATTGGTTTGATCCTGGGCTCAACTTTTGCCGCATGAGAAGCTCCTTCGCTCGTGGCAGGAAGAAAAACCCGGAAAGTGACGCCCGATCCGGGCCGGTTGTCCACCTTGATCCACCCACGATGTTGTTTCACAATTCCGAAGACCGTTGCCAACCCAAGACCGGTGCCTTTGCCCGCTGCTTTCGTGGTAAAAAAGGGCTCGAAAATCTTGGGTAAAATATCCTGCGGGATGCCACCCCCCGTGTCGCTGACACTTAGGCAGTCATAATCCCCGGGGACAGCATCGGGACACCGGCCTGCCATTTCGTCAGTCACATGTTTTTGTTCGGTCTCAATCCGCAATCGTCCGCCGGTCGACATGGCGTCGCGGGCATTCACCGCGAGATTCATGATGATTTGATCGATCATCCCCGCATCAGCGCGCATCAATAGCGGGGTCGCGTGCAAATGAAGCTGCAATTGAATGTCTTCACCAATGATACGCTGCAGCATTTTGGCAAGGTTGGTGACCAATTCATTCAAATCGAAAACACTGGCCTGCATCACCTGGCGGCGGCTGAACAACAGGAGCTGGCGGGTCAACTCCGCCGCCCGATTGGCGTCCGCGCGGATTTGCTGCAAGCCCTCAACGACTTCATCCGGCAGTGGTTCAACCATCTCGATCAGGTCGGTCTGCATGAGCAGCGCGGCGAGAATGTTGTTGAAATCATGGGCTACGCCGCCGGCCAATTGGCCAATGCCTTCCATTTTTTGCGATTGCCGCAACTGCATTTCCAGTTGACGGGCTTGGGTGATGTCGCGAAAAATCCAGATTCGTCCACAACTGGCGCCATTTTTGTCACGCACCGGCGAGGAGTAGCGATCCACGATCGTGCCATCCACAAACTCAAGTTCATCACGGCTGATCTCGTCCGGGTGCGCATAAAGGTAGGCGACTTTATCCTTCATCGCGCCGGGATCTTTCGCGCGGCTGGCGATAAACGCGAGCTGCACGCGGTTATCTTCATTTCCGGAGATGTGCGGCGGGATTTTCAACAGATCGTTCATGCGCTGATTCTGGAGGATTCGCCTGCCCTGATTGTCGATCATCAATATGCCATCCGGCGCGGCCTCCATCTGGGCCTCCATGAGCGCCGTTTTCCAATGCAATTCATCCACCTTCGCCCGCCGCTCGATTTCACCCGCAACCCGCACGGCCGCGATCTGCAACATGGTCGTCGCGAGCCGCGCATCCGGCATCGGTTTGTCATCCAGAATTGCCAGCAAGCCCAAGGCGCGACCGGCCGAATCCATAAGAGGAATGCCGAGAAAGCTTTCCGCTTTCATTTCGGCCGGCAACGCGGCGTGGGGAAATAATTCACGCAGATGATCGCCATAATGGCAGAGCGCCTTGCCGATCACATTGTGAGTTGGCGTCCCATCGATGGAATACTCGATATTCGGCCTGACCCGGCCTTCCGCATAAAATCCGGTCGTATGGACAGTCTGGTCATCCTTAACCCGGCCGATGAACGCGGAAGTGACCGCCAGGGTTCGTCCGATGTATTCGACCAAACGCTCGAGATAATCTTCCTGGGGGTCGCTCCACCCTTCCTGGGCAATAAAGCTTAGAAATCGTTCGGTTTGTTTGCGGCTGGTAATATCTTCCTTGGTCGAAACAAAATGGGTAATCTGCCCGTGATTGACTCGCACCGGAGTAATGGTCGTCACCTCATGATAAAAGCTGCCGTCCTTCCGTTTGTTGACCAACTCCTCGTGCCACACATGGCCCGCCGTAATGGCACTCCACATTTGGGCGTAAAATTCCGCAGAATGGACTCCGGATTTCAGGATGCGTGGATTATTTCCAATTGCCTCGACGGCGCTGTAGCCGGTGAGTTGGCTGAAGGCGGGGTTGACCCATTCAATCTTGCCACCACGATCGGTGATCATAATGGCATTTGCGGCGGCGGTCATCGCACTTAGCTGAAGATTCATTTGCGCCTCGGCGAGTTTGCGTGCGGTGATATCGACCACAATACCGAGAAAACCAAAGATATCACCGTGATCATCCCGCAAAGCCGACACTGACAGGAGAACTTGAAGGCAGCTCCCGTCCTTTTTCACGAAGTTCCACTCCGCTTCGCTACGCGCGCCGCGGCGGGGTTCGGCCACCAAGGTTTCAAAACCCGCTGGGATGGGTTCACCCAGTTTCGCGGTCAGTTGTTCGGCGCGGGCGGCAATTTCCGCCGGCAGATGGAAAATGGCGGCCGAAACTTTGCCGATCAGCTCGCCGGCCTTCCAATCCGTCAATTTTTCGCCGGCGGGATTAATACTGGTGATGATTCCGGCCGTGTCGGTTGAAATAATGGAATAGGCTGCGTCATTGAGGATGGCTCGTTGAAAGTTGCTCAGACGCCTCAGTTCCGTCTCGCGCTGCTGGACCGCCGCGAGCAATTCATTGAAACTCTGCCCCAGCAAGCCGAGCTCGTCACGGTTATGGGCCGGCATGCGTGGCGAATAATCCCCTTGCTTGCCTGCGTTATCGGCAATGGCAGCCAGCTGCGCCAGGGGCGACAGCACCCAGCGTTGCATCAGCACAAACTGCATCAAGGCCACGATAAAAAGCATTAAACCCGCCATCAGCGAAATCTCCACCAGGGTTTTCCGCTGGCTGCGGTTGATCTCCGCCAGGCTCATCCGGAGGGACAAAAGCACCGGTTTGGCCGGGTCGCTGGTGGGCAACATTTTCACCAGTTCGGCATAGTCATGGTTGAATCTAAATTGATTTGTGCGGCTCCAAACGGACGAAGCGAGGGGCGGTATATTCGCCGGATAGGTGGCCAACGGACCATCGGAACCGATTATGTCGGCGCGCTGAATCTGGGCATTGGCCAATTGCAGCCCGGTTAGAATTTCTTGCACCCGGGCCGGATCGCCAAATTCAATCGCGACGCAGGTGCTGCCCCGGATCAATTCCGCACTGGATTCAAGCGATTGCCGCACGCGCGGCTGAATCTGGCTGGTTTGATAAATAATTTCTCCCACGCCAAAAACCACAAAGGCCAGCAGCGCCGTGCCCAGCACGGCGGCGAGGGTGCGTTTTTGAATTCCGATGGTTTTGTGCCGCATAGACTATTTCAGTTGTTTATGGACGCCATTTTCGATGACCTCGGCGGCCAGCTCGAGCATCTTGGTCGGGATCTTCAGATGCGCTCCGCGGGCGCTGTCCAGGTTGATGGACATCCGTATGGTGCCCTGCACCTGCAATTGGATGATCCCGCCGCAGTCCACGAAGTGTCTTGATTCCCCGACCGTCAGCACGGGGCGGGAATTCAATTCAGCCAGAACCTTTTTAAGTTCATCTTCGTCTTTGATCGCGACAAATATGATTTCGCAGGCGTGCAGGTCTTTCAAGGTCGCGGCCCGCTGGATTTGGAAACCCCGGCCGGCCGCTTGCCGGTCGTGCAAAACTTCTTCCAGGCGGCTCCCGAATGGATCTGCACCCAGAATGCCGACCTGCCAGGGTTCTTGGGGCAAGGCAAAGGTATTTGAGGGCCACTCCACGTAGGCCGGGAGCGCCCGCAGATAGCCGGCCATGACGGCGTATGCGTCGCCGGTATGAAGCTCCTCCGCCGGGCTGGCTTTTGCCTGCAACGCGAGGAAAAACGCCAATGCTCCCAGCAGCAGTCCAAGACTGCGGGCGGTGGCGATGGGCATTAATGGTTTCACGCGCGGATTGGCTGACGCAGTTTCAAAACTGAATCCCGAGTTTCATAAAGACTTCCCGCCCGGTCAAAATCAGCGGCGCCTCCCCCCCGTTGTATGGTTGGGCAATGTATTGCCGTTGATCCAGTAAATTTGCCAACCCGAGGCCGAGGGAGGCATGTCGCCAGCGATATTCGATGAAGCTGTTTAACAGAAACGTGGGAGGCAAATCGACCGGTTGACTGTTGGGATAAAGATACGCTCTTTGCGCGACGGTGAAGGTGCTGTTCACATTCCAACTCAGCGCCTCGAGAATATGCCAGGTGGCGCTCGCGGTGAGCTTATGCGCCGGAATGCCCAGGGCCAGTTGAGGATCACCCGACTGCCACGTGGTCACCGTATTCTGGCCGAGCACATACACCGAATAGCCGAGCGTTGACGAAAACTTCGGCTGCTGATAGCGCACTTCCACTTCGGTTCCATAGGTGCTGATCTCACCTCCATTGTTGTAGCCTTCGTCCTGGGTGCCCGGATCCACCCCATAGACAATAGGGTCTCTTATCTGCATGTAATAAATATTTTCGGTGGCCGAGAAACCATGCTTAAAAAGATAACCGGCTTCGACCTGGTAACTGGTGGTGTTTTCCGGTTTTACGGGTCCGTTCTCCGGCGAATTGATGACGTTGATGTTTGGCGTCCGATAGGCTTGATCATAAAGGACCTTCACGTGGAACCGGTCCCACGCTTTGGTCAAAGCAAGGCGGGGCACGAATTGCCCACCCACGGCATTTTGATATTCATAGCGCCCACCCAAGGTGAGGTTCACCCAACTCAGGTCCCAATCCAACTGGGCATAGGTTGAATAGGTGTCATAAGCCACCGAAGCCGAAGTCCCATTGTTGTAAAACTCGCCCGGCGGAACGCCATAGAAACTTGTGTCTTCTGCCAGGGCGGAATCGCGCAGATAACGCACACCCCATAGCACTGCGACGCCGTCCGACAAGTTGGCCACCGCATTCAGCTCCCCAATATAGCGATCGGTGACTTCGGTGGCTGTGCTCCCCGGGACTCCTCCCGACCAGGGAGTTTGGCGGCGATAAGTCACGCTGGGGGTCAGGGTAAGCCAGTCGTTCGGTTTCCAATTATAGGTCGCCACCGCGGCGATCGATTCAAAACTGATCTGCTCCGGCGACGGCAGCGGTTCGCCGAAATTAATCCGATCCTCCAGTTGATAAAGATCGTAGATCAGCCGGACATCCAGGTCTTTCCAGCCCAATCCCACATTGACCATGCGCGTCTGGATGTCCGAATCGTGAGTCATGTCAAAGGACGTCCCGTCCAAGGCGGTGTAACGGCGGTCGGAACGAAAATCGTCGCCGATAAACGCGTTGGCCGAAACCCGCCAGTCGTTCAATGTATAACCAAAACCGCCAGTATAGTCGACGCCCAGTTTGCCGCCCGCGTAGGACGGAGTCGCCACGCCGTAACCGCCATTTTGGGTCGGCCCTTTGGTGGTGACGCGAATAACCGCCAGCTCCGCCGTGCCGCCATATTTAGCCGACCCCGGACCGCGGATGATCTCCACTTCCTCAATGGCGTCCGCCGGGATGTGATGCCCGAGTTGCGTGGTGCCGTAAAGAGTTTCGTTGAACTCGACGCCGTCAACAATCAACTGCAGCTTGCCTTCATAAGCCCAGAGCCCGCGAAAACTCGGTCCAATCACCCCATTCACGTCTTGTCCCAGCCCAAAGCCCGGCACCAACTGCAATATGTCGGTCAGATCCCGTGCGCCCATCTCCTGAATTTCTTTCGCCTGAATCACCGTTACAATGCCGGGTTGTTCGCGGACCGGACGGGGATTTATGCTTTCGATGTCAATTTTTACGGTGCCAAGCTGGGCCAAATCCAACCCCCCAAAATCCGCCGGGGCGTTGGTCGTTTCTGCAGAACCCGCTTGGACCACCACCAAAGCAAGGAGTGGCAAGGGGAAGACTCTTTGCCTAAAATAATATGCGGTTTCCATGATTCAGCATTTACAAAGGGGTTTAAAATCAAATAACGGCATGGCGAACCTGAGCGCCTGGGTCTTGCTGGCCCGCACTTTGATACCTAGCTATCGACGCAAACCCGTGAAACTGAATGAAAAGAAGCAGCCAAATATTGTTATTTGCCCGAGTGCGGGCGCAGTACAAGAATCATGCACCGGAACCAAATTATTAATGAGCGTGGCCGAGTTCAGTCCCAATCAACCGACTGCAAAATCCGTTGGAAGTTTTCCCGGCAGCCGGAAACCAATTCTGTAACGGAGGCCGGAGCCAGACCGACGGCCGCTAGATAGGGGTCCGCCGCCGGAATCTCCCCGTCCTTGTTCTTGAAATCCAGCCCGGTTAATGCAAGCAGGCGGAGGGTGAACTGTAACGAACCCAAAATTGACTCCGGATCAGTGGTTGGCGCCGGATCCAGCTGCCGGTTAATCACCTCACAGGTTGTGGCCGGAAAGTGCCAGTGTTGGAGCAGCATCGCCCCGGCCTGGGCGTAATCGAATCCCACGGCATTTCGTTCCCAATCCACCAGCGACACGCTGCCATCCCAATAAATGGAAAAGCCTTTTTCCTCGATCACGCGGTCGATCAGGATCCGGCCGATCGCATGCAGAATGCCGATGGTATAGGCGTCTTCACAGTCCCGCCCGGAATGTTTGGCCAATGCTTCCATCACGAGCGCGGAGGCCACGGAGGCGCTCCAGTAGTCGTAAGCGGTAATGCCATAGCTGGGCAGATCGCGCGCAAAGAGTTTCCGGGCCAGGCTGAGGTTGACCACGTGAATCATTTCCCGCAGGCCGATTTGGTTCACTGCTGACGAGAGGTTGCCGTGAATCGTCCCGGGAGCATAGTAAGAGCTATTGCTAATTCGAATGATCTCGGCGCACATTGGCCCGTCGTTACGTAACAAGTCGCAAAGGGTCTCGATATCGGTGTCTGGATCCTTGGCAAGTTTTACCACTTTGATCAGCACGGCCGGAGTCGTCCCCAGCGCATCGATCGCTTGTATGGATTGTTTAAAATCGTCGGGATTCAACATAAGTTTAATGGGTTACAAATTTATTGTTTTTCTGCGAGACTTGGTTTAATCGGTGGAATCATGTGGTCGCTTCATGTTTCCAAAAATCCATGGTCACGGTGGTGCCAGCGGCGGGCGCCGACTGAATTTGAAATTGATCCGCCAGTTTTCTACTCCCGGCCAAACCAGTGCCAAGAGCGCCGAGTTTGCCTTGCTCCAAGATTCTTTCGAGGTGCTCAATTCCCTTGCCATGGTCCGAAACAATGATTCTCAGGGCGACTTTGGAGTCCTCGGCAACGCGGCCGATCTGAATTTCTCCCGGACAACCGGCGTGCTGCACCACATTTCGGCTGATTTCTGAAATAACCGTTGCCAACCGGGTTAAAATGACCGGGGAAAATCCCATTTTGGCGGCCTCATCGCGTCCCACGAATCGCGCCAGAAGCACATCTTGCATTTTTGCGATGGGCAGGCGGGCCAATTCGGTCCAGTTTGCGTTATCGTTCATTGGGCTTGGCTCCTTCCATTTCCAGCGGCACTAAAATGGTGGCGGTTGTTTTCCCGGCGTCGGATTGGATTTCGAACTCGCAGCCGTGCAGTCGGGCGATCCCTTGAGTCAACGCCAGCCCCAAACCAAGGCCCCGGGGTCTCTGGGCGCCGTGCAAGAATTGTTTAAACGCGCCGATCTGGGCGACCTGTTCCGCACTCAAGCCGGTCCCATGATTGCTTACGGACAATGACCAAAATCCGCGTTGCGCCTGCGCCCCCACCTGGATGGGAGTGTTTGAGGCGGAGAACTTGCAGGCATTGTCCACCAATTCCCCGACCAGCAGGGACAAATATTCCTCACCCATGGGCAATTCAATAGTTTCGGATTGAATCACCAGATCCGCCGTCCGGTTAAAACCAGCACAAACTTCGCGGGAGATACGAAGCACGATTTCCCCGGCCGTCGCGGTCACTCCGGTTTTTCCCTGTTCGAAGCGGTTGGCATAGAGCTGGGGCAGTTGAGAGTAAAGTTGGAGGCGGCGCATCATCCGGCGCAAACGAGCCGATTCTTCCGCCACGGAATCCTTCATCGCCTGGACTTGGGGATCGTGCGCGGCATATTTGAGCGCTATCAGATTGGTGACCATGCCGATGTGATCCAGCGCCCCCAGTATCTCCTGCGGCACGGACGCCGCCACGGACAGGCCAACCTGCTCGGCTCGCTGACGGTTTTCCTCGAACTGCCGGCTCCGTTTCTCCAATCGCCGCCGGACGGAGCCAATGAGAGCGGCCGGCTGGTAAGGCTTGGTGATATAATCATCGGCGCCCTCCTCCATGCCATGGCGCAGACTGTCGCTGGCGACCAATGCCGTAAGAAAAATGAAGGGAATCATTGCTGTTTCCGGATGGGCGCGCAAGGCCTGGAGAACGCCGAAGCCATCCAGCCCCGGCATCATGATATCGCAAATGATCAGATCGGGAACCACGGAAAGCGCACTGGCCACCCCCGCGCTGCCATTGTCCGCTTCGAGCGTCTGAAAACCTTCAAATCGCAGAACTTGGGCAATCTGTTTGCGTATCGCTTGGTCGTCTTCGATAATCAGTATTCGTTGCATAAGAGATTATTTCTTAAAATTCGTCTACTCCCATTCGCGGTCCGGAACCGGTCCTGCGCCCGGCTGTTCCAACGCGCCGGGAGCATTGGGAACCACCGCCGTGTCCGGCGCCGCGATCGGTAATCGCACCCATACGGTGGTTCCTTTACCAAGTTCGCTGGAAACCCGAATCGTGCCCCGGTGCAAATCCACGAACTGCTTGACGATGGCCAACCCCATGCCGGTGCCGGGAACATTGCCGACATTGGCGGCGCGGTGAAAACTATCAAATACCCTGCCAAGGTCCGACGCCGGAATGCCAATGCCGGTGTCGGTGACCGTTATTTCAACCTGAGCTTCCCGGGGTTCTTCGGCATTCCCCGCAAGCTGGGAATCGCCGGCCACGCGTGTCGCCTGGAGGGTCACCGGTCGTCCGCCACTGGAATACTTGACCGCGTTACTCAGAAGATTTCCCAAAATATGGTGCAAGATTTTCTTGTCGAGCCAGGCCCGGGTCACCGTGGAATCGATGGCAACCTCGATCGGCGAAGGCGACCCGGCGTAACGAGGGATTTCCGCGATGATTTGCCGGCAGAGCGCACCTAAATCGATGCGGGAGGGTTTACACTCCATTTTTCCGGCGCTGCAATTTCCGTAAACGAGAAAATCGTTCATCATCTGCGTCATGCGTTCCACGGATTGCTGGATTTCTTTGAGTTGTTCCGACCGCTCCTGTCCGCTCATCTTTTCCATGTAGCCATCGAGCAGCTGGGCAGCCATATTGATCACGCACAAGGGGGTGCGGAACTCGTGCGAAACCATGCTCACAAAACGGCTTTGGAGTTGGGACAGCTTCTGCTGGTGCGTAAGCGCCAGACGGGCGCTTTCCTCATTCGCCCGATGCTCAGCCACTTGGCGTTCCAAGTTATCCCGTTCCGCCTGCGCTCTTTTACGCTCCGTGGTGTCGACAAAAGTAACCACGGTTCCCCCAGATCGTCCATCGCTTTCATAGACCGGCGTGCAATTATAGTCGACATCAAAGCTTGTGCCGTCTTTCCGCCAAAAGACCTCATTTGTCACGTGGCGGACCACCCGATCATGCAGTGTTGCGTAAATAGGACATTCTCCTATCGGGTACACGGACCCATCGGGTCGTTTATGATGCATGGTGACATGGGCCGGCCGGCCAAGGAGTTCGGCATTGTCGTAACCCAGCATCTTGGCAGCGGCGGGATTTTCATATTTGATCAGCCCATCCGGACCCAACCAATGTACTCCGTCGCCGATGGAATTTAGGATGATTTCGCGCTCGGCGCGTTGCTGCTCCAAACGGGCTTCAAGCATCCTGCGCTCGGTGATATCCTGCACCGTGCCGGCCATGTGGATGAAACGATTATCGGCGTCGTAAACGGCTTCTC
>Ga0302319_10023793_pt1 | contig 10929 bp, 7 predicted proteins | sample Bog_T0_2_FD_203319 | JGI IMG/M metagenome (GOLD analysis project Ga0302319, IMG submission 203319) | Peat permafrost microbial communities from Stordalen Mire near Abisko, Sweden - Bog_T0_2 | ecosystem: Environmental > Terrestrial > Soil > Wetlands > Peat | place: Sweden: Abisko, Stordalen Mire... | reverse complement strand
TGGGGACGTTTAGCCTCATGCTTTCCCAGGTCCCCAAGAGCGAGGGACCTGGGGCACCCAGGCAATTTTTTTACTGAGCGGAGGGGACGATTATGAGTCTGGATTTGCGAGTTCCGATGGGATTGATGTTTACGCTGGTGGGCCTGATTCTTACGGTCTACGGGGCGGCGACGAAAGGCTCGGTAATCTATGAGAGGAGCCTGGGCATCAACGCGAATTTCTGGTGGGGGCTGGTGCTGCTGGTCTTCGGGCTGACGATGTTCCTGCTGGGGCGGAGGAGCCAGAAGCGGCTGGCAAAGCTGCCGCCGGAGCCGGTGGTTGACGGGGAAGTGAGACGGGGCCACTGAAAGAACAGTGAACAGGGTGCAGTGAACAGTGAACAGGGGTCAGATGAAATCTGGGTGCGGTCTGAGATTGTTAAGCGCATAACAAGCGTGCGTGCAACGGGGCTTTATTATTTCTGATGTTGCGTTGATTATCTCTTATGTTTGCGGTTCAAGCGAATCAATAGGGGAATCTTATTCCTAGTAAGACCCTGTTTTGAGACGTTGTTAAAGTATGGCCCGGTACACTTATAGATAGAGATGAAGCGAAGAACGATAGAACATTACGAAATCGTGCGGCGGCTTGGCGCAGGCGGCAGCGGCGTGGTGTATCTGGCCAACGACACGGAGTTGCAGCGCCCGGTGGTGATGAAGATTCTGCGTACGGGTCTGCTTTCAGCCGAGCAGATGCGGTCGACGGTGCTGCGTGAGGCGCGGCTGGCCTCGGCGATCGAGCATCCCAACGTGTGCGGCATCTACGAAGTCGGCGAGAGCGGAGACGAAGGCTACATCGTGATGCAGTATGTGCCAGGGCAGTCGCTGGACACGCTGATTGCGAGGGGACCGGCCAGCCTGCAACTGGTGCTTTCAGTGGGCATACAAATTGCCGACGGATTGCAGGCGGCGCATGCTCTGGGCATCTTCCATCGCGACCTGAAGCCGCAGAACGTGATGCTGACGGACGGCGGCCTGGTGAAGATTCTGGATTTCGGGTTGGCGCGGCGGTTGCGGCCTGAAGACGCGAGCTTCGACCCGTCCAAGCCGGGCATGGCCAAGGGTGCATCCGTGGCGGCCACTTACACCGCGCGCGGCGGGACCATTCGCTACATGGCGCCGGAACAGTTTGTCACGGGGCAGTCGAGCGTGCAGTCGGACGTGTGGGCGCTGGGCGTGATTCTGTATGAGCTGGCCAGCGGACGGCATCCTTTTGTGCGACCGGACGGGGAGGATTTTCAGGCCATTCGCGCGATCCAGTTTTCCGAGCCGGAGGACCTGAGTTTTATTGTGCCTGGTATTTCAGTGGAACTGAAAAGCGTGATCCAGTCTTGTCTCGAAAAAAATCCGGCGGCGCGATACGCATCGGCGGCCGAGGTGCGCGAGGCACTGAAGACGATCATGAAGGCGCTGCAGATTGAGACTGGAATTATTCCTGGAGACGCGGCGGCGAACCTGCCCACGACGGGCGCGGAGGCGGAGAAGCGGAACACGGGTTTTCTTTCGATGCTGGCGGAGCGGTTTCGCGAGTCGGCGGTGGACAAGGCGCCACAAAACTCGCTGGTGGTGCTGCCGTTTACCAACCTGGGGGCAACGGAGGTGGCGCCGCTTTACGGGTTTGCGCTGGCCGACGCGATTGCGGCTCGGCTGGCAAGGATTCCGGCGCTGGTCGTGAGGCCTTCGAGCACCTTGATGACGCTGCCGATTGCGCAGATGGATCCCCTGTCAATTGGGCAGAAGCTGCTGGTTTCGTTTGTACTGGCGGGGAATTTTCTGCGCTCTGAAGAGGGATTCGATCTGAACTGGCAACTGCTCGACGTGGGATCGCAGAGCGTGCGTTCAGGAGGCGCAATTCGCGTGGCTTCGCTGGATCTGATCGCGGTACAGACGGAGATTTCGAACGAAGTGTTTGCGGCGCTGCACGGGCTCTCGGCTGGGGACCAGATCGACGCGACGCGTCCCGGGGCAAGGGATGCTTCGCTGCCGGGGCCGGTGAGCGAGGAGTATTTGCAAGGGCGCGCGCTGTTGAGTTCGTTCATGATGCGAACGGGGTCGCGCGGCGATCTTGACCGGGCGCACACGCTGCTTACCAGCGTTACGACGAAGGATCCGGAGTTTGCGGCGGGGTGGTGCGGGCTGGGCATTGCGGAGTTGCAGTATGTGCGGCACGGGTTTGGCGGGCAGATTCACGTGATGCACGCGCGGCGGGATTTTGATGAGGCACTGAGGCTGGACCCGGCCTCGACGGAGGCAAATCTCTATCGGATTTACATGCTGCTGTCGCGCGGAGAAAAGGAGTCGGCGCGGCATGGGATTGCCAACCTGCTGGCCGGTGCGGCGAACGACTGGAACGTGCACATGGTGGCGGGCCTGGCGCTGCGGGCCGACGGAATGTACGAGGAGGCGCTGCATCAGTTCAGCAGGGCCCTGAAGCTGAACCCTGCCAATGCGGCGATTCTCTACAACCACCGGGCGCGCGTGTATCACTACGAGAATCAGATTGAGCTTGCCGGCGATGAGCTGGAAAAGGGGCTGGCGCTGGAGCCGCGCCATCCGCTGCTGAGGACCTCTGCCGGGTACCAGCAAATGCGGGAGGGCAACCTGAATGCGGCGATCGAAATTCTGGAGGGCGTGATCCGCGACGACGATTCGCTGCGCATTGCGGTGCCGACGCTGGCGCTGTGCTATGTGCAGGCAGGCCAGCGGGAGCGGGCCGCAGCGCTGCTGAAAGACGATACGATGGCCGCGGCTGAGGCAGACAGCGAGATGGCTTACCGGCTGGCGAGTTACTTTGCCGTGGAGGGTGACTCAAGCGAGGCGCTGCATTGGTTGAGGCGCGCGATTTATTTAGGGAACGAAAATTATCCGTGGTTCCAGAAGAATCCGGCATGGAATAATTTGCGGACGAATACGGACTTCGAGCGAATACTTGAGGATTTGAAGAAAGGGTTTCGCAAGAATCAGAAGACCTGGAAGCGGTTGTTGGAGCAGGTGCCACCGGATGGGGAGTAGTTCTGTTTTCGGCGGGTCAATGCGCACCAGCGGTCCCGGTTTAGGGTTGAAGGCGTCCGCCCCATTCTTGCTTGAGAATAAGGCGTGAGCAGGTAACCAGAGGATCTCTTGATGCCGACGCAAGCTGGACTGAGATTCGCGGTTCCCGCCCTTTTGGGACGAAGCATGAAAGAAGGCAACGCGTCGGCGTCTTGCCGGTCACTGCTAATAGGTTAGTCATCGGGGTCGGGTGTCCCGGGGATTGATCGTGGAGGACAATCCATGAAAAGAACAAAGGCCATCGCTCGGGCAATTCTTCCCGACTTTATCTTCCAGAGAGTGCAGGCCGTCCGGTCCCGCCAGCTCCAGGTTAGCCTTATGAAAACAGAAGGGTTGCTCGACGCAGCTGCGCGCTACATCGAACGGAACGGTTGCACGGTAAGGTATGGGCCGTTCGCGGGAACTACGTTTCCCCGGGAGTCTGCTTTGTGCAGGATTTCGATTCCCAAGCTATTGGGGACTTATGAACAGGAGTTACACAAGATTCTCCGCTTGATCGGACAGCGCAAGTATGACCTGGTTATCGATATCGGCAGTGCGGAAGGATATTATGCGGTGGGACTGGCGAGGCTGCTTGGAACCAAGGTCCTCGCATACGATCCGGAGCCGATAGAGAGGGCGTTTTGCCAGGAGGCGGCGCGTATGAACGGCGTCTCCGAACTGGTGGAGTTGAAAGACCTGTTCCGGCCCTCCGACATCGGCTTATTTCGGGACTTACGCGTGCTTTGCGTTTGCGATTGCGAAGGCTTCGAAGCGGAGATCTTCAACGCGAAGACAGTTCAGGACGTGGGGAAATGGGATCTTGTTATCGAGATGCACGGAATTGCGGCCCCAAAGCTCACGAGCCTTGATTGGCCGAACAAGACGAAGGTGATTCCCATGGCGCCGCGGTTAAATACCTACGCAGAACTTGAGGGCCTGGGCGACCAGCAGAAGCTTTTGTCGGAGTATCGAAGCGGAGCGCAGACGTGGCTCTGGTGCGATAGTCAGGCTCGAGGCTGACTATCGCAACTCTCGAATCAGGCGGAGAATCAGGTCTGTCGATTGTGGATGCCCCCAGCCGTCCACAGCATTTCGGGTTCGCCTGCGCGATCGACGTCGTTCAGGTCTGACGGCGCCGGATCGATTGCTGAAACGGCCCGGACTTGGGAGTTCGGGCCGTTTTGCTGTTGAACCTGCGCACGGAACGCTGGCGATGTGTGAGAGTCAGCGCCGCGACAGGACCTCGAAGGTGAGGACTGTCGAGTGCGAAGTGCCGCCGCTGGTGCCGGTGATGGTGATGGGGTAGGTCCCTGTGGGTGCGGTTCTCGAGACGGACAGGGTGAAGTCCGAGCTGCCCGCTCCGGTGATGGAAACAGGACTGAAGGTCCCGGTTACGCCGGACGGAATGCCGGTGGCAGACAACGCAACCGCCGAGTCAAAGCCTCCAGAGACGCCGATGGTGACGACCGCATAGCCGCTTTGGCCCTGGCGCAGAGAGCCGGAGGTGGGCGAAACGGAGATGGTGAAGGCGCCGGCAGTGGCCGCGGTTACGGTGAGCGATACGCTGGCCGTGTGCGTAATTCCGCCGCCGGTTCCCGTTACAGTGATGGTGTAAGTGCCGGCCACGGTGGTTGAGGCCACTGCCAATGTCAGCGTGGACGCGCCGGAGCCCGGAGCCGCGATGGATGTGGGGCTGAAGGTGGCGCTGACGCCAGTCGGCTGGCCGGTTGCAGAGAGGGCAATGGCTGAGTTAAAGCCGCCGGAGACGGTGGTGCTGAGCGTTGAAGTGCCGCTGTTGCCCTGTACCACGGAGACCGATGTGGGCGAGGCAGCAAGCGTGAAGGCGGGAACCGGCGCTGACGTTACGGTGAGCGAAACAGTGGCGGAATGAGTGAGTCCTCCGCCGGTTCCGGTGACCGTGATGGTGTACGTGCCGGTAGCCGTAGTTGAGGCTACGGTAAAGGTCGCCGTAGACGTGCCGGAGCCGGGAACCCCGATGGACGCGGGACTGAAGCCGACCGTGACACCGGTTGGCGCTCCGCTTGCAGTGAGCGCGACGGCTGAATCGAATCCGCCAGAGACTGCGGTGGTTATGGTGGAGGTTCCGCTGCTGCCCACTACGACGGAAACAGATGTGGGCGATGCGGTGATGGTGAAGGCAGGGGTGGTACTGGTTGGAGCAAGGGCATTGATGAGGCCGGTGCCGTTGGGGCTGCCCCAGCCTGTGACCAGGTCGTAGCCAGTGACCGCGGAGTAGCTGCCCGATGTGCCGCTGGTGATGTCGTGGAAGTCCGTGGCGTAGGCTGACGTGACGTTCTGCGCGTAGATAGTTGGGTTGATGAAGCCGATGGGCTTGTCGCCGTTTTCAGCCAACTGCTGGTTGACGAGAGCAATGTAGCCGGCCCACATGGGTGCGGCGAAGCTGGTGCCGCCATACTCGTTGGCCAGGCACGCGGTCTGGTCGGCGCAGGTGTAGAAGGTGAAGTTGGCGTTGGCTGCAACATCAGGGCCGTTGCGCAGGGTGGTGGAACCCTTATTGGTCGAGTTGATGACGCCGGAGAGCTGCTGCCACGAGGGAATTGGGATGCTGTCTGGCGAGATGCCGCCGCCGGAATCGGACCAGGCGGTTTCCGACTTCCATGGGCCCGCCGCGCTGGCGGTTGTCAGGTCAGTGCCGCCGACGGAGACCACATTCGCGTCGTCCGCAGGCCACGCCTCGTTGCTCTTAGACCAGGTGGAACTGTCACCGGAGGCGGCGAAGAAGTTCTGACCTTGCGCGGACATCTTTTCGAAGTACGGATCGAGGGTGGATGGATCAGCCGGGGTCCAGCCCCAGGAGCAGCCGATGGTGGTGGGCAGCGGGCTGTGGGTGGTCATGGCGCTGATGATGGCTGTGTCAGTGGACCCGATGTACATAACGAGGCTTGCGAGGCCTGGCGCCATGCCGATGGCCTGCGTCATGTCCAGAGTCTGCTCCGTGTCATCGCAGTCGCCGCCGGCCCTGGTGTCAACGCAGGATGTGCTGGTGCCGTCAGTGGACAGCAGCGTGATGGGCACGTTGTTGGTCTGGCCGACGTTGGCGAAATATGTGTTCAGGTCTGTCAGATCGGTGCCTAAATATTCGAACAGGCCGAGGTTCTGGCCTGCGCCGGTCAGGGCCGTTCCGCCGTAGTAGGCGGCGCGCATGTCACTGCCGAGAAAAGAGGCTGACGGGCCGGAGCCGGTGGTGGCATGAGAGACGACTTTACTGGCGTCAATGCCATGAGCCTTGGCGTAGTCGCTCTTCTTTACGAGCATGGGATGCGGAATGGAGTAGTTATCCAAGCCGGAGACGTGCCAGAGCGGGAACGGCAGGTCGGTGGTGGGCTCGCTGTCTGGCGCGTAGAAGATGCGGTTCTCGGTTGGGTGCTGATAAGTGCGCAAGGTGATGTGGAAGGCGGATTGAACGGTCGAGACGGGGCCGCGCAGCTGCACATCCATGCCATCGCGCGTGCCGCCAACCACCTCAAGGCCGTTGGCTTTCGCAAAGCGAACCACTGCGTCGTAGTCGGCCTGGGTGGGTCCAAACTTCCGGGTAAATTGCTGGGGGGTGAGGAATTGCCGGTAGGAGGGGCTGGTTGGATCGTAGAGTTCCTTCAGGAAGGACTCGAGTCCTGCGGGGTCGCGGAGGTTGAGCACAACGTCCAGGCTCATGATCCGATCAGGGGGTAGCTGACTGACGAACCTGGCCATGCCGGAGCGTGTGGCTTCGCGGACGTGACGCGTGGACACAGATTGCGCCTGGGAATTCGTTGTCGCGACCGACACAATCGCAGCGATTGTGAGCAGAAACAGACCTATTCTCCGCACCATGGGATCTCCTTGAAGGGTTGTCCTGGAGGGTGTCCGATTGGCTTGATTGGGGACGAACCGCCCTTTAGTCCACGTAGCGTACCACTACCAAAGTGGCGAGAGCGAGGGAATTGTGGGTCCGCCTCAGGACTTTAGTTTTCCTCGATGATGGCCAGGTCCCATGGAGCCAGGGTAATGTCCGCAGATTTGGTCAAGGTCTTTCCATCGAGGAGATTGGTTCCGCCGGCGTAGGAATAAGTGAGCTTGACCTCGGCGCTTCCATAGTTGAAGTAGTAGTGGAGGCGCTTGCCCAGGCGGTTCACGCCGTGTGTTACATGGACCGTGAGAGGAAGTTGCTGGTCAGGACCGGTGAGGCCGGCTTTATCGAGAGTGCCGCGGAGAATGGCAGTTTGCAACTGATTGGAAAGACTGGTTCCCTCATAAAGGAGGGTTCCAGTGCCGAATTCGTTCTCGGTGATGGCCGGCCACTTGCCGAAGAAGGGGTGATCGTAGAAGGCGAGGGGCTTGGCGTGCTCAAGGAGGAGAAATTCTGCCCAGTATTGGACCTGATTGGCCGAGCCGGTGTGGAAGGGATCGTCTTTGAGGGCGAGCGGATGCTCGAGGTTGGAGAACTCCTGATAGCTGAAACCGGCTGCCTCGCGAAGGGGGCCCGGAGCGCGGACCCAGCGAACGGCGGAGTTCTCATTGGCGAATCCGCTCTTGAAGGTCATCACGACGTGGCCGCCGTTCTTGACGTAATCCGAGATTCGCTTGAGCAGCGCGTCGTCCGCGATGTAAAGGGCAGGGACAATGAGGAGCTTGTAGGCGGAGAAATCCTGGGTGGTGGGGAATACGAAGTCGGCGCCGATGTTGAGGTCGTAGAGCGAGTGGTGAATCTGCTGGACAAGCGCAAGATAGCCGTCCGGGGTATGTGTCCAGGACCTTGCGGGAACATCGCCGCCAAAAGGCATGAAGTTGATGGCGTTGGCTGAGTCGCGGCTCCACAGGATGGCTACTTCGTTGTGGATTTTTGTGCCCGCCAGGTGGGGGCCGATGCGCTGCAGTTCATGGGCCGTGCGCGCAACCTCAGCGTAGGCGCGGTTGGGCTCAAGGTCGTGCGAAAGGATGCCCTTCCAGTAGGTTTCCTGGTTGGCGGCGATGGAGGCCCAGTGCCAATACTCCACCATATTGGCGCCGTTCGAGATGTGCGTATAAACATCTTCGCGAAGCTGACCGTCGTAGGGCGGATACTGGCTGGCGGAGTCCCAGCCAATGGTCTGCGCATTGGTCTCGGTGACCAGGAAATTGGAGTGCTTGAGCGAACGTGAAAAGTCGCCCTGCAGGGCCTGGAAGGAGCCGTCGAAGTGATCCTGCGTTCCGTGATAGATGTTGTCGGCAACGATATCGAGGGCTTCGGCGATGTCTTCCTCGCTGACGTCGTGGCGCATCATGCCGCCGTAGTCGGTGGTGACGAACTGGCTTGGTGAGGCGCATTCGCGGACCAGCGCAGCCTGCCAATGCAGGAAATCGGTGACGCGCATCTGGCTCCAGCGGGTCCACTCCAACTTGTAGCCGGTGGAGATGGTGCCGTCGCGGGTGGGCAGGTCTTCCCAGGTGTGCAGGTTTTCTCCCCAGTAGTTGAGGAACCATGCCCTGCTCAGCGCCTCGGGAGTGACAAACTTCTTTTCCAGGTAATGCTGGAATCCGATGAAGACGTCGGGGTTGGCGGCGTCGTAGCTGGAGGTTTCGTTGTCAAGCTGCCAACCTATGACCGTTGCGTTGTCTTTGTAGTGGGCGACGATGTGGCGGATCAGCCGCTCAGCGTAGAAACGGAAGGCTGGCGAATCGGTGTCCATGTTCTGACGGATTCCATAGGCACTGGCGATGGGCTGACCGCCGAAAGGACCGCCAGGGATGCGGTCGGCGAGGACTTCGGGGTGCTGGTGGTCCATCCAGGCGGGCAGGGAGTAGGTAGGCGTGCCAAGGATGACCTTGATGCCGGCCTTGCCCATCGCATCGACGATGCGATCCATCCACGCGTAATCGAAGTGGCCGTCTTCGGGCTCCCAGAGGCTCCAGGTGGACTCGCCCATGCGGACGACGGTGAGTCCGGCGTCGTGCATCAGGGCTACGTCTTTTTCGAGGCGGGCGGCATGGTCGGCATCGTCGCCAGGCATGTATTCGTTGTAGTAGGCGGCGCCGTAGAGGATGGTGGGGAAGTCGAGGTTGGGGCTGGATGCGGGCTTCTGGGTGGTTTGCTGGGAATTTGCCGAGATGCCTGCGAGAAAGACTGCCGTTGTCAGAATGCCAAAGAAAGGTTTGCTCGAAAACCGCATGTTTCGCCCTCGTTTCAATCGAAGGGCAAGTGTAAACCAGCGAAACGGCGGAGGAAACCGGTTACTGCCAGGGGTTGAGGAGCGCGACGCCAGTGGATTCAAAGTCGCGGACATTTCTGGTGACGAGGGTCATTCCATGCACGATGGCGGTAGCGGCGATCAAGGCGTCGCGGTAAGGACGCGGATTTGGTGCCTGCAGAGACGCGGCGTTCCGCGCAATCTCGGTATCGACATCCAGAATTCGATTGGGAAACGCGGGAAGTATTCGCTTTTCCAGCCATGACCGAAGTATGGCCCCTTGTCTCCGATCGCGGCGCTCCATCAGAAGCGTTCCTAATTCCAGTTCAAGCACAGTGATGACCGACAGAAACATGAAGCCCGCATCGGTTCTCTCGGTCCATGCCTTGACATGCAAATCCGCTTTTCCGGCCTTTACCTTGCGCAACTCGGAGACGACGTTCGTATCAAGAAGGCACTTCATGAAAAGTCAGCCGGGCGGGGAAACTCGTCTCCGATGCGCGGCGGCTCAAATTCAAAGAGGTGTGCTTCGGGCAAGGCCAGAAGGTCAGCAATATTCTCCCGCTGGCGGGTGATCTTCTGGTATTCCTCAACGGTCAACAGCACATGGGCGGGGCGTCCGCGGTCCGTGATGAAGACCGGCCCTTTACGCGCGGCTTTCTTTGCCCGGCTGGTGCCCTGATTGAATTCCCGGCTGGATAAAGTAGTGATGGCCACAGCGCCCTCCCCTATGTAGACACGTTGCTACATCGTAGCATAAAAACCCTTCTACTGGAAGGTGAGCAATACGATTTCAGGGTGGGTGCCGACGCGCATGGGAGGGCCCCACGTTCCGGCGCCGTAGGAGGTATAGACCTGTAGCGAACCGAACTTGTGCAGGCCGTAAGTGAACTTGCCGAAGGCGCGGCGGGTCATCCAGGTGAAGGGGAAGAGCTGGCCTCCGTGGGTGTGGCCGGATAGCTGGAGGCTGATGCCAGCCTGCTCGACGATGGGCAGGCGGTTGGGCACGTGATTGAGGAGGATGCTGGGCTGTGTGGGGTCGAGGTGCAGGGCATCGAGATTGGCGCGCATGCGCAGGATGGAAGTGGAGTCGTGATAAGGGATGCCGAGGATCTGGAGCCCATCGATGGTGACCATTTGATTCGACAGAATACGGATGCCCGCGCGGGTAAGGGCCTGGAGGCAACGCGGCAGGTCGCCGAACTCGTCGTGATTGCCGGTGGAGAAGTAGATGCCCAGGGGTGGGGCGAGTTTGAGGAAGGGAGCCGCGAGCGTGTTGGGGTCCATCCGCGTGCCATCAAAGAAGTCGCCGGGGAGGAAGACGATGTCCGGATTCTGGCGTGCGACGAGCCTTGCGACGCGTCGGCTGAACTTTGTGCCGTTGACGTTTCCCAGATGAAGGTCGCTGAGCAGGACGGCAGTGCGTTCGCGCCAGGGGGCGGGCAGGTTGGGGAGTTTTACGGTGACGCGCCGGACGCGAATCCAAAGAGCATTGAAGAGCCCGTAAATGCCGGCGAGAAGAGCCAGGGTAAAGAGAGCAATGGCGATGAGGGGCCGATGCTGCGGCAGCGACATGAGGCGCAGCGGGAGATCCACAAGCCAACACAGACAGGCGGCGTAGAAGAAGAAGTTGAGAAAGCCGAGCCAGGTGGCGGCCAACCGGTAAATTACGG
>Ga0302319_10023792_pt1 | contig 10929 bp, 10 predicted proteins | sample Bog_T0_2_FD_203319 | JGI IMG/M metagenome (GOLD analysis project Ga0302319, IMG submission 203319) | Peat permafrost microbial communities from Stordalen Mire near Abisko, Sweden - Bog_T0_2 | ecosystem: Environmental > Terrestrial > Soil > Wetlands > Peat | place: Sweden: Abisko, Stordalen Mire... | reverse complement strand
ATGCGACAAATATTTTTCTAGCTAATTTTGATCCTGATTTGCAGATAGAGCTCTTAAAGCATGTGCAGTCCCCTCGCCTGATCGGACTTGATAGCATGAATTTGTGGATCACCCACAAACAAAAATCATTGCGCCGTTTAATGAAAATGGTTCATTTGTTCGTGGCTAATGACGGAGAGGCCCGTGCTCTTACCGGAGAGAATAATCTGATAATGGCTGCCAAGCGTCTTCGTCAGATGGGGCCACGGATGATTGTCATTAAAAAAGGCGAGCATGGGGTATTGTTTTATAGCGATGAAGTGATGTTTTCCTTCCCTGCTTATCCTATTGATAAGGTGGTTGACCCAACAGGTGCCGGCGATACCTTTGCTGGTGGGTTGATGGGGTATTTAAGCCGAGCCAATAAGCTTGATGATAAAACCTTGCGCAAGGCCTTGTTGTATGCGACGACAGTTGCATCTTTCAATGTCCAAGGTTTTGGCATGGCCCGGACAGCATCTCTATCAATACCTGAAGTTGAACAACGTATGAAGGTGTTGGTCAAATTCTTTGCCCTCAGCTAAAAGGATCAGATGTTAAAAACGATTGGGATTTGGGCGGCTATCATTTTGCCATTATGGGATATCCCCTTGATCGTACGTGTTATTAAGCGTAAATCTTCACAGGATATTTCGATGGCTTGGGCCATAGGTATTTGGGCCACAGCTGTTTTAATGACCCCAAGTGCTATAATATCGGGGGATATTCAGGCGATTGGATTTAATATTATGAATTTGACCATGTTAACGGGGGTTATGATTGTGGTGATCAAGTACCGTAAGGGGCCAGCATGACTTTAGAAAAGTCTTATGTGAATATTATTGAATGGGTAGGAATGATGGCTGCGATTACAATGCCTTTATTTAACATCCCACTAATTGTCAAAATTCTTCGTCGAAAATCCTCCTCGGATATTTCCATGAGTTGGGTCATGGGGGTGTGGACATGCGCTCTTTTGATGGCCCCATCCGGATTTGCCTCTAAAGAGATGATCTGGCGTTGTTTTAATATCATTAATTTAGTCTTATTTACTGGTGTTGTGATTGCAGTGTGGAGGTATAGAAAACAATGAAGGAAAAAATATTAAAAAGCGGTATGGTGGCCATTGTCGGTCGTCCCAATGTAGGGAAATCCACCTTGATCAATTCAATTTTGGGTGAAAAGATATCCATTGTGTCTAATGTGCCACAAACGACGCGCCATCAGATTCGGGGAATTCATACCGACCAGAGAGGGCAGATTGTTTTCATTGATACGCCAGGCATTCATGCAGGCAAGGATAAGTTAGATAAGTACATGAACCGTGCTTCCATTGGGAGTATTGATTCAGTCGACGCTGTTATTCACATGGTGGATGCCAGTGAAAAAACGGGTGTGGAAGAACAGCATGTCATTAGCCGTCTGAATAAATGCGGCAAACCTATAATCGTTGGTTTAAATAAGACGGATATTACCAAAGGCAAATTCGTCCCTGAGTACATCAAACTTTGGGAAGATACTAGAGGAGTACCTATGACGGAAATGAAGGATTTGATTCTTTTCCCTCTCTCGGCACTCAAGGGTACTAATGTTAAAAAACTGGTAGATCTTTTATTTGAACAGATGCCAGAAGGCCCTATGCTCTATGATAAAGATACGATCACCGATTTCCCCAGGCGCATGGCGATGGCGGATTTAATCCGTGAAAAATTGTTTAAGTTAATGCGTGAAGAAATTCCGCATTCCATTGCCGTTATTATAGAAGGCGTTCAACCCAAGAAGGGGAATGTCTTGCACATCAGGGCCGCGATCCTGGTTGAGCGTGAATCTCAAAAGGAAATTGTTATAGGCAAAGCCGGAGCTATCTTAAAGCAAGTAGGAACCGAAGCGCGTAAGGATTTAGAGGATTTGGTTGATAGCAAGGTTTTCTTAGAACTTTTTGTTAAATCCAGCTCCAATTGGCGCGAAGATTACTCCACTCTTGAGGACATGGGCTTTGTTTTTAGCGATCTATAAAAAAGAACTGTCATTGCGAGGAACGAAGTGACGAAGCAATCTTTTTTAAATAATGATCAGATTGCTTCAGTAATAAAGCTTCTTAAAGTAGCGATGCGCGATTTGCCTGATCCATCCGTGACCTTGGTCGGCAAGAAATTCAAAAGCCCTTTTTTGGTACTTATTTCATGTCTCTTGAGCCTGCGGACCCGCGATGAAACAACCTTACCCGCTTGCGAACGCCTTTTTGCGCGCGCAGACACGATGCAGGGGATGCTGCGTATTCCCGTCAGTGAAATTCAGAAATTAATATATCCTGTAGGTTTTTATAAAACCAAGGCTTTACGTATCCATGAGATTTGCCATAGTTTAATTCATGGCTTTGGAGGCCAAGTTCCTGATGATTTGGAACAGCTTTTAACACTTAAAGGAGTGGGAAGAAAAACGGCGAATCTGGTTTTGACCGAAGGGTTTAGCAAACCTGCGATATGTGTGGATACACATGTTCATCGTATATCTAACCGTTTGGGGTATGTGCAAACTCGAACACCTGATGAGACTGAGTCGGCTTTAAGAAAGAAATTACCCCAGAAGTATTGGATTGAGTATAATGCCCTACTGGTGACTTGGGGACAGAATATTTGTAAGCCAATTTCACCCTTGTGCACCACATGTCCGGTGAATAAAATCTGTCAACGCGTTAACGTAGCCATCAGCCGTTAACATGTTTGAACCGAAATTCGATGCTGTAATAAAAACTCTTCGACTTCAAAGGAACAGGGAAAATTGAAACTTTTTTTATATTTCTCACAAACCATTGGTTTGAATATCACTGACTCTAAAGGTCAGTCGGTTGGCCACTTGCATGATATCTCCATGAACCCCTATGTGGATATCTATCCTAAAGCTAGTGAACTTATCCTGCGCAGAGGATCGAACCCCAGAGAATATGCCAAGGTTAATTGGGAAGATATTGCCTACATTGAAGAAGATATCCGTCTTAAAATCGCTGGTGATCGTTTAAAGTTTTCTAAAGAAATGCCTAAAAGTGATTTTACCTTACGTCGGGATATTTTTGATCAGCAGGTGGTAGATATTGACGATCAGCGGGTGGTGCGGGTCAATGATATCCATTTGCTGAGGGTAGAAAATCAGCTTTATGTGGCTCACGTCGATGTTGGTTTAAGAGGTATTTTCAGGCGTTTGGGATGGACTTGGGGAACGGATTTTATTGTATCTCTTTTTAATTCAAAATCTCCGTACTTGACCCAAGAAGAATTGATCCCTTGGAAAGCGACCCAAATCTTGCCTAAGCTTGGACGAATGAAGAGTGTATTAAAATTGGAGGTCTCCAAGAATAAATTATCTAGCATCCCTCCGGCAGCATTGGCAGATATCATTCAAGGCCTTGATATTTTTGCTAGGGTATCTGTATTTAAGTCCTTGGAGGCGGTTTTACAGAATAAAATTTTTACGGATATGCCGTTAACGGTTAAAGCCGAGCTAATTGATCAGTTAAGCGAGGACGAGGCTGCTAATTTAATTACCAATATCCCTGCGGATGAGGCCACTGATTTGCTGATGCAATTACCCAGAGAAAAATCGCATCTGCTCATGGGGCTTTTAGGAACAGAAACAAATAAAAAATTACGCAAGCTCTTGAGTTTTGCCAAAGAATCCGCCGGTGGCCTAATGACCACGGAATATCTTTACTTAAAACCCGATGCCACGGTGGCTGATGCATTTAATAAGATCAAAGAAAATGTTAATTTCCCGGGCACTATTTTTTTCTTTTACATGGTTGATGATAATCATAAATATCTTGGCACGACTTCTTTGCGGCGGTTCTTTAATGAAGATCCACAATCCTTATTGCTTAATACGTGTTATCCAGAAAACATCCATGTGTATACGGATGCCAGCTTAGAAGAAGTGGCCTTGTTGTTGGAACGGCATAAATCTTCTTCGATCCCCGTGCTTAATGCCCAAGATATTTTACAGGGGATAATCACCATCGATGACGTTCTAGAAGAATTAATTTCATTAGCATGGCATCGGTATAAAGAGAAACTATGAGTTTTTGGAATAAAGCTAAATCAAATAGTGTTTTAAAGAATGCCCTGATATTTTTGGCAATGCTGGGACCAGGGGTCATTACTGGCAGTGTTGACAATGACGCCGGTGGCATCACCACCTATTCGGTGGCCGCGGCTACCTACGGGTATCCTATTGTCTGGACCCTTTTGCCTTCCTTCATTGTTTTATTAGTAGTGCAAGAAATGAATATGAGGATGGGGGCATGTACGGGCAAGGGGCTGGCAGACTTAATCAGGGAGAATTTTGGTGTTAAGGTTACATTCTGGATATTTTTAGGACTCTTAATTGCTGACATAGGAAACACCGCTACAGAATTTGCCGGTGTGGCTGGCAGTATGGATGTTTTTGGCATAAGTAAATATATATCAGTGCCTATTACTGCACTAGCTGTATGGATCTTGGTAACCCGGGGGAATTACAAGATATCCGAGCGTATTTTTCTGATGTTTAGCGTTGCTCTTTTATCCTATGTGATTTCTGCTGTTGCCGCAAAACCTGATTGGGGGCAAGTGGGGCTATCGTTCATTCATCCTCAAATCCAATACGATAAGGATTATTTAATCATGGTCCTGGGGATTGTAGGAACAACCATCGCTCCCTGGATGCAGTTTTATATGCAATCCGCTGTCATTGAAAAGGGCACTACGATGGAAGATTATAAATTTGCCCTGGCCGATGTGGTTATAGGTTGTGTGGCGACCGTGGCTGTTGCTATTTTCATCATGGTGGCCTGTGCGGCGACCTTGCATGTGAATCATGTGACTATTAATGAAGCTAAGGACGCGGCCTTAGCCCTAAAGCCCTTTGCTGGAGCACTTGCTTCCGCAGTTTTTGCATTTGGACTTTTTGTAGCTTCTATATTTTCCGCAACCATACTTCCGTTAGCCACGGCATTTTATATTTGCGAAGCCTTTGGTTTTAACGCAGGGATCGATAAGCGACCCGATGAGGCGCCACAATTCTACACACTATTTGCGGCCATTCTTATCATCGCGTGCGTGATTATTTTAATACCTCATGCCCCGTTAATCTCTATCACTTTATGGACGCAGGATATTAATGCCATGCTTTTGCCCGTGGTTTTGATTTCAATGCAATTGATGGTCAATAATCCAGAAATCATGGGAGAACATGTTAATAATAAATTACAAAATATGATCGGTTGGTCCACCACCATTATTTTAATCGCGATGACGGCATTGTTGATGATCTTACCTGCATTCGATCTTTTCAAAGCGCATTAATGGGGTTATTTTGCAAGCAGCTTGAATTTAAAATTTTTATAGCATTTTGGCGTATTTTTGATAAATTGTTAGGTCGGATTCCTAATAAATGCATTAAAGTAACGACACTTTTCTAGATATATTTTGGAAATAATAGTTATGGTTGCAAAATATGAGTAAAATAATTGGGATTACATACGATTTAAAGAGCGATTGGCAGGGATCATCTGATGACCCTATTGATGCGTCAGCTGAGCTTGACGGGCATAAAACTATTGAGTGCCTGAAGGCTGCTTTTGAATCAGCTGGTCATAAGGTTGTATTGATTGGCGGTGCTCGTCAGTTAATCAACCGTGTTATCAATAATGATTTGAAGGTAGATTTGGTTTTTAATATATCGGAAGGATTCAAGGGCCGTAATCGCGAAAGCCAAGTCCCTGCTATTTTAGATTTCTATAACATTCCTTTTGCAGGTGCTGATGCGTTAACCTTAGGCGTCACCTTAGATAAAGTAGTGGCCAAAAAATGTTTTATTGCGGATGGGATTCCTACGGCGCGGTATTTTAAAGCGACCAGTGAAGATAATTTAGAAACATTAAATACTATAGGATTTCCTTTGTTCGTCAAAACCTTGCATGAGGGGACATCCAAAGGGATTACTCAAAGTTCCAGGGTTGCGGATTTTGAACAGCTAAAAGAACAAGTAGATCGTATCAATCAAAATTACAATCAGCCAGCCTTGGTGGAAGAGTTTATTAAGGGAACAGAGTTTACTGTTGGCGTTATTGGCAACAATCCGCCAGTGGCCATGTCGGTTGTGCAATATGCCATTGGCGGCAAGACGAGTTTGGGTAATGAATTTTACTCATATAAGCATGTGGCTGAAAAATTGGTTGAACATATTTGTCCAGCACCTATTGATGAAAAGTTAGCAACACGTTTGCAGGAATTAGCTGTGCGCGCCTACAGTTCTGTTGATTGCCGTGATTTTGGACGTGTGGATTTTCGGGTTGATGAAGCGGGTAATCCTTATGTTTTGGAGATCAATCCTTTGCCGAATTTAAGCCCTGATGATGTTTTTGTTCTGTTTGGCAAAGTCAAGGGAATGTCGTATAATCAAATCATCAATAAAATCTTGGATGAAGCCCTTCTGCGTTTAGGGCTTATGGAAGGAATATTACAAAAATGAGCCCTGTGACCACTGAAATTAAAGAAGAAATAGCTCCCTTAGCTGGTGGACCTAATATTCCTTTATCTCCTCAGGAAGAGCGCGTCATCAAGCTTTTTCCAGGAGCCACTTTAGCAGATTGGGAAGATTGGCGTTGGCAGATCAGGAATCGCATCCGCACACTTGATCAAATCAACAAGCTGATGACATTAACCCCGCATGAAGAGCGCGGGGTTATCGGAGCCGGGGATAAATTAACCATGTCTATCCCACCGTATTTTGCGGCTTTGATTGATGAGAATGACCCGAATTGCCCAATCCGTTTACAATCCGTTCCCTTGGATTATGAATTTGAAACGACCGAGAATGAAATGCTTGATCCATGCGGGGAAGACAAGAATTCTGCCGTGCATGGCTTGGTGCACCGTTATCCGGACCGTGTGCTTTTTTTAGTCAATGAGATGTGCGCCATGTACTGCCGTTATTGCACCCGTTCACGCATGGTGGGAGATGGCAATCATACGCTTAACACCGCCACCTATGATGCAGCACTTAATTATATCCGTGAACACAAAGAGATCCGTGATGTGCTTATTTCCGGAGGCGATCCATTAACCTTAGGGGATCGCATGTTGGAGTATATCATTTCTTCTGTGAAGGCTATTCCGCATGTGGAATTTGTGCGCATTGGGACACGTATTCCAGTGACCTTGCCGCAGCGTATAACGCCCGAATTAATTGCGATGTTTAAAAAATACTCACCGCTCTGGATGAGTGTCCATTTTAATCACGCCAAAGAAGTGACCCCGCGTGTTAAGCATGCCTGCAATATGATAGCTGATGCCGGTATCCCGATGGGCTCTCAGACGGTTCTATTGCGCGGGGTGAATGATGATCCCGCGATCATGAAAAAACTTTTCCACGAACTCCTCAAAATCCGTGTGAGGCCTTATTATATCTACCAATGCGATCCTATTGTCGGCTCCAGACATTTCCGCACCACTGTTGAGACTGGAATCAATATCATCCAGAACCTGCGTGGTCATACCACCGGTTATGCGGTGCCGACCTATGTGATCGATGGCCCAGGTGGTGGCGGGAAAATCCCCATCAGCCCAGATTATTTAGTCTCCAAAGAAAACGGCCGCTACACCCTACGCAATTTCGCCGGCGAACTCTATACCTACGTTGATCCTACGTATTAAGCTCGTGTCGTGTACCTTTGCTGTTTGGGTTCAATTTATTTTCCTTACAATACGCCCTAACGAATAAACATGTACTCATTCGAAATGTTTGACAAACCCCAAACATGTACTATAATACACATTCCAAGTTAACTTAAACCAATCAAGGAGCAATGATACGTAATGTTAGAAGTCAAAGTCAACGATAAGAACAGTTTTGAAAAAGCAATGCGTTTATTTAAGAAGCAGTGTCAAAAAGATGGTTTTTTAGTCGAGCTTAAGGAACGCCGCTTTTATTGCAAGCCTTCCGAACGTAAACGTAAAAAAGGCACTAGATAACATTTTTCCTGAAACTATTATTCAATGAAGACACCATATTCTGGTGTCTTTAATTGTTATGATTAAAGTCAAACGCGCATTAATTTCAGTTTCTGATAAAACAGGATTGGTTGAATTTGCCAAAGGCCTGCATAAGCTTGGGGTGGAGATGATTTCCACAGGCGGGACTGCGGTTCTTTTGCGTCAATCCAATATCCCTGTTAAGGAAGTCTCCGAGTATACTGGTTTTCCTGAAATGCTTGATGGCCGTGTGAAGACCTTGCATCCCAAGATTCATGGTGGGCTTCTCGCTTTGCGTGAAAATCCCGAACATATGAAGCAAATAGCAGCTCACGATATCGGTTTGATTGATATGGTGATTGTTAATCTTTATCCTTTTGAGAAAGCTATTCAGAAAAAGAACGTGACCCTGGAAGATGCGATAGAGAATATCGATATTGGTGGCCCTTCCATGTTGCGTTCTGCAGCTAAGAACTATAAGAATGTGGCAGTTATCTGCAATGTGGATCGTTATAATGAAGTTTTGAGCGAGCTCAATAATAATAGTGGCATTTTATCGGATAAGGTATTAACAAGTTTGGCCATTGAAGTATTTGAGCGCACCAGCAGATATGACGCCGCTATTCATGCCTTTTTCATTAGCCGGTTTAAAGCTGATAATTCTTTTTCATCTTTCCCTAAAGATTTCTCTCTATCATTTACTAAACTTCAAGACTTGCGTTATGGCGAAAATCCTCATCAAATGGCGGCATTTTATAAGGATGGTACCCAACAGCATGGTCTGGCAGGTTTGCAACAATTGCAGGGTAAGGAACTTTCCTTTAATAATATCTTGGACCTAAACGTCGCAGTGGATATTGTCCGTGAATTTGATGCCCCGGCAGCTGTCATTATCAAGCATAATAATCCTTGTGGCATTGCTCAGGATAAAACACTGGACAAGGCTTATCTCAAGGCTTATAAATGTGATTCTCTTTCTGCCTTCGGCGGGATTATTGGTTTCAATCGTCCTGTGGATGCTAAAACAGCTGCAGCTGTTATTAAAAGTGGCTTTATGGAATGCATTGTAGCTCCTGGTTTTAGTGAAGAAGCTAAGGGTCTTTTTGCCGCTAAAAAGAATTTGCGTTTACTAGTCTTAGATATTTTTGCCGTTGATCAAGAACGTTATGATTTTAAGAAAGTCTCTGGCGGCCTTTTATTGCAAGATAAAGACAATCGTAAATTAAAAATCGAAGAATTAAAAGTCGTCACCAAGATCAAACCGACCAAGGCTCAGATTGATGCTATGATCTTTGGCTGGAAATTAATCAAGCATGTCAAAAGCAATGCCATTGTGCTTATCAAAGGTACACAGACCATCGGGATTGGTGGCGGCCAAACCAGCCGTGTTGATTCCGCTATTCATGCGATTCGAAGAGCAGGGCCAGCCGCTCGTGGCAGTGTTCTAATATCGGATGCGTTCTTGCCCCAGATTGATACAGTGACAATTGCCGCCAAGGCCGGGGTCAAGGCCATTATTCAAACCGGTGGATCCATCATGGATGAAGCCGTAATTAAAGAAGCAGACAAAAGAAAAATAGCCATGGTGATGACGGGTATCCGTCATTTTAAACACTAAATATTTCCTGTTACTTCGACGACGTTAGGGTTCTTTTACTATGAACGCTTCAGAAGTACACGCCTATTTAAACTCGTTTAATAATTTTGAATCCCAACTGCATAAACTGCGTTCCGAAGATTTTAATCTTCATCGCATTCATAAATTTTTAGATCAAGCAGGTAATCCATCGACGCATTTAAAAATCATTCATGTTGCCGGCACCAAAGGCAAAGGCTCTACCTGTGCTTTTTTAGCCAGTATTTTGCAGCAGGCAGGCCTCAAAGTTGGACTATACACCTCCCCGCATTTGCACAAGGTTAATGAGCGCATCAGGATTTTAAGCCCAGAAAATATTAATTCCCAAGATCCATATGCAGGTTCAATTAGCGACGATGAAATAGGTTTAATTGTCAACTTCCTTCGGCCTATTCTGGCGAGGATTCAGAACGATGGTGTTCTTATAACTTATTTTGAAGTTTTGACGGTTGTAGCATTATGTTATTTTGCCAAGTCACAAGTCGATGTGGTTATTTTAGAGACAGGTTTGGGTGGTCGTTTGGACGCCACTAATGCCGTTAATTCTTCCATTGCGGTAATCACGTCCATCAGCCGTGATCATACGCGAATTTTAGGGGATACGATTGGTAAGATTGCTTTTGAGAAAGCATGCATCATTAAGAGCACGCATCAAAATGTTGTTATTGCTCCTCAAGAGAATGAAGCCATGGAAGTCATTCTTGATCGATGTAAGGAGTTTGGTGTACAGCCGATTGTTGTTAATAACGATAAATATGACGGTATCAAAATTGGTCTTAAGGGGCGGCATCAAATAATCAATGCCGCCACCGCCATCGAGGTAGTAAATATTTTAAAGACCAAGGGGTTTAATATTTCGGATGGAGCTATAAAAGATGGTTTAGAACAGGTGCGTTGGCCTGGGCGCTTTGAGCTTATCAGAAAAAATCCTGATGTGATTGTCGATTGCGCCCATAATGATGCATCAGCCAAAACACTCTCAGAGACTTTGATGCAAGAGTATCCCAAGCGACGTGTGATTTTAGTTTTAGGCATTTCCCAAGACAAAGACATTGCGTCCATATGCAAGTACTTAAATAATAATGCGACGCATATTATTCTAACCCGAGCCCAACATCCACGCTCGCATCAATTCATCCCAGAAGAGGGGAAGAAGTATTTTGGCAACAAACCCGTTGAGATTATCGATGATTTGCCTAAAGCACTAGAAAAAGCTCTAAAAATAGCTAATCCTTTAGATGTTATACTAGTAACTGGATCAGTTTTTGT
>Ga0302319_10023791_pt1 | contig 10929 bp, 9 predicted proteins | sample Bog_T0_2_FD_203319 | JGI IMG/M metagenome (GOLD analysis project Ga0302319, IMG submission 203319) | Peat permafrost microbial communities from Stordalen Mire near Abisko, Sweden - Bog_T0_2 | ecosystem: Environmental > Terrestrial > Soil > Wetlands > Peat | place: Sweden: Abisko, Stordalen Mire... | reverse complement strand
CAGCGATTGGCTGTTTCGTGATGCGGGCTATGCGGCCGATGAGGTTCATGCGTGGGAGTTCACGCTGGAGCCGGTTTCATTTGTACTTGCGAAGGGGGATCGGCTGCGGCTGGAGATTGCGAGCTCGGCATTTCCTCTTTACGATCGCAATCCTTCTACGGATGTGGCGGCGCAGCTTGCGGATAATTGGAATTGGGGGCGGTCGACGCAGCAGGTGCTGCACTCGGAAGCGTATCCCTCGGCGCTGTATCTGCCGTTGAAGGGGGAGCCGGGATGGTGACCGTGGTGAACAAGGCGGTTGCGGAGATTTCGATCGAGGGCGTGAGTAAGCGCTTTCGAAACGCGGCTGTCGCGCTTGAGGGGATCTCGCTTACGGTTGAGCGCGGCGAGTTTGTGACGTTCCTCGGACCTTCAGGGTGCGGCAAATCGACGCTGCTGAAGCTGGTTTCAGGGTTGAGCCCGGTGAGCGATGGGCGAGTTCTGGTGAACGGGATGACGCCGGTGAATGCGCGCGATCTGATGAGTTTTATTTTCCAGGACGCGACGCTGCTGCCATGGCGCACCGTGGAGCAGAACGTGGGCCTGGGGATGCAGCTTGAGCATGCGGCTCGCAATTTGCGCACGGAGCGTGTGGGGAAGATGCTGGAGTTGGTGGGGCTTGGGCACGTGGCGAAACGCTATCCGCGGCAGCTCTCAGGCGGGATGAAGATGCGGGCGTCGATCGCGCGGGCGTTGGTGAGCAGACCTCGGATTCTGCTGATGGATGAGCCGTTTGCGGCGCTGGACGAGATGACGCGAGACCGGCTGAATGAAGAACTACTTCGGCTTTACAGCGAACAGAAGTGGACGGTTTTGTTTGTAACGCACTCAGTGGCGGAGGCGGTGTTTTTGTCGACGCGGATTGTGATTCTGGCTGCGCATCCGGGGCGCGTTGCGCACACCATCGACGTGGACCTGCCATGGCCGCGAACAGCGGAGACGCGCGAGTCGAAGGTGTTTGAAGAGCAGGTGACCTGGACTTCGCGACTACTGCGGGGGGTGTACCAGGGATGAAGAAACAAGGCCTGCTGGCGTTGAATAGCTTGATTGTGCTTGCGTGCCTGCTGGGGCTTTGGCAGGCCGTGGTGAGTTTCAATCATGTGCCGGTCTATATTCTTCCTGGGCCGCTGGTGGTGGCGCATGCACTGGCGGAGCGGTACCCATCACTTCTGAATTCATTGCTGATTACTACGGAGGAAGCCGTGGGCGGACTTGTGGCGAGCATTGTGGTTGGCGTGGCGGTGGCCATGCTGTTTGCGCAGTGGCGCGGGCTTCGGCAACTGTTCTATCCATATACTATTTTGTTGCAGACGGTGCCAATTGTGGCTCTGGCTCCGCCGATTATTTTGTGGGCGGGGGCTGGGATTCTTTCGGTGACCATCGTGACATTCATCATTTGTCTTGCGCCAATTATCGCCAATACCACGCAGGGATTGATCAGCGTGGACGCGAATCTGATCGATTTGTTTTTGATGTACAAGGCGACGCCGGCGCAGATTTTGTTCAAGCTGCGGCTGCCGAATGCGCTGCCGAATCTGTTCACGGGCATTCGAATATCCGCGGGCATCAGCGTGATTGGCGCGCTGACGGGTGAGTTGTTTGCCGGATCCACGCGGGTGGGCGAAGGCGGGTTGGGTTATGCGATTACTTATGCGAACAACCAGATGGAAACCAGTTACATGTTTGCGCTGGTGCTGGCGGCTACGGTGCTTGGGTTCGCGTTCTTTTTTATCGTGATGTTTCTGGAATGGCTGGCATTGCATAACTGGCATGAGTCGAGCAGGGCGGCGGCGGCGGAGTAGGGCATCATTTGAGGTTGCTAGCTTGGAGCGTATGAGCATCGTAGAAGAACAGAAGCAGATCCTTCGACTCACCACCCCCAACCTCCACCCCTCAGACGAAGACCAGTCTGCGGGGCCCCGGACTGAAAGGCGTTTGGGGCCTCTTTCGCTGAGGATGACAGCCAATGTTTCTGTTGGGAATTTGTGCGTAGGATATGGGGAGATAGCTGATGTTACGGATGGAATCGAAGACCGGATGGTGGCTGATCACGCATCCCGATCATGCGCGGCTGGCGGGTGAGTTTGCGGCGGCGTGGGGCAATGCGCGTTTCCGCAAGCCGGAGCCGCGTGCGCGTGTGCTGAAGGGGATTGCGTGCCACGACGATGGATGGGCGGCGCGTGATGCGCATCCATCCGTGACACGGCAAGGGAAACCTTCGGCGTTTTCGATTGAGCTGGTGGGAAAGTATTCGGCGTTTGAAGAGATCGACCTGGCGGATTACCTGGCAGTGCGCGATCGGGCGGTGCGGGTGGTAGCGGAAGAGGATGCATATGCAGGGCTGCTGATCTCGATGCACACGTATAACCTGCTGACGGCGCATGCCGATCGTTCCACGATTGCGCCGGAGGGACTTGTGTTATTGGATGCGTTTCTGGAGAGACAGCGGGCGTATCAAGAGGAATTGAAGGCGGCGATTTCCCTGGATGCTTCGCTGGGGCCTAAGGATAGGGCCGACGAGACGGTGATGGAACACTTCAGGCTGTTACAGGCTTGCGATAATCTGTCGCTGCTTACGTGCGTGGCTTTTGGATCGGCGGCGCATTTGCTGCACCCGTTGCCGCTGAATGGGGGGGGAGTTTCCGAAGTGGAAGTGCATCCAATTGGGCCGCGCCATTTTCGGCTTGAGCCATGGCCGTTTGCAAAGCCAGAGATGATTTTCAGCTTTCCGGCGCGGCATGTTGAAGGGAAATTCTTTGCCGATTCGCAAAGCCTGGCCTCGGTATTTCATAGGTCGCCGGTGAAGCAGTTGACGGTTACGCTGTTCGAATAAGAGGTCGCTAGAGGGATCAGCAAAAAGGGAGACCGTGGTTGCGGTCTCCCTTTTTGCCTAGCGGTGAACTGGGTTTAGAAATCGAGGTGGAGGGACATCTGTATCTGCCTTGGGGCGCCGATGGTGTGTTGAACGATGCCGAGGCCCGATGGGCAGCTATAGAAGTTGTTGGTGGCGCCGGAGGTACCGCAGCCGGTGGGCAGGACAGGCGTTCCCTCTGCAGGGAATGCGTTATAGTAGGCGTTCTGCGATACTTCATTGCCGGGGATGTCGAGGCTGGTGGTGTTGGTGACGTTGTATACGTCGAAGGTGTACTTGAGGTTGAACCGCTCAGTGATAGGAATCATCTTGACCACCGAAGCATCGGCACGCTTTTGTGCGGATTGGCGGAAGATGTTGCGCTGGCCGGTGGTAAAGCCGGATTCGAAGGGATCGGATGCTGGGATGGCTCCGCCCAATCCACCCGCCGAAAGAATCGGAAGTGTAAAGCATGCGGCATTCAAGGCAGGCGGTGCACCGGCGGGGGTCCATGCGCCGGAATGGCCGGTGAGAGCGGACTTGGCGGTGCATCCTGGAGCGAGCGGGACGATGGGGTTTGTGATTCCGTTGTAGGTGGAGTAGAAGATGCTGCCCACCGAGCCGGAGAAGTCGATGATGCTGTAGGGCTGGCCGCTTTGAATCACGGCAAGGCCAACGAGGGACCAGCCATCTACGATCTTGCCTCCGAGGGTGTGCTTGTTGGCGAAGTCAGGTGCCTGATAGATGTAGTTGGTGCTAAAGATGCTCTTGCGGTCAAAGTCGGAAGAACCGTAGCCGCTGCGGAGGTTGAGAGCATTGTTTCCGTTGTAGAAGAGTCCGAGGCCGCTCTGCTCGTCGAGGGCATGGGACCAGGTGTAGGAAGCTCCCATCTGGAAGCCTTTGCTCATGTGCTTTTCAATGTGCGCTTGAAGCGCGTTGTAGGCGTCGATGCCAGCGGCCTTGTAGTCAATGGATTCGGCCGCATATCCGATGTAGGGAACGCGAAGATCAACGTTTCCGCCTTCGTCATTTGCCTGGTAGCAACTGCCGTCGGGGAGAACGAGGGGGCCGTAATTGCCGGCTCCGTAGCAACTGTCGTTGCCAGCGCTTTCCACGGTGTAGCCATAGCTGTAGTTCTGCTGGTAGGGGCTGCCGGGAAGCGCGGGACTCGCAGTGGTGACGATGTTCGGCTGATTGAAGGGAACGGGAATGACCTGGTGGCGGCCCACATTGCCGACGTAGCCGAGTTCGACGGCAAGGTCGGGACGCGGCTGCCATTGCATGTCGAAGGTGTAGTTGATGGTGTAGGGCAGCTTGTTTTTGCGGTCGTAAACGCCGAGAGAAATGGGCTGGCCGTTGTTGGTTGCCTCAGTGTTAGGCGTGCTGGAGCATACGCCGGGGATGCCTCCAAAGCCATAGTTCACGATGCTGCAGGCGTTGGGAAGGTAGTTGTTGAGGTCGGAAGATTTGGGGCTGACCGGCGCGGCATATTCAAGGGAGGTTCCATAGGGATTCTCAAGATTGCCGGTTTGAGCGGTCGGTGGTCCTGTTGGCGGGCCGAAGCCGCCGCTGCCGCCGCAGGTAGGGAGGTAGTACTCGTAGAGAGACTGCGTGGACGCAGGGCAGGTTGAGGCATTGACAAAGGGAAGCTGCTGATTGACGCCGAATGGTCCGCCGGGGACAGTGCCGATGGCATAGCCGGGCGAGAAGTAGCTAAACAGTTCGCCGCGGTCGTAGTACATTCCAGCGCCGGTGCGGAAGACGACCTTGTTGTGGTTCATTGAGGGCGCCCATGCAGCGCCGATGCGGGGACCGATGCCCCACTGGCGGCCAGTGAGGGTGGTGTTGCTGACGCCCTTGGTGCCGTTGGTGTTGTTGCCGGCGATGATGAGGCCGGAGTTATTGATGGTGTCAGACCCGACGCTGTAGTTGTAAAGGCTGGGGTCGAAGTTGAAGATGCGTCCGTACTTCTCTGTCAGGCCGCCGTCCCAGTCATAGCGAACACCGGCGGTGAGCGACAGAGTCGGCGTGATCTGGAACTTGTCGGAAACGTAGGTGCCGAGCTGGTTGGAGCGGTAGTAGCGGCTGGCGTCGCCTTGCAGAAACGAGGTTACATAAAACGCCGTGGAGGAACTGCCGGGCGTGACGAATCCCTGCACAAACTGGCTGAAGTCGTCTGCAGCAACCGTGCCTGTGCCGGTGCGCTTGTCGATGGTGTTGAGCTGGGAATAGGTGTAGCTGGCGCCGAAGCTGACGGTGTGTTTGCCGAGAATCCAGATGGCGTCGCCGCGGGGTGCGAGGCGATTCTGGAAGACGCCGGTGTTGGAGGATTGCGATTCGGCGTTGGGGCCGATGTTCATATAGACACTGCTGACGCCGGATGGCTGAAAGTTGCCCAGGATGTTGACGACGGAAATGCCCGGGAAGTAGTTCGACCCGAACATATTCATGGATCCGGTGCCCGCCGAGCCGCCGGGGATGGAGCCGGGGCCGAATGCCTGGGTATTGTCGGCCCAATTCTTTTCACGGATGATGCCGAGGGTTTGAGTGGTGCTGAGATTGGACTTCACGATGAAGGTGTTGGTGATGGCCGCAACCTGAGAGCCGGAGTCGAGGTGCTCGGGAAATCCTGGGACGCTGGAGTATGCAAAGGGCGCGATGGTTGGATCGTGCTGATAGAAGTACTTGAGTGCGAGCGTGTCTTTCTTGGTGGCGTTCCAGTCGAGATCGGCGACTGCGAGATCGGCGGTAAAGCGCGCCGCTCCCGGGATAAAGGCATTGTCGAGGTGGGAGATGGTGGGCGCTGTACCGGTGAGCGCATCGTTGGGAATAAGCCATTTGCCTGGCTCGCCGGGAAGCGAAGGCGAGTTGAACAGGATGAGCGCGAGCGGGTCGACGCTGGCGCTGGTGAGGCTGGTGCCGAATGAGTTGTTGGCGAGATTCGCAATTCCGTTGGCTGAACGGTCATCGCTGAGGCCGATGGGGACATCGAGGAACGAATCGCCGAGTTCGGCGTCGGCCACGTGAAGGTGCTGATAGCCGACGAAGCCGAAGAGCTTGTCCTTGATGATGGGACCGCCGAACGTGCCTCCGAGAATGTAGCGGTGCAGGTTCGGTACTTTGTTGGCGGCTGGGACGTCAGGATCCTGATTGAAGAAGAAGGGCGCAGCGTTGATCCAGTTGGTGCCGCGGTGGGCATAGGCGGTGCCATGCCAGACATTTGTGCCAGAGGCAGTGCTGAGATCGATGTGCGCACCGGAGGTGGAGCCCTGAGTGGCGTCGTACATGGAGGCATTGACGCGGACTTCGGCGATGAACTCGGGGGCCGGAGTGGGAATGGCGTTGCCGATGGAGAGGTAGACGGAGGCCGCGGACTGGATGACGCCGCCGCCGCCGCCGGGACTGGTCTGCACGCCGGTGGAGTTCACGACTCGTGCGGAGCCAACTTGACTGGTGCTTTTGCCGTTGAAAAGGTTGCTGGCGTCAACGCCATTCAGCAGGAATGAGTTCGAAGTATCGCGCTGGCCGTTGGCCCAGATGGGCGCGTTGCCGAGGCCGGAGTTTGCGCCGGTGCCACCGCTCAACTCGGCCGTGACGCCGGTGGACTGGGTGGCGAGGCCGGTAAAGCTACCGGTGGGAAGTGGCACGGATTCAATCTCCGCGCTTTCCATGACGTAGCCATTGGTGGTGTCCGAGGCGTTCATCATGGGCGCGGCTTCTACTTCTACGGTTGTTGTAGTCTGGCCAATTTTGAGGGCGGCATTCACAGTACCTGTGCGATTGCCCTCGACCGTGATGTGCTGGGTCTTCTGCACATCGAATCCCTCGGCTGTATAGGTGAGGGTATAGGTGCCGATGGGGAGATTGACGAACGAGTATTCGCCGGAGCCGTTGGTCAAAGTGCTACGCGAGAGCGAGGTCTGCTCATCCGTGATGGTGACCTTGGCGTTGGGGATAACACCCCCCGAAACATCGCTAACCGCGCCGGTAATGCCGCCGAGTGTCTGCTGTGCGAACAAAGAAGAACAACACAGCGCAGCGACTGTGGCGATGGCCAGCAGCCGGGGAAGCAGAGAGGAGAAAATTCGCATGGAATACCTCAAGTGGCGGGCCTCGAAAATGGAGTCTTCCCCATAGGTTTTTTGATATTTCAAAAAACGCGTACGAGATGCGTTTTGCATGTTTCAAAAAGCAGGGAAACAACAGGGCGATACGAGTTGATCTCGTTTTCGGTCTAGTAAGGGCCGTTTTGTACTACGGGGTGTGGCTAGGATATCGATTTTGACATAAAAATCATCTAAAGATTTGTCGTTTCCGGAGGGGTAAATTCGGGCGGGAAATGCTCATGCGGAAGGCAATAGGGAGACGTGAGCCTGCACGATGCGCCATCCTTCCGGCATGCGGACCCAGACCTGGCTTTGCCGACCGCGAACGGTGCCGGAAGCCGAGGCGCGTTCGAATTCGAGGGTGATACTTGCAAAATCGCGGCCAAATGCGACGATGTCGAGGCGGGTGACAGTGCGGGCCAGATTGGCCCCTGGCCGATTTTTGCGAAATGCTTCGAGTTCATCCGGACCGTAGAGATTTTCGGTTACCCCGAAGCGCATGACATGAGGGCTAGCCCAGAACATTTCGACCAAGGTTTCCACATCATTGGTCACAAGGGCTTGCTCATAGCGCGGATAGAGGGCGGCGAGTTCGGCTACAACGTCTGGATCGTTGATGGTGATGGGCGTGGTCATGCGATTGGGAAGAGTTTGCGCGCGGGCAGGATTTGCTTGGCGATGGCGCCGCTTACGGTGTAGACGGGTTCGTTTACCACCTGGCTGAGGCGAAGTTTCAAGGCCACGCTGCAGAGGATATAGGCGTGAACCGGGGAGAAGCCCCAGCGGCTGACGAGCAGGTCGACCATGCGGCTCGTGGCGGCGCGAGCGGTGTCGGCGAGGTCGGTTCCGGTTTCAACGACGATCCAGGCGTCGGCCGATGAGTCACGCGCGGCGGACTCGCTGGCTTCCACGAGAGGGCTAGCAAGAGGCTGGCGCCTGTGCAGGTGGAAGCGCAGGGTGACATCGAGCGGGCACTCGATGCCGTTGATGCAGACTTCGCCATCGCCCTGGGCGGCGTGGCCGTCTCCGCAACTGAAGAGCGCGCCGGGATTGTAGACGGGCAGGTAGAGGCGGGAGCCGGCGCAGAGTTCGCGCACGTCGAGATTGCCGCCGAAGGGGCCTGGCGGACGGGTGCGGAATTTTCCGTCTTCCGCGCGGGCAACACCCATCACGCCGAGAAACGGGCGGAGCGGAACGACGGCAGGGGCGAGGGAGGCGGTGGACTCGCCGTCGAGTTGCCAGTGGAAGAGGTAAGGCTCGCGGAAACGATCTTTGAGAAAGCCGAGGCCTTCAATCACGCTGGACCATCCCCATGCGGCGTGGCGGGTGGCGAGGACGTCGATTTCAAGGACGTCGCCGGGCTCCGCCCCTTCGATCCAGACGGGGCCAGTGAGGGCGTGAATGAGGGTGCGGTCGATGCCGAGATACTCTTCAACAGTCATGCCCGGACGTACCTGTCCACCGCTGGCATCGACACATTCGAAGGCAACTTCGTCGCCGGATTCGATATGCAGGCGTGGAGGGAGGGAGCGATCCCAGACGGAATGAGTGGGCGAGGCGGAGAGGATGTGCTCGGTCATGATTCGTTGGGCCTCTCGGTGATCCTGACGGTCATTTGTAACTCGACTAAGGCATTGCGTGGCAAGGCGCTTACGCCTACAGCGGCGCGGACGTGGCGGCCGGCTTCACCGAAGACACGGACCAGCAGGTCAGAGGCGCCGTTTATGACGGAGGGTGAATCGGGGAATCCGGGAGCTGCCTTTACGTAGCCATTGACGGTCAGGATTTCGGCGACGGAGTCGAGTGAACCGAGCTCGCGTTTGAGGACGGCGAGTTGGGTTAGGGCGCAGGCTGCGGCCGCAGCGTAGCCTTCTTCGATGGTGCGATCGATGCCGGCGGTTCCGGTGATGACGCCGGCGGGGCCGGTGGAGATGACGCCGGACAGGTAAACGATGTCGCGGACGCGTTTGGCGGACAAGTAATTGCCGCCTGGCGCAGGCAAAGTTGGAAGCGTGAGCCCGAGGGCTGCGAGGTTATTCTCAGGCGATGAATTTGGCGTCATTTGATTTTGAATGTAGCACGCGCAGAGGGGAATTTTCTTGGGGAATTGGATGGCGTCGCGCTAGCATTGGCCATGATCACACGCGCCGCAAAGTTGGTGCTACTGGGCGGGATCGCGCTCAATTATTCCCTTGTCGCCTTTAACAACCTCACAGATTTCGATTCGAATTACGAGTTTGTGCACCACGTTCTGGCAATGGATTCGACGTTTCCGGGCAACCACCTGATGTGGCGAGCGATACCATCGCCAACCTTGCAGATCGCATTCTACGTAAGCATTATTGCGTGGGAGATTGCCACGGCGATTCTGCTTTGGTGGGGTGTTGTGCGGCTTTTTCGCGCGCTGCGGGCTCCGGCGAAGGCATTCAACGCGGCCAAGGGACTGCCTGTGCTGGCTCTGACACTATCGCTGTTGATGTGGCTGGTGGCCTTCCTGACTGTGGGTGCGGAGTGGTTCCTGATGTGGCAGTCACACACGTGGAACGGGCAGGAAGCCGCGTTTCGGATGTTCGTGATAGTGGGAATCGTGTTGGTGATTATGCTGCAGCCGGATACTGAAGGACAGCCGTGAAAAATTCCGTGGCCGCAGTTGTTCTTGCTGCGGGAGCAAGTCGACGACTGGGGCAGCCGAAGCAATTGTTGATGCTGGATGGGGAGACTCTGCTTGCGCGGAGTGTGCGGCTGGCAGGTGAGGCTGGGGCTGCGCCGGTGATCGTGGTTATTGGAGCGAATGCTGATTTAATTGGGGCGGCTGTTCCGGTGGATAGCGCGGATGTTGTGAAGAATGAGGAGTGGGAGCAGGGAATTGCGAGCTCGATTCATGCTGGAGTGAATTCGCTGGATGCGGATGCGCGGGGAGTTTTGATCCTGGCTTGCGATCAGCCGCGATTGAGCGCTGAGCATTTGCGCGGATTGATTGAGACGTTCGCTGCGCAGAGTGAGACTTCGATTGTGGCTTCGGCCTATTCGGGGGTGCTTGGAATTCCTGCGGTGTTTCCGCGTGAGGCATTCCCCCAATTGCTTGCTCTGCGCGGGGACAAGGGCGCGCGGGCGTTGCTGGTGCGGCCGCCGTGCCCGCTGATTACGATTCCGTTCCCAGGGGGCGAAGTAGATATCGACCGGCCTGACGACCTGGCGCAGCTTCAGTAATCGCTTATCGTTCGATGGTGGCTTCGATGTAGCCGTGCGGCTCATCGATGGGGACGAAGATGTGGTTGGGATTGTCCTGGCTGAAGGGAGTCAGGTCGGCGAGCAGATGATGCAGATTGGGCATGGTGAGGGTGATGCTCGCGATCTCCGGAGCGGCTTCGAGTGCTGCTTTTCCCATGTCGTAGAGAGTGTGCTGGACGCTCATGCTGTGATGCGCGGCGAACTCTTTGAGCAGTGCGGCGAGGATGCGGGCGCGGACGGTGGAGAAATCAGGGGATGCCACGGCGTACTCCCAGGTGACTGTGGCGCGGGTGCCGAAGATTCGGTCGGTGGCCGGCTTGAGAGTGGTGAGTTTGTCTTTGATGTAGCCGGTGAATGCGGACTTGGTGGTCTTGAGAATGGTGATGCCGTCGATGCCGGATCGGATGGACCACTCGCGTCCCTGATCGCGCACAGCGCGGACTGTGTGTAGTTCAGAGCCGCCGAGTTTGAAAGTTGTTGGCTCCGGTGTGCCATCGAGGACAAGGCGCTCCCAGGACTTTTCTTCGACCTCAATAGAGGCTCCGCTGGCTTGCGGATTGTTCGAGAGAAAGTAATCTCCAAGCTCCGTTGCAAACTCTTCGATGGTTGCGGCCGTTGATCCGCGGGCCACGAAGTAGACGGTGTTTTTCATGGTGTCTGTGGGCAGGATCTTGCTGTTGTCCGCCTCAGTAAAGCTCGTCT
>Ga0302319_10023790_pt1 | contig 10929 bp, 9 predicted proteins | sample Bog_T0_2_FD_203319 | JGI IMG/M metagenome (GOLD analysis project Ga0302319, IMG submission 203319) | Peat permafrost microbial communities from Stordalen Mire near Abisko, Sweden - Bog_T0_2 | ecosystem: Environmental > Terrestrial > Soil > Wetlands > Peat | place: Sweden: Abisko, Stordalen Mire... | reverse complement strand
CGTGCTGGGATCAATCTACGGCCTGATCGCGATCGGCTACACCATGGTCTATGGCATCGTCGGCATGATCAATTTCGCCCATGGCGACATCTTCATGATCGGCGGCTTCATCGCCCTGATCTCGTTCCTGATCCTGGTCTCGATCGGCCTCACCGCGATTCCGGTGATCCTGTTGATCGTGCTCCTGGTGTCGATGGCGATCACCGCGCTGTATGGCTGGACCATCGAGCGCATCGCCTACCGGCCGCTGCGGCACTCGTTCCGCCTCGCCCCGATGCTGTCGGCGATCGGCATGTCCTTCGTCCTGATCAATTTTTCGCAGGTGTCGCAGGGTGCAAGGGTGAAGCCAGTGCCGCCGATCATCACCGGCGGCTATACCCTGCTCGAACGCGGCGGCTTCGTGGTCCGGCTGTCCAATGTGCAGATCATCGTCGTCATCACCACCATCATCCTGCTGGCGCTGTTCACCTGGCTGGTGGCGCGCACCCGGCTCGGCCGCGATATGCGCGCCTGCGAGCAGGACCAGACCATGGCGGCGCTGCTCGGCGTCGATGTCGACCGCACCATCTCCATGACCTTCGTGATCGGCGCCGCACTCGCCGCCGTCGCCGGCATGATGTACCTGCTCTATTATGGTCTGGTCGATTTTTTCATGGGCTTTGTCGCCGGCATCAAGGCGTTCACCGCGGCGGTGCTGGGCGGCATCGGCTCGCTGCCCGGCGCGATGCTGGGCGGACTGCTGATCGGCCTGATCGAGACGCTGTGGTCGGCCTATTTCTCGGTCGAATACAAGGATGTCGCCGCGTTCTCGATCCTGATCATCGTGCTGATCTTCCTGCCGACCGGACTGCTCGGCCGGCCCGAAGTCGAAAAAGTGTGATCGGCGGCGACGTGACAGGACCCGCGTCCGGACCGGTACCGAACTCGCGTGCGGCTGGCGCAGCCTTCATTTTCAAGAAATCCCTGATCAGCGCACTGGTAGCCTTGGTGCTGTTTTCGCTGATGATCGGCATCCGTACCGAGGCCGGGTCCACCGGGCAATTGATCTACTGGACGCGGCTTCCGGAACTCGCCACGATGGTCTTGACCGTGTTCTTCGGCAGCATCGTCATCGAGCTGCTGCGGCAATGGTGGGGGCCGGTCACGACGATACGGATCGTGCCGAAGCCGATCGCGCGCGGCCTCGCGGTGGCGCGGCGCGGCGTGGCGCCGGTGCTGCTGATCTTCACCTTTCTGGTGCCGGTGATCTTCTACAATCAGCGCTACATTCTCGATCTCGGCATTCTGGTTTTGACCTATGTCATGCTCGGCTGGGGCTTGAACGTCGTGGTCGGCCTCGCCGGCCTGCTCGATCTCGGCTATGTCGCGTTCTATGCGGTCGGCGCCTATTCCTACGCGCTGCTGGCGACCAATTTCGGGCTGTCGTTCTGGATCTGCCTGCCGCTCGCCGGGATCCTGGCCGCGCTCTGGGGGGTGATGCTCGGCTTTCCCGTGCTGCGGCTGCGCGGCGACTATCTGGCCATCGTGACGCTCGCCTTTGGCGAGATCATCCGGCTCGTCATCATCAACTGGCAGAGCCTGACCGGAGGCCCCAATGGCGTGTCCGGGATTCCCAGGCCAAGCCTGTTCGGCATCCCGCTGACCCCGGGCGATGATGGGCTGGCGGCCCGGCTCGGCATCGAATTCTCGCCGACCCATCGAATCGTATTTCTGTTCTATCTGATCCTGGCGCTGGCGCTGTTGACCAATTGGGTCACGATCAGGCTGCGGCGGCTGCCGATCGGCCGGGCCTGGGAAGCGCTGCGCGAGGACGAGGTCGCCTGCCGCGCGCTTGGCATCAACACGACCACGACCAAGCTGACCGCGTTTGCCACCGGCGCCATGTTCGGCGGCTTCGCCGGCGCGTTTTTCGCCACAAGACAGGGTTTCATCAGCCCGGAATCCTTCACCTTCCAGGAATCGGCGCTGGTGCTGGCGATCGTGGTGCTGGGCGGCATGGGCTCGCAGCTCGGCGTCGCGCTGGCGGCGCTCGCCATGATCGGCGGCTTCGAGCTGTTTCGCGGTTTCGACCAGTACCGCATGCTGGTGTTCGGCATCGCCATGGTGCTGTTGATGATCTGGCGGCCGCGCGGCCTGATCGGCCACCGCGCGCCGACGATCTTCCTGCGCCACAGCCAGGCCATATCCTCCGACCTCGTCAAGGAGGGGGCGGGATGAGCAGCAGTGTTCCGATTCTCGCGGTCGATCATCTGATGATGCGGTTCGGCGGCATCATCGCCGTCAACGATCTGTCGTTCTCGGTGGAGCGGCGCCAGATCACCGCGCTGATCGGACCGAACGGCGCCGGCAAGACCACCGTCTTCAACTGCATCACCGGTTTCTACAAGCCGACCGCGGGCGCGATCCGGCTGATCCAGGATGACGGCAGCGAGATGCAACTGCAGCGGCTGAACGATTTCCGGATTTCGAAACTGGCAAAAGTCGCGCGCACTTTCCAGAATATCCGGCTGTTTCCCGGCATGACCGCGCTGGAAAACCTGATGGTGGCCCAGCACAATGCGCTGATGCGGGCCTCCGGCCTGACTTTGCTCGGCCTGATCGGCGCGCCGTCCTGGCGCCGGGCCGAAGTGCGCGCGGTCGATCTGGCAAAACTCTGGCTCGACCGGGTCGGACTGCTCGACCGGGCAGACGAAGCCGCCGGCAATCTGGCCTATGGCGACCAGCGGCGGCTGGAAATCGCCCGCGCGATGTGCACCGAGCCGGCGCTGCTCTGCCTTGACGAGCCGGCGGCCGGACTGAACGCCCGCGAAAGCGCAGGCTTGAGCGAATTGCTGCTGTCGATCCGCGCCGATCACGCCACCTCGATCCTGCTGATCGAGCATGACATGTCGGTGGTGATGGAAATCTCCGACCGCATTGTGGTGATGGATTACGGCGTCAAGATTGCGGAAGGTTCGCCGCAAAGCGTCCGCGACGATCCCAAGGTGATCGCGGCCTATCTCGGCGCCGACGAGAACGAGGCCGTCGCCGTGATGGAGACCGGCACGTGATGGCGGCGTCCACCGCTCCCCTGCTCGCGGTCCGCGGCCTGCGCGCCGCCTATGGCAAGATCGAGGCCCTGAAGGGCGTCGATCTCGACATCCACAAAGGCGAGATCGTGGCCATGATTGGCGCCAATGGTGCCGGCAAGTCGACGCTGATGATGACGATCTTCGGCAAGCCGCGCGCCCGCTCCGGCCAGATCCTGTTCGATGGCCGCGATATCACGGACGTGCCGACCCATCAGATCGCCCGGCTCCGCATCGCCCAATCGCCGGAAGGCCGCCGGATTTTCCCGCGCATGAGCGTGGCGGAAAACCTGCGGATGGGCGCCGATCTCAGCGAAAGCAGCGAGGCCGACCGGGCCGCCGCGCTGGAAAGGGTGCTGGCGCTGTTTCCGCGGCTGAAGGAGCGCCTGACCCAGCGTGGCGGCACTTTGTCCGGGGGCGAACAGCAGATGCTGGCAATCGGGCGGGCGCTGATGAGCCGGCCGCGCCTCTTACTGCTCGACGAGCCCTCGCTCGGGCTGGCACCTCTGATCGCGCGGCAGATTTTCGACGCGATCCGAACCCTGAACCAGAACGACGGCCTGACGGTCTTGATCGTCGAGCAGAACGCCAACCACGCGCTGCGGCTCGCCCATCGCGGCTATGTCATGGTCAACGGCCTGATCACGCTGCAGGGATCCGGCTCCGAACTGCTGCAACGCCCGGAGATCCGCGCCGCGTATCTGGAGGGTGGAAGGCGGGCGTGATGCGGGCTCATTGTTATTTGGTTGAGAACTTGTCTTACTCACTCTTGTAAATTCGTTGATATCCTCAAGGCAAGGCGTGATTTGTTCCCGTTTAACGTGTGGGCGGCCTCTCCGCTGGATTGGCTTTATTTGGAACCGGCAGCGAATGGCTGCAAAGCCGGGAAATCCGTGGCGCCTGTCTGGAAGGCGGAACGCAACCGACGGCGGCGCCCGGGGTCAAAGCGCCTCCTGCCCGAAATTTATCGATGACTTCGCGGCAAAATCGGCCGACAATGGCGTTTACCATCCTGGCTGCTCTGCCGGGGCCCTTTCCCATAGCGATCTACCCGCGAGGACCTCTCATGAAATCACTAAAATGGATCGGTTTGACATTGGGCGCCTCGCTGGCGCTCTCGACAGCGGCGTTGGCGCAGGACTTGACGATCGCCGTAGCGGGTCCATTGACCGGCGGCGAATCTGCGTTCGGCCGGCAGATGAAGAACGGTGCCGACCAGGCGATCACGGATATCAACGCCGCGGGGGGCGTGCTCGGCAAGAAACTGGCGCTTGATACCGAGGACGATGCCTGCGATCCGAAGCAGGCGCGTTCGGTGGCGGAAAAGATCGCCGGCGCCAAGATTCCCTTTGTCGCAGGTCATTTCTGCTCGTCGTCGTCGATTCCGGCCTCGGAAGCCTATGCCGACGGCAATGTGCTGCAGATCACGCCGGCGTCGACCAATCCGCTGTTCACCGAGCGCGGGCTGTGGAACGTAGCGCGCGTCTGCGGCCGCGACGACCAGCAGGGGCTGGTGGCCGCCGCCTACATCGCCAAGAATTTCAAGGGCAAGAACATCGCCATCCTCAACGACAAGACCACCTATGGCAAGGGTCTCGCCGACGAGACCAAGAAATCCCTGAACAAGGCCGGCATCACCGAGAAACTGTTCGAATCCTATAACAAGGGCGACAAGGATTTCAACGCCATCGTGTCGCGCCTGAAGCTCGAAAAAATCGATCTGGTCTATGTCGGCGGCTACCATCAGGAATCCGGCCTGATCCTGCGCCAGATGCGCGACCAGGGCCTGCAGACGGTGCTGATGGCCGGCGACGCGCTGGCCGACAAGGAGTTCGCGTCGATCACCGGCCCCGCCGGCGAGGGCACGCTGTTCACCTTTGGCCCCGATCCCCGCAACAAGCCGACCGCCAAGGCGATGGTCGAGAAGTTCAAGGCCAATAATATCGATCCCGAAGGCTATACGCTCTACACCTATGCCGCGATCCAGGTCTGGACGGAGGCGGCGAAGAAGGCCGGCACGACAGATGCGAAGAAGGTGATGGATACGATCAAGGCCGGCGCCTGGGACACCGTGCTGGGCAAGCTCGAATTCGATGCCAAGGGCGACATCAAGCAGCTCGACTATGTCGTCTACAAATGGGATGCCAAGGGCAATTACGCCGAGATCAATCCGAAGGGATCGTAAGGCGGAACCGGCTTCCCTCGACCCATACAACAACGCCCCGGTCTACGGGGCGTTGTTTAGATCGACTAACATCCGATCTCGCAACAATGATCCGGATGACCCTGGCCGGCTCAGCCATGGTCCAGCTATAATTATCGAGCTCGTATCGGGCGACCCAAATCATCCGGACTTGGCGAACCAGGCCGTTGAAAAATCTGCTGACCGATATCGCCGGAGTACGTGTCGGTCACGCTGACGACGCGGCGCTGGCGTCCGGCGTCACAGCGGTGGTTTTCGACTCCCCCGTGGTGGCGGCAATGGATGTGCGCGGCGGCGGGCCCGGCACCCGTGAAGGCGCGTTGCTCGATGTCGCCAACACCGTCGAGCGGATCGATGCGATCGCGCTTGCCGGCGGTTCGGCGTTCGGGCTCGAGGCTGGAGGCGGCGTGCAGGCCTGGCTCGCCGAACAGGGGCGCGGCTTTTCGGTGCGCGGCGCGGTGATTCCGATCGTGCCCGGTGCGATCTGTTTTGACCTGCTGAACGGCGGCGACAAGGCCTGGGGCCGGTTCGCCCCCTATCGCGATCTTGGTTTTCGCGCCGCGGCTTCGGCTGGCGAGGACGTCGCGCTCGGCAGCGTCGGGGCGGGTTTGGGCGCGACGACCGCGAATTTCAAGGGCGGGCTGGGCTCGGCGTCGGCGGCCACCCGCAAAGGAGTCCGCGTCGCCGCGCTGGTGGTGGTCAACGCGGTCGGCAGCGTCACCATCGGCGACGGACCGTGGTTCTGGGCGGCGCCGTTCGAGATCGGCACGGAATATGGCGGCCGCGGCTTGCCGCCGGCCTTCACGCCGGAAATGCTGGCGATGCGGATCAAGGGCGGCGGGGCCGCGACATCTGCGGAAAATACCACGCTCGCCGTGGTGATCACCGACGCCAGCCTGAGCAAGCCGCAGGCGAAGCGGCTCGCGATGATGGCGCAGACCGGACTGGCCCGCGCGATCTATCCGGTTCATGCCCCGCTCGACGGCGACGTGGTGTTCTCGGCCGCGACCGGCGAAAAACCGGTCGATCCCTTGGTCGACCTGACCGAACTCGGTATGGTCGCGGCCAATGTCGTGGCCCGCGCCATTGCGCGCGGGGTCTACACCGCGACCGCCCTGCCCTTTCCCGGCGCACCGCCGTCATGGCAGGATCGGTTCGGGTAGCCTCACGACGGAGCTGAACCGCTCGAGCCGGCTGCAACCGCAGGGTTCAGGTCCAACTCGCGCTATAGTCTCGGCTACCGCATGATCGTTCGCTGCGAAACAGCGTTTTCCACGCCGTCAGGATCCCGCGCGCGTCAGACGCTGATCGACAGCGATGACGTCGTGCCGGACGCAATCGCCTGGGCCTCGCGCTGGATCAGCTGATTGAGCAGATTGTAGCTGTTCGACGCCGCGCTGGAGGCGGCCGAATTGGATGCCGCCGCGGGCGAGGTCAGCGTGATCACGGACCCGTCGGGGTTCGAGATCGATGTCGTGGTCGATCCGTTGCTGTTGGTCACCGTGCTGGTGGTTGCGCCCGCCAGCGCCTGCAGCAGCGGATCGCTGCTCGCGCCGCTGCTGGCCGCGGTCGCGCCTGCCGCGACACCGCTGGCCGCGGCGTCGCTATCTCCCGTGTCCTGAGTGCCATCGGCGCTGCCGATATCGGCATGGTGATGATGACCGCCCTTGCCAGCGCCTTGCAGCGCCGAGGCCAGTTCCTGCAGGCTGACAGAACCATCATTGTTGCTGTCGAGCTGATTGAAGACGGCGTCGGCCTGCGTCAGGTTGGTGCCCCCCGCGCCGAGCGCGTTTTCAAATTCAGTCTTGCTGATCTGGCCATTACCATTGGCATCGAGCTGCGAGAACAGGTCCTGCAGGGCCGCGGACTGGCTGGTCGACGCCGACGCACTGGTCGCGGCAGTTGCACTGGTCGCGGTCGACGACTGGCCCTGCGCGGACAGGATCGCGCCGAAGGTATCGGGGGCGAACTGCAAGCCCCAGCCCGGGCTCGACGTCGCGCTCGAACCGGCCTGCGAAGCAGCGCTGCCGGGAAGGCTGAAGCCGGTACCCTGGGTGGACGACGAATTCGAGGTCGACAACGACGTCAGTGCATCAAGCGCTGATGTCACGGCTCCAACAGCAAACAGCATCGCGAAGCTCCGCAGCAAGCCGCGCCAGGCGGCCGCATATGATTTCCTGGTGACAGGTCAGCAAAGCCCGTGCCAACAGTAAAAACCCAAGGAAACGAATGCCTTGTGGACTTGAAATGATCCGACTGACCCGGCAATTGATGCCGCCTCGGCAAAAATTTTACGCCCCAACAGGCTCTGCATTGCCGCGCGGCGTTGCCCGTGCTAGGCGAAAAATAAACCAACGGGGTCGCGCTGGCTTCAACAGATTGAACCAAACCTTCCCATTGATGTTCAGTTCGAGCATGATCCAGGACGAAGACCGGCCACGGTTTTTTTTCCAAATCAGGCTCGCATAATAACTGGGAAAACGCTCATGTCGTCGCCATTGGCATCACGGCCCCTGGTCATCGCGCCGTCCATCCTGGCATCGAACTTTGCCAAATTGGGCGAAGAGGTCCGCGCCGTGGATGAAGCCGGCGCCGACTGGATCCATCTCGACGTCATGGACGGGCATTTCGTTCCCAACATTTCCTTCGGTCCCGACGTCATCAAGGCGATGCGCCCGCATAGCCGGAAAATCTTCGACGCCCATCTCATGATCGCCCCCTGCGATCCCTATCTCGAAGCCTTTGCCAAAGCCGGCTGCGACCACATCACGGTGCATGCCGAGGCCGGGCCGCATCTGCATCGCTCGCTGCAGGCGATCCGCGCGCTCGGCAAGAAAGCCGGCGTCGTGCTCAACCCGGCCACGCCGATTTCGGCGATCGAATATGTCATCGATTTGATCGACCTGGTGCTGGTGATGTCGGTCAATCCCGGCTTTGGCGGCCAGGCCTTCATCAAATCGGCGCTCGGCAAGGTCAGCGACCTCAGGTCGATGACCGCGGGCCGCCCGATCGACATCGAGGTCGATGGCGGCATCGGCCCTGATGTCTCAGGCCAGCTCGCCGCGGCCGGCGCCAACGCCCTGGTGGCCGGATCGGCAGTGTTCAAGGGCGGCACCGTGGAATCCTACAGAGCGAATATCGCCGCGATCCGCCATGCCGCCGCCCTGGCGCGCGGCGAGATGGCGTGATGTGACGGACCGCTTAGACCGGAACCTCGTCAGAGGCCGCATCGGCATTCGCCGGGTCCCGTGGCGCTGCCAGCCGCGGCGGCCGGACCACCGTGACGCTGCAGGCGGCTTCGGCCGCCACCTTGGCCGAGACGCTGCCGAGCAGCGATCGCAGCAATGAATTCTGCCGCGCGCCAATCACGATATGATCGACATGATTGGCGGCGGCGAATTGCAGGATCGCGGCCGCCGCATCGACCGCCTCGAGCACGTGCACGGTCAGCCGGCTTTCATCGATCTTGAACGGCGACGCCCAATGCCGAAGCGCAACCAGCCGGTCGACATGCTTGTTGTTGCCGGCCTCGTCGAGCGTGCGATCAATCGTGACGCGGCCGAGTTTCAGGACATTCAGGCAGGCCAACCGCGCCGATGGCAGGGTCGCCAGGATACGCTGGGCACTCACCCGCAACGCCTCATTCAGTTCGACCGCCTGCTCGCCGAAATCGAGCGCGACGGCGACGATCGGGCTTGAGGCCAGTTGCGCCGCGAGCTCGGCTTTCGGTTTCGACGGCGTCACATCCCCGTTGAAGCGACGGCGCCACACCGTGCGCAGCGGATCGCGCCGCAGCCGCTCCGAGCGTCCGGTCAGATTGACCTGGTCGGGATGAGCGAGGTCAAAGGCCAATTGCGCGGCGGTGGGATAGCGCCAGACCGGCTCGATCTCCAGGCAGCGCAGCACGATCTCCTGCAGCCAGGGCGGATAGTCTGGTCGCAGCTTTCGTGGCGGCTGCGGATCGCGCCACAACCGCCGCCGCATGCCGCGCATCGTCTCGGTCTCGCCGAACGGACGCACGCCGGTCGTGAAGAAGTACAACAGCACGCCGAGCGAAAAAAGATCGCTGCGCGGATCGTCGCGCGACCCGAGCAGCCGCTCCGGCGCCATATAGGGCGCGGTGCCGTAGGGGATGCGGAACTCTTCCTGCAGCAGATCCGGCAACTGGTTGTGGTGCGACAGGCCATAATCGATCAGCACCGCTTCGCCGGCGGGACGGAACATGATGCTGGACGGCTTGACATCGTGATGGATGACATTCTGCCGGTGCAGATCTTCCAGCGCCTCCGCGATTCGTCCGCCGATCAGGCGCGCCTCTTCGTAAGGCAGCGGCAATCCAGCGAGCCGGCCGTACAAGGTCTGACCCGCAATGACCTCGATCACGACATGGGCCTGACGGGCAAAATCGCCGGCGGCGAAACAATGCGGCACGTGCGGACCCGACAGCCGCGGCAGGATCATCTGCTCCATCTCAAAGCCAACAATCGCCGCGGGGTCTTCGCCTTCCGACACCCTGGGAATCTTCATCAGCAGGGGGACGGCGATATCCGCGCGGGTCACGCTCCACAACGTCGCCATGCCGCCATTATGGACGCATTCGCCGATGGTGAAGCCATCGATCTCAGCGCCGGGCTTTACCGCGAACCTTTGCACCGCTTTTGGCATGCCTACTTCCCGACCCAGAGCCGATCGGCCAGCCAGGGCGGCAGGCCATTGTCGTGGATCCGCTTCGCCGCGGCCGCGACATCATAGGGCACCCGGCAATAGGTGATTTCCCGCGACGCCGTCTCAACCATCGCAAACGAAGCGGCAGGATCGCCGTCCCGCGGCTGCCCGACCGAGCCCAGCACGGCGAGCCAACGCCGGCCCCGCAGCAACGGCACTGTCACCCCCGCGATCGGCACGAAGCTCGACATCTTCGCCGTCGCCGACATCGAATACAAACCGGGCCGGTGGATATGGCCGCATAGCGTAATGTCAGCGCCGGTCGCCAGCATGCTGCGTCCGGCATCCGAGGTGGATTGGACATAGCGCCATTTCGACGGCTGGCTCGCCTCCGAATGCACGTAGAGTCGGTCCTCCTCGGTCAGCGTCAACGGCAGATCCGCAAGGAAGCGCCGCTGTGACGGGTTCAGCCGGCCGCGGGTCCACTCGATCGCAGCCTGGGCTTCCGCGCTCATCGTCTCGGCGATCTCGCCAACGGCATGGTCATGGTTGCCACGCACCGCGACGCCGCCATCCGCGACCAGCCCCATCACCGTCTCGACCGTCCATTCCGGATCGGCGCCATAGCCGACATAGTCGCCGAGGCAGATCATCCGCTCGGCGCCATGCGCCCGCGCGAAATCCAGGCAGGCGCTGAAGGCCTGCCGGTTGGCATGGATGTCCGTGAACACGGCGAGCCGCAAACCATCCTCCCGCTGGCGATCCTATCGGCCAGGCTGCTGCGCAGGCTTGATGGATATCAAACCATCGCTGGATGTTGGCACGCAAGTGGGCTGGGGAGGCGTTGGCGATTGGGTAGCGGCAAACGGCGAATTTATGCCAAGAACAACGCGCGCGATGCGGTGTTGGCCGACCTGCTGGTCCAGGGTTCTAGCCGCGCGAGTTCGGCATTGGCTCGACCATCGATCGCGCCGCGGCCGGCGGGTTCGCGGT
>Ga0302319_10023785_pt1 | contig 10930 bp, 12 predicted proteins | sample Bog_T0_2_FD_203319 | JGI IMG/M metagenome (GOLD analysis project Ga0302319, IMG submission 203319) | Peat permafrost microbial communities from Stordalen Mire near Abisko, Sweden - Bog_T0_2 | ecosystem: Environmental > Terrestrial > Soil > Wetlands > Peat | place: Sweden: Abisko, Stordalen Mire... | reverse complement strand
GCGGCGAAGCAGGCGGAGATCGAGAAGACGTTCAACGAATGGCGGAAGCGGCGCCGGCCATCGCCGGGGCCGGGCATGGGGTGAACGCGGTGCGGGCGCCGCCATCCGGCACGTCAGACTTGACCGCCAAGAACATTTCGTGAATCTTGGTATCCTGCCGATTCGCAGGCAGTGTTCGACGTGAGGTTCGCGAATCGGGCATCGCTGCATATAAACGGCACATGACGGTAAAAACGTTTGAGATACGCTGCCCGGTCTATGGCTTCATCTCCCTCGACCCGTGGGAGCGGGAGATCATTGAGCAGCCCGCGTTCCAGCGGCTGCGTCGGATAAGGCAACTCGGATGGACCGATGCCGTCTACCCTGGGGCAATGCACACGAGATTCGAGCACTCGCTCGGAGTCATGCACATGGCCTCGCTTCTCTACAACGGCGTCCAGGAGAGATGCGGCGACATCCTCAAAACTGAGTACCAGTATGATGAAGCGGGCATAAGTCGCTATCGGCGCTTGGTCCGCCTAGCAGCGCTCCTACACGACGTAGGCCATGGCCCCTTCTCACATGCTGTCGAGGAGCTTGCCCCTTACAATGGCGACGGCGAAGGACGACGCCGCCGGTACCGCCACGAGGAATATTCAACGGCCATCATCCGGAAGCATTTTCGTGACGTAATCGAAAACCATCCGGCGAACGCTAACTACCGTTTTACGGTCGATGATGTATGCGGATTGATAGAAGGCAAGGCTGCGGCAGGAAGCGCCGCGATATGGCAGGAACTTATTTCCAGTCAGCTTGACGCTGATCGAATGGATTACCTACTCCGCGACTCGTTTCACTCTGGCGTCGAGTATGGGCGCTACGACTGGCGGCGGCTCGTCAATTCAGTCGAACTCGTTCCTGATTCCGAAAGCGATTCCTGGCGGCTGGGCGTCTCCGACGGCGGACGACATGTGGCCGAGGGTCTGATCATCGCGCGGTATATGATGTTCAGCCAAGTGTACTTTCATAAAGCTCGGGTGATACTTGATTATCATCTCCATCATGCCGTCGAGGCTCTCCTCCCCCAAGGCGTGTTCCCCGCTCCCGTAGGCGACGAACTCGATGAATACATTGCGTGGGACGATTGGCGCGTTCTCGGCCTATTTTCCGAGGGTCAGGGTGGAGAACATGCTCGCCGTCTGAAGGATCGCAACTTCTTCCGACTTGTATATGAAACGCCCGAAATCCCAAGCGTAGAGGATGAGGCACAGCTTGAGGCCGCATTTCTATGTCTGGACGGGTTAAATCCCGTTCGGCGAGAGGCAAGGAAGTCCTGGTACAAAATCGGCTCTGATGACCTGCCCGTCGCGGCATCGAACGCGGGGGGTAGGACAATGCTGCTTTCGGAGTGCTCCTCGATCGTTCGTCAAATGGCGCCGTCCCGCAGCGTCCGGCTGTATGTGTCGAAAGAGGACCGTTCTGTAGCCAAACAGCGCGTGGCAGCGCTGCCAAAAGAGAGGACCCCATCATGAACACTCAAGAGCCGCGCGCCGATCTGCGCCTCGCTACAATCTCCGCGCTCGTAAAGCATGCCGCTCCGCATTCGCTCGGACGTACCGCGGTCATGAAACTCGTCTACTTTCTGCAGGTCTTGCACAAGGTGCCTCTCGGCTACGACTTCAGGATTTACACCTACGGTCCGTACGATAGCCAGGTTCTCGAAGATCTGAAGGTGGCCGAGTTGAAAGGCGCAGTGAAGTCGTCGACCGTTGGGTATGCAGTGGGAACTGGCTACTCAATCACGCCTGGTTCCGAAGCTGACGCAGTGGTCGCTCGCAGCCCGTCGATTTCAGAGTTCATGCCCAAAATTTCTTCAGTCATCAACGAATTCGGAAATAGGTCCGCGACCGATCTAGAGATGGCCAGCACACTTGTTTTTGTCGATCGTACAGAGATGTCGTCTGGACGAACGATAACGATTGCTGACGCCGTTCGAAAAGTAAAGGAAATGAAGCCTCGTTTAGAGCCCATCCGAATTTCGCAAGAAGCCACAAGCCTCAAGGGGAAAGGACATATAGCTGCAGCCTAAGTGGCGTCCTGTTCGGATGTGCCCAATATTTGTGCCGGAACTAACGAAACGGCCTTTTCAGATGGTGTCGGGACGAGGGGCGTCCCGACATATCGACGCAACGCGCTCGGTGGGGCGCTCGTGCTCGGCATAACCAGAATGGCGGCATGAACGTGCTTATGCCGAGATCGGCATAAGCACGTATCTTCAACCTACCCCTGGTTTGCCCGGGAGGGTCCAACCCTACGTTGTGGAGGCCGAGGAAGAATCGGCTTGACAAGGAAAGTCCCATACAAGTTCCGGCTATTTGGTTGCACATAACCTGTGCGGTCACCAATGGTGGCTGCTCGCACGCCGCTAAAAGCCGAACGGAGTCGGTCCGCCGCCTCCAGATGCTCGCCGGGTCGTAGTGCGATCTTCGGAAATCCGAGCCCAAGTCTGGTATACGACGCGCACCCGCGCATCCAGATCCTCATAGGGCAGAAGCGTACTACCATCATGGAAATGGACGGTCATCGTCCTCGTCTCGCCGACGACGGGGAAACGAACAATAGCGAGTCTCGCATCCGCCAAATCCGGGTTCCGCTCGCGCACTCCAATGTGCTGCATGGAGAACGCGATATATCGAACGACGGGGCTGATGAGGCCACCCGAGCGACGGTGATCGAAGAATGGGATGAAAGGACCGTCTGCGTCAGCGATTACGACGTCGGACCAGTAGCGCACGCTTTCACCGAAACCGACCGACAGGCTGCCCATCGCTTCCTGAACGGCGGTCCAGCCAAGCTGCCGAGCGCTGTCGAACAGCACCTGCGATACCTGCACGTTGCTTGCCACCTGGTCCGCCCCACGCGTACAAGCCCGGGTAATCTGACTGGTGAGTTGCACCCACGGGACGGAACGAACCTCAACAAGTGGCGGTTTCGCCGCCACAAGGTCCGGGGTGGATGCACGGGTCGGCCCATAGGACCATGCGCCACCCCCGGCGTTGTAGTGCCGCATCGCGTCTTCCAGGGCCGGTCCCGTCGGGACACTCATCGCCTTGGCAAGGTCAATTTCTGATAAACGCGAGAACTTCATGGGGGCCCCTGGCGAATCCGACTCCGCATTATATACTCATTTATCTCCGAGTCGCAGCCACGGTGACCGTGAGGGGTTCGTCCTCGGCAAGGTCGTCAACCTCTCCGCCGCTTCGCACGACGATTTTCTGATAGTGGAACCGTTCGGAAGTGAGGCTGTCGGGTATCCGGCCACCCAGCGAGGTTGCATGCATTGCCTGCTCGCGCACCGTAGCCCATGGGCCTCTCGGCGCGTGCGAAATCGCGACCAGCAGGCCGGGTGACAGGTGGCCGTAGGACGCGAGAATTCGGTTAAGGTGACGCCGCACATCCGGATTTGTTGGATTTGCCAAGGCCTTCGACTCTCCGGTCATCACGTTGCGGCCGCTGGCGCGAGTGCGGATCGGTTCGCGCCCCGCGGCCTTGAAGGCGTGATACACGGCAGGATGCACAGGGCCGTTGTTCCATGCCTCGAACGCCCCCTGGACGAGCGGCACTCCGGTTTGGATCAGAAAATGGCCGTGCGCGAAATATAGGAGCTTCTGAAGCGCCAAGTTGCTGATGGCGATGCCGAGGTCATCGGCTGAGTCGAGCAACAGGTTGGCGACAGCCCGTGGGTCGAAGGGTGGCGTATCGGACATCGGCGCTTCCCCCTTTCGACGATCGCCGCGATCCGGCGTTAGCCAGGGTGGTACGTCGGGTGGCGACATGCAAACAAGGCGCCAAATCGAATCGGAGACCTGCAATCTCGCCATGCCTTGACGCACGCGCGCCCATGGACCTTACCAACGCGGGAAAGGTCAAAGCGATTTCTGCGGTCCCTGCACGCTGGAGCCATTCACCCGATCCTATCTAGGTACGAAACAAGTTCGCTGACATTCCTTGCTAGGAGATAGTCCCACTGCCCAAACCGCCTAGTCGCGTTTACTGCGGCGCACCATCGAACCGCTGCCTGGGCCTTGATTTCAGCGGTTCCTTCCCAATCAGCGCCCTTAATCTCTGCGATTAGATATCGTGCTTCGTCGGACCGAAGGCGAACCACAAAATCCGGTAGGTATTCGGATGCCTTTCCATTGTGCAGGTATGGAATCGCGAACTGTAGGCCGTGATTTTTGACGAAGGACTGGACGGCCGCATGATTGTCGAGATGATAACCGGCTGACTGTTCCCAAGTGATCGTGTCACAGACCACGAGATTAAGATGCGTACGAACGGCCTCCGACACCGGCTTGGGTGTGAACACGCTGATATCAGCCGTTCGCAGCGGCCGATCCTCGTCGATGTCTGGCACCTCCGGCTCTTCGCCAGACTCGGTGTCAGGCCGGATGGCGCCAAGCAGTCGCTCGATGATCCAGCCGTAGTAGGGGCTGAGAAAGGCATCCAGCAGCTCTGCCGGCGGCCTCGCTTGCACCTTCTCCGCAAGGTACTGCTGTACGATGCGTAGCACCTGGGGAAACAGCACATGCGCCGGCGCTTCGCACGTCGGCTGGGCGACATAGAGGCGGGTCAGGTCGGCCGCCATCTGGAAGGCAAGTTGCTGCTCGCGATGCTGCGCACGAAACGCCTTGAGGTCCGCCATCTGCGCGCCGCCTGGCGCGGTGACTGAAGGCCGCTGCTGGTTCAGCGCGGCCGCCATGACGGAGGTCGGCGGCAGGTCCTGGGGATCGAGGACGATGCTCGGCACTGAAGGCCAGTCGGCGACGGCAATCTTGTTGCGCACCCCCATCTGGAAGCCGCGAACATTGGGCAACGTGATCGCATGCGCTGCTTTGGCGGGAACGGGATAGATGCGCCGCTGCGGCGGCTTCGGCTTTAGATTCGCGTTGGTCGCCTTGAACGGGATCACCTCGAAGGGGACGCCGAACACACGCGCTACCTCTTCCTCGAACTTGCCGTCGTCGCCGAGCTGGTAGAACCGCCGCCGAAGCGCCCGACCTACGACCTGCTCACAAAGAAGCTGGCTCTGGAAAGGCCGCAAGCCAATCACGTGCGTGACCGTGTTGCAGTCCCACCCTTCGGTCAGCATCCCGACCGACACAATGCAGCGTATATCGCGGCCCGGCGGATGGAGCGGCCGCCCGAGCTTTTTGGCCAAATCCTCAAAGCCCTCCGGGTAGACAGGTCGTCCCTGCTTGTCCTGCGGCCAGGTCACGCTGCCGACGGTATCGAGGGTAAGCCGCATCGCTGCGCGAAGAAGAGACGTGGCTGACGGCCCTCGCGGTGCCACCAGTCGATCAGTTCCGACGTGGTGCGGGTAATGCCCGGTCGTCCGGCCGTCTGCCATTCGCGCAAGCGATCACGGATCAGATTGGCGAGAGGCATCTCTCTCCAGACGCCGCGGCTGCCGCCGCCGTCCTGTACCCCGCGCCGCGGGTCGCGGTAGTAATAGCCGGCCGGCCGGCGGCCGGGCCGTACCTCGGGGGGCTCGCCCTGCTCTAGGTGCCAGTACTGGGCCGGCTCGTCGAACGGGCCGTTCAGGATCGGAGTCGGAACTTCAAAGCCGCTCATCGGACGCGGTCGACGCCCAACCGTGCGATCTTCAGCAACTCATTCCCGCGATCATCCAGAACCTTGACTGCGATATCGGTGCCTGCGTCGGCGGCAAAGGGGGCGGACGTATCGCCGCGCAGGTGCTCCCAGACGCTATCGTCGTGAGTCGTCTTCAATGCCTTGCGTAGATTGTCCCAGGCGGAGGTGCGGGGGAAGAACACTTGGTCGCCCTTGAACGCCATGCCGTTCCAGCCGGTGTCGAGCATCCACATCGGCACGTCGCTGCCGCCCAAATGGTGATCCTGCATGGTTGCTGGATCGAACGTGTCGAGGCCCAGCAGCTTTACCTGCCAGCGCTGTGTTCCGTCCTCCGCCGCTTCCGCAAGCCGGGTGACGGCGATTTCCGGGCTGCCGGTGATGGCGAAAATCTGGCTGCTTCGCTGGGTCCTGAGCAGATCCCCCATGAGCACGTCGATCGTCATCGTCACTCGGCTGGCCGGCAAGCCGAGCACCTCCTCACCCGCGTCGATTTCGGCCTGCGCTTCGGCAGTGAAGCCGAAGCCAATGACGTAGAGATGGGCGTAGTTCTTGGCGTTCGCCTCCTTCGCCGCGTCAAGCACCGCGCGCGCCGTCACACTACCGTCGGCCGGGCCGAATAGGATTGCGACAGGCCGGGCGCTGAACGGCAGGGCGTTGGTACTGGCCTCGTGCGCCGCTTCAATCGCGGCGCCGAGCGGCACCACGCCGCCTGCCGTGTCGTGCTCCACCACGGCTTCCGCCGAGAGGTTGAGCGTGCGGCCAGGGCAACGGATGGATTTCAGCGTCACCTTGCCGCCGCCGGGTAGGGCGAGGGTGGGCGAGCGGCGGAGCACCTCGATCATGCGCGCTACATGGTCCGCAGGAGCATCAATCGGCGTAGCAGCCACATCTTCCTGATCGAGAGGTTGCGGTGTGGGTAGCACCGCCTCAACCACAAAAGGTCCGGAAACACGTGTCACGCTATCATCAATTTCTGGCCGATCAACGAGGACTTCCTCGGCTGGCGGCTCATTATTGGCAATGTTCTCAAGCATAATATGAGGAACAATACCGCCTATCTCCTCATTCTTTCTATTCTGCCGGCGCGCATAGATGAAGCCGCTAACCGGTCCGGCTGATTCCTCTTTGAGGCGATGCCAGGGGAAAGTGGCAGTGAGAAGGCGCTGTCGTGCGAGCGCCAAAGGCACGCGCGAGGTGTCAATAGTGATCCACCTACGCCCCCATCGTTCTGCCACGTAAGCCGTAGTACCAGACCCACATGTTGGATCGACAACAAGCTCTCCAGGCCTTGTGGTCAGGAGAACACAGCGTTCGACGACCTTAGGATTTGTCCTGACTACGTAAAGCTTCTCGTCTGTGAAGTTTCCAGTAATTGTGTCCGTCCAAATGTTGCCAAGCTGTTGGAACGGGAAGTCAGAGTGGAACCTTATATATCGAAGACTGTTCTTTGCAATGTGAATTCGACCTGCATCTGCAAGCTTTCTCATGCCTTCCGGATAGCTGGCCTTCCAATGTGAGTTCGCATTCGGGAGCCACGTTCGGTCGCCGAATTCAAAAGGTTGTGGCTCCCTGGAAGGGTTCTGAGATTGGATATTGTCTGGGAAATATAGACGTCCGCCTGAAGGTAGTGCCTCCTCTCCCCTTCTCTCCGCTGCCGTTACACCTCTATAGGTCCCGTCATTTAATAGTACCCACTTCGCGTTCCCTTCGCCCAGCTCAGGCCGTTGCTCCAGAAATAGCTTTGCCACATATACTCTTGACTTATCTCTCGCGTACCATAATAAAAAATCGCCAAGAGTTGCTATTGTATTCGTGTCAAACCCAGACGTAGTCTGGAAGTTTATCAAAGATACAAAATTCCCGGCACCGAATACGTCGTCGAGCACCTCTCTTACATGATGAAGGTTGTCGTCACTGATTTGAACGAAGATGGACCCGCTCGGCGTCAGAAGATCTCGTGCTACCAAAAGGCGGTCTCGAAGATAGGTTAGGTAAGAGTGCAGCCCGAGCGACCATGTATCACGATACGCCTGAACCATTTCAGGCTCTCGTGTCATGTCGTTGTCATTGTTGTTCGTGACATCAGGATTGCGCACAAACGGTTGGAAGTTGCTGCCGAACTTTACGCCATAAGGAGGGTCCATGTAGATGCACTGGACCTGTCCGGCCAAGCCCTCGAAACGTACCAGACTGCTCATCACGGACAAGCTGTCCCCGAGGATCATTCGGTTCACCCAGCCCGCCCGGTGCGCGTAGGCGTTCACCTGCGCGTTCATCGGTAATTGCGGGTCGGCGAACAGGCTGAACATGTCCTCCTGCGCCACGCGCTTGCGATGCCCCTCCAGTGTCTTCACGATGGCCTCAGTGGACAGGCGCTCATGCACGAACAGCGGCAGTGTCGGCACATCGAAGGAGAGCCGCTCGGCCTTGCCGGTCCAGTTCAAGAACGGCGCCTGCATCCGCTTCAACGACGCAAGCGCATCCTGTAGTCCGGTTACCCGCAGCAGCACCGAGCCGTCCGCACCACGCAATTCGCGCGGTGTGGGCAAGGTCTGGTTGGGAAAAGCCGCCGTTTCTTCGATGACAGACAAAAGCCAGGTGGCCGTGTCACGAGCCGGCGCCATATCCCAGTCGAGCGCCGGCGAAAGACTGCTATCGTAGCGGTAGCTGACGCTCTCTTTCTTCGTACGGAACCGAGGCGCCGCTCCTGCGTCAGGGCGCGCTACCGTCTCCTGCTTGTGGCGATAATCCTTGGTAGAAACGGTCGGGTCTGCCGCGGCCGGAACCGCACGGCGGGAGGTGGAACGCGGCGAGCGGGGCATTAGACGATCTGCTTATTGAGGCGGTCGGCGCGGACGCGCCCACTACGCCGAGGTTTCACTGGCGGACGGATATTCTGGGTCACTCGGGTCATCCGCGCGCTGCTGTCCATGGATCGATCACCTCTACACCGCAGCCCTGAAAGTCCGGCACGTCCAAGCGGTCGATTGCCTCACGTTTGGCCTCCGGTACCCAGTTCAGCACCAGCAGGATCCGTCGCAGCACCTGGGAAATCGGCCGGCCTGTCTGCGCTGCGCCGAGATCTCGGCAAAGGCAATTGCGGCTGGACTGTCGAACGGCAGGATGCGCCCGCCGAAGTCTTTCCCGATCGTGCGGCCTGCCGCCTGTGGCTCCGCCGTCCATCGTTCCTCCTGCGCCGTCGACAGCGTCGTTATACCGCGTCCCTGGCGAATGGCGCACCCTAGAAGCAGGCGGAAGTACCGTCGCCGAACTTTGGGCTTCGAAACTGACCGCATTGGGCCATGCGGACGCGGCCGGGCAGCAGGGCCGTCAGGGACCGTCCAACGCGGGAATCCGTCAACCAAAGCAGTGCACCGATGGCAATCGGAAAAAGTGCGGCGGCCTTCGCGAGCTCAGTGACTGTAGAAAAAAATCTCTGCTGGACAATGTTCCGACTAATCCATTGAGCACACCTGTTGAGTGCTATACGACACTTAATAAGGATTGCTGAGACCCCGCTTCGACTCTTGATCGGAGATTGAGGGTCCGACATGCTTCAGCGTGACTGCTAATCGCCAAATTTTGGTCCACCCCATCCAGATGCAGGTCTGAAATAGGCGATCAACTGAGCACGGCGTGTGCGATCGCCGCTCCAGTTCTGGAATGTCGTGCACACGACTTGAGCGTCAGCATCTTTTGACACGCTCGGCTCGCTTGGGAATTTCGACCAACCGATACTGCAGTCTACGCCAGCAGTACACTGGGGAAAGGTCGTTGCTCCCCCCCCTTCTCCGGCCCCGACTTTATATCCAACATAGGTCGCTGATGTCGGGATTACGACGCAGATAGCCTGGCAAGCGGCAGTATCATTATTACCGCCGTTCAGTAGTCGGCCGACCTCTCCGTGCACATTGTCCGACAGGAGGTCGCGCGCAGGACCCCCGACTAGATCTAAGACAGAGCCGGCGAAGTCGTTGAGCTTTCCCTGAAGAGCACTGCCAAGCATCGCACGTACTTGGTCAGCCGTCTGGACTGGGTTTCCACAACCTGGACTCGCTGTGTACGTATATTGCCCATGGCCGACAGTTTGAATTGCTGCGATCGCAAATTCGCCGTCACCGCACGCGTTGCAGTTTCCTTGAGCGCGGGACATGAACTGCGCCTGGGCGCTCTCGATCCCCACGAAGCATACAAGTGCAAGGAAGGCCGATATAGCAAAAAAGCCCTTCATACCGCTAGTTCTCCACCGGGAAACTGCACAAAGCTGCAGGTCGTGAGCATGACGGTTGATCGACAACAGCCTCGTATCCTCCGGAGGCTAATCCGAGTGTGGCATGAATTTCAACGGCCGTCCATTAGACCCGATGTCCGCTGGATGATCATCAAGCCACGGGCGGCTCCGCCTTCAGCAATGGTATCCGCCAGCCGGGCGCTGCCCCTGCGCCCGCCCGGGCTGTCGTACTGCCTTGGGCATTGCACTCGGTTCTCAGCGAAATCAGTAGGTTAATCCTTTAGCAGTGCACCGGCCGTTTGCGTTGACGCGTGCACTGTGGCTCATTTTGACCCTTAACGAGTGCACTGGTCGCCGCCGATCCCGCTCGAGATGGTCCGGGCCGGCCAGGCCGCGAGCAGACGGGCGACGGTACTGCGCTTAGTGCTGCACTGAAGGCAAAAGCGCACTGGCCAAGGCAAAACGACAACCGGGAAGTCGCATGTCGGTGACAGTGACAGCGCTTTTCCCAACTGAAGGCACCCACCTCTCAGGCGCGGTAAGCACCTTCCGGGCACTGTATGCCTGATAAATGCGATTGTCGGGCGTAGGGAAAATCGGGCGGCGCCGGCGGGAGAAAATCCGGTCAGGGCCGGATCGGCGCGCCGTATTGCGACCATGAGGCTCGCCCGGTTCGCGCGCCCGCTAGCACAGCACCCGCTGGCAGGCCGCCCGCGCGTTTTCCAGCCGGGATGCGGCGAGCCGCTCGCCGGCGCAATAGCGTGCCACCACCGCCCCCAGGTCGCGCGCCTCCTGCGACACCAGCTCATACGGCGTCTCGCGCAGCACCAGCGCACAATACACCGCGTCGGCGCGCGTCGGCATCCGCAGTTGCGGAAATTTCATGACGTCGGTCCTCCCAGACCCGTGTTGCGGCCAGGAAGCACCGCTGCCGCGCAACCGCCAGTCACAAACACTGGAGCCACCTGCGGTTGCGCGCGCGACACGATCAGCCGCCAGGGGTGGTGCACGGCGGCGGGGTTGATCGCTTGGCCTCGCGGGGACGCTGGCCCCCTGCCCGCCTGA
>Ga0302319_10023784_pt1 | contig 10930 bp, 5 predicted proteins | sample Bog_T0_2_FD_203319 | JGI IMG/M metagenome (GOLD analysis project Ga0302319, IMG submission 203319) | Peat permafrost microbial communities from Stordalen Mire near Abisko, Sweden - Bog_T0_2 | ecosystem: Environmental > Terrestrial > Soil > Wetlands > Peat | place: Sweden: Abisko, Stordalen Mire... | reverse complement strand
CCAGAAAAAAACCTCTTTGCCATTTGTGCCCTGACTGTTAAAGTTTATTATTGTAACGCCCCACTCGAGACGAAACTGATTTTGCCATGACCAAAGCCGCCTATATTTTTATCGGATGTGCCGCCCTCGTAATCTTTCCGGGCAGTGTTCCAGCACAAGACAACGGCGCCATTGCCACAGCGGACACGGAAGCGGTGGTGCGCCAGGCCAACACGGTGGTGTTGCGCCAAAAATTGTTGGATGCCCGCGCGCTGTTGCAGCGCGGGGATATCGTCGTTGCGGCTAAGGTATATCAGGAAGCCTGCTCTCTCGCGGAAGGGATTGGTTCGGGGATAGCGGATGAAACGCTGCAAGCCGTGACCGGATTAACCACCACGCGCATGGCGTTGGCGCGGGATGCGCAAGCCCGGGGGGATTTGCATGAGGCGGACACGCAAGTGAAGCAGGTTATTACTGCGGAAAAGGAATTGAAGGTAAGTCCAAATGGGGAGCAAGTGCTGGCCTTCAAGCGGCACAACGACGAGTTGCTCGACTTTAACAAGGGACGTTTGCCGGACACGGAGACCGTGGATAAGTTGCCACAGCTGGAGGCGGACAAGGTGGCTGCCGGCACGCTGGTTCAGGACGGCAAAATGTATTATGAAATGGGCAAGTTTACCGAAGCCGAACTGAAGTTAAACGAAGCCATCAAGTTGGATCCGGACAATAACACGGCTTCATACTACCTGAATGTGATCAAACAGGACAAGATACATCGCGACATGATCCAGCATAACACGGACACGCAGGATCGCATGGAGCACGTCGAGAAGCAGTGGATTCTGCCGAAAAGTACGGCCAATATGCCCGTGCCCAATTCTTATGGGACTAATACGCTGGTTTTTACCGGGCCCGGACGGCAGCGGATCATGGCCAAATTGGACCACATCCGGATCCAGAATTTTACGACCGGTGAGGGTGGCATGCCGCTGACGGAGGTGCTGAAATTATTGGCGGAGCAGTGCCGGATTGGGGATCCAGACCGGCTGGGTGTGAATTTCCTGATCAATAATAATCCCGACCTTTCCGGGCCGCCGAGCGCAGTGACGGGTTTGGGCGCGGGCGGGATCGGTGGCGCGGGCGGTCTTGGCGGCGCCGGCGGTTTTGGTGGCGTCAACCCGGTGGCCGCGGCTCCTGCCGCGCCCGCGCTTGATGCCATGGGCATGCCGGTGGCACCCGCAGGCGAGGCCGCCGGGAACGAGCAGGATGTGGGTTCGTTTCTTATCAAAATTCCCAATTTGACCGATGTTCGCGTGGCGGATGTGCTCGACGCGATCGAGCTGGTTGCGGAACACCCGATCAAGTATTCCATCAAGGATTTTGCCGTGGTGTTCTCCGCGAAGGGACCCGAAACACCGCAACTGTTCATGCAAACGTACCACGTGGATCCGAACACTTTTTATTCCGGCTTGGAAAACGTAAGTGCGCAAAGTTTTGGCGCGGTTCAGAATAACGGAAGTTCTGGTAGTAGCGGCGGCGGCGGTGGTGGTGGCGGTGGCGGCCAGAATCAAAACAACGGAGCCGTGGTGGGAGTGGTAAATGCCTTCTCGGGTTCCGGCGGACTTCGCAACACTGGCACGGGTGGCGGTGGTGGTGGCGGTGGCGCGCAAGGTGGTTCCGGCAGTTTGTTGAACAACGGGCTTGGGGGTGGCGGCGGCGGCAATCAACAAAATGCGGGTGGGCTGGCGTATATTACCACGCAGACCTCGGAGGCCACGCCCAGCGCTCTGGCCAGGGCATTCTTTACCACTCTGGGGGTTAACCTGATAAATCCTCCGGGAAAATCCGTCTTCTTCAACGATCGATTGGGACTTTTATTCGTCAAGGCCACGGAGTCGGATTTGGAAACCATTGAGCGGGCTCTCCAAATTCTCAACCAAGTGCCGCCACAGGTTCATATCAAGGCCCGCTTCATCGAAGTATCCCAAAGCGACAACAACCAGTTGGGTATGGATTGGTATCTCGGGCAGTTCAATCTGGGGAATAATGCGGTGGCGCAGGGCGGTAATCCCGGATCGCTTACTGTGCCGACTACGGCAGCCAATCCCTTGGGCGCATTTCCTGGCGCCACGCTGCCTCAAACCATTGCCGATCAGGGGCAGTCCCTTTTTAGCAGCGGATTAACCTCGGGCCCCGGCACTCCCGGTTCCACCACCGCGACGATAACGGGTATTTTGACGAATCCCAATTTCCAGGTGGTCCTGCATGCCCTGCAATCACGCTCGGGTGTTGAAACATTGGGTGAGCCGGAAATTACTGTGATCAGCGGGCGACAAACGCAGATGCGCGCCACCTCGGTGGTCACGGTGGTCATTGGCCTCAACTTCCAACAAGGGACTGCTGCCACCACCACCCCCGGCACTGGTGTCACGCCTTAACCCTAGCATTGATGTGATATGAAAAACACAACCAATTTACCGATGAAATTAGCGCTGCCCACGGTTGCAATGGTCGGATTGTTGGGCGCCGTGAGCGCCAGCGGGCAAAACAATACCTTTGCGCCCGGAACCTCGGCCATCAGCCCCATTACCCAGTCGGTGGAGACCGGCCCGATTCTTGACGTGGTCCCGTACGTCCTCGCGGATGGTTACACGATCAATCTCGCGCTGATTCCGTCGGACACTGAATTTGGCGGCTATGATCAACTGGCCCTGCCGCAAGTTACTGGTACGTTGAATGTGGTTGAGTTGCCGACCGTGCTGCCGAAATTTACGGTGCGGCAGTTGGTGACCACCGTGAACGTGTGGGACAATCAGACGGTGGTGCTGGGTGGATTGATCACTTCGACGGTTAGCAGCACCAAGGATTCGGTGCCGGTTATCGGGGATATTCCGCTGCTCGGCCGGCTGTTTCAGAGCCAGAGCAAGACAACCGCAAAAAACAACCTGATGATTTTTGTGACGGCCACGATTGTGGATCCGTCCGGCAGCCGGGTACATTCAGACGAGGAACTTCCTTTTGCGCAAGCAGGGGTTCCCGCGCAGCCATCAGACAATATTGCTCCCGTTGAATCGGAAAAGACGGTGGGTGTGTCTGACCTGCCCAAGTGAACCGATTGCTGATTGTTGACGGGCATGCCTACGCGTATCGCGCATTTCATGCCATTCGCCATTTGCGCGGTCCGGGCGGCCAGCCGACGAATGCCATTTATGGTTTCGTCAAGATGCTTGAAAAGATGCGCGCAACGTTGGATGCGGCTCACGCCATGGTGGTGTGGGACGGCGGCCTGAGCACCGAACGCATGGCGATGCTGCCGGAATACAAGTCGCAGCGGCCGGAGATGCCCTCGGATTTGCGCCCGCAACTGGATGCGATTGGGGAATACCTGGCGGCGGCGGGAGTGGCGAGTTATTGCGGCGGGCAGGTTGAGGCGGATGATTACATCGGTTGTCTGGCCCGCCAGGCAGCGGCCGCCGGTTGGAACGTGGTGATTGCGAGTTCCGACAAGGATTTCATGCAGCTCGTGTCATCGCAAATCGGGTTGTGGAACCCGAACGATAAGACCGGGGCGATCTGGTCGCGTGAACAGGTATTGGCCAAGGCCGGAGTGGAGCCGGAGCAGGTGGCCGACTGGCTCGCGCTGATGGGTGACGCGGTGGATAATATTCCTGGCGTACCTGGAGTCGGCGCGAAAACGGCGGCGGAACTGCTGAAGCAATTTGGCTCGGCGACCACCCTCTTCGAGCGGTTGTCCGAGGTGAAGTCGCAAAAGCTGCGGACCGCCTTGGAGCGCTCGGCGGACGTGGTCAGGCGAAATTTGAAACTGGTGCGGCTGGCAACCGTAGCCTGCGAATTTGAGCCGGAGCAACTGGCGATAAAACCGGCGAATCGGGAACGGTTGCGTGAGTTGTATGGGCGATGGGGATTTAAAGGCATGATCGAAAGCCTGCTCCAGGAGCCGTCCGAACGGCAGGCGGAGTTGATTTAAAATGAATTTGCAAAGCTGGTTCAAACATGAGGCCGGTGCGGCGAGCCGCACGACGGCGGCGGGATTTTTTCGACAAATCCGGCCGGCTGGCATATCTTTCGCCCATCCTATGAAGTTGTTTCGCATTCGCTCCCGAAGTGGCGTCCGGTCACTGGCTTGGGGTCCATTTTTGGCTTGTAGTGTTAAACACTACAACAAGAGTAGTAACCGGACTGATAGACAACCTCCCGCAATCTGGCAAAATGAAGGCATCAATTGGGATATAATGAAAATTCTCTGTTTGCTGGCGAGTGCTTATGACCCGGCTTCATGCATGGTGTTGAGGAGGAATGTTCTATGAAGCTGTTCTCCGTTCGCGCCCGAACGATTGCCTGGTGCCTGACTTGGGCGTTGGTTCTACCCTTGGCGCCAGACGCCATGGCCCAGACCAATTATTATATCCCCCATGGTACCGAGTACCCCGTCGTCGGTTCCCTGTTGGGCGATCAGATGTTTCCCGACGTCGCCATTTCCACGGCCGGCGGCATTGTCGTGTGGCAGGACAATGTCACCGATGGAGACGGCTGGGGTGTCAGCGCGGAGCGCTTGGGCTCCACGCTATCGGGGACGCTGAACAGTTTCCGGGTCAATGTCACCGGCGCCGGCGATCAGGAGCATCCCCGGGTGTCCTTACTCAAGAATGGCGGTGCAGCGATCGTCTGGCAAGGCGGGGTGAAGGGTTTTCAGCACATCTATGGCCGTTTTCTGACGCCAACCAACACATTCCTGACGACCAATGACCTGCTGGTTAGCGCCTTTACCAACACCGGCAGCTGCCAGATCAATCCGGCCTTAACGGTGCTCAACGATAGCAATGTGGTCGTCGTCTGGTCCAGCTTGAATCAGGCAGGCACAAACAGTTTGCAGGATGTATATGCCAAGATTCTCTCTCCCGCGGGGGCAACCGTGGTAAAGGAATTCTTGGTGAACCAATTTACCAATTATAACCAGCGCACCCCGGCGGTGGCGGCCTTGGCCGGCGGAGGATTTGTGGTAAGCTGGGTTTCTGAGCAGGAACGCGCGGGGATTCCCACCGGGATCAATGAGGGCAATGGCACCTCGCCAACCCAAATAATCCAGGCAAGTGTCGATATTTATGCGCGTCAATTCCAAAGCAACGGGGTCCCGGCGGGCAACGAATTTTTGGTGAATGTGGCTGCGATTCCCTCCGCCAACCCGAGTCTGGCTGCGGCATCGGACGGGAGTTTCCTGGTCGCTTGGAGCGGACGAAGCTTGACGGTGAGCAGCAATGGCTGGGACGTGTATGCGCGGCCATTTAGCAGCTCCGGGGCTGCCGGAAACGTGGTGCAACTAAATACTTATGTCTTTGGGAACCAATACGCGCCGCATTTGAGCGCCATTGGGCGGGATTACCTTGCGGTTTGGACGAGTTTAGGGCAGGACGGTTCGCGGGAGGGCGTTTACGGCCAATATGTGCATAATGACGGCTCTTTCGTGGGCAATGAATTTCGGGTCAACACCACCACCATCGGCCAGCAGATGCAGCCGGCAGTGGCGGCGGATGGGGCGGACCAGTTTCTCGTGGTATGGACCAGCTTCACCGGCCTGCCCTACAGTTTTGATTTGTTTGGGCAACGGTACCTCAATGTGGCGGCGGTGGTGGACCCGATGCCGGCGCCGTTTGTGTGGGCTCCTTATCTCCTGAGCAACAACATTTATCTGCCGGAATTGGTGGTGACGTGGGCTCCGGTGCTGGGATTATCCGTAAGCAATTATGAAGTTTACGTGGACGGCGCGGGTTCGCCTGCGGGTGTGGTTACCAGTAATTTATGGACGATGACTGCGGCCAACGGTTTGTCGGCGGCCAGCACGCATGCCTTTGCCGTGGATTATGTCACCACGGCGGGAGCGCGTTCGCCATTGTCGCCGTCGGTCAGTGGCACCACCTGGGGAACGAATCACTGGGGGGCAATTCCGCTTGATTGGATGGTGGAATACTACGGCACGAATACGGCGCAATGGCCTCCTGCGAACGCGGATTTGGGGCCGAACCTGAGCCTGTATCAAGTTTTCCTGAGCGGGGGTAATCCGCTGGCGCCCGGAAGCTGGCTGAAGCAGCAAATGACCAAGACACCCGAAGGAGTGTTCCTGAGCTGGAATACGCAGGCCGGGGCCACGTATCAGGTACAGGTGACGACCAATCTCATCACATGGAGTAATTTAGGGGCGCCGAGATTTGCGGCGGGAACGAGCGATGCCATGAATATCGGCAACGGTCCCGCCGGCTATTACCGGGTGATTTTGTTGCGCTAGGAACGAGAGCGAGAAACTATATGCGACAAGTGATGATAAAGACCATTTTAGTGACCGCGGCGGTGATGGCGGGCCTGCTGCCGACGGCACGGGCGTATTCGCTGGCCGGGCCAATTGGCAACGCAGGGGACAGCTATCAGGTGGCGGCGCTGGGCTACGCCGAGCCGGGCGATCTCAATGCGCCGAAGAATCTTGGGGAGGGCTATCGCCGTAACACTCCGTTCATGTTCTACACCTATGACCAGAACTTTGTTGATTTTTTTGGCTCGAGTGGCATGACTGCGGTGGATAATGCTTATACGATCCTGAATCAGTCTTTTACCAACAATCTGCAAGGTCCGCAGGTGGGTCTGGATGGCTATAGTGCCAACCTTGCCGAAATTCCCCTCGAAACCCGCCACATCAACTACGAGGCGGAGGCCTTGGGGATCCTTGACCTGAAGTCAATGACGCTGGCGTTGATGGTGGAACAGTTGGGGTTGGTGGATCCCGTGCGTTTTGCCTGGACGCTGCGCTTGCGAGTATTGCCCTCCGGCGGCACATGCCCCGCGGATGAAGAGTATCTGGTGGTGCAGCGTAATTTCGATATTGTTTCGTCGCCGCTAAATCACGTGCAGTATTCGCCCTACGTCAACAACGTGCTCTACTCCTACGAGATCGTGGAAGCGTGCACCGGCACGCCGTGGCTGGCGATGACGGTGCCATTTTCGGCGGACCCGTTGGCGGACAGCTTTTCCCCCGTGGCCTCGGCCGCCGGCATCTACTCACCCTTGTTTTGGGGGGATTACCTGACGGGGTTGACGCGGGACGACGTGGCCGGCCTGCGTTATTTGCTGGATACCAACAACGTCAATTTTGAAGACGTTTCGGCGGACAGCCTGCTCTACACCATGAGCACCAACTTGCAGGACTATTTCACTTGGCCACCGCCGGTAACTGCCCTGACTGCGACCAATTTCGCCAGCGGCACCAACTTCGGTTACTACGTGATCAATACCACCCCCAGCGGGATCTATGGTTACGGCGATCTCATTGACTTTTTGAACTTTGCCCAAACTAACCCGCCGGCAATGCTTCAGGCGGCTTATCCCGGGGTGGTCTGGTCCGGTAATCCAACGGTAACCTATTCCATCGCCACCAATGCAACGATTACGGGCTACTATACCAACGGGCCAATTGGATCTACCTTCGGGTCGCCGCTGAGGTTCGTCATTGCGACCAATTACACACTCTTCTACCTGCTTAGTTACCACTATCAATTCGTCAATGTCTTCACCAACACTCCCTTCAATCACGTTGGGATCGGTACGGCCAGCCTGATCTCTTCGACCGTGGGTTCTCCGCCTGGTTCACCCTTTGGTTCACCGGGCGTGACGAATTCTCACGTCATCACCTATTCCCAGGCCTACGGGGATTTCTTTGTGCTGCCGCCGTTCTACACCAACGTCTGCCCCATGGACGTGGTTGAAAGCGGCGTTCCGCCCGAGATCTTATCGATTACCAATGGTTTCGAAGTGTTGTTTACGAACACGGCGGCGTCAAATTTGGTCAGTGAAGTTTATACCGTCCGCAATTTCACCAATTATACGTATCTCATGGCGCCAGTGACTTGCACCGCGACGGCCGGGGCCACGGATTTTTACCAGGGCATCGATAAGATCCAGTTCGTAAAGGTGCCGCTAACCAACTATGATACTATTCTGGACCAGTTTATCCTACCGGTGACCAACAACTATACTTTGATCCGGAGGAACGAGACCAATGGCGTCCTCGAAGTCCAGAATTTTCAGCGAATGGTTACGGTGCCGGACATCATGTATTCGGCGGAGGAGATCATCCAGATCGTCAACAACGCACCGGCCGTGTTTGATTATGTTCGCAATCTGACCTTTGATCAGAATCATATTCTGACTGGACTCGCGGGTCCCGGCACCATCACCGCGCCCACGGTCGTTTCCTTTGAGAAGGCCGGACCGGTCTTCTTCAATACGCCGGCGGGCAGCCTCACGGGTACGCCCTATTTCACCGAAAACCCCGGAAATGACATCCTGGACGGATTTTATGATTTGTATTTTGTCCTGGGATCCTTCGACGGTACGACCAATGCCCCCACCGTTTATCCGAATGGAACCAGCCTCGCGAATCTGCAGGCCCAGATGTTGATTCAGGTTTCGCCGACCATCGTGCCCAACGGCGGTGTGGGCCAGGCGTATCCTGCGGTGCAGTTCACGGCCACCGGCAGCCTGATTTCCCCCTCGTACACCTGGAGCGCTGCGGGATTGCCGAATGGCCTGACCCTGTCACCGGCCGGCTTGCTTTCGGGCACCCCCACACTCGCGGGAACCTACGATTTCACCCTCACCCTGACGGATGCCACGCAAACCGTTCAGTGGGCGTACACCATCATGATTCAATGAACAGAATGGAAAATAATCTTGGCCGGGAGCAGCGCCTCAACCGCTTAAGTCGGTGGCCGGTCCTTGGCCTCCTGCTGGCGTTCGCCTTGTCCCGCGCGCTGGCGCAGGACCCTTATTACGAAAACGACGGCATTGTCACCTATCCTGGCAACTCGACGTACGCGCCGCAGATTGACGCCTTGAATTTTATCAACAACGGCACCTTCGTTATTAATTTTCCGCAATTGATAACCTTCGGAATCCAGCCCTTTTTTCAAACGTCCGATACCATCAATTATACGAACACCGGCGTAATGATGGTCAATACGGGCTTTAAATTTGACACGTTGTCCAGCGTGACCGGTTTGGAGACGATGGCCGGCAACTTTGACAATCAGGGTTCAATTTACTGCGCCTCGGTGCAGGACCTGACGGATCCGTATTTGGGATTTTTTGCACAGTATGGCTACGCCCAATGCCTGGTGAGTGCCACCAACATTACCAGTCCGGGTCTGGTGGAGGCGGGAATCTATGGACTGATCCAGTTTTCCGGTCAAAATGTGAATTTGACCCAAACGACGCTCGATATTGAGTCGACTGGCACCAATGCCGCCAATGCCACCGGCACGGGATTTTTTGGCTTGAACACTAATATATGGGATCCGGCGATTGATCTTGGCTCGAACTACGCCCTGACACCCATCTTCCCGATCGCGCCTGTGCAGTTGTTTCTGACGAATTCATCCGCTTACGTAAACATTGCGCCGGTTGACCAATTTGACAACATCATCCGGACGGTATTCATTCAGGATGGCAGCGGACCGGGTTTTGGAGTCAGCGTCTATTTTGATACCGGTAATTTGGGGTTTGGCGGGGGCAATGTAACCATTCAATGGGCTGGGACTTACCTCGACCCGGCCAGCGGCAATATCTCCACCAACTTTCTTTATCTCAATGATGATTATGAGCTGGGCGCCTCGACCAATGTCCAGCCGGTCCTCGGCATTCCCATTAATTTCGTGTTCTCGCAATACGCCTCACCCCAGCTCCCTAACGCCAGCCCGACGCCGCCTTCGGCCATCATCGGCCTGTTTCCGGATGTCGACATCACCAACTTTTACGATGTGTTTAACGCGCAATTCGCCTCCAGTTACAGCACCAACAATATCGCCAACCAATCGATCACCAATCTGCCCGGACGCGTGGAAATCTCTGCGGTTAGTAACCTGGACCTGACCCTGGCCCAGATCACTGGTATAAACTACCTGTCCTTGGAGGCCACGAACCAGTTTAATGGCAGCGCTGGCGCCTTTATTCAAACTCCCTACGCGGACCTGAACCTGGGGAACACAAATCCCACCTTTTACGTCACCAACGTGATGGAAGGGACTATTGCCACGTTCGGCGGGCAGGTGATCGGCTGGAACACCCGCTTTTTGGTCACGGTTGTGGATCCGGTATCCGGCAACACCATAACCAACGATTATCGCGTTCTGGTGGTCAGCAGCCATTTGACGCCTACCCAATCTGCGCAGGTGCAGAATCTCAACCTGCACAACACCAACAGCCTGGTGATTAGTGATACCTTCAATGTCATGAACTCCTTTAGCTCGGATGCCCAAAGTCTGACGCTTTCGACCAACCCCCCGGGCAATGGTGCCACCTCCCTGGACGGGGAACTTAACCTGAATTCGACCGGCATATCCCTGCAGACTTCCATGCCCAATCTGCATTTCCTGACCAACAACGGCGCGATACGGATGCAAAATCTGGCTTACTTTGGGCATCCTTTTATCACCAATGTCACGCCGGCGGTAGCCGCCAGCGGACTCTTGTCAAAATCCGCGACGGGCACGAACTTGGTGCCGAAGGACATCGTCACCGTTGGCACCAATCAATATACCTTTGTCACCGTGCTGACCAATTCCCTGGCGAATCAAATTGCGATTGTTCCGGGTTCACTGGATGGTTCCCTGGGCAATTTAATCGCGGCCATCAACGGATCCGCTGGCGCCGGCACGGCCTACAGCAGCGCCACCCGGTCCAATGCCGTGGCCGCGGCCGGTACGCTGACCAACCACGCCTTTGGCTTGGCCGCGCTGGTTGCCGGAGCCGCGGGCAATTCCATCGTGACCACGTTCAGCCCGGCCACCAAGTCCACCAACCTGACTTGGAGCGGCCAAAGCGCCCTGGCCGGCGGCAGCAACCCGGTGACGAATGATGTCTCCTTCCTTTCCGACTCGGCACTCATCAA
>Ga0302319_10023783_pt1 | contig 10931 bp, 8 predicted proteins | sample Bog_T0_2_FD_203319 | JGI IMG/M metagenome (GOLD analysis project Ga0302319, IMG submission 203319) | Peat permafrost microbial communities from Stordalen Mire near Abisko, Sweden - Bog_T0_2 | ecosystem: Environmental > Terrestrial > Soil > Wetlands > Peat | place: Sweden: Abisko, Stordalen Mire... | reverse complement strand
CGGAGGAGTGCATGACCTGGGAGTCGGCGCGGACGGTGACGGGGCCGTAGGCGAGGTTGCAGGCGAGGGTGGTGGCGATGGCGGCGATGAGGGCTCCGAGGAGGGCGAACTGGAGTTCGCGGCGGGTGATTGCGGGGCGGAGGGTCATGGTGGCCTTTCGGGGACTTTCGCTTTTGGTCTTGGAAATTCGTTTTAGAGACAAGAACGAACAACTGCGGGTCCTTCGACTTCGTCCCGGGGCGCCGGGACTTCGCTCAGGATGACAGATTATTTTTATGCGAGCTGCAAATCGAGGTTACCCAAACGAGACACACGTACGCTGGAAATGCATCGGGCACTGTTATAGAGGACGGAGCAGTCGATGGCAAGTGCGGGTTGGGGGTTATTGTCTCCCATGTCTCAAAAGCGAGACATGGGGCACCCGGATATTTTTGGGAATGGGGGATGTGATGGTCTCCCACCCATTTCGCAGAGGGCGCGAAAGGGATGGGGCACGGGGCTTTATCGGTCGGGAAAAGGATCTCCGCCTGGCAGACATCTGTTTGGCAGGCGATAGAATCCGATTGAAAGTTGAACGGGCTCAGCAGGTGTTGGTTTGAAAAATGGCGGGACGGTGCATTTGGGAGAGATTGTATGAAGACGTGGCAGAAGATGTTGGCGATGATTGGGGCGACGCTGCTAATTGGCGGCGGTTACCTGGCGTGGGTGTTTCACGAGCGGGCGAATCCGGGGGTGATTGGGCAGACGAAGGTGGACCCGGCCGATACGTTGAGCAAGGACGACCTGGTGGTGATGAAGGAGTATTTTCCGCAGCATTTTGACGACTTGTCGCGGTTTGAGGGCACGACGGTATGGATGAAGAACGGGTACTCGATGGCGTATTTTCCGTATGTGGGCGGGAAGATCGATTTCGCGAAGAAGGTGGGTCTGGTGCCGCCGCTGACGCGCCTCGATATCAAGAAGATTGTGAAGGTGGTGGCTCCGGCGGGGGTTCACGACGGGATTGAGCCGGGCGGGATGCAGGCGTTTGCGGTGTTTACACTGCCGGGCGCGAAGGATATGTTTGCCGTGCCGATTGGCGTCATGCCCCACGGGGAAGAGGGCTACTACGTCGACATGCTGTTTTTCTACGACGATCCGCACACGATCTATGACTACTGGCCGAAGGATGTTTGGGCGGCGATCGACGCGCACCAGGTGAAGCCGGGAATGAGCGAACTGGAGACGCGGCTGGCGCTTGGGCAAAAGGTGCATGTGGATGGGGACCGCGAGGGCGAGCGGACGGTGACGTATGACGTGAACGGGAAGAGCTGGGATGTGACGTACCGGAAGAATCGGGCGACGGAGATTAAGAGCGAGTAGGGGCCGCAGGCTGCGCGCAAAAGAAATCGGGTGGCTGCCTGTGGGCGCCACCCGATAAGTGTTACTGACATTGATAAGAATATCGAAAGAAAAGTACAAGTTCAGGAGTCAGGAACAACCTTATCGGCAGGGTGGCGGAATGTCTTGAGCCGGATGGACGAGGCGTGTCTCAATCGTTAGGAGGAGGCTGGTCGAGGCGGGGTTGGAGACTTGGGCCAGACTATAGATGGTTGCGTTAGTCTGGTTGCATTCGCATGCCGGGGCTGGGACGTCTTAAGGGACTTGCTGAAGATTGATTGGAAGCCCGAATTTCTGAACCGCAGTGGCTAAAGCCCGGGTTGATTTTTGGATTGTTTTCGGCGCGGCTAACGCCGTGCCCTGATACAAAACAGGAGCAATATTCCGAACTTTCAGTTGGATGGGCTCGGTCGGAGGCCTTCTTCATGCCGGCCGGGTCTGCAGAGATTAGCGCTCTGGGATAGCAACAAACGATTTGAACGCGAGGCAGACGCTGCACGAATTTGTGGCTGAGAGAACGACCAATTCGATGGGGAGTGGAGAGACCACAAAGCTCAGGGCGGGGCTGATCGTCCGCTGGGTGACGGCTGGCTTGCTGGGGGCATGTGCCGCGGCGGGGTGGGGCCTTGTGCCTTCGACTCCGCTGGCAAATTATGGCCGGCAGGGCTGGGTGATGGAGAACGGGCTGCCGCAGAACACCGTGCAGGCGCTGGTGCAGACGAAGAGCGGTTTTGTGTGGCTGGGGACAGAGGTTGGGCTGATTCGCTTTGACGGAAACAGTTTTGAGACGTTTGACAAGAACTCGAGTCCTGCGCTGCCGGGAAACGATGTTCGATGCCTGATGGAGACGAAGGCAGGAGCGCTTTGGATCGGCACGAGTGAGGGGCTGGCGCGCTGGCAGGATGGAAAGATTCAAGTGTTCACGACGGCCAACGGTCTGCAGGCGAATGGGATTCGCGCATTGGTGGAGGACAACAACGAGGAAGTCTGGGTTTGGACGGATGAGGGACTCGCAGTGCTTGCCGGGGACCGGTTTATTGGAATCAAGGATGGTGAAGGGCAGCCCCGGGGGACGGTGACTTCGCTGACGGGCAGCGGAGGCGGCGTGTGGGTGGGGACGACGACGGGGATGTATTCGCGCTGGAAGGGGAGCTGGAATGGGCCAACGCTGGGGGCGGCGTTTCCGAATGAGGGAGTGGAGCAACTGGCGGTTCGGCCGGGCGGCGCTCTGGCGATTGCGAGCAAAAATGCGGTGGTGTTTGAGCATGTGGATGGAGTGCTGGAGCGGCTGACAACGGGCAAGGAACTGCCGGGGAGCCGGGTGCAGGTGCTTTACAGCGATAGGGAAGGCAGCGTTTGGATTGGGACCAATGGGGGAATGGTCAAGTGGTCGGATGGGAAGGTGCAGAGATTTCCGGTGAACGACGGGCTGGCGTCAGAAAGCATCTTGAGCGTGATGGAGGACGCGGAGGGGGATCTCTGGGTAGGAACCGAGACGGGCGGGCTGCACATTCTTCGCGATCAGCGTTTTCATTTGATGGGAGCGCGCGACGGATTGAGCTCAGATGACACGACGACGGTGGTGGAGGATGAGAGCCGGACGTTGTGGGTGGGTACGGCGGCGAACGGATTGAATGCGGTGAAGCCGGGTGGAGAAGTGAAGACTTACACGGTGCGGGACGGGCTGCTGAGCGACGTGATTTTGTCGTTGGCGGCCGGACAGCATGGGGAGATATGGGTTGGCACACCGGACGGGCTGAACAGGATCGACGGGGGAAAGGTGGAGGCGTTCACGTCGGCCGATGGACTGCCGGATGACTTTATACGGTCGCTGCTGGTGGACGATGACGGAAGCCTTTGGGTGGGAACGCGGCGCGGTTTGGCGCACTGGAGCGGCAAGGCGGGCGCACCGATGACGACTTTTACGACTGCAAACGGGCTGGGAAGCGATCTGGTGGGGGCGCTGGCGCGCGATCGGCGCGGAAATCTGTGGGTGGCGACGCTGGGAGGACTGGCGCGGCTGCACGGCGCGACGATGATCAACTACACGACCAAGGATGGGCTCTCGAGCGATGTGGTGACGGCACTGATGCCGCGCGGCAACGGGACCATGGTGATTGGAACGCAGGACCACGGCTGGAACCTGTGGGACGGGCTGGGCAGGATCTCGACGGTGAAGTACGCGGGACTGGAGCGGACAAGCATTCACGCGATTCTGGACGACGGCGGTGATCACTTGTGGTTTGCGACCTCGGATGGGATCGGTCGTTGCGATATCGATGTGGCGGGTGGCTGCTACCACTGGATCGGGTTTGGGACGTCGGATGGGCTGCGCAGCCAGGAGACGGCGACGAACAGTCATCCTTCGGCATGGAAGGGCGGGGATGGCCGGTTGTGGTTTGCTACGCCCAAGGGGCTGGTAGAGGTGGTTGATCCGGCAAAGTTCCCGGTGAACAAGATTCCCCCGCCGGTGGCGCTCGAGCGGCTTGTGGTGGACGACGTGGCGCGGAATGTGCTGGGCTCTTCGATGACGGTGGAAGCCGGGCATGTGCATTTTGAGTTTGACTACGCGGGGATGAGCTTCACGGCTCCGCTGAAGGTGCGCTACAGATACATGCTGGATGGCTTTGACAAAGACTGGACGGAGGCGGGGACGCGGAGGGTGGCGTATTACACGGCGATTCCGCCGGGACACTACACGTTCAAGGTGCAGGCGGCGAACAACGATGGAGTATGGAACGAGGCGGGTGCAGCGCTGGCGTTCGAATTGAAGCCGCGCTTTTATCAATCGCTTTGGTTCTATGCGCTGATGACTCTGCTGGCGGCCGGGCTGGTGGTGGCGGCGACGCTGCTGGTGCAGCGGCGCAGGATGCTGCGGGCGGAGCGGGAGTTCAATGCGGTGCTGGGCGAGCGGAATCGGATTGCCCGGGAGATCCACGACACGCTGGCGCAGGGATATGTGGGCGTGAGCGTGCAGCTTGAGGTGTTGGCGGAACTGTTGCGGAAGAACCGGACCGAGGCGGCGGTCAAGCAATTGGATCAGACGCGCAACCAGGTGCGCGATGGGCTGGCGGAGGCGCGGCAATCGATATGGGCGCTGCGCTCGCAGGACTCGGGCGAGCGGACGTTGCCGGTGCGTCTGCGGCGGATGGCAGAGAACGCAGGACTGGGCGGGCTGGAGACGCAGTTCAGTGTGTATGGAGCGTATCGTCCACTCAGCCAGGACACGGAGCAGGAGCTATTGCGGATTGCGCAAGAGGCGATCCAGAATGTGCAGCGCCACTCGGGGGCGAAGTGCTTGACGGTGCAGATCGAATACCTGCCGGGGGCATTTGCGATGGAGATCCGCGATGACGGGAGAGGATTTGATACGACGGAAGCGGCCGGACTTGAGGGCCACTACGGATTGACGGGTATGCGGGAACGCGCAGCGACGTTTGGTGGAAATCTTGAGGTGATCAGCGGCGCCGGGCGCGGGACGACGATAAGAGTGCGCGCGGCAGTGGGGAAAGATGCGCGTGAGCAGGAAGAGCAGATTGGAGTTGAGAATTGAGCAAAGAATTGAGCCGGGAATCGGGTCGGGAGACGATACGGGTGTTGGTGGTGGAGGATCATCACGTGGTGCGGCAGGGCCTGGTGGCGCTGCTCAACGTGGTGGATGGCCTGGAGGTTGTGGGCGAGGCAGCGGATGGAGTGGAGGCGATCACGGTTTTCAGGAAGTGTATGCCGGATATCACGCTGATCGATCTGCGGCTGCCGCGCATGGGAGGCGTGGACGTGATTCAGCGGCTGCGCATGGAGACGCACGGGGCGCGGTTCATTGTGCTGACGACGTATGACGGGGACGAAGATATTTATCGGGCGTTGCAGGCCGGGGCGCGCGCCTATCTGCTGAAGGGCATGACGACGGACGAGCTGATTGCGACGATACGGGCTGTTCATGCGGGCAAGTCGCATATTCCTCCGGCGATTGCGCAGAAGCTGGCGGAGCGGATGGGGACCGAGGAGCTGACTCCGCGGGAGTTTGACGTGCTGGAACAGATTGTTCACGGCAAGAGCAACAAGGAGATCGCGACGGAGTTAGAGATCAGCGAGGCAACGGTGAAGACGCATATCAATTCGCTGCTGGGCAAACTGGGGGTGACGGATCGAACGCAGGCGGCGACTGCGGCAATTCAGCGCGGGATAGTGCCGCTGGAGAGTTTGAGGAAGAACAAGCCATGATGAGACGCGTAGTTTTTCTTGGGCTTATAGCTTCATGTTTGTGCGCCGCAGGGCAGGGCTCGACTGGGATACAGGCTCGTGTGTTGAGGGTCCAGGCTCAGCGGTCGAGCTGGCGGCAGGCGACGGATGCGGAGTTGACGGCATTGTTGCCGGCGCGGGCGCCTGTCGAAAAGGAACATATTGAGACGGAGATGCGCACTGCGAGCGGAATCGTAAATGCGCACGGACATTACATTGCAGGAGTGGTGCTGCTGACGGCGGGCTACTCGGCGGATGGCAAGTACTCGCATTATCTGCTGGTGCAGGCGCCGATCAAGGTGGGTGGCATTTCGCTAAAGCCGGGGGAGTATGCGTTTGGATGGACACGCACACAAGGCGGCGACACGCTGAGCGTGCATTTTCATGAGGCGGGGACGGGAGCGCTTGTGGGAACGACGGATGCTCATCGGATAGTGGGGCAGAGCCGCGTGGAGAGCCTGCATATCTGGCCCCCGGGCGAAAAGGAGATGATCCAGATTGGGCGGTTTTCGATTCCGTATGAGATTGGGGAGGAGTAGAGGCTGGGGCGCAACTATCTGCCTCAGTAGCATTCCAAGTTTGCCGAGGACTGTTAGGCATGAAAATCTCTAAGACGATTGCGCTCAGAGCGTTGCTTTGCATTGTAGCTAGTGCTTCCCTCGAGGCGCAAAAGATTAAGGTACTCGTCCTCGGAGCTTTGAATGGCAAGCCATACGGGAGCATCGAGATCCATTACGTTTGCGAGGACGGCGGGACTTGGTCTCCTTCTCAATTTGTGACGACGAACAACGATGGGCTCGCAGTGGTTCCCTTCACCTGTGCAACCGGGGTGAAATTCAAGGTCGGCACCTACATTGAAGGCGACAAACTCTCAGAATGCGGTGAAATGGAGGGCCAGACAATTCAAAAATCCTTGAGATCGGTATTATCAGCGATCCAAGGGCGGCAGGTGGAATCTGGTGCTCAGCCAAAATCAGCAAGAAAATGAAGCCGGTTCCTGGGGAAGTGATCCTGTTTGTCAAGAAACCAACATGGTGGCAGGTCCATATAGCTCCCTAGGCGGCCGAGACCTACGGGGCGGGGTAGAAGGGGAGCTTGTCGTTGGTTTCGTTGGCGCGCTTGACGGTGACGTCGCCCATGAGCAGGGCCGGGCCGAGGACGGTGGTGGGGACATCGCCGTCTGAGTTGGCGACGAAGAGGTCTTTGCCCGCGGATTCAATGCCGGAGCGTAGCGCGCGCTGGTCAAGATCATCAAGCACAGCGCCGCGAACGAGTTCACGCTTGCCGTCGGCGCCGATGCGGTAGAGCAGACGCGGTGTTAGCTGGCCACCGAGGGTTTCGACATAGTAGACGCTCTTGAGGCCGCGGTCTTTGGCCATGTCGGTGAGTTTCTTGAAGAGTTCGTCGTTGCTGAGCCCGTCTTTTGCGGTGATTTTGAGAACGGCGATGGAGGGGCGGGCTGGACCGGCGATGCCGGCGCGGCCGTGGCCGTTGGACTGCGGAAAGTCGCGTACAGGCTCGCGGCCGATGAGGTAGCTTTGCAACTTACCGTCATCGACAAGATCGACGGCCTGGGCGGGAACGCCTTCGTCATCGATGTCGTATGCGCCGGCGAGGGCTTTGCCGTCGAAGGTCTTCAGGCCTGGATCGTCGACGACCTGAAACTGGTCGGGAAGAACGCGGGCGTGGAAGCTGGAGGCAAACGCGCCGTTGGTGCGGGCTTCGGTTCCAAGCTTGGGGCGGGTAGCAACGACTGCACCCTCAAGCAACGCACGCAAAGTATCGGTGCCGGCGTCGGCGCTTAGGAGGACGGGGCCGTGGTATTCCTCTTCGACCATGGGAGCCTTGCGCAGGTCGGCGAGCGAGGCGATCAGCTCAACGACCTTTTTCTCAAAGATATCTTGTGGTTCGAGATCGTTGAGCGAGACGGCAGTTGCGCCGCGTGAACGCTCAAGACGCATGCCATCGGCAGCCTGAGCGCCGACAGCAAACCCCTCCTGGTAGAGGGCGGAGGACCTGCGAACGATGGTTCCTTCACTGTTGACGAGCCAACTGGTGGTGACGCGCGCGGAAAAGCTGGCGACAGAAAACTCGACGTCGTGCTGAGTGTCTTTGACCTTGGGGTCGGTTCGATAGAGTCCGCTGGCATGGGCTATGCGGTCTTCCCACGCGGCATCGTCGAGCTGCAGCTTGAGGGGCTCGGCGAGCGAGACTACGGGCTTCTCTTTGCTGAAGTCGTCGGCCTGGGGCGGGGTCTGGACCTGCTTCAGCGCTGCCTGTTTCTGGGTGTAGGCGGCGAGGGCCGCTTTGTAGGCCTGATCGGTGGCGGCCCAAAGAGCAGTGCGAATGGCGATGGGGTCGTCTTCGAGCGCGGAGAGCTGGAGCGCGCCGTCACCACGCCCGCCGGAGCTATCGGTCTTGTAGTCGCCGACGCGCACGGTGATGCGGGCGATGCGTTCGTGAGAGTGCTGGCCGCCCTCGGTGGCTCCGTATTCCGCTTTGGTTTCGAAGTTGTCGACATCTTCGATGCGGTACTGGATGAAGAAGGGCTTTGCGAAGTCCTTGAGCTGAAGCTGGGTCATGCTGCGATCCATCTCGGTGAGCATGGCTTTGAAGACGGGATCCTTTTCGGCGTCGGCGCGGGTGGGCTGGGCGGCGTGTGCGGAAGTGGCGGCAAGGCAAAATGCCAGCAACGCGGCTGCGGAGGCTGTGCGATTGAAATGGATGGAGTTCATTTGGCCTCCTTCGTTGTTCTGCTATCTGAGCTGGGGATGGAAAGAATGGGAGGTCGAGCAGTGCCTTGCGATTGCTTCTGGGTTTCGATTTCGCTAAGCAGCATGGCGGGGGCAACGGCGCTGACGGGGATGGTGCCTGACTCCGCGCCGCATTCGCCGTTGAAGACTTCGCTGTTGTCGCTGGTGTCGACAATGCGCTTCATGGCGGCAAGTGGGGTGCCAACGATGCTGACACCGCGGACGAGCTCGTCGGGGCGGCCATCGACGTAGACCCGATAGACAACGAGTGGAATCACCTGGAAGGCTTGCGGGGAGCTGCGCGTGGTGACGGCAAAGCCGGAGGAGATGTCTTCGAAGTAAAGGCCGTAAGTCTTGCCCTGTTCCAGGGCTTTCTGGATGAGCTGCTTGCGCAGTTCGGCGTCGGAGACAGTCTTGGTGGAGGTGACGATGAGGTTGCCCTGGCGGCCGGTGGGGACTTTGCCGGCCTGGGCGCGGCCGTGGCCGTTGGAGTTGGCGAAGCTGGCGATGGGGAGGCGCGACATGAGGAAGGTCTTGAGAATGCCGTCCTGAATGAGGTCGACGCGGCGAGCCTTCTGGCCCTCGTCGTCATATTCTTAGGTTCCGCTCAGTGCGATCTTGCCGTATTTGGTCAGCGTGGGATCGTCGGCAACGGAGAGGAATGTGGGAAGAACTTCTTTGCCGACATCCTTGGTGAAGGTCTGTCCTTCCTCGTCGCCGCGCTGGCGCTGGCCCTCGAGACGGTGGCCGAGGACTTCATGAAAGAAGACGGCGGCGGCGCGGCCGGAGAGAATGGCGGGACCGTCAAAGGGTTCGGTGACGGGGGCTTTGCGCAGAGCTTCAAGGCTGCGGCCGAGGTCGCGGATGCCGGCTTCAAGCTCGGGCTGCGGGGGCAGGCCGTCGGCGGTGTCAGATTCGAAAGTAAGAGCGCGGAAGAGGTCCATGCCGTCGTCAGCGCGGGTGACGGCGAAGACGACCAGGCGGGCCTGACGGTAAGGGGTGATGATGCGGGAACCTTCAGAGGATACGAAGTAGTCGGTCTCGTTCTGCGCCGTGAGCATGACGGCGTTCTGGTAGACATCAGGGAACTCGCGGAAGATGCGGGAGAGGGAGCGGACACGCTGCTCCCAGGCGGCGCGGTCAACGGCGACGGGCGGAGCGGGCGTGCCGAGATGGACCTGGGGAGTTTCCTGGCTGAAGTCGGGGGATGAGTCTTCTTCTTTGGCGCGGACTTCAGCTTCGGTCTTTACGCGGAGGTAGTTGTCAAGGGCGTTGCCGTAGCCTGCGTTGGTGGCGACCCAGAGAGTGCGGGAGATGGCGTCGCGGTCGTCGTTGAGGGGCAGTTGGACGCTGTTGACCGCGTAGGCTCGATGGGTTCCGTGGGTGTTGTCGAGGGTGCGGTCGCCAAGGCGGACCTGCACGTCAGCGACGCGGACGTGGTTGGAGGAGCTGTCAACGAGTGCGCCGAACTGGGCGCGGATGGAGACCATGGTGGCGTCACTGGCGGTGTAGCTGAGGAAGTAAGGCGGGAGCTGCTTGCCGGCATCTTTTTTGGCGGGGGTTTGTTTGCCGAGAGAGGTGAAGGCGCGCTGGAGTTCGGTGCTCATGGTGTCAAGCAGCACCGGCTGGGCTTGCTGGGCGCTGGCGGTGACGGGGAGGGCGAGGAGGAGCGCGGCGGCTACGGCGGAGATGGCCAGCGGAAGCATCGGGCCGGATGGCCTTTTGATTGCGGCGGAAGAAACATCTTGCGTGGGTTGGGAGTACTCGGATAAAAGCATCTGTATTCTCGATTGTCGCAGAGTCTATAGACCCCGAGGAAATGACCTATGAGATTTGCACGCAGAGTCCTGTTGCTGATTTGCGTTGGCTTCATTTTGGGCGGCTTGACGCCGCGTTTGTGCGCCGGGCAGGCGGCGACGGCTCAGCCTTCTGGACAGCCTCCGGTTGCAGCAGCTCCTGCGCCGGAGAACGCGCCGGCCAATGCACAACAGGCTTACACGCTGCCGCCGGAGAAGCTGGCGAAGGCGATTGCGCTGAGCCGGATCCGGCGCATTCTGGAGTTGGTGGGTTCGCTGTGGGGGCTGGCGGTGTTATGGATTCTGCTGGCGGCGGGATGGGCAGCGGGGCTGGCGGGGTGGGCGGAGCGGCTGCTGAAGCAGCGGTGGCTGTCAGGGTTGCTGTTTTTTGCGCTGTTCCTGATTATCACGACGCTGGCGAGTTTGCCGCTGGATGTGTATGGCGAGCACGTGAGCCACAGCTACGGGATCAGCGTGCAGGGATGGGGAAGCTGGGCGGGCGACCAGGCCAAGGGGCTGGGGCTGAGCGTGCTGTTTGGGGCGCCGGTGATGCTGCTGTTCAACTGGATTGTGAAACGGTGGCCGCGGCGGTATTGGCTGGGGATCTGGGTGGCGACGCTGCCGCTGCTGGTGCTGGGGATTTTTGTGTCGCCGCTGCTGGAGCCGATCTTCAACAAGTTTGAGCCGTTGCAGAAGAACAATCCTGCGCTGGTGACCGAACTCGAAAAGGTGGTGGCGCGGACGGGGACCAATATTCCGC
>Ga0302319_10023782_pt1 | contig 10932 bp, 9 predicted proteins | sample Bog_T0_2_FD_203319 | JGI IMG/M metagenome (GOLD analysis project Ga0302319, IMG submission 203319) | Peat permafrost microbial communities from Stordalen Mire near Abisko, Sweden - Bog_T0_2 | ecosystem: Environmental > Terrestrial > Soil > Wetlands > Peat | place: Sweden: Abisko, Stordalen Mire... | reverse complement strand
TTATTGTTTTAGAAATTAAATTTAAACTGATGATATAAACGAATCAATATTACCAAATAAGCTGATTTTTGATTTTATTTCTTTAAAATCCCAATCCCACCATTTTACCTCCATAATTTTTTCAATCTGTTTTTCTGAAAACCTGAAACGTATAAACCTTGCCGGGACGCCGCCAACAATTGCATACGGTAAAACATCTTTCGTCACCACAGAACCTGTAGCTATTATTGCGCCATCGCCAACCTTTAAGCCATCCATAATAATAACGTTATTTCCAATCCACACATCGTTCCCAATTTGCACAACATGTGTTTTTTGGCTATCTAAAAAAAGCTGTTCCCCGAATATGTCATTTTCAACGAACGAAAACCCGGCCTGTTTACGAGTTGAGAAGAAAGCAGGATGGGTGGACACAAATAGCCTGGAGGGGTGCATCCCTAAACCGGTTTGAACGTTACTACCAATAGAGCAAAATTTACCGACGACAGCATGTTTTATACTTGAGTTATCAGCAATGTAAGTACCTAAGCCAATAGAAGATGTCGCGATTACACTATTTCTTCCGATTACATTCCAGCCTTCAAAGTGATTTTTGAAATTTAGTAATACGTTTTTACCGAATTTTACTTTTTTTTTATAACAGTATAACCTGTAGTAATTTCTTTTTATCCAAGACTTCATTATTTCTAAATCGAAACATCTATAAAAATGTTGTATTCATTTCTTAGCTAAACATTGTAAATATAAGCAAGATCAGTAAAAACCCATGGCTAAAAATCAAATAAGCAGAAATATTGAAAATTAAAATTGATCAGAATTCAAAAACTCCACTTTTTTTGAAAAGACCTGGTTATTCGTGATTAGTAAACGATAATACCATTTTCAACAACAAAGCTATAGAGTTACTTTTAAAAGGTTCCAATTTAATCCTTATTATTGAAGCGGAATATTTACAGCGAAGTAGTTTTATTTGCACGTTAAATGGCCCCGGCTTCAAAACCAAATTTGTTTATAATTATGACTACCGCTCCAGTGAATATCTAAGAATTTAATTTTTTTAAAATGACCCGGAAAGCCTCAGGAAAGCTTAGTGTTTTAGACAAAATAATTTTAACGGTAAATTGCGTTGCCGCCTTGGCGCTATTAATGAGCTATCTCGCCCCCATCACTGACCCCCGCAGTTTTTGGATAATAGCAATTTTAGGACTTGCTTATCCGTTATTACTCCTGGTTAACGTGTTGATGATTATTTATTGGTTCTTTCGGTCAAAAAGGTATACACTAGTTTCGGTCATTTGTATTCTGATAGGGTTTAAGGTACTTATTGCGAATTTTGGTTTTCACATTCCCAATTTTTTTGATAAAAAGCCATCTAATAACACTATCAGAATTATGGCTTACAATGTTCACGGCTTTGGTGGATTTGATAAAACAAACGCAAAGTCTATAGAAGGAGAAATAATGCGTTTGATAAATGACGAACAACCTGATATTGTCAATATGGAGGAATTTTACGAGGATGTTTTAACGCGGACGACTATTGATTCTTCATTAAAAAAAATCATGAAGTCAAATTATCATTATTTCAAACCCTATGATTTTACGCAATGGGACTCAACAGGGATCGCGATTTTTTCAAAATTCCCTATATTAAACCATGGTTCAATTCTTTCGGCTAAAGACACCGACCAAACCCAGGCAATATTTGCTGATGTTAAAAAAGGTAATAGTATTTTCAGGGTCTATTGTCTTCATTTACAATCAACCCGATTTGATGACCAGGAGCATCAATATTTAAAGAGCCTTCAGCATGGTAAAGTGAATCTTCATGAGTCAAAAGTTATTGGAAGCAAACTGAAATTGGCTTTCATAAAAAGGAGTTATGAGGTATCATTAATAAAACAGCATATTGAGCTTTGTCCATATCCGTATATAATCGCCGGGGATTTTAACGACACCCCTATCTCATATTCTGTTAATCAAATGAGCAAGGGGATAAAAAATGCCTTTATTGAGAAAGGTACGGGGTTAGGGATTACCTACTATGGAGATTTTCCCAATTTTCAAATAGATTATATTCTTTGTAGCTCCAAATTTAATGTTATCAATTACCAGATTATTAAAAAGAAAATTTCTGATCATTACCCTGTCATAAGCGACTTGTCCCTTCAATAATTAAATTAAAACCGGGCCGGGAAATTTTAAATAATCGGCGTGGATACTAAATTTTGAGACTATATTACGATAATACATTGTTTACGAAATCATGCATAACTTTATCAATATTAAGATATTTTGTCGCATAATTACGGGCATTTTCCCTTTTTCTTTCTAAATCTTCGTCGTGGTTAATTTCCAGAATTTGTTTTGTCAACAATTCCTGGTCACCCGGTTCTACAATATAACCAAAATCATACTCATTTACCATGTGGTAAAGGGATGTTCCTTTTGATGCGGTAATGATGCTGGCCCCGCCTATTGCTAAAATAGTTGTAAGTTTTGAAGGCATTACCAGATCTCCCGCATTTGCTTTTTGAATCACGAGGTGGAGATCGGCCATGTTTAAAAATTCATTGAACGTTTCTTTACTTTGAACCGGAAAAAAGGCAACGTTTTTTAGTCCTTTATTTTTGGCTTGTTCATAAAGAATATCTTTATAAGGCCCTGAAGAGCAAATAATAAACTTGATATGTTCTTTGTATTTCAACTGTTCGGCAGTTACTAAAATTCCTTCCAGACCTTGCTTAACCCCGATAGCACCCGAATAAAGATAAATAATATCATCAGATTTATAGCCCCATTTTAGTTTTAGTAATTGTCTTTCAGGTAATGGGAAAAAATATTCAGTGTCTACCCAATTTGGGAAAAAAACAATGTTTCTATCTACTTTTGCTTGAATTTTCTTTATCATCCCCATAGAAATGCTGCTCACATAATCGGCATTTTGTAAAATATTAAGTTCAGCCTTAAACAGGCCGGTTAATATCTTTTTGTTTGAAAACAATTTTAGGTCACGCGCAGCTTCTATTTGTAAATCCTGTACATGATAAAGCAATTTGCCTCCGGAAATCTTTCTTATAAGCAGGCCTAAATAAGCCAAATGAAACGGCGGGGCAATGGTTATAATTAAATCAAATTTTTTATTTATTAAAATAAGCTTAAAAACGGTAAAAAACTTTGAAACCCAAAAAGAAAAATCCTGGAACGCCCGTTGTTTACCGGTTGGATCTTTGGGGATATATGATGGGCAACGATATATTGTTAATGTTGAATTACTGTCCGGATCAACGATGGATTCTTTTTTATACCATAAATTCTTATAGGGTAACTGTACTTTCCAATGCGGGTAATATGGAAAGGTTGTGATAACTGTACAATCATAGCCGCGTTTAACTAACCAGTTGATCATTTCGCCATTATACTTACCCATGCCGACGAGTTCCGGAAAAAAGTTATGACCGATTAAAAGAATTTTCTTGGGTTTCATATATATTAAAGAAGCTTTCCTCTAAATAAGGTAACGCGTCTGTTGGCAATTTCAAATTTTAAGAAAACAACCATTTTTTACATTTGATAGTTTGACAAAAGCTAATTAAAATTTGAGCGACTATGGATTCATTGATAAATTTAATTGTTTTAACTCCTTTTCTATTATTTTACAATAAACCTGTGTGAAATATGACATTTTGAGGATAGCAAATGTTAGTCCCCTTTTCCCATCAATTATTCCGCCCATAAATACATAACTACCTATAAAATATACTAAACCGGCATATGGGCTTCTGATTAAACGATACTTAAACTTTTGTTTCCAGGTCAAATTATTTTTATCGTTTCCAGGTTCAAACATTTTTAAGAATCGTTCTGCTTCCCAATCAGAATATTCATTGTGTTTAGTAATATAATGCGCTATTCCATGGAAATCCCTGTGGTCAATCTTACTTCTGATTAGCCCGACTTTTCCGTCTAATATAGGATGTTCATGTATTTCCATATCTAATTTGCTCCAATTTTCTTCATTAATTTTTTCATATTCGCCAGCCCCCACCCGGAAAAGGGCCAATTTTTTTAAAGGATACCCTCCCCGTAGCGGTTTACCCAAGAAATAAATAGAATAATTTAACCAATAACCAACTTTGTCGTCTTCGCTGAGCACCTTGCACAACTCTGATTTAAATTCTTCCGTTACATATTCGTCCGCATCTAAAAACAAAACCCATTTAGTTTGAGGCGTGTGCTGGCGCAGAAACCAGTTTCGTTTCTTCGGAAATTTCCCGTCCCAGGTAAAACTAATTACATCGGCACCAAAGGATATAGCTATTTCCTTTGTTAAATCGGTACTGCCTGAATCAAGTACAACAATTTGACGTGCAAAATTATTTCCAATAGCCTCCAAACACCCGGTCAAGTTTTTTTCTTCATTAAACACCGGAATGGCAATAGTTAAATCAGCGCATACGTACATATATTTTAATTCAACTTTACCCTCAAATTTTAAAGCATATTATATTACATTGTGTTCCATTTTTCTTTCCTTTATCGGTTTACAGGGATGTCCGGCGCAAACCATCCATGCCGGCATGTTTTCGGTAACTACCGACCGCGCACCAATAACACATCCGTCCGCAATTTCAACCCCTGGATGAACGAAAGCTTCGGCCGCAATCCAAACCAAATCGCCAATATATATTGGCATTGTTAGTAACGGGAAGCCGGGTTTGGTGTAATCATGCGTTCCCGCACATAAATATACACCTTGTGATATCACCGATTTTTGACCAACTGTTATTTTCCCCTGGGAATATATAATAGCGCCATTTGCAATGCCACATTGTTCTTTTAATTCCAGGTTCCAGGGAGCCCAAATTTTTGCCCCCGGATATACATGCACACCTTTTCCCACCTTTGCACCAAAGCAGCGCAGTAAAAATGAACGCCAGCCATAAAGAGCTTGTGGAGAGAAGCGAAATAACAATAACGAAGTAAGGTTCCATAAAAACCTTGCAAAACGGTTACTCAATGAAAAAGATGGCCCCGTATGGGTATCCTGATTAATCATACGTTATTGAAAATTCATTTTTTACCACAAACCCTATTTTTAATAATTACTTCTTAAAGTTTTAATAATTTAATAATCTCTTTTTACTCATTATTAGGGGATAAGTTACAAACATCAAATAAATTCCGACTGGTTAAAACTGTTAATTGCTTAATTTAAATATTTTCATTAAAAAAACAATATTAATAAATTTGTTACAATTTTTATTTTGATTTTTTAAAAAATTTAAATAAAAATCCACCCGTTTTAGTTAAATGGTAAGATTTAAATAGTAAATTATTCTTCATATGATTTGCCCTAACCCCTTGTTAAATCACAATTGATATTAAAACCCAAATAATTATAATTTTATTATTGTTATAATTAAAAAACTTGTTTATTAAACATTACCTCTAAATATTACAATTGCAAACATTTCATTTAACTCTTAAGTCTTCATGCTTAAAGCATTTAAAAATGTAGAAGATGAATACTCAACATTGAATTTTTTTTCGAATACGTCAAGGGCACGTTTACCCATGTTACTTTGCTCTTCGTCTGATAAACTTAACCAGTCATTGAACATGCTTATTGTTCCCTGCAATGAGTCCGAAGCAACAATTCCCGCGCGGCCTTCTTTAATTTCTATCCAGATATTTATCTGATTTGATATAAGGACTGGCTTTTGACAAGCCATGGCTTCCACCACTGCAATCCCGAAATTCTCCTGATAACTTGGTAAAACAAAAGCCTCGCAGCCGTAAAATGCGCCCCATTTAGCGTCGCCTGTAAGCATACCGGGAAAAAACACAAAATCTTTGATCTCCGGAAATGATGCAGCTAAATTAACCATTTTTTCTCCAAAGGAAGTGTCCAGCCCCGGTCCCGCTATAACTAATTTTGGGAGATTTTTTCTTCCCTGTTTTGCTACAGCTGCATAGGATTTGATTAATAGGTCTACACCCTTTTTTTGATGGATGCGGCTTATAAAAAGGAAATATTTATGAGAATTAAGACCAGGACAATTTTTAAAAAATGCTTGATATTGATCGGTTGAAAATGCGGGTGGAGATATAATTCCGTAACCAACGTTAATTTCTGATTTTGGTTTATAGCATAAAAAAGTCTCGCGGGCCAGCAACAGTTCCATTTGGCAGGTGAACAATATTCCGTCAGCATCATTTACTACTCTTTTTTCAATAAACATCCAATAAAAAAAATTACGTATGGCCTTTAGCCTTCGCCGGGAATCACGTTGAAAATAAGGGTCTAACATGCCATGAGGCATAATAAATAGCTTTGGAATTTTGGTTTTTACTTGTTTATGTTTTAAATTTTGTGTTCTTAATGCCCTTAAAACTTTCCATCCGGCATAGCTGGAATAAATCCAAAGACCATTTATAACAACAACATCAAAACGCGCGACATTCGCGGTGAGCCAGGGTATTAATTTTGCAGAGTATTGCCATGGACCCTTGCCTGGCCCGACCGCATGTACAGGAAAATCATCAGACCCGAGAAAAGAAGCACCAGGGTCATCGAGTGTAACTACTTCTCGATAAGATCCTAAGCGAACCATTTCCGGATTGCTGTTACGAATTCCCTGACAAGGTCCACCACTAGCAGGATGCATACTACCAATGATGTGTAATATTTTCATTTATTGAAAGTTAAAAATAAATAAGTGATTTTGTTTAAAGAACGTTGAAAATCGATTTGAAATTATGCTATGAAGTTTCAATTTGTATATTTTCTAAAATTTCTAAAACTGCATTTTTTACTTCATCCACGGTAATTGACAATATGCATTTTTTATTTTGCACTATACACACTTCTAACCCGCAACCGGCGCAATCTGTATGGTGGTATATTATTTTGTTCGAATTACCTCTTGGGTACCATTGGCCAGGGACGTTTCGTGCAGAAAAAATTGCTACACAAGGCGTACCGACGCATGCCGCCAGATGCATCGGGCCGCTATCATGACCGATAAAAATTTTGGCACTTTTTAAAATTGCCCCCGAAACCCTCGGTGAGGTTTTTCCACACAAATTTATTCCCGTTCCATCCCAGGCATCTAAACATTTGTTTGCACGATCTGATTCTTCACCCGCCCCAACAATTATTAACTGCCAATTTATTAATATTAATTTCAGATGCTTTAATAAATTAATCCAATTATGCTCCTCCCAATCATTTGATTGCCTTTTTGTACCGGTGCTTATTGCTATGATTGGTTTTTGGGGCGAACATAGGCTTAAGGTTTCATTTGCTGCGTTCAACTCTTCGCTGGTGAAATGAAGGTCCCAGTAGCGATCGTTTTCGAGTGAAATTTCTCCCAGCGCGTTTAGTCGTCTGGCCAGTCTCTTCGCTTCCCACTCAAAAAGTCCCGTGGCGGAGTCGACACTTATCTCAAAATCTTCACTGATTTTCGGAAAACCAATTTGATTTTTTATTCCAGCGGCTTTAAAAAACCATCGATCGCGAAGCGTCGCTATTTTTGCTGCAAAAGTGGTGTTTAGCTTTCTTGTACTTGTTAAATAAATAAGCGTATCAATATTGAGCGATTTAATTTCTTTAATAAGTTTAAAAAGAACGAATACATTCCTTGTGCCAATAGGGTAATTAATAACCCTCCGGAAAAAATATCCCTTCCCTAAAATACTCTCCAAAGGGGCTGCTTTAGCATGCACCGGGTGATTAGTTAACAAAGTTATATCGGCATCTGTAAATGTTTCGTGTATTTTATTAAAAGCAGGTAAAGCTATAATGGTGTCACCAAGACTGCCAAGCCTATAAATTAAAATTCTTTTATTTGATCTGGTCATTGTTCGGCTCAACCTCTCAATATTTTAAAAAAAACAGTTGTGACCAGGCTTGAAAACTACAAGCTCGATTTTTTTTATGATTATTTAACCCAAACATACATGGATTTTTTGCAACGCGAACAGAAATAATGCCTGAGAGGCAGGAAAAACAGGAATTTTTTCACAAACCAGTTTCTAGGTAACCGGTTACTAAGAACTTTTTTGCATTTTGAACAATATATTTCTTTTTTGGTCATATATGAATAGATTTGCCGATACTCATATTATATTAAAATATCACCCGATAAGTGTATTAAGTGCCTAAATTTAATAATAAAATAGCAAAGTGAAATTAGAATTCTATTAGATAATGCTTTTTCCAAATAAAAACGTCAAACCGTTAGTAAATCAATAGAATTATGTCAAATTTAATAAAAAGTTGATAAGAAATATCCACTTTTTATTTTAATATAAGTGTAGTATATTCCAGCTGCGAAAACTATCATTTTGAACGCCAATAAATACGAATCATTTTTTTAACTAACTAATACTCGGTAATTTTATGATAAATTACGAGGTTTCTCCTTTGGAATCAAAATCGGAAAGAGTGAAGATGTGGAGTTTAATTACCCAATAATGTAACCGGCGATATAAATTAAATGCACGAGAAGTCTTTACACTGCAAATTCCGGAATCAGAATAGTATGTTTGCAATATATTTAAACCACAACCCTATATGAGTAATATTGTTGTTTTTGGCGCATCAGGTCAATTAGGCCAATGTTTTAAAAGCCTCACAGAACACGATAGCATATCGTCAGTTTATTTCCCTCCCGAAGCCAACGCCAATATATTGGATATTGCGGCGCTTAAAATAACTTTCGAAACCTATAAGCCGGCGTACGCTATAAATTGTGCTGCTTATACTGCAGTAGACAAGGCCGAAGATGACCAGGAACTCGCCCTGAAAATAAACAAAACCGGCGTTGAAAATTTAAGCAGGCTTTGTCTGGAATACGGTTCTGTGCTGATCCATATATCGACCGATTTTGTATTTAAAGGAGATAAATCAACACCCAGAAACGAAGAAGATGTGGCAGAACCAATAAGTGTATACGGACAAACTAAACTTGACGGAGAAAAGGCTGTTGAGGCAATTTTTGATAAGTATTTTATCATACGCACCGGTTGGCTTTACTCGGAATTCGGAAACAACTTTGTTAAAACAATGTTAAAGCTTGGCGCCGAAAAGGACGAATTGAAGGTTATTGCCGATCAGGCCGGCACACCGACCTACGCAATGGATTTGGCGGCCTGTATTATGAGGATCATAAAATCTGAAAGCAAAGAATTCGGACTTTATAATTACAGCAACGAGGGCATAACTTCATGGTACGATTTTGCCAAGGCTATTTTTGATATATCAGAAACAAAAGTAAAAGTTATACCAATAAAAACAGAAGAATATAAAACCAAAGCCACCCGTCCGGCATATTCGGTATTGGATAAGAGCAAAATAAAAAAGACTTTTAAAATTGAAATACCAAATTGGAGGGATAGTTTAATAACTTGTATCAATAAGCTAAAATAATAAATACTTAAAAATGAAGGGAATAATTTTGGCCGGCGGGTCTGGAACCAGGCTATATCCGATAACCAGGGCCATAAGTAAACAATTAATGCCAATTTACGATAAACCAATGGTATATTATCCGCTATCTGTTTTAATGCTTGCAGATATCAGGGAAATTCTGATCATTACTACGCCGGAGGATAACGAAAGTTTTAAACGTTTGTTGGGCGATGGCAGTGAATTAGGTTGTAGTTTTAAGTATGCGATCCAGGAAAAGCCAAACGGGCTGGCGCAAGCCTTTGTTATCGGTGAGCATTTTATTGGTAACGATAAAGCTGCCCTGATCCTGGGTGATAATATTTTTTATGGGTCTGGGTTTAGCGAGTTGATACGTAGTTTTAATGATGTTGAAGGAGCTGCCATTTTTGCATATCCGGTTGCGGACCCTGAACGATATGGTGTAGTAGAATTTGATAAAAACTTTAAAGCGCTGTCAATTGAAGAAAAACCGCAAAGTCCTAAATCGAATTTTGCAGTTCCGGGCCTGTATTTTTATGACAACAAAGTTATAGAGATTGCAAAAAACCTGGAACCATCTCCACGCGGGGAATACGAAATTACCGACGTTAATAAATTTTACCTTGAACAGGGCAATTTGTATGTTGGGGTGATGGACAGAGGTACAGCCTGGCTGGATACAGGTACTTTCGATTCATTGAGTGATGCTTCTGAATACGTTAGGGTAATTGAAAAAAGACAGGCAACCAAAATTGGCTGCATTGAAGAAGTGGCTTACCGAATGGGATTTATAAATGATGAGCAACTTAAAGAACTTGTTAAAAAATATTTGAAAAGTGGATACGGGGCCTATTTGCAAACGCTGCTGCAATAGTGTTTTTTATAAGTATTTCGGAATTTCGATTTGACATTTGCTTACGTATTTACACAGAGAGGACGAAATAATATTAGCCGATATGCTGAATTAAAAACCGTTCAGGATAGCTATTGGGTTAGCAGTTATTTTCTCCGCTTCAAACCATCGGAAATCTTTGTCTTTCCTGAACCATGTTAATTGCCTTTTAGCAAACCGGCGTGTGTTTTGTTTAATTAAATCAATGGACGCAGCTAATTCAACTTTTCCGTCGAAGTAATCAAACAACTCATTATAGCCAACAGTATTTAGCGCATTTAAATTACGGTAGGGTAGTAGTGCCCTTACCTCATCCAGCAAACCCTGCTGTACCATTATTTCAACCCGTTCATTTATACGCCTGTACAATATTTCCCTGGGTAAACTTATGCCAAGTTTAATAATTTTAAATGGACGCTGGGTTATTGCTGATTTAAGGAAGGTTGAGAAGGGTTTTCCGGTGCTTTCAAAAACCTGCAACGCCCTGATAATTCTTTGAGGGTTATTTATATCAACCTGTTCAAAATATTCAGGATCAATAATTTTCAGTTTTTTTTGTAATCCTTCGATGCCCTTTTCAAAGAATTCCTGGTTTAACTTTTCC
>Ga0302319_10023781_pt1 | contig 10932 bp, 15 predicted proteins | sample Bog_T0_2_FD_203319 | JGI IMG/M metagenome (GOLD analysis project Ga0302319, IMG submission 203319) | Peat permafrost microbial communities from Stordalen Mire near Abisko, Sweden - Bog_T0_2 | ecosystem: Environmental > Terrestrial > Soil > Wetlands > Peat | place: Sweden: Abisko, Stordalen Mire... | reverse complement strand
GAGACACGCGCGCGCGCAATTCTATTATTCTCTCTCAGTTGGGAACATTATTCCAGCGGAGGGTTACACGGTAGTGTCTTAATCACTCCGGCGCGTGATGAAGATCACAAGAACAAATCTTCCGGCACCCCGTGTTAGGAACGCTTAAGGAAGAGGGGATTGGGGAATTTTGGTGGAGCTAGTCGGGCTCGAACTATTCAGTCGTGTTGATAAAACGTAAGTTATTGATTCTTATGTAGCCCAAAAGACCAACAATGACACCATTCCCGAGTCTTGGGTACATTTTGGGTACAGTGACCTGCTTTCGCACCTGAAGCATCACAGGTCCTTCGAACCGCAATCGTTCTAACTTCCGGGTTGGCGACAGTCCGGAATTTCGCCCGATCAGTCAACAGAAGCGCATTTATCAGTACTGGTTTCAAACTAGCCTGTTCGTTACTCTCTCTAGTCGCGCATGAAATCACTGTTCCGTGAACCCGGTGCCCCCGGCTGTTAAGTGGGTTGGCTATTCTCACATTCGACCATCTCGAATCGTTGGTTGCGGACAAAGGTTCAGCGATAAGCTCTTCGTATCTGGACATCAACGCCTGTCATACGCAGGCGCCAAGCACACAGCGCTTCACTGACGCCATAGCGACTTGCGATGTCCGCAGCGGACTGGCCCGCAGAACGTAATTGAACGAGCCCATCTCGCGGCAATAGAAGCGAAGCAGCTAGCCAATCGGCTTCCTGTTCCTGATCGTCCGAATAATCGCTCAGCAGCAACAATCCGGTCTCTGAGACCTCAACACGCGCTGGAGTGTGACATAACTCTATGTGGGCGAGTTCATGCATCAGATCATTGCGCTGCCGAGTGATAGCATGCGCCGGATTAAGAACGATTGCGAATGTACTATCGATCTGCAGGGTCATTGCGGACCAACTGTCACCATCGACGACTGTAAGTTGGGAGACTGCTCGCGGGTGAAGTCCAAGCTGGCTGAAATCGAGAACTCGAACGTTCAGGCAGGCGGCGTAAGACCAAGGATCAATCGGTGCATTCGGTGGCAGTCCCAGAGCATTCCGGGCCGCGGCGGCGGATCGTTCCGCCTGCGCCTTGAATCCACGGCGCACGTTTACCGACCAACCAAATCTTCGGCAGCGAGGATCGCTCTCTGAGCCGCAAGAATGAGTTCGCCGAGTGCCTTTGCGGTCTCCACCTGTACGGTCTTCTTCTTCTTGAAGTGAACGACAGCTCGGGGTTTCTTGGCGGCTTCGTTCGTTTCCATACCTAGGAATTCGCGCGGATCACGTCCGAGCCACTTGCATAGACTTGCGAAAGTCTGCAGGTCCGGCATGTGCCCGTTCTCCACTCTTGAATAAGTGGCTGGAGTCACGCCTGCGTCTAGCGCTGCGGCACGAACGCCGCGAATGCCTCTCTTCTTTGCCAGCAAACGACCGAAATCGTCGATCGTCAGAGCCATCGGACCTCCCGAGAAAAAAGTTATGAGCCCCTTGACGAGGGCAAACGAACATGTTCCACTGTCTTATACATAGGACATAATGTACTATTCGCGATACGTCCTATGCATGATACACACGAGAATCATAACGCAAATTTGGAAGCACGCCAGCAAAAAGAGGGCGGAGGTTCCACTCAGGCACACATATCGGAACGAGTGCCTAAACGTGTACGGGTTAGGAAATGACGCGGATCTACACGAGACGAGAGTTCCGCGCAAGGAGAGGAAATGGCTTTTAACGAGTTAGCGGCTAGAGCGGATGCGTTGGACCTCATGCTGTTCGATGTCTGCGACAACTTGCAGCTTTCTCCGACCCAGCATCAGAAAGCGGAAGATCGCTACCACGCGATAGCGAAGGTGATTAGTGCGGCAAACAGTCCGTTCTCCCGCTGGGACTCGAATCTCTACCCGCAAGGGTCGATGCGCCTTCGGACCACAGTGAAGCCGATCGACACGCCACATGATCTGGACCTGGTATGCGAGTTTGATGTGTCCCACGAACTCGTCAATCCGATGGCGCTACTGGACCACATGTTCAAGCTCTTCAGTGACCACGGCGTGTATGGCGGTATGGTCAAGAGGAAGAACCGATGTGTGCGAATCGAGTATAAGGACGAATTCTGGTTGGACATTCTTCCAGCGTGCCGCGATGACCACAACGGTGGAACCTGTGTTCAGGTTCCCGATCGTGACCGCCGCAGTTGGAAACCCAGCAATCCAGTCGCCTATGCGGTTTGGTTCAAGAATGCATCGCGCCGCATCATCGTAAAATTCGGCGATTCCCGCCGTGAATTGATTATCGCCGAAGCCACTGTTGAACCGCTGCCCGCATTGCAGGAAACCGAAGAAAAGACAATGTTGCAACTCGTCGTTCAATTGCTCAAGCGGTGGCGTGATGTACATTACGCAAACTCTGAATACCCGCCGATCTCAATTGTCCTAACGACGTTAGCCGCCGACTTGTACAACGGAGAACAGTCGATTTCGACGGCCCTGCTTGAGGTATTGAATGGAATCGTGGCGCGACTGGACGCAGCCCATGCCCAGGGGAGGAGACTACAGGTACCGAATCCGGTTCACCCCATGGAGGACTTCAGTGAACGGTGGGACGCCTGTCCAGGAGCATACCTTGCGTTCAACGATGGCATCCGCAAATTCGCGACAGCATGGCGAGAAGTTTGTTTGACGCACGGCAATCCGGGGAGACTCGCGAAGGGTGTGTTTGGCCGCGTGATTGATGAGGCCATTTTGCGGGAGGCCAGAAACATGCAGGCAGACCGCAGCGGCTCCCTGCTGGGGGTTGCGTCTATGGGATGTATTGTCCCTGCAACGGCAGCGGTGGTCCCCATGCTTCGCAATACGAACCATGGCGCGATCTAGTCTCCGGCACCAACCCGCTCAACTCACGGCGGCGCAGCAAATTGGTCGGATGCATACGAAGTTTCCCGCCTTGGCTGTCGCATTCAGGCGAAGCCGTATCATTTGGACCGGAGATTGGTGGCCGCATCCGTTGAGCGACACATACCGCATTCAGATCTCCTATACACTCGGGCGGCGTCCGCGCATCGCTATTTTGAGTCCGACGCTTAAGCTTGCGCCGGGTAAGACTCGGCTCCCACATGTTTATCCTGATGGGCAGATGGATATCTGTGTACACCGGCCCGAAGAGTGGATGCCGAGCAGTTTGATTGCGGATACGATCATGCCGTGGATATCACAGTGGCTGAGGTTCTATGAAGTCTGGCAACAAACCGGAAGCTGGGAAGGTGAAGGTACGCATCCCGAAGCAGAATCGCATCGGCAAGGCCCAACCTGACCCGACGAAGAGTCCGCGCTACTACGACCCGCAGACGCTTAAGCTCCTATGGGGACGAGCTGCTGGACGCTGCGCGATGCCCGATTGCCGCGTCGAGCTGTTCGTAACGGAAGACAATTATGATCCCGTTTGCGTGATAGGAGAGATGGGCCACATAGCTGCATCGAGCGATGCTGGACCACGAGCAAACGTCGAGATCGATCTGCGGATTCGCGACAAGTACGAAAACCTCATTCTCCTCTGCCGCAACTGCCACCGGAAGGTGGACACATTGAAACAGCGCTACCCGCATGAGCGCCTGCTCGAAATCAAGGCGAGCCATGAGGCTTGGGTTCGCACGGCCCTTCCTGAGCGAGGATTCACTCATCTCCGCTGGAAAGTGCTGAAATTGCACGGCGACTTTCCATTCGATCCAACGACAATCGCCGAAGCATTGTCTCCGGATCAGGAAGCTAGTGTCATGCAAATCAACGTGTCGGCAACGCGCGATTCTTGGGCTGCGATCCAAACGAGTATACAAACTCAGATACACGCCATGATTGAGACCAGCGACTCAGTTGCATCCCGTGTCGCCGTCTTTCCGCTCGCGCCGGTATCGGCTTGTATTTACGCAGGATACCTGCTGACGAATCGCCTAAACATCCGAGGCTTTCAGTATCATCGAGACCAGGCGACTTGGGCCTGGCCGAAAGATCCGCCTGCATTGACGATGCCTACAGTTGAGGAGTCCGTAAAATCTGTAGATCCATCCGCGGAACTCTTCTTCCTGTTCGAGTTGACCGCGCCCATCGACGCCGTAGAGCTTCTGGAGGGGACGGAGGGAGATCGAGCGGTATATCGGTGTTCGGTTCCAGATCGGTCGACTGGCTGGCTGAAGAATAAGAGCCAGCTCGATGAATTGGCACGAAAGGCCCGGGAGATGTTCGAAGCCGCCGCGATTTGCTACCCTGGTTCCCAGCGCTGGCACATTCTCTACGCGGGCCCTGCTCCGGGCGGAGTGGTGGTCGGGCAACAGCTCAACCCGACCATGATTCCTAAGGTGCAGCTTTATGAATTCCAACGCCCGCGTCACATACCGAGCATCACGATTACTCCGCACGATTCCTCACTCACCCGTTGGACTCTGCGAAATACTGCTGCATCTGTGTGACAAGGTGCCGCTGAGTCCGAACGACGCCAATCAAGACGATCCCGCCAAAGCGACAGCCGAAATCGAGCGAGGTCCCTCCAATGGTTCTCGCATTCAGGCGACAGATACCGTAGGTCGAAATAGGCGAAAGCATCAACGTCCGATTAGTAATGGGAAATCTGCTTTCAGGAAGTAACCGATTCCTCCTGGATCACGGGCAATCCTGAAGTTGAGATCGATACCAACCTCAATTTGCTCGCGTACGGAATGCTGGGCGCACGGCGCCGCCCTTCTTATTTTTCGAAGTGATGCAAGTTGTTCCACTCTCGCAGCGAAGAGGTCCTGGAAAAACTCGTGAGTTTCGCCCTATTTTCGCACTATAATAACGTCAAATTAGCCCGCTTCGTCCCGGAGGTCTCCTCATGTATATTCTCGTGCCTTGGAAACCCGTTGTAATCGTGTGGGCACTCCTAAGCGGGATGATATTAGCCGGGTTCATCGGGTCATCGCTGCTTCAAGGAAAAGATCCCTTTGCGCCACCAACGATCGTACAAAGATCGACAAACATGAAAGCGTCCGCGACGCATACGGGACAGCAACCAAACCACGCGCATAAAGGCCCTGAGTCAAGCTCCCGTTGACGTTGTCGCGCCCACTGCGACTCAGTCAACATGGTGAAGTAGGGCCCACTCGATGGATCACCCAGCCGAATCAGCGCTCTCATTCCACAGATATTCACCACAGCTATAACCAAGTGGAATAGGCTCGCTACAAAAAGTGATTGGACAGCAGAGATTCTGCCGATTACGGTGAACCGAAACGCAGCGATCTGACAGTCACTGCCGGAGGTTCTCATGGCGCATTTGGCTCGAATCAAACTTCCCTACCCCATTCGGTTAGCGGCCTCTTCAAGGCTCGCGAAGTCGGCGCTGTTGGTGCTCTCACTTCTTGTGTTGGCTCCCCTCGCAGCTCACGCTCAAGGAAGTCCCTTCGATACCGGCTTTAATGCCATCCAAGGCCTCTTTACTGGAACTATCGCGAAAGTTGCGAGTCTGGTCGCAATTGTGATCGGCGGCTACGGATTCGCGCACGGCGAACCCGGCGCAAAAAAGGCGCTGGCCGGCGTTGCCGCCGGAACGGGCATTGCCGTTATGGCAGTGAATGTCTTGAGTTGGCTCTGGGGTGTATAGCGCCCTTCCCAACTACCCTCACCCGCGCCTAGACGAGGAAGCCATGCCAGACAAACCACAGCAGCAGCGTCGCACAAACCGAGTTTTTAAGAGCCTGCATAAGCCACTCACTTACTTGGGGGTGGAACGGACTCTCTTCTACTTCGTCTGTGTGAGCGCCGTGGCGGCCTTCAACCTCTTCAATTCCATCCTCGCCGGTATCGCTGTCTTCATTGGGGGTTTTGCGTTCGGCCATCGGGTAACAAACAGCGATCCGGCATTCCTCCGCATCCTTGCAAAGTCCGAACGCTACAAGCTGCGCTATGACGCCGCGAAGCAACAAGTTCCCCGCGTGGAGGTAGTGTGATGCTGCGTCTCGATAAAGTCATCAAGCCCTGGAAGGACAGTGCGGCCCTCAACGACCACATCAACCTCTATGGCTTCTGGAACGAGACGGCCTTCCTTACCAAGAGCGGTGATGTCGGCATCATTCTCAGCGTTCCCGGCGTGGACTACGAAAGTCTTGACCGCTCGGAGCAGGAGTATGCGGTGAAACGGTTGGAGGCGGCGCTGAAAGCCTTTGGTCCAGGCTTCCATGTTTACCAGTACCTCTTCAAATCGAACCGGCCCGACATACCGTTCGCAACCTATGATGACCCCATTGTCGAAGCGGCTATTGAGCAGCGACGGAAGTTCTTTGAAGCGAAGCGGGACCATCTTTATCAAGTTGAAATCTTCTACTGCATCCTGCTCGAAGGCGCCCGGTCGAAGACCGGCGTCGGCACGGCGCTAGCTCGCCTGTTACGCGATCCAGACGGCGCGATTGCCGAACTCAAATCGCAGTTCACCAACGACAGCATGAAGAAGTTGTTGCGGACGCATATCGAGCGCGATCTTCAACGGCTCGACCAGCACGTACAGGCATTCGCTCGGCAGCTTACGGATTTCATGCAAGTCGAGGTCTTGGATCGGCAGGGGCAATTCACGTTTTTCCGCCGCTTGCTGAATTATGACGACTGGCGTGTTGCCGGCAAGCCGCAGTCAACGCAGTTTCTCGACTATCAGGTCGTCAATTCCGACATCGAAGCAGAACGCGATCATCTGAGGGTAGGCGAGCACATCGTCCGTGTCCTGACGATGAAAGAGGCCATCACCGAAACAAAGCCCCTGGTGCTGGACGCATTGCTGAAGATTCCAGCCAACTTCTATGTAGTTACGGAGTGGACGCCACTCCCGGCGGACAAGGCGCGCAAGGAAGTTAACAAGCGACGCCGCCACTTCAATATGTCCAAAACAGGATTTGTCTCGCAGATGGGCAACGACGCCACGAAGACGAACCCACGCGATGTGCTGGTAGATGAGTCCAAGCAGGCCGACATTGAGAATCTTGGCGATTGCCTGCGAGCTCTCGGTGACGGTCAATCGCTTGGCGATTTCTCGCTCACGATTGTGCTGTATGGCCGGTCACGAGCGGATATCGATCAGCTTGTAGCCGAGTTTACTGGCGTCTTCACCAACGCGGACGGCAATCTCTTTGCCGAAACCTACAACCAGCTAAATGCCTATTTCGCTACTGTACCGGGCAACTATGCGATGAACCTCCGCCAGCTGTACATGCTGAACACGAACTACGCTGACCTGTCTTTTCTGTTTACGATCCTTCCCGGCGAGAAGACGAACGAGTATCTCGGCACGGAGTACTGGGCGGTGCTCGAAACAGACAACAGCACGCCTTACTTCCTCAACCTGCATACCCGCGACGTTGCTCATACGCTGATTCTCGGGATGACAGGCAGTGGCAAGTCGTATTTCTGCAATTTCCTGCTGCAGAACGCGCAGAAGTACGAGCCGCTGACATTCATCTTCGATATCGGCGGCAGTTTCCAGTCGCTTACGACGATATTCGAGGGCTCGTATCTCAACGTGGGTCAGGAAGCGCGGGACTTCACCATCAACCCCTTCTCACTGCCTCAAACCAAAGAGAACCTGCAGTTTCTCTTCAGCTTCTTCCGCGTCCTCATTGAGGGCAACGAGCAGCGTTACCGGCTGGACTTCAAGGAAGAACGTCGCCTGTGGGACGCGATCGAGCGCATCTACGTCCTAGAGCCGAACCAGCGCACAGTCTCGAACTTTGGAAACATCATTGGTGAGTTGAAAGAACGCCTCCACCGTTGGACCCGCGGTGGACAGTACGGCTTTCTCTTCGACAACGCCGAGGACACGCTTTCGTTCAAAAGCTTTCAGACGTTCAATTTCCAGGGCTGGAATGATGCGCCGGAAGTTCTTGAGCCTCTTCTGTTTTACGTTTTGCATCGCGCGTCGAATGAAATCACTGACCCGAAGAACCTCAACACCTTCAAGATCTTCTTGCTCGACGAAGCGTGGCTCTTCATCAAGAACGAGACGATTCGCAATTACGTGGTACAGGCGCAGAAAACCTGGCGCAAGCACAAGGCGGCGATGATCCTGGCGACGCAATCCATCAAAGAGCTTGAAGAATCGGGGATGCTGGCGATAGTGGCCGAGAGTTGCCCCACAAAGATATTTCTGGCCAATCCGGACATGAACCGGGAAGTTTACCGCGAGGCGTTTCATCTGAACGACACCGAACTGGACCTTATCGACGGCCTTGTTCCACCGGGCCAAATGCTGATTCGCAAGGCGCAGACCTCCAAGAAAGTGCACTTGAACGTCGATTCGGTCTCGCACTGGATGGCAACCAACAATGCTCGCGACAACCTCATGAAACAGGAATATTTCGACCGCTTCGATTTTGCGGAGGGGCTTCGCCATCTCGCGGAAGATCATCCATTCAGGCCGCGCACGATGGCTGTATTAACTTCGAAACACTAACCGCTAAGGAGAGCTCTATGCGGCATCTGAAATTCGTCGTCAATTGCACCTTGGTTTTCGCTTCCATCGGTGCTTTCGCCCAAGAATCTGCGCGCACAGTGCAGTATCACTCGCAGGACATCGTTGCCATCCGCGCCAAGGTGAAATATACGACCCTTATCGAACTACCCACGACCGAGAAGATCATGGAAGCCGCCACGGGAGACAAGGACTTCTGGATCGTGGATGTGGTTGGCAACTTTTGCTTCGTGCATCCTGCGAAGCAAGGCATCAGTTCCAACTTGAATCTCATTACGGACAAGGGGAACATCTACAGCTTCACCCTCCAGGACATCTCTGCCTTATCGACGACCCCTGATTTGAAGGTGATCGTCGAGCCCGCCGATCGTTCTGCGATTGTGGCCGCGAGCGGCCCTCCGCAGTTCGTGCCCGCCGCCCAACTCGAACAATCGCGCCAGCAGCTTGCGGCTCTGCAATCGCACGTCGAGCAAGCGGTGGATGAGTACAAAAGCGCCTATCCGACGCGGCTCAAGTTCGACTATTCCTACAAGGCAAACGAAGCTCCTTTCGACATTCAGTCGATCTATCACGACGACAGGTTTACCTACATCAAGACCAATGCGCCTGAGAAGTTCAGTGTCTATGAGATGAAAGACGGCAAACCCAACCTCGTCACCTACGACCTCCGGGAAGGAACGTACATCATTCCGAAGATCATGGACAGCGGATACGTGGAACTGGGCAAGAAGCGGATGGAATTCACGCGCAAGGGATCGCCGTCATGACCGAGAACGTCTTCACTCCCCACACAGAGCCGCAAGCGGAGCCAACGTTGCACCGCAACCTGGAACTGCCCAAAGGCGTCTTGCAGAAGAACCTCAAGACCTTCGTTTATCTGGGTGCGGCCTTGCTCGTGATTGTGGCGGCACTCTTCAGCTCCTCCGGAAAAAAGACGCCTGCACAGCAGGCCGCCGCCAAAGGGCAGCCACCGCAACCCACCATGCAGGACAACACCGATAACAACGTGCAGGAGTTGAAGAATCAGCTTCAGGCCGAACGTCAGAAAGAGCAGGCAACAATGGCCGCCGCTGCGATGGGAGATTCAGCGCTTGCGTCTGCGACGCCCGCGCAGCGGTCCGCCGCCGCGGCCTATGGCCCGACCGGCGTTGCCGTGCCTTGTATTCCGGGCCAGCCCTGCCCGCAAGCGCAGCAGGGCAACATGCAGATGCAACTCACGCCGGTGCAACAGCAGGTACAGTTGATCGCTGCGAAAGAACGCGAGCGCGCTGACAACTCCCGTTTCGCTTCCAATCTTGTGTACTCCCGATCTGCCGATCCACCCCAACAACAAGGCCAGACGATGCCCGCCCAATATGGCCCTACCGAACGGCAGACAAACAGCAGTCTCGTCTCCCCACCAGCCGAAGGAAAACAGGAGGACACACCCGGAGGCTATAAACGTCCGCTGGAGGCCAATATCGATTCAGCAGTCGGTCAGCCCTATCTCGTCTACGAGGGCTCGGTTCTCGACACTGTTCTTATGAATCGTCTGGATGGAGACGCTGTAGGGCCGGTGAAAGTGCTTGTCTCAAATCCGCTTTATTCACATGATCATCAACACGTGATCATTCCCGAGGGAACGGTTGTTTTGGGTGAGGCAAAGAAGATTGGGGCGGCGGGCTTCGGCCAACAGCGGCGAATGGCCGTGGTTTTTCACCGGCTGATCATGCCGGATGGTTACTCCGTCGATCTCGATCAATTCCAAGGGCTCGATCAGATCGGAGAGGAAGGGCTGAAAGACAAGGTCAACAATCATTACCTTCAGATTTTCGGTACCTCGATCGCTTTGGGTGTGATTGCCGGAGCGAGCCAGATCACTCAGGGTGGCGGCACCATCACCACGAGCGGTTCCCAAGCATTCACTAACGGCGCGGCGGGCAGCGTTTCGCAGTCTGCGACCACGATCCTTGATCGCTTCATGCAGATACCGCCCACCATCACAATTCGAGAGGGTCACCGCGTGAAAGTGTATTTCACGCAGGACTTGCTTCTTCCTGCGTACTCGAACCACACTATTCCGCAGACGTATTGAGGAGGTGATATGCGCAGAATCATCGTTGCCGTTGCATTGCTCTCCACTCTGATCCTCTTCGGTTGCAAGAAGCAGATTGCCTGCGACCCCGCCGATTCAGAGGCGGTGTGCAAAGCGTTCCAGCAGTGTCTTCATTCGGATACCTCGGCTGAGGTCTGCCGGATGGGAGAGCAGGACGCTAACAAACTCGAAAAAAACAAGAAGCACTGATTACCCAACAAGGAGGTCTCCCAATGAAACGCATCAGTCTCACCCTCGCCGCAATGTTGTCCATCATGCCCGCCACCATCGCGCACGCGCAGTTCGGGTCGGGGATTGTATTGGATCCCACTCAATCGGCCCACGCCATCACCCAGATCGAGCACGAAGAG
>Ga0302319_10023776_pt1 | contig 10934 bp, 9 predicted proteins | sample Bog_T0_2_FD_203319 | JGI IMG/M metagenome (GOLD analysis project Ga0302319, IMG submission 203319) | Peat permafrost microbial communities from Stordalen Mire near Abisko, Sweden - Bog_T0_2 | ecosystem: Environmental > Terrestrial > Soil > Wetlands > Peat | place: Sweden: Abisko, Stordalen Mire... | reverse complement strand
TGACCAACGCCTGACGGCCGGCCTGAAGGCAGGCGGCGACCGCTTCGAGATAGACCTCGGTCTTGCCGGAGCCGGTGACGCCGTCCAGCAGGGTCACGGAAAACGCCCGCCGCGCGACGGCTTCCCTGAGCACCGCCGCCACTTCTTCCTGTTGCGCCGACAATCCGGGCCCCGGGTGCGCCGGATCGGGCCGCGCGAACGGAGCCTCCGGCGCTACCGTCTCGGCGGCCAGCAGGCCGGAATCGACCATGCCGCGCAGCACCGCCGCACTCACACCGGCCTCGCGCAGCAGATCGCCCGCCAGCCGAGGCTCGCCACGCGCCAGCACGGCAACCACGCTCTGCCGGGCCGGGGTCAGCCGCACCGCGGGCAACGGCGCCGCCAGCCGGTAGCGCAGCACCGGCCGAACCGGAACGCGCGAAACCACCCGCAGCGCCATCGCCATCACCTCGCCGGGTGGTGACAGGGTGTAGGCCGCGATCCAATCGATGAACCGCCGTAGCGCCTCGCCCATCGGCGGCGTGTCCAGCACGCCAATCAGCGGCTTCAGCTTGTGTGCGGGCACAGCGTCGTCCGCCGGCGCGTCCCAGACGACGCCCACTTCCTCGCGCCGATTCAATGGAACCAGCACCACGTCGCCCGGTTTTGGGTCCAGATCCGGCGGCACGCGGTAGTCGAACGGACCCGGGAACGGATACGGCAACAGCACGGGAACCCGGCGTTCCAGGTCGAAGCCGGGCAATGGGAGGGGCGGTGGCAACCTGAATGACCGGCGTGAACGGGAACTAACGAAACTTTGGCATGGTCCAGACCGGGGCTTTAGCCGCAAAACGGAGTGCTGGCATGAAATTCTTCATCGATACCGCGATTTGACGGAAATCCGCTCCCTGGCGAGCAGCGGCCTGCTGGATGGCGTGACCACCAACTCCGACCGTGATCGGCAAGTCCGGCGACAGATTCGCCGAGGTGATAGCGCAGATCTGCGAAATCGTGCCTGGCCCGGTGAGCGCCGAAGTGGCCGGCACCGAGTATGATCAGATCATGGCCGAGGCCCGCGTGCTGCGCAAAATCGCCGATAATGTGTGCATCAAGGTGCCACTGACCCCGGACGGTCTGCGCGCCTGCAAGCACCTGCGCAGCGATGGCACGATGGTCAATGTCACGCTGTGCTTTTCCGCCGCACAGGCGTTGCTGGCGGCGAAGAGCGATGCCTCGTTCATCAGCCCGTTCGTGGGCCGGGTGGACGATATCGGCTGGGATGGCATGCAACTGATCTCCGACATCGTCGATATCTACGACAACTACGATTTCAAGACCGAGATCCTGGTGGCGTCGGTGCGCGGCCCGAACCAGGTGATCGAGGCGGCGAAAATGGGCGCCCATGTCGCCACTTTGCCGCCGGCGGTGCTGCGGTCGCTGTTTCTCCACCCGCTGACCGATAAGGGCCTGTCGACGTTCCTTGCGGATTGGGCAAAGACCGGGCAGTCGATCGTGTGAGGATGGCGGACACCCTGCGGAGCAGCAAAAGGTGGGCGGCGGCCCGTGTGCCATCTGACCTTGTGTCGCAGCGGCAATGGGCTACCGCCCTACAGATCATGCCCGGAATAGGAGCAATTGAAGCTTTTGTTGCATAGCGGAAAATCCGCCACGATGTTGCCCTCGATCACCGCCTCCAGCAGCGGCCACTGGAACCATGACGCATCGCGCAGGTGGCACCTTTGGATCACGCCGTCGGCGATGCGCAGCCATACCAGCACGTCGCCGCGGAACGCCTCGGCCACCGCCACCCCCTCGCCGTCCCCGCTTTCAAGCGGCACGCCGATCCCGCCAACCGGCAGCGCGCGCAACAACTGATCCAGCAGTGACAGGCTCTCGTCGATCTCCTTCAGGCGGATCCACACACGGGCATTGACGTCGCCCTCCTGCAGCACCGGCACGACAAAGCGCAGCGCATCATACGGCCCATAGGCCAGGTCCCGGCGCGCATCGAAATCCCGCCCCGACGCGCGCCCGACAAACCCGCCGGGCGCAAACCGCCGCGCCAGGTCCACGCTCAGCCGTCCGGTGGTGACGGTGCGGTCCTGTAACGAGGGCGTGTCGTCGTAGAGTTTCGCCAGCCGCGGCACCCCGCGCCGCAGTTCGGCGCTCAATGCCCGCAGCCTAGCCACCTGCGCGTCGCTCAGGTCCACCGTCACGCCGCCCGGAACGATCCGGTCCATCATCAGGCGGTGGCCGAAACAATCCGCCGCGGTGCGCAACACGCGCTCCCGCAGCACCGCGCAATGCGCCAGCATGATGGCGAACGAGGCATCGTTGCAGATCGCGCCGAAATCGCCGATATGGTTGGCGATCCGCTCCAGCTCCGCCATCACCGCGCGCAGCCACACTGCCCGCGCCGGCACCTCCACCCCCGCCGCAGCCTCCACCGCTCGGCTGAACGCCAGCGCATAGGCCACGGTGCTGTCGCCCGACACCCGCCCCGCGAGCCGCGCCGCCCGCGCCAGCGGCGCGCCGGACATCAGCAGATCGACGCCTTTGTGAACATAGCCGAGACGTTCTTCCAGACGAACGACCGTCTCGCCGTCGCAGGTGAAACGGAAATGTCCCGGCTCGATGATGCCGGCATGCACCGGCCCGACCGGAATCTGGTGCAGCGCGCCGCCCTCGGCCGGCAGGAACGGATACGACGCGGCGGCGCTCTGCGCCTCACCCCAGCGGCCATGATCCAGCCACGGCCGCGTATCGGTCAGCCCCACCGGCTCCAGCCCGAACAGATCGTGCATCGCCCGCTCCAGCCGGATCGCCGGCGCATGATGCGCCCCGACCGACGGATAGCGGTTGGCGGGACAGGCGATGCTGAGCACCGCCGCCGGTGGCGATCCGCCCCCCAGCAGCGCCATATGCGCCATCTCCGGCTCGCCCCACAGGCCCAGCAGCGTCAGGCTGCCATCCGCCAGCCGATCCACCGCCCGCTGCCAGATCTGGGCATCCACCCGCACCCGAGGCCAGGGTCGGTGCGCCAGCACCAGATCGCCCATCTCCACCAGCGATGCCAGCGCCGACACCACGTGACCGGGCTTGGTGCCTGCGACAGCGCTCATTGGCCGCCCTCCACCGAAGGCCCCACCAGCGGCCTCATCCCAGCAACGCCGCGACGTGCTGGAACCATGCCACCAAGGCCGGCGGCAGCCAGACCCCGGCCATCAGCACCAGCGCGAAATGCGCGAACATCGGGACATAGGTCGCGTGCACCGGCCCGACCGGCCCCTTGATCGGCCCGAACGCCACATCCGTCACCCGCAGCAGCAGTGCCCCGAACGCCAGCAGCAACCCGCCGACCAGCAGCACCGCCAGGACCGGCTGGCGCGCGAAGGTCGAGGACACCACCAGGAACTCACTGGTGAAGACTCCGAACGGCGGCAGCCCGATGATCGCCACCACGCCCGCCACCAGCGCCCATCCCAGCAGTGGGTGACTCTCGGTCAACCCGCCGATCCCGTCGATGCTCTGCGTGCCCTTCACCTGGGTGATATGCCCGACCGAGAAGAAGATCGCCGACTTGGTCAGGCTGTGCATCGTCATTTGCAGCAGCCCGGCGAAGTTGCCCAAGGGGCCGGCCATGCCGAAGGCGAAGACGATGATTCCCATATGCTCGATGGAGGAATAGGCGAACAGGCGTTTGATGTCGCGGCGGCGGTACAGCATGAACCCGGCGAAGATCAGCGACAGCAGTCCCAGCCCGATCATCAGCGGCCCCGGCGCGATGGCGTGCGGGTTTGCCGCCAGCAGCACCTTGAATCGCAGCAGCGCGTACAGCGCCACATTCAGCAGCAGCCCCGACAGCACCGCCGAGATCGGCGTCGGCCCCTCTGCATGCGCATCCGGCAGCCACGCATGCAGCGGGGCGAGGCCGACCTTGGTGCCGTAGCCCAGCAGCAGAAAGATGAACGCGATATTCAGCAGCGAGGGGTCGAAATACGGCGCGGACTTCAGCAGGTTGGTCCAGATCATCGCATCCAGCCCCTCGCCGACCACCGGCCGAGCCGCCAGATACACCAGGATGGTGCCGAACAACGCCAGGGCGATGCCGACGCTGCCGAGGATGAAATATTTCCAGGCGGCTTCCAGGGCCTCGGCGGTGCGGTAGAGGCCGACCATCATCACCGTGGTCAGGGTGGCGAGTTCGACGGCGACCCACATCAGCCCGATATTGTTCGCCAGCAGCGCCAGGTTCATGCCGAACAGCATCAACTGGAACATCGCGTGGTAGAACCGCAGATGGATCGGCTTGAGGCGGCCGATCTGCAGTTCGTGGCCAATATAGGACGCACTGAACGTGCTGGTGGTGAAGCCGATGAAGCAGTTCAGCAGCACGAACACGATATTGAGGTCGTCGACCAGCAGATACGGCCCGGTGGCCGGCCGCTCCCACAGCAGGGTCAGCGCGAACAGCAGGGCGGCCAGGCTGGCAACCATGTTCAGGCCCGCGCCGACCCGGTACCCCGGCAGCACGGCCAGGATCGCCGCCGCGACCAGGGGGATTACCAGGATCGCGGCAACCGGGTCGATGCTCATCACGTCTGGCCCCCGCGCGAGCGGTCCAGCGCGCTGACATCGACGGTGTCGAACCGCTCGCGGATGCGGAACAGGAACACGCCCACCACGATGAAGGCGATCAGGATCGAGAACGCGACGCTGATTTCCACCACCAGCGGCATGCCCCGCGCCCCGGTCGCCGCCAGGTTGATGCCGTTCTCCAGCGACATGAACCCGACCACCTGGCTGATCGCGTTGCGCCGCGTCACCATCATCAGCAGCCCGATCAGCACCACCGACAGCGCCAGCGCGATATCCTCGCGCGCCACCGGATCGGTGTGTTCGGTGACCGGCAGCATCACCTCCAGCGACAGCGCCACCAGGGCGATGCCGGCCAGCATGGTCAGCCCGATGCCGCCCACCGTCTCGATCTCACGGTGCAGGCCCATCTGGAACACCATGCGGCGCAGCGCATAGGGGATCAGCAGCGCCTTGAACGCCAGCGCGATGCCGGCGGTGATATAGAGGTGCGGCGCCGCCTGGATATGCGCCTGCCAGGCCACCGACAGCGCCAGCACGAAGGCGTGCAGGCCCAGCACGTGCAGCAGCGCGGTCAGCCGGTCCTGGTACAGCATCATGAAGCTGACCAAAACCAGCAGCCCGGCCAGCGAATGCGCGATGTCAAACGAAAGGCCATGCGCGTCCACCCACGGCATCGTCACATCCCCCGCGACACGAACAGCAGCAGCACGCCCAGCAGCCCCAGCATCAGCGCCGCGCCGAGGAAATTCGGCACCCGGAACACCCGCATCTTCGCCACCGCGGTCTCCGCCACGCCGAGCGCCACTCCGCCCACCGCCATCTTCACCAGCCAGGCCGCCCCGCCGATCGTATCCGGCCCGATCTGGCCCGGCGTCCCCGACATCCCGACCGGAAAGAACACACAGGCGATCATCGCCAGATACAGCATCAGTTTCAGCGCCGCCGCCAGTTCGATCATCGCCAGGTGACGGCCGGAATATTCCAGCACCATCGCCTCATGCACCATGGTGAGTTCCAGGTGAGTGGCGGGATTGTCCACCGGGATGCGGCCGTTTTCCGCCAACGCCACGATCAGCAGCGCCACGAGCGCCAGCGCCAGCGACACCCGCAGCCCGACCTGCCCGTTCAGCATGTATTCGGCGATCGTGGACAACTGGGTCGAACCGGCGATGATCGCGACCGAGAACACGATCATCAGCATCGCCGGTTCCGCCAGCGAGGCAATCATCATCTCCCGCGACGCCCCGATCCCGCCGAAACTGGTGCCGATATCCATTCCCGCCAGCGCCAGCGCGAACCGGGCACTGCCGAGCAGCGCGGTGATCGCAATCAGGTCGCCCGACCAACTGAACATCAGGTTGGCGGCGAAGGTCGGGATCAGCGCCGCCGCAACCCAGGTCGCGGCGAACACGAAATACGGCGCGCCGCGGAACAGCCAGGAGGCATTGTCCGCCACAATCGCCTCCTTCCCCAGCAGGCGCCGCAGATCGCGGTAAGGCTGCCACACCGAAGCCCCGCGGCGGCGCTGCAGCCGAGCCTTGACCTTGCGCACCAGGCCGGTGAGCAGCGGCGACAGCACCAGGATCACGGTCATCTGCACGAGCTGCGCCGCCAGCGGCCAGATCATTGCCATGACGAGCCGCCCACGGCTATGGCCGCCCTCATTGCCACACCGTCAGCGCCAGCAGCAGCACCACCAGGGCGCCGAAGACGAAGCCCAGGTAGCGCCGGATCGTCAGGAACTGCAGCACATTGGCATGGTCGGCGATCCAGCCGACCCCTCGGCCCAGCGGCGCATAGAAAAAATCCCAGATCGGATCGGCGATCCGTCGCACAATCCCGGCTGCGCGGTTATCGCCCGGCGCCGGCATGTCCACCGTATCCCGCGCGCGGAACAGCACCGTGCCGAACACCCGGCGCAACGGCTGCGAAAAACTGCCGGCGGAATACTGGCTGAGCGGCGTGGGATCGGGAAATCCGCAATCCCAGGCCGGCCCGCGCTGCACGCCTCGGGAAGCGAACCGGTGCACCGCGCCGATGGTGATCAGCATCGAGCCGCCGATAAAGATGAACACCAGCAGTCCGTTATACGAGCTGCGGCTGGCCTCCACCGGCGCGATGGTCAGCCACAGATTGTCCAGTTGCACCGGCATCCGCGATCCGGTCATGGCGCGGGCCACCGGCGCGATACTGTCCAGCACCGCCGCCGGCACGATCCCCGCCAGCAGGCACAGGACAGCGAAACCCACCATCGCGATCAGCGACCACGGATCGGCCTCACGCGCCTGCGCCGCCGCATCGCTGCGTGGCCGGCCGAGGAACACGATCCCGAATGCCCGCACGAAACACGCGGCGGCCAGCGCCGCAGCCAGCGCCAGGGCCGCGCCGTCCACCGGGATCATCAGCTTCAGCCCCCATTGCGGCAGCTCCGGATGCAGCAGCACCGCCTGGAACGTCAGCCACTCCGAGGCAAAGCCGTTCAGCGGCGGCAGCGCCGAGATCGCCGCACACCCCACCAGGAACGCCCCCGCCGTCCGCGGCATGCGGTGGATCAGGCCGCCCATCGTCTCCATATCGCGCGACCCGGTCGCCGACAGCACCGACCCGGCCCCGAAGAACAGCAGGCTCTTGAACAGCGTGTGGTTCAGCGCGTGGAACAGCGCCGCGGTCAGCGCCAGCGCCGCCCCGGCCTCGAACCCCGTGGCTCGGAACGCCAGCGCGAGGCCGAGGCCGATGAAGACGATGCCGATGTTCTCCACCGTCGAGTAGGCCAGCAGCCGCTTCAGGTCACGCTCCATCAGCGCGTGCAGCACGCCCAGCACGGCAGTGATGCCGCCCAGCGCGAGCACCACGGTTCCGGCCCACCACTGGTTCGGCCCCAGCAGATCGAACACGATCCGGATGAACCCGTAGATCGCGACCTTGGTCATCACCCCGCTCATCAACGCCGAGACGTGACTGGGCGCCGCCGGATGCGCCAGCGGCAGCCACACATGCAGCGGCACCAGGCCGGCTTTCGACCCGGCCCCGACCAGCGCCGCCAGCAAAACCACGGTCGCTGCCAAGGTGCCAGGGGGTGCCTGCCGCATCACGTCGAACGCATAGCCGCCCTCGGTGCCGGCCAGCAGCCCGAAGCCCAGCAGCAGCGCCATGCCGCTGAATGTCGCCATGATCAGATAGACGAACCCGGCCTGCGCATTGTCCGGTTCGCCATGGTGGGCCTTGACCAGCGCCCAAGAGGTCAGCGACATCAGTTCCCAGGCGAACAGAAAGGTGAAGGCGTCGTCGGCCAGCACCACCAGCGCCATCGCGGCCAGGAACGCCGGGTAGAACGGCAAGACCCGTTCGGGGTGCGCCTCATGCCGGCCATAGCCGACGGCAAACAGGCTGGCCCCCGCCCCGCCGACGCCGATCAGCGCCAGAAAGAACCCCGACAGTGCATCCAGCCGCAGATTGGTGCCGATCCATGGCAGTCCCAGCGGCAGCACCAGCCGCTCCACCGGTCCGGTCAGCGCCAGAAACCCCGTCGCGATGAATCCCGCACACACGACCACGCTGCCGCCATACACCAGGATGCGGCCCGCCGCCGACCGAGCCGTCAGGACGCCCAGCAGCGCCAGCGCGAACAAGGCCAGGATCATCCAGGCGCTGGCGGTCATGCGTCGGCGGCGATCACAGGCGGCGCCTTCAGCCGCACCCCGCGCCCGCCGGCGCTGCTGGTGGCGCCGTCGCCGATCAGCTCGATCCCCGCCGCTGACAGGGCGCGCACCAGCTTCATCAGCGAATCGACATTGCCGCGGACCACGCCGTCACTTGCCTCCATCCGCTGGATCGTCGGCAAGGACAGCCCCGAAAGCTCCGCCAGCGCCCGCTGGTCCAATCCCAGCAAGGCCCGAGCCGCGCGCATCTGGCCGGCGGTAATCATGTGTGACGCATCACTAATCGCTGCTGCGATTGGATTGTGATGTTTCATCCATCATGTCAAGGGGCGGTAGGCCGTCTCGGATTAAGCGGACTTGCCGGCTCGGCCAGCCTCAGGACCATCAGTTCCTCATCCAGCAGATCGGACCCGACACGCAGGCTGAGTGGCTCTACGCCGCAGACCGAGAATCCGGCCGCGATGTAGAGCCGCCTCGCCGCCTCGTTGCCGAGGGTTACCGACAAAGTGAGCTGGATGAGGCCGCTGCCGCGCGCCTCGGCGATCAGACGGTCCAGCAGCGCCCGCGCCAGCCCGGTCCGCCGCCAGGATGGCACGACATAGACGGCGACAACATGGCCCTTGTGGCGCTGTTTCAGCCGCGGCGAGACGATCAGGCCGATGGAGCCTGCCAGCGTGCCATCGATGAAGCCGCCCAAAGTAACGTTCGGACGTTCTCCGATCATGCGGGTCATGCCGTCGTGCTGCTCTTCCTCGAACGATGAGCCGAACGCCTCGGGGTGTTCGCGGAGGGCTTGCAGCCGATGCGGCCGGTACTGCGACAGGTCGTCCGGTCGCAGCGGGCGGATCAGCCAGGGCGGGCCGGCGGTCAGGACAGCGCCTCGGCGATTCGGCGGGCGAGGCGGCGGGCGACGTCGTCCTTGGCGAGGCGCGGCCAGGTTTCGATGCCGGCAGCGGTGACGATATGGACCGCGTTTTCGGCACCGCCCATGATGCCGGTGTGCGGCGAGACATCGTTGGCGACGATCCAGTCGGCATTCTTGCGCTTCAGCTTCGACTGGGCGTTGGCCATGAGGTCGTCGGTTTCGGCGGCGAAGCCGACCACGAGGCGCGGGCGGCGCGGACCGGCGGCGGCGATGGTCGCCAGGATGTCCGGGTTCGGCACCAGGGTCAGGCTGGGCGGGGCGGCGCCGGGCTGTTTCTTGATCTTGCCGGTGGCGGCGTGTTCCACGTGCCAGTCGGCGACGGCGGCGGCGAAGACCGCGATGTCGGCGGGCAGGGCCGATTCGCAGGCGTCCAGCATCTCGCGCGCGGTTTCCACGCGGCGGACGGTGACGCCGGCGGGGTCGGGGACGGTGACGGGGCCGCTGACCAGGGTCACGCTGGCGCCCAGTTCGGCCAGGGCGGCGGCGATGGCATGACCCTGGCGGCCGGAGGAGCGGTTGGCGATGTAGCGCACCGGGTCGATCGGCTCATGCGTCGGACCGCTGGTGACCAGAGCGTGGCGGCCGGTCAGCGGTCCGGCGGGCGGGGTCAGGATTGTCTCGATCGCGGCGAGGATTTCAGGCGGTTCGGCGAGCCGGCCGGGGCCGAACTCGTTGCACGCCATCGGACCCTCATTGGGCTGGATAACATGGACGCCGCGGGCGGCGAGGGTTGCCATGTTCGCCTGCGTGGCGGGGTGCAGCCACATGCGGACGTTCATGGCGGGGGCGACCAGCACGGGTTTGTCGGTCGCCAGCAGGACGGTGGAGGCGAGGTCGTCGGCCAGCCCGGAAGCCATCTTCGCCAGGATGTTGGCGGTGGCCGGCGCGACCACCAGCAGGTCGGCGGCGCGAGAGAGCTGGATGTGCCCCATCTCCGACTCGTCGGTCAGCGAGAACAGGTCGGCGTAAACTTTCGATTCGCTGAGCGCCTGCAGCGACAGCCTGCTGACGAACTGGCCGCCGTTATCGGTCAGCACGCAGGTGACGGCGTTGCCCTGGCGGCGCAGCAGGCGGATCAGTTCCAGCGCCTTGTAGGCGGCGATGCCGCCCGAAATGATCAGCAGAATGCGCTTGCCGGTCACGGACGGTCTTTCACAGCCGCCATCCCGAGTGGATCGCGGCGATGCCGGCGGACAGGTTGCGGACTTTCACCCGCGCGAATCCGGCCTCACGCATCATCCCGGCCAGCTTTTCCTGGTCGGGGAAGGTGCGGATGCTTTCGGCGAGGTAGCGGTAGCTGTCCTCATCGCCGGCGACCATGCGGCCGAGCCGCGGCAGCACCTTGAACGACCATTGATCATAGAGCCGGGTCAGCGCGTAAACAGTGACGCGGGAGAATTCCAGGCAGAGAAAGCGGCCGCCGGGCCTGAGGACGCGTCGTGCCTCCCGCAGGACAGCGGATTTGTCGGTGCAGTTGCGCAGGCCGAAGGCCATGGAGACGCGGTCAACGCAGCGATCCGGCAGCGGCAGCTTTTCGGCGTCCGCGACGGCGAGGCTGACAGCGCCGGCGAATCCGCCATTCAGGGCACGGTCGCGGCCGACGCAGAGCATGGCGTTGTTGATGTCGGTCAGCAGCACCGGCCCGCCGCCGCGCCGGAGCCAGCCGAAGCTGATGTCGCCCGTGCCGCCGGCGAGGTCGAGCAGGGTGTGCTGCGGGCGCGGCTGCAGGTCACTGATGAAAATCTGTTTCCAGAGGCGATGGATGCCGAGTG
>Ga0302319_10023774_pt1 | contig 10934 bp, 4 predicted proteins | sample Bog_T0_2_FD_203319 | JGI IMG/M metagenome (GOLD analysis project Ga0302319, IMG submission 203319) | Peat permafrost microbial communities from Stordalen Mire near Abisko, Sweden - Bog_T0_2 | ecosystem: Environmental > Terrestrial > Soil > Wetlands > Peat | place: Sweden: Abisko, Stordalen Mire... | reverse complement strand
CGCCGCACAGGGTTTTGAGCTTCGGTAGTAACTCCGCGCGCTTCGCGGGGTCGGTGACGTAAACGAAGGCCAGGCCGCCTTCGGGGACCACATAGGCGTCGCAGTTCTCCACTTTGCCTTGTTTCAGGCGAATCAATCCCGCGTCCCGCAAAGCCACGTTGGTGAAGATGGCCTTGCTGACCTTCTTAAAGCCGTGATCGGTGGTCACGACGATCGTGGCGCGATCCCGCAGGCCCGCACGATCGAGCGCATCCAGGAGTTCGCCGATTTGACGATCGGCGTTGGCGTAAGCCGTCATGCTGGCCAGCGAGCCGGGGCCGTACTCGTGATTGATGGCGTCCGTGGTCAAGAGATGAAAGAGGAGCAGATTCGGATGATGCTTCTCGATGATTTCCACCGCGGCGCGAGTCCAGATGGAATCCCGCCAGAGGATCGACTTGCCTTTCGTAAAGTTGCGGATCTCGTCCGGCGTCACCACGCCCGCCTCCACGAGTTCGCGCTCCATCGCGCCGCCGGACTTGGGGATTTCGAGCAACTCGTGGTTGATGGTTCCGGAGTTCAGGATCGCGACCCAATCGACCTGCGCGGTCGTCAGCCCCGCCTTGAAAGCCGCGTCGTAGAGAGTTGGGACATGGACGAGTTCCGCTTTGTCGCGCCATTGATCGATCACCGGCGGCATGGTCGGGCCGTTGCGCACCAGCAGGCCATTGAAAAGGACGCCGTGTTTTCGCGGATTAACGCCCGTGACGAGCGTCGTGTGATTAATCCAGGTGATCGATGGGTTCGAGACGGTCATGGCGCCGGCGCTCGCCCCTTCCTTCGCGAGGCGCCGCAGGTTCGGCATGACGAGGGTGGGATCGTTCCAAATCCACGCGGGGAAACCATCGATCGTCATGAGGATGACGATCCGATCTTTGGCGGGTATCGATTGCGCGGAAGCGGAGGGGGCCGAGGCGAGGGTCAGCGCGACGGACAGGAAAGCGATGAGACGAAAGCGCAGCATGGGAGGGAGAAAAGGAGCGGGATTATTTCTTCTCGCCATCGTCCTTTCGATCCGCCTTTAAAAGCTGGTCGATAAGAGCCCTGGCCTCGCCGACCTCGGATTCGTCATGCACGATGGAAACGTAGGACTGCAGGCTGCGCAATGCTTCGTCCTTCCGATCGAGGGCGGCAAGGGCCCGCCCCTGAAGAAAGAGAAAATGGTAGTAGGTGGGGAACTTTCGCAGCGCCTCTTCGGAGATCGCCACCTCATTGTCCCAGTCCCGCCGATACAGCGCCTCGGCGCCGGCAAACTCGAGCTTCGTCCATTCGTGACGCTGCGAATCGATCAGGCGCTCGGCCGTGGAGCGCGGAATCAGGGATTGGTCGCCGAGCAAATTCGCCAGGCGAAAGGCCCGGAGCGCGGAACTGTAGCTGTCGTGAATCCAGAACTCGATCAACTGCCGATAGACAGCGTCCCGGGCGCTGCGCTCCGCGAGCGCCGCTTCCTCCTTCATCCCGAGCACGCGATAAGCCTGAATCGCATAGGCGATCGTGTGATCGCTCAATAACTCCTGCGGAGAAAGAGTCTCGACCAGAGAGCGCAAAAGCGATTGGTCTCCCGCCGCCAGGGCGCTTCCCAGGGCGGCGAGATGGGCCGCCCTCTTCGACCGGTCGTCCTTCAGCCCCCGAATGGCAGCGAGGACGTCCATGGGAGCGCCAGTTCTCAAGGCTGTCGAGAAATCGACCAGACGCACCGCGTCCCCAGTATCCACGAGATTGTTGGACGCGCGCAACGGGGCCAGCAATTCGGCGGCGACGCGGCGTTCTTCCGGGGAATCGATATCGAGCGTTGCACGGACCATTCGGACGGTTTCGGCCAAAGTCGCGTCATCCCCCGCGCCCTGCGCGCCCTCGATGGCCGCGCGCAGGATGGCGGAGCGAAGGAGGAGGTTCTCCGCGGTGCGCGGGAGATCTTTCATAAAGTGCTCCCAGAACCGGCTGCTTTGCGCGGTGAATCGTCCGGCGCGGATGGCTTGCAGGCGAACTTGTGTCGCCTCCTCCGCGGGGAGATTCAGAGAGAGCAGGCGTTCGTCGGAGGCGGGAACGGTGGGCGCGGGTGGCGGCGAATCATTTCCAAACCGCGCCATGACGACCTCTCGAATCACGTTGTTCAAGGGGCGCCATTTTTGATCGTGGGAAACAACCTTCATCAAGGCCAACTGGGTGGCAGCGTTGCTGTTGTCGGGATCCATCGACGATGGAACGCCCGCGAGCGCGCCGATGAGACGCTTCGCCTTCTCGAACTCGCCATGAGCGCTCAAGCGGGTGACGATCCGGTAAAGCACCGAGCGCGACACTTCCGTGGACGGCTTGCGAAGAATGGATTCGCCAAGCCGCACGCAGTGGTCATCGCCCGCCCTGGACGCCGCGAAGTAGCTCTCCCATTGTGCGACCATCTCTTCCTCCCGGGAATTCATCGTCTTCCGCACGGGATGCTTGACAAGGCTTTCAAACAAATCCGCATCGTCGTCGGTGAACGCGCGCGATGCCGCTCCGAAGAGAAACGACTCCCGGATGCCGCCCGGCAAATCATCGGAATCGAGAAACAATCGAGCCCAACGAAGCGCCGTTTCCGAATCCGGAGCGAGCTCACAGGAATATAAGCCGAGGACCCATGAAGCGCTCGCCTGGCGCTTTTCGGGTTGAGAGTTGTCCTCGTCGACGAGCGCCGCGAATTTTATCCGCTCACAAGCCGTCAGCGTCCCGGCGGCCGGCGCCAGGGCCTGGTCGATGTCTCCAAGATTCGGTTCCGACAGAGAGCGGGGCCGGGCGAAGTCCCACCACGGAAGCTGAATTGCTTCGATCCACGTCCTGGTGGCGGCGGAGAGATGACTCGAACGCTCGCCGCGATGTTGAAGGGTTTCGAGACGTGTTTTGAGGAGTCGCGAGGAAGCCTCGTTGTTGGTAATCGAGGGATGCTTCAATTCGCGTTCGAGAAGAGAGATCGCCTCGCTTTGCCGGCCCATGCGCTCGTAGAGTTGTGCCAGCAAAGACACTTGCATCCCCCGGTTCGCGTCCTGAACGCCTGAGCCCAAGGCGTCTTCGCCGGCGGCGATGGCCTCCTCAAGACCTTTGCCGGTGTTCAGCGCCGCCAGCGCGGCGAGGCGGGCGGCGATTTGAGAGAAGGCATCGTTGGCCGCCGGCAGGGCCGCGAAATCGCGCAACGCGGCCTGAGCCTTTTCGTTCAAATGCGAATCGATGCAGGCGATAATCGCCATGCAGCAAATGGCCCGCCGCAGAGCGGGATCTTTCACATTCCCCTGCTCGTAAGCCGAAATCATGAAGCGGCGATATTCAAAAATGACCGCTGAAAGCTTCAAGGAATTCAATGACACCGCAAAGACCGTCAACTCCTTGAGCATCGACGGCTCCCACCGGGCCGCATGGGCCAGTTTTCGCATCCCCCGCGCGCGCTCCACCGGGTCGTCTTGCGCGGCGGCGCGGCCAACGGCGGTTCCTAATTCGGTCAGGTTCGGGATGAGTGGAATGACGATCTCGTTCTGGGAATCCGGCGCCCCAAGTTTCTGGTCCACCGCCAGCCAGTCGGGCCACCATTTGGCGCTGGCATCCCAGTACCCGTCGGAATCCGCGTGGTTTCGGCTGAGAGCCAGGAGCTCATTGACCTGAGACGCCGCGGGGCTGGATTTGATGACGCCTGGATCCATTTCCCGCAAGACATCGAGCACGCGATAGGCGTTCTGGCGTTTGCCGCGTTCGAGATTGACGAAGACGGCGCGCAGCAGGGGCTGCACCACCAGCGCGTTTTCCGTGCGATCCTCGAGGAGTTCCCAAGCGGAAAGGGCGGCGTCATAGTCCCGTCGGCCAACGGCGTTGTCACCCAAGTCCACAATCACCAAGACTTGAATCTCCCTGGGCAATCCGGCGCGGTCGCGAAGGCCCGTCAGGATTGCGTCCGAGGCGGCGAAATCCTTGCGCCGGGTCAGGAGGGATGCCCGGAGCAATGCCGCGCGGAAATTGGCTTCGTTTTCCGCGGGCAGGAGCGCGCAGAGATCGAGAATTCCGTCGAGGAGACGGCTCATATTTCCGGAGCCAGTGGAGCGCTGCCAGATTTCGATCGAGCCGGCGGCCCGCCAGAGCCAGATCGAAAAATCGTCCTCCGGTTCGAAACGGGTGAGCAGTTCCAGCGCGCCGCGAATGATGGCCGGAAGATTATTTGCTTTCCTGGCAGATTCCAGCGCTTGAACCAGTTCCGCGCGCGTTTGCGGTTCGGAGGACAGATTCGCCGCGGGAATCTCGAGCGCGCTGTCAGCGACCAGGCCAATGAGCTTTTGGCGAAGGCTGCGTCGGGTCGCTTCGGGCGAATCGTCTGTCTTTCCGGGAGTCACCGAGTCGCTCCGGGCTTCGGAAGATTTGGCTGCCGGAGCCTCCGGGGCCAGGTCCGATGGAGCGGCCGCGGTGGACACAACGGCGAGCAACATGAGAAGGACGATTCCTGCCAGGGCATGGAAAAGCGACTTCGGTTTCAGCATCCCGATTTCTCTGAATTTCATGGGCAGACCCGAGTGGCGCTTATTTAAGACCGGTTTGAGATCAACTCGCAACGAGTTCGTATTAGAGGAACACATGATACTTGAGATTCTTCGATTCCGCTCTGGTCGTGGAACTCCCGGCGCTTCACTCAGAATGACAGCTTTTTGGACGGCGCGCGTGCAGATTGTGGAAGCGTCTACCAGAAGGCTTCCGACTTTAACTCTGTCTCAAATAAGCGGCATTCCGGGCTGGCTGGGGACTACTTCGCCGCGTCTTTCCCCTCCGCCGTTTCACTGGAAAGCTTTTGGATGAGTTCCTTGGCGTCATGGACCTCGGACTCGTCATGGACGAAGGAGATGTAAGTTCGCAGGCTGCGCAAGGCATCGTCCTTCTGATGGAGGGCCGCCAAGGCTCGGCCTTCCAGGAAGTAGAAGTGGTAGTAGGTGGGGAAATCCCGCAATGCCTGTTCGCAGATCTTTACTTCTTTCTCCCAATCGCCCCGGTAGGCAGTTTCTTCGCCGCCGAGCGTGGCCTTCGTCAATTCGTTGCGGCGGGAACCGATGAGGCGCTCGCCCATGGAACGCGGGATCAGGGATTGGTCGCCGAGCAATTCCGCAAGCTGATAAGCCTTCAGAATAGCGTCATCATTTCCACTCATCCAAAACTCCATCACCAGCCGATAAATGGCCTCCCTGGCGCCCTGCTCCGCGAGCGCGGCTTCGTCCTTCATCCCAAGCGCCCGATAAGCCGGAAGGGTCAGCGGAACCATGCGGTCGCTCAATAATTCCTGGGGAGAGATGGACTCGATGAGCGAACGAATCAGCGGCTCATCCCCCGCCCCGAGGGCGCTGGAGAGAGCGACGGTATTTGCGAACCGCTTGGTCTGGTCATCCTTGATCATCGGAAGCGTCGCCCTCACATCCATCGGGGCGCCAGTCCTGAGCGCCACCCAAAAATCGTAGAGGCGCAAGGCGTCGGCGGTTTTCGCGACATTATTCGCCTTCCGTTGAGGCGCCAGCGCCTCGGCGGCGACTGCGCGCTCCTCCGGGGAATCGATATCCATCACTTCCGTGGCCATCCGAACCGCTTCCGCGCGCGTCTCGTCATCCGGCGCGCTCTCGATGGCCGTGCGCAGAACCATGGAGCGCAGGACGAGGTTCTCGGGGGTGCGCGGGAGGTCCCGCATGAATTGCGCCCAGAAAGCGTCGCATTGCCCGGTGAAATGCCCGGTGCGGATGGCCTGGAGACGCACTTGGGTGGCCTCGTTCGCAGGGAGATTGAGCGAGAGCATCCGGTAATCGGAGGTGGGAACGGAAGGCGCCGGGTCCGGGGATTCTTTCCCGAACCGGCCCAGGACGATCTCGCGAAGCGCATTGTTTGCCGGGCGCCACTTCCGATCTCGGGAGAGCGTTTTGAGCATGGCCAACTGGATTGAACCCTTTTGATTCTCGGGGTCCAAAGCGGGCGCCACGGCGCCGAGCGCGTCGATCAGGCGCTTGGCCTTTTCAAATTCGCCATTGGCGCTCAACCGGCTGAAGATGTGCTGAACCACATCCCGAGCCGCTCCCGTGAAAGGTTTTTGGAGGAAGGATTCCCCGAGTTGCAGGCACTCCTCGTCGCCCCCCTGGCACGCGGAAAAATAGCTCTCCGCCTGCCCGATTACCTCCTCCGCCTGGGGATTGAGCGTCTTGCGCACGGGATGCGACGCCAGGCTGGCAAACAAGGCCTGGTCGTCCTCCGCAAATGCGCGCAACGCGCTTCCGGAAAAGAACGCTTCCCGGACGCCGCCGGGCAACTGCTCGGAATCGAGGAACGATCGGACCCAGCGGCGCGCCGTCTCCGAATCGGAGGCAAACGCGCAGGAGTAGAAGCCCAGGAGCCAGGAGGCGCTCAATTGCCGCCTCTCCGGCTGGGCATCATCGAGATTCACGAGTCCCGCGGCCTTGGTCTGCTCGCAGGGCGACAGCGACCCGGTCCCGAGCGTCAAGGCCTGGTCGATATCTCCGATTCCCGAGTCGGACAAGGAACGGGGCCGGGAGAAATCCCACCACGGAAGTTGAATCACTCCGAGCCATTCCTTCGTGATCGCCGGGAGATGCCCCGTGCGCTCGCCTTTGTGCTCCAGGGCATCCAGCCGGGTCTTGAGAAGCCGCTGGGCAGCCACGTTCTTTTCCAGCCCCGGACGCTCCGACTCGCGTTCGAGCAGGGCGATCGCGTCCTTGTCCTTGCCAGCGCGCTCGTAAAGTTGCGCGAGCAAAGCCGCTCCCTGCGCCCGGAAGTTGTCGTATCCGCTCGAGGCGAGCGCGCTTTCCGACGCGTTGATGGCCTCATCAATACCCTTGCCGGTATTCAAAGCCGCGACCGCGGCGAGGCGGGAAGCGATGAAGGCAAAGTTATCCTCTTTGCCGGGGAGCGAGGTAAACTCGCGCATGGCTTCCTGAGCCTTCTCATTCAACCGGGCGTCGATGTAAGCGGACATGACCATGCAACAAAGTTGCCGGCGGAGGAAGGGCTCCCTGACGTGGCCATGTTCGTAGGCCGAGATGACGAATTGGCGATACTCACTGCTCACCGTGGCCAGTTGCAAGGGGTTCAGGGAGACCAGGAGTTCGGCCAGTTCCACCAGCATCGATGGCTCCCAGCGAGCCGCGTGCGCGAGCCGGCGCATGCCCCGGGCGCGCTCCGCCAGGTCGTTTTGCTCCGCGGCGCGTCCGATGATCGCGCCCAATTGAGGAAGGCTTGGGATGAGCGGGATCACGATTTCGCCCTCCACCGCCGGCGACCCGAGTTTTTCATCCACCGCGAGCCAATCGGGCCACCATTTCGCGCTTCCGTCCCAAAACGCGTCGGATTCCGCGTGATCGCGGCTCAGCGCCAGAAGCCTGGCCACTTGAGGCGCGAGCGGGCTGGCCTTGATGACCTCCGGCTCCATCTCTCGCAGCACATCCAGCACGCGATAAGCGTCCTGGCGTTTTCCCCGTTCGAGATCGATGAAAACGGCGCCGAGCAAGGGCTGCACGACGAATGGGTAAGTGTTGTAATCCTCCAGCGACTTCCAATTTGAAAGCGCCGCGTCGTAGTCGTGGCGCGCGGCGGCGGTTTCCCCCAGCTCGACGAGGACCAAAGCGTGAAACTCCACCGGCAAGCCGCTGCGATCGCGGAGTTCCGTGAGGACCGCGTCCACCGCGGCGAAATCCTTGCGCCGGCTGAGAACGGAAGCCCGGAGCAGCGCGCCCCGAAAATTCGCCTCGTCGGCCTTGGGCAGCGCCGCGCAGAGATCGAGAATGCCCTCGAGAAGCCGGCTCATCCTGTCCGAAGCCGTTGAGCGCTGCCAGTAGTCGATGGCGGCCGCGGTGCGCCACAGGCGATTCGGGAAATCGTCCGCCAGTTCGTATCGGGTAAGCAGTTCCAGCGAACCCCGGATGATGACCGGCACATCATTGGTCTTCTTCTCCGCGCGATTGATTTCTTCCAGCAGTTCCTCGCGAGTTTTCGTCTCGGAAGACATATTGGCCGGGGGAATTTCCAGCGCGCTGTCAGCCACGAGGCCAATGAGCTTTTGGCGAAGGGCTTTCCGAACCGCTTCCGGTGAGTCGTCCGTTTTCCCGGGCGCGGCCGAATCGGTTTCCGCCGCCGAGGGTTTGGCCGCCGGATTTTCCTTCGCGGCATCCGACAGCGCGCCTCGGGCGGGCGCACCGCCGATCATGGCGAGAAGTCCCACGACCACCAGCGCCTGGAGTGACCGGAGTGTTTGGGAAAGCGATGCGCGTTTCAGCAGCCCGATACCTTTGATGTTCATCATTTGAATCCTTTATGCGAGGGACTTGGGAGACCGGAAAGCGGACCGTTTCGGCAAGCTCAAGGCCCTGAGCCTGTCGAAGGGGACCGGAGACCGGAAAGACCCGTTCATATTCGTGTCCTTTATGCGAGAGACTTGAGAGCGGCCTCGGCCTTCGCGGCCGCTTCCTGGGCGCGCCGGGCGATTTCCTCGGGCGACGGCAGAGACATCAGAACCTCCATCGGGATGTCTCCAGCGCTGGCCAGCTTCACGAGGCACTTCTGCCGCTCGGCCAGGGCCTTGTCGGAGTCGCGCTCCTTGCTGAAACGGCTCTTCGCCTTCTCGCTCCGCAACCGCAGCATCGCATAGACATCGCCGCCGAGGAGGGCGGAGATGTCCACCTTCATCTTCTCCTTTTGCAGATCGGAATCGCTGACGACATCGCCATTGATGGGGCCGGCCTTGTACTTGGGAAACATGATGGCGGCCTCGGGGCAGACGCGGGAGCAGGCGGGGCAATTCGTTTTGCAATTGTCGTTGTTCTGGACCTGGATGTGTTTTTCGCTGTCCACGCCATAAACGCCGAAGAGACAAAACGAGAGGCACTGCATGCAATTCGTGCAGCGATCGTAATCGATGACCGGAAACCAGGGCTTCCATTCGCCGTGCTTCGCCGCTCCGGATTCGGCGCGCGTGGCCTCGACGATTTCGGCGATTTGAATGGCGCTCATGCCGCTGATGTCCCGGGTGCGCGCGCCTTCCACGTCCGGCGCGGCGCCGGCGAACCGGCCGAGAACCACGGTGGGAGAGGAATCGGCGGGCGCCACTGCGCGCTCGCCGCTGGCGCTGGTCACTGCGAAACCGCGCTCGAGCAAGGACGAAAGAGCCTGGTAGCGCTCCGCGGCTTCGAGCGGTTGGGCGCCTTCGCCTTCATAGAGGACGATTCTGAGTGCGGGGGTTAGAGGCATGGTGTGGAGAGGATGATTCAATACAGGGGCGCTGGCAAGTGAGACCGGAGAGGGTGAGGCGGGTGACAAGGTGACAAGGTGACAATGGAAGACCGGAGAGCGGAGGCGAGACTTTGTCCCGCAGTCGCGGGATCTCTGGGGCATTGGGACAAATCGGAGACCGGAAAGGGGAAGAGAGCGCAAAGCGGATGCTCGGAATTGGAATGGCGGGCCGGTTGCCGGGGAGAAACCGTTCGTTTGGGCATCCAGAGATCCGTGAACGCCTCATAGGCTCTCGCTTCGCGTTCCAAGGAATTAAGGTAAATTAAGGTGAATTAAGGTCGTGCGTTACACGGCTTCGAGGATTTCGCTGAGATTGAGGCCGGGGTTAAATGGGGAGTGCGAAAGGTCCGAAGGGATGCCCGAAGGAGATTTGGGGCCGGAGGGAGATTCGGGGCGGGCGCCGGGGCGGCCTCGGAGCGCCTGGATCCGAGCGGAAACGGCGGCGGCCAACCCGGGGACGCGACCGGACGGCGGTAAAGGCAGCGAGGATGATGGGCCAGCGGACTTTGCGGTCGTATCAGGCGCGCTGTCGGTGTTGGGTTCGGCGCGGTTTTCCGCGGCGACGGGCTTGCAGGGTGAGACAGGAGTTTTTGACGTGGACGCGATTGCGGCAGTAGGAGCCTTGGCGAGCGGGGCGTCCTTGGGCAGGGAGTGGGAAAGACTGGAGCGCTGCGATTGAATACGGTGAATGGCCAGGAGGGAGCGGCTGATGCTCTGGAGAATTCGCGCTTTTCTTGCGATTTGGGCGAATGCGTCGGCTTCGGAGACGCCTTCGTCGGGAGGCAAATCCCAGCGCATCAAAAGCTGGCCGAAGCGGACGGTGATGACGTTGAGGAGGCGCTCCGCGGAGAGGCCAGTGGTGGCGATGTTGCAATCGCCTTCGGCGAGAGCGCGGGCGGAGTCGAAGCATTCGCGTTCGGTGAGCCATTGGAGGTAGCCGCCCTGGCGCCAGTGTGTGAGGTTGACCTCGGAAATGGGGGCGGCACTGAATTGTGAGGCGAGGACGGATTGGACGTCGGGCAGGGCGTTGAGCCAGGCGGCGAGCTGGCGGGCAGTTTCGCCTTCGAGAAGGCGGAGATTGAGCTGTTCCCGGATGGTGTTCGGGAGATTGGCGATTTTTCCGTTGCGGGTAGGCATAATGGAATGGTGTTCAGGGTAAAGAGTTCTTTGTTTGCGCAATGTTTAATAGCACGGAGGTTTCTGTTTGTCACGGGAAAATTGCCGATGCCCGCCGAAAGTGGTTGCCACAGCAGTCGAGACCAGAGAGCGGAAGTAACGACCACAACCAAAAAAATATCATCTAGTCAGGATCGCAGTGCGAATCTCATGCGCCCCGGAGTCCCCCACCCTCCATTCGTACATCTTTGCGTCTTTGCGTTTTCTCCCGTAGCGGTCGGAATTCATTAAACGCAGAGACCCGGCGCGGCCTTTGGCCGCAACCAAAAGGCATTGAAAACGCAGAGATCGCAGAGACGCAGAGGGCAGAATTCCGTTGGTGGCGACTTTCTCCACCGTCGAAAATTTCCCTGCTTCGGCTGCCTAAAAATCTACGCAGAATGCGATGAAATTGAAGGTTAGCACTGTAGAGTAGGAAACATGCGCCGGAGGGATCA
>Ga0302319_10023771_pt1 | contig 10935 bp, 4 predicted proteins | sample Bog_T0_2_FD_203319 | JGI IMG/M metagenome (GOLD analysis project Ga0302319, IMG submission 203319) | Peat permafrost microbial communities from Stordalen Mire near Abisko, Sweden - Bog_T0_2 | ecosystem: Environmental > Terrestrial > Soil > Wetlands > Peat | place: Sweden: Abisko, Stordalen Mire... | reverse complement strand
TGGTGGTTCGCACCTCCGGCGACCCCAGACAACAGATTTCCGCCATCCGTGCCATCGTGCATGAGCTGGATCCAACAGTTCCGTTCGCGGAGCCCGAGACCATGAGCGAAGTCGTCTCCGAAACCCTTGTTTTCGAGCGCATGGAGAGTTGGCTCTTCGGCATCTTCGCTTCGCTCGCGCTGGCTCTGGCGCTGGTTGGCCTCTACGGCCTGGTAAGTCATGAAGTCGAACAGTCGACGCGCGACATCGGGGTGCGCATGGCGCTAGGCGCTACGCGCAATAGCATCCTTGGCATGGTGCTTTCGCGGGTTGCATGGATGCTCGCGGCGGGGACGTTGGCAGGATTCGTGCTTACCATTGCCGCGCGCAAGCTCATCGATATCGTCATCTACGTCGAACCGCAAAAGGAGGCTGGCGGGTTTGTGTTGCTGGCGTTGCTGCTTGTGGTCGCGGGACTTGTCGCGGCGTTGATTCCAGCCGCGCGCGCCGCTTCGATTGAACCCATGCAGGCGCTGAGAAGCGAGTAGCCGACCTGCCGGAGACAGCAAAGGAGGGGATGCGCGATGAACAACCTATGGCTCGACATTCGCTACGCATTGCGGCAGCTGCGCAAGTCGCCGGGCTTCACGCTCACCGCCGTACTTACGCTGGCCTTCGGGATTGGCGCTACCACTGCAATCTTCTCCATCGTGGAAGGCGTGCTGCTGCGTCCCTTGCCGTTTGCCGACCCGGCCGGACTTGTAACTCTCGGGGATCGTTTGGAAGGAGTGGAGTATGGCCTCGATGCGCCCGGAGTTACAGCGCCTGGAGTTGGCACTTATATTCGCGACACCCACGCATTCCTGAGCATGGGCGCTTACACGCCGGCGAGCTACGAGCTTTCAGCAGCAGGCGATCCGGCCCAGATCAACGCCGCACGATTGACCGCGGGCATGATTCCAACGCTCGGCGTCTCGCCCTTTATGGGCCGCACATTTACAGAGCACGAGGATGAGGGAGGCCAGCAGGTGGCTATCCTCAGCTATGAAACCTGGCGCAGCCGCTTCCATGGCGACACACACATTCTCGGGCAGAAGATTCTTCTCGATCGCAAGCCCTACGAGATTATCGGCGTCATGCCGCGTGACTTCGAGTTTCCGCTTGTCCCAGGTCATTTGAATCGCAGCGAACTCTGGGTTCCGATGACCTTTACCCAGGCTGAACTGATTCAGGGCGCGGGAGCGTGGGCGTACTACCTGGTGGGGCGAGTGAAGCCCGGTGTAACTCCCTTGCAGGCGCAGGACGATGCGGTTCGAGCGGCGCAGGAAATCATGCGCAACTTTCCTCCCGCGTTATCCAACCGGCGCATTCATCCCGCTGTTGCCGGGCTGAACGAGTCCACCGTTGCGCAGGCACGTCCGCTGGTCTGCACGCTTTTTCTTGCCGTCTCGGTGGTGTTGTTCATAGCCTGCGCCAATCTGGCAGGGTTGTTGCTGGTGCGCGTGATTCGCCGCCGGCGCGAGATCAGTGTGCGGCTGGCGCTGGGCGCAAGCGGCGCCGTTGTTCTGCGCCAATCGATTATGGAAGCACTGGTATTGAGCGTCTCAGGCGGCCTGTTTGGCCTTGCGTTCGCAGCGGCGGCGATGCGCGCAGGCGTCAGCTTTCTGCCTGAAACACTGCCACGCGTCCATTCCATTGGCCTTGACTGGAAAGTGGTTGCCTTTGCGCTCGCGCTGGCCGTGCTCACCGGCCTGCTCTGCGGGATCATTCCCGCGATTGCAGCAGCGAATACGAGCGTGAACGAGGCGTTGAAGGAAGGCGGACGTACCGGCACCGCGGGCAGCGGCCATGCGCGCTTGCGCTCAGCCCTGGTGGTGGCGGAGCTCGCGGTCGCGCTGGTGCTGCTGACCGTATCCGGGCTGCTGCTGCGCAGCTTTGAGAAAATGCGCTCGGTCGACCTTGGCGTGCGCGCCGACCACACGCTGACTGCCGCGTATAGCCTGCCCCGTCAGCAGTACACTACACAGGCCGCTATCGATGCATTCAACTCCGCATTGCGCACCGGGGTAGAGCGGCTGCCCGGCGTGCAGTCAGTGGGCGTCACCACCATGCTGCCCGCAGCCGACATCGAGTATCGTGCAACATTTACGCCTGAGGGCTATATTCCCCCCAAGGGCGCGGGCTTGAATCTGTCGTGGGTACCCGTGGTGATGGGAAGATACTTTCAGGCACAGGGCATCCCAATCATCAGGGGCCGGGACTTCAATGCGGGCGACGACCTGCCAGGCGCTCCGTTGGTGGTGATCGTGAACCGTACCCTCGCCGAGCACTACTGGCCGGGGCAGGACCCGATTGGCAAGCGCCTGCATCGCGGACCCGAGAGAGCAACGACGCTGCCCTGGCTCACCATCGTGGGTGAGATAGGGGACATCAAAGAGACTGCGGCCGATTCGCCGACGCTCAATCAAATCTACATTCCCACCAGTCAAAGCAAAGCAGATGCCGGCTCTTTTGCGCCTCCGGGAATGCTGGTTGGAAACACCGGCTTCCTCGTGATTCGCGGCCAGCTCCCGCCCGAACAAATGGCCGATTCTCTGCGCGCCGTGGTCCGCTCCATCGACCCGCAGCTTCCGCTGACGAATGTCGAATCCATGGATCGCGTGGTAGCCGAAGGCCAGGCGCCACGACGCTTCAACACCCTGCTCATCTCCAGCTTCGCAGCGGCTGCGGTGCTGCTTTCGCTGCTGGGCATCTATAGCGTGATTGCCTTCTCCGCCGCCCTGCGTACCCAGGAGATGGCCATTCGCCTCGCGCTCGGTTCGCAGCGAGCAACGGTTATGCGGCTGGTTCTTGCTTCCGGCGCCAGGCTGGGTCTGCTGGGCTGCGGCATCGGCGCATTGGCCGCGATTTTTGCTACGCGTTTGCTTCGCTCGCTGCTGTTCGAAGTGGAACCGCTGGACCCTGCAGTGATCGCGTTGGCTGCCGTCTCAATCTTTGTGCTCGCGCTGGCTGCTTCGGTCATTCCCGCACGCCGTGCCGCATCCATTGAACCCATGCAAGCACTCAGAAGCGAGTAGCCCGAGAGGATCCGCTGAACATGACGAATCTGCTGCAAGACATTCGCTACGCAGTGCGGCTGTTGCGCAAGTCGCCGGGCTTTACAATCACCGCGGTGATCACGCTGGCGCTCGGCATAGGCGCCAACACGGCCATTTTTACGCTGGTTCAGGGCATCCTGCTGCGGTCTCTCCCCGTCACCAACCCCGCGCAACTCTACCGCATCGGCGATACCACGGATTGCTGCGTCGATGGAGGTTTTCCCGGCAACGCCGGCGACACCGGAGACTTTTCTATCTTCTCCTACGACCTGTATACGTACCTGCGCGCCAACACTCCGGAGTTTGAACAGTTGGCGGCCGTGCAGTCATGGCAAGGCCAGTGGTGGGCCGTGCGCCACGGCCAGGAGGCAGCCAAGCCCCTGCACGGCGAGTTTGTTTCGGGCAACTATTTTGTGACTCTGGGTCTCGGAGCATACGCGGGCCGCGTCTTCAGCAACTCCGACGACACGCCGAACGCCCCACCCGCGACCGTGCTTAGTTACATGGCGTGGCAGGGCGACTTCGCAGGCGATCCCTCCATCGTTGGTTCCACGATCTATATTCAGGCCCACCCCTTTACAGTTATTGGAATTGCTCCGAGCGGCTTTTTTGGGGATCGCGTGTCCGACACTCCACCTGATTTTTGGATGCCGCTTCAGACCGAACCTTATGTTCACGGCGACAGTGCCATCCTGCATCATCCCGACTCCCACTGGCTCTATCCATTGGGCAGAGTGCGGCCTGGGACCAACGTTGGCGTCTTGCAAACAAAACTTTCGGTAACGCTGCGACGCTGGCTCTCGGCAAGCACTACGTATACATCCAACGGCGGAGCTGCCATAATTCCCAAGATGCACGTCGTCCTCGCGCCCGGCGGCGGCGGGATTCAGAACCTGCAGCAGCAGACCGGCAAAGGCCTGACGATGCTCATGATTCTATCGTCGGTTGTGCTGCTCATCGCATGCGCCAACATCGCCAACCTCGTGCTTGCTCGCAGCACCGGACGCCGCTCTGAAATCGCAGTCCGCATGGCACTCGGCGCAGGCCGGCGCCGCGTCACGCGTCAGGTCCTCACCGAGAACGTGATTCTAAGCATCATGGGCGGACTGGCCGGTCTGGTAGTCGCCTATGTCGGCTCGCGCACAATTCTTGCGCTTGTCTTTCCTGATGCGCGGAACATACCCATCAGCTCCACCCCATCGCTTCCCGTTCTCGGATTTGCATTCGCGGTCTCACTTCTCACGGGAATTCTGTTCGGTGCTGGTCCGGCATGGTTATCGTCCCATGCGCAACCTGCCGAAGTCCTTCGTGGCGCTAACCGTTCCACCCGCGACCGTTCATCCATTCCCCAAAAAGCACTGGTCGTCTTTCAAGCCGCGCTCTCGCTGGTCCTGCTCGCGGGGGCAATCAACATGACCAAGTCTCTGATGAACCTCGAAAACCAGGATCTGGGAATCGTCGCCGCCAATCGGTATGTGCTCCACTTTGACCCTGCCGGCGCAGGCTACACCATCGACAAGCTACCTGCGCTCTACCGTCAAATCGAAGACCGCTTCGCCGCATTGCCGGGCGCTACCCATGTCGGCATGGCCCTCTACAGCCCGCTCGAAGGCGGCGGCTGGGGCGAGTGCGTTATCCAGCAAGGCCATGGGGCTCCGCACCCCGGCGACCACTGCGGTTCCAGATGGGATCGCGTCGGCACAGAGTTCCTTGACTCCCTTGGCGTGCCCATTGTGCGCGGCCGCGGATTCAACGCGCAGGACACTGCAACATCCCCACAGGTCGTTGTGGTCAACGAGACCTTTGTGAAGCGCTTCTTCCCCGATCAGGACCCAATCGGGCAGCACTTCGGCATCGACTTCCCGCAGTACTCAGGCAGCTGGCAAATTGTTGGTGTCTTCCATGACTTCAAATTTGAAGACCCGCACGACAAAGTTCAACCCGTTTACCTGCGCCCGCTCAGTCAGTTCTACTCAGGCTATAAAGAGGCGGAAATGCGCGGCGGCGAAACGCAGTCCATGTTCATCGACGCGGTTGTGCTCTCGTTCAATTCACCACAGCCGAATGCGAATTCCCTGATCCGTCAGACGCTTGCCGGCATCGATCCCAATCTCACTGTCGTGGACCTCCGCACTCTGAACTCGCAGATCGCCGGCATCTTGATCCAGGAACGTATCATTGCTCAGCTCACGAGCCTTTTCGGTGTCCTGTCGCTGATTCTTGCCTCAGTGGGACTCTACGGCGTCATGTCCTACTTTGTGGCTCGCCGTACCAGCGAGATAGGCATCCGAATGGCTCTGGGCGCAACCCGATCGAGCGTCGTCGCCATGGTAATGCGCGGCGTGCTCTGGCAGATTCTCATCGGCCTTGTTCTGGGTATTCCCGCTTCGCTGTATGCCGGCTACCTGATGAAGAGCCTGCTCTACGGCGTAGGCACTTACGATCCATGGGCCCTTGTCGGCGCACCTTTCGTGCTCGTCTTGTGCGCCACGGCGGCAGGCTTCATTCCAGCGCGCCGCGCCGCATCTATTGAACCCATGCAGGCCCTGCGCAACGAATAAATCGCCGGCCGGATTCTCAAGGGAGAGATACAAGAATGCAAACGCTGCTTCAAGACATTCGTTACGCGCTTCGCCAGTTGCGCAGGTCGCCGGCCTTCACGCTGACCGTGATCGTCACGCTGGCGCTCGGCATTGGCGCCAACGCGGCTGTATTTACGCTCTTCGACCAGGCTCTGCTGCGCATGTTGCCGGTCGAGCGGCCTAAAGAGCTTGTTCGCTTTGAATGGAGCGGCGGCTTCTCCGGTTCCATGAGCAGCTTCGGAGGCAACAGCGAAGGTCACAACAGCTACTTCTCCTATCCCATGTACAAGGAGCTGCGTGATCGGAATCAGGTCTTCGCCGGAATTCTTGCCGCAGACAAGGTGGAGGGGGCCGGCGTCTCCTGGCACAACCAGGCGGAAAGCAAGGATGGCGAAATTGTTTCTGGCAACTACTTTCAGTTACTTGGATTGAAGCCCGCTGCCGGACGCCTTTTCACTGCGCGGGACGAGTCCGCCAAGAATGCAAATGCCGTAGCCGTCCTCAGCTATGACTACTGGAGGACGCGCTTCGGCGCATCGTTCGGCATCGTCGGCCAGGCCGTGCTCATCAACGGACATCCGTTTACCGTCGTGGGCGTTGCGCAGGAAAACTTCGATTCGGCGATTGGCGGATACAAGCCCGGCGTCTTCATTCCTGCCAGCATGGTCGAGATCGCCATGCCGTGGATGGCGCCGCGCGATGACCTGAACAACCATCAGTCCATATTTCTGACACTTGTCGGCCGCCTTAAGCCTGGCGTGACCCTGCCCATGGCCGAAGCCAGTCTTGAGCCGCTCTGGCATGCCCTTCGCGTCAATGAATTTGCTTTGTACAATTCGAAGTCAGAAAGATTCAGGAAAAGCTTTATCGATGAATCACACCTGAAGGTCATCGACGATTCCAGGGGATTCAATCCCGACCGCACCGATCTCGAAAAGCCGCTCATCATCCTCATGAGCATGGCCGTACTTCTCGTCTTGCTTTGCGCCATCAACGTGGCCACGCTGCTGCTTTTGCGCGCCGCAGCCCGCGCGCGCGAAATCTCAATGCGCTACGCGCTCGGCGCACAACGCAGGCGTATCGTCTCTCAATTGCTCGTTGAAGGCGGCCTGCTCGGCACTGCCGGTGCAGCTGCCGGCCTGGCTCTTGCGCCCGTGGTCGCGCTCACACTGGTGCGCCTGATGACAAGCGCAGATCCGGGAAGCGAGCCTTACTCCTCGTCCATCGATGCGCGCATTCTGTTCTTCACGCTGGGGATTTCAGTGCTGGTCAGCCTGCTGTTTTCCATCGCCCCGGTCTTCCATTTTCTGCGGCCCGATCTGGCCAACGCTCTGCGCCAGAACGCCGGCACCGCGTCTAAACAGTCGCAGCGATTTCGCAAGCTGGCCGTGGGCGCGCAGATTGCGCTCAGCGTTTTGCTGCTGGGAGGTGCGGGCCTGTTCGTCCGCACGCTCGACAATCTTCGCCAACAGTCTGTCGGCTTTGTGACTTCGAATCTCGTTACCTTCATCCTCGATCCAACCAGTTCCGGTTATGGCGAAGATCGTACCCCGCAAATTGTCACCAGTGCTCTTGAAACATTGGGCCGCATTCCCGGCGTTACAGCGGTTGCCGCCACCACCGATCCTGAATTGGCAGGTAACGACGAGCAATCCAACTACTCCGTTCAGGGGTACAAGGCGGCCGAAGACGAAAAGATGGATTTGGAAGAGCCTGCTATCACTCCGGGCTACTTCAATACGCTGCGCCAGCCACTTCTTGCGGGCAGGGAATTCACCGCCGCGGATACACGCGGTCAGCCGCACGTTGCAATCGTAAATCTCGCGTTGGCAAAGCGCTTTTTTGGAACTCCGCAAAACGCCATTGGACGTGAGCTTGCCAAGGGCGCGGGCAGCGATATCAAGTACGACATCACCATTGTTGGCGTGGTGGGCGACATCAAGCATACCGATCTGCGCACGCCGCTGGGACCGGCTGTCTACACGCCCTATCTGCAGCAGGAGCATGCTACTGGAGTAGCGATGTATGTGCGCACCGCGCAAGCGCCGGAAACGGTCGAACCTACGATTCGCCAGACCATTCATCAACTCGACCCAACACTGGTAGTGGATGGCTTGCGCACCATGGAAGACCAGATTAGCCGAAGCGCTTCGGATGAGCGCGCCCTGGCCTTCCTGGCTGTTGGATTTTCCATTCTTGCCATGATGCTGTCAGCCGTAGGACTTTACGGCGTGCTGGCCTACTCCATTGAGCAGCGCACACGGGAGATCGGCGTGCGGCTGGCCCTGGGCTCGCAGCGCCGGGGAGTGGTTATCCTTGTAGTGCGAGAGATGGCCGTCATCGCCGTGGTTGCCACGGCTGTTGCGCTTCCGTCCGTGGTTGCGCTGGCGCAGCTTTTCCGCAGCCAGTTATACGGAGTTACAACCTTCGACCCCGTCAGCCTCGTCGGAGCGATGTTGCTTACCGCGGTGATGGTGGTACTTGCCGCGGCGCTGCCCGCACGCCGCGCTGCCGGCGTCCAGCCCATGCAGGCGCTCAGGATGGAGTGAGAGGCACAGATAACAAAGCAACAGAAGCTGGAGAAGAAACCCCGGAGTAAGTGAGAGAGCTAGAGAGAAAAGACGAACAAAGGACAGTTGCAATGAAAACGATTTTGCGGAACCTTCGATACGCGCTGCGCCAATTGCGGAAGTCGCCGGTCTTTACTCTTACTGCTGTCCTGACGTTGGCCCTTGGCATCGGCGCCAACACCGCCATCTTTACCGTGGTCTACGCCACGATTCTGGCGCCCATGCCCTATCCGCAGCCGGACCAGTTGGTCATGGTTTGGTCGAAGATTCAAGGTGACCGCAACAGCATCGCCGCGCAGGACTTTGTAGACTGGAAACGGCAGAACAAAAGCTTTCAGGATCTGAACGCCTTCAGCGGCGGCAGCTTCAATCTAGCCACCAAGGATCAGCCCGAATATGTGGAAGGCCAGTCCACTACGCCGGGCTTCTACAGAATGATGGGCGTCAATTTTCTGTATGGGCGCGATTTTCTTCCCGATGAGGGAGTGGCAGGCAAAGACCGCGTTGTCATTTTGATCAACAAGCTGTGGAGGCGGCTGGGCTCCGATCCTAACATCGTCGGCAAGCAGATACAGCTTGATGGATCGTCGTATACAGTAGTGGGAGTTATGGCGCCCGGCCAGCCGGACCGCCTCAGCCAGTGGCTGATTGTGCCGCTCGTCTTCAAGCCGGAGCAGTTGAACCACGACTTCCACTGGCTGCTGGCCATGGGCCGCCTTAAACCCGGCGTGACCATCAAGCAGGCACAGGCAAACATGGATGCAGTTACCGCCGGCATTGCGCAGGCATTTCCCAAGAGCAACAAGGGATGGGGTGCAATTGTTGAGCCGCTGAAGAACGACTTTCTACCCAAGGAAAGAATTCAGACACTATGGCTGCTGCTGGGGGCGGTTGGCTTTGTGCTGTTGATCTCCTGCGTGAATGTCGCCAATCTGTTGCTGGCCAAAGGAACCACGCGGCAAAAAGAGATAGCGATCCGCACCGCACTCGGCGCTCCCCGGAGAACCATCTTCGCGCAGTTCCTCACGGAGAATCTTTTGCTGGCGCTGATTGGCGGTTTGCTGGGTGTTGGCGTAGGCGCGGCGACACTGCGGGCGTTGGTGGCCACCATGCCTCGCGACACGCTTCCATCCGAGGCTGACCTTACCCTGAACCTTCCCATCCTGCTTTTCACATTTGCCGCATCCACGCTGGCGGGGCTGCTGTTCGGATGTGCTCCCGCGTGGTACGCAACGCGCGTCGATCCCATTGATGCGCTGAAGGAAGGCGGACGAACCGGAACGGGCGCGGGCCGACATCGCTTGCGCAGAGTGCTGGTTATTGGCGAGTTTGCTTTGGCGCTTGCGCTGCTCACAGGTGCAGGGCTCGCCATTCACAGCTTCTGGAACCTGACGCGCGTGGATCTCGGCGCAACCACATTCCATATACAAACGTTTTACCTCCCGGTCCCCGATTCGCGCCCCAAAGACCCCGCGCAAATTACTGCTTATTACCAGCAGATGCTCGCTCAGATTCGGTCGGTCCCGGGCGTCTTGAATGCTTCAGTGTCGGTTGGCTTGCCGTTGGAAGGCGACGGTTTCGGAATGCCGTTTACCATCGCGGGACAACCGGAATTTGCAGACCCTTCGCAGCGGCCCGGCACTAATTTCGGCATGGTTTCGCCCGACTACTTCAAGACATTTGGCATCCAGATGATTCGCGGCCGTGCGTTCACTGACCAGGACACCGCGGGCAGCGTCCACGTAGCCGTGGTCAACGAAGAGTTCGCGCGCAAGTACTTCGCCAACAAGGATCCGCTGCAGCAGCACGTGAACGTTGAGGAGTTGATTCCAGGCGTCACCAAGCTGGGACCCTATATTTCGTGGCAGATCGTGGGGGTATTTCACAACGTGCGCGCCGGCGGTTTTAGAGAGGATTTTCCCGAGATGGAGATACCGTTCTGGCAGATCCCGTGGCCAAGCGCGAACTTCGGCGTGAGCACAGCCGGCGATCCCAAACTCATGACAAGGAGTCTCGCGGCCGCAGTTCATTCCGTAGATCCGCAGATTGCGCTTGCTGAGCCGCAGACCATGGATGACGTGAAGAACCTGATGCTTGCAGGCGACCGGTTCACCATGACACTCTATGCTGCCTTTGCCGTGGTAGCGTTGCTGCTTGCAGCGGTGGGCATCTATGGCGTGATGGCCTTTACCGTTGCGCAGCGGGAGCATGAGATTGGCTTGCGCATGGCGCTTGGAGCCAGCCGCGGCAATGTTGTGAAGTTGGTGCTGAAAGAAGCTCTCACGCTGGCGCTTATCGGGCTTGGCCTGGGCCTCATAGGCGCGTATTTCGTGGGCCGCGCCATGCAGAGCACACTTTATGGAGTGGGCAAGCTCGACTACGCCGCCATCGCCGTCGTCGCGGTTGTACTTCTTGTTTCATCGCTGATAGCCAGTTGGCTGCCCGCCCGCCGCGCCGCCCAGGTTCAACCCATGAAAGCGCTTCGCGCGGATTAGGAGGATTCAGATGCGATCGATACTTCAGGATGTCCGTTATGCATTTCGGCAGTTGCGCAAGTCGCCGGGATTCACGTTCACGGCTGGCGCTGTGCTGGCATTGGGCATCGGCGCAAACATTGGTGTGTTCACTGTGCTGAATGGAATACTGCTGCGCCCGTTGCCCTATGCAAATTCCAGTCATATCGTGACCGTTCAACTTATCAGCCCG
>Ga0302319_10023770_pt1 | contig 10936 bp, 11 predicted proteins | sample Bog_T0_2_FD_203319 | JGI IMG/M metagenome (GOLD analysis project Ga0302319, IMG submission 203319) | Peat permafrost microbial communities from Stordalen Mire near Abisko, Sweden - Bog_T0_2 | ecosystem: Environmental > Terrestrial > Soil > Wetlands > Peat | place: Sweden: Abisko, Stordalen Mire... | reverse complement strand
CACTGTGGTCAGGCCACCCGCATTCACCGCAATCTCGAACCAGCCATCCTGACCTGTGACGACCTGTCCGTACTCCGGGTGGTTCAGCACCGTGACAACCACGCCGGGGACGGCAGTCCCAGTCGATCGGCCTATGACATGGCCGCGCACGTACCCGACCAGGGCGGAATTTGTGGTGCCTGGAATGGACCCATCGGGGAGGTCGGCGTCTGGGGCTTGCCCGTCCGGTACGCCGGTCTCCGGTGCGCCGGCTTCGGGTACGCCCGCTTCGGGTGGTGACGAGTCAAACGCGCCGGCATCAGGCACCGACGCGTCTTGCTTGCTGGAGGTAGCGTGATCGCTGCCGCACGCGCTTGCGAGCAGGAGGCCGGTTACGAGAAGGCATGGCCACGCGACATGGGCGGTCGGTTTCATCGGTGCTCCATCAGCGCATTGCTTACGCGCTTCCTTCACATCGACGCTCGACGACTCGAAGTTGCTAGAATTCGACGAGAGGAGGCGGAAGGCGTGTTCGATCCGTAGCGTGGATCGGTCCACGCGGCGCGCAATTCGAGCTGACGGCCAATCGTGACCGTTTCGCGGTCACTTGTGGCCGTCCAGCCCGCGGGGTTGCGACTCGACGGCGCGCTACCGGTCGCATTGTTCGCGGCGGTCATGCGCGCCCGGGCGCTACCATCAAGCCGTGCACGAACGACCGTACCGGCTGCCTGCCTTCGTCCCCATGGACCATTACCTGGTCGCCTGGGCGAACTTGCGCAAGCGCCGCCTCGTTCGCCGAGCATACGTCGCGGTATTCGTCGGCACAGTCATCGTCGCCGTGGCCGCAGGACTTCCGTCGGGAGTGGTTCCACTCGGCCAACACCTTGGGACGAACTTGCTCATGGAGGCGGTGGGGGCCCTCTTGGGTTTCGCATGCCTGGGTCTTTTGGTGGTCGGTGTTCGCCACTTTCTACCGTTCGTGTGCCCTCGGTGTGGCCAGCCATTCTTCCACGGGCTGATGAGTGAGATCGGCCCCGCGAAGAGCTGCGCCGAGTGCGGCCTTGCCGTCGGCGTGCCGGAGTCGGCAAGGCCGAGCCGCCTCGGGGGGCTCCATAGGTCGAGCCCCATCGGGGCGGCGGAGGTACCTTCTCCTCTGTGGGGATGACCGTTCGAAACCGCTTCGTCGCGTTCGATCTCGCCGATGGCTGGATCGAGCCGCACAAGTTGGGGCATTGGATCTTGAAGCACCCGGAGCGAAGGGGCGAGCTGATCGTCTCGATGTTCCCCGTGGCCGAGGGGGTCGTGATGGACCTCGCGTCCATCCAAGCCTTGAGCCGGGACGGGCAACGCCGAGCGGGTGAACGGCGCCGCCGCGTTCCCAATCCCGGGCCGTTCTTCGAACGCTGGCTCCTTCTGGACGAGGCGTCCTGGACCCTCGGATCCGTCTTCTGCGTCGGGACAAGCACGCGAACGGAAAGGCCGAGCGTTGGGCGAAGCCCGTTGGCCGTGTACCTCCATCCCGTGACCTACACCCGCCACTGGACGGTCTGCGACGGAGCCCACGTCGTCGAAGCGACGTTCTATGAATACGACGAGGAGATGTTTCGCGTCGGAGTCCAGGACTGCGACGCGATGATGCGAAGCGTACGGTTCGAGGGACCAAACTGAGCGGGGACTCGCAGCTACTTCTCCGGGAGGTCGATCATGAGGTCGTTATCCCATGACGTCCCGATGACCGTGGTGAACGCGCCCTTCCCGTCGATGTCGCCGACTGCCGTGACGATGTACCAGTCCTGGCTCGGCGTAGGCCACGCGAGGGGCTTCCCGGCAATCGTTACGGTTGTGTTCGGGCTCTCCCCGGCTCGGCCTGCGATGGTCGTGTACCCGAAACGCACACGACGATCGACGTGAACCGGGAGCACCGCCCAGCCCCAATCCTCGTTGCAGGCAGACACCGGACACGGACCACCCCAACCGACTACATAGTCCCCGAGCTCTCGAGGCCCCTGCGGGTAGAGCGCGAAATGGTTCGTACTCTGGTTCGCCGCCAGGGCCGTCGACACGTTCGCATACGTCTGCGTCTCCGCGTGGAACGCCTCCTGTGCGACGCGGATGCAGTTCACCGTGTGGGTTGCTTCCGCCAAGCGTCGATCGGTCGATACCGCCTGCAGGTACCATCGAACACCCACGACGGCGGCCATGAGCGCCAGTAGAGCGGCCCCGAAGATCAGGCGCCCACACGCACTCGGTCGCCATCTCCACGTGCAGAACCCCAAGCAGAAGCCGCCGATTGCAGCGACGACGAGGCCGATGCCGGCGCAGTTCATGGCTTCGGAGATGCCCTCGGCAAGGGCGGCGATCAGCGTGGAAGGTATGCCGGTCATGTCCCACCCATTGTCGGAGCCTTTCGGGCGTCGCGGGTCACGACCTACTTACGCCAGGCCTTCTCAGCCTTGACCGAACGCCTCGCCAGCGCCTTTCGCTCGAGCCCGAGAAGACGGGCCGCAGCGCTCTGGTTTCCGGCGCACACGTGCAATGCGTGCTTGACGGCGGCGGCCTCCGCCGCGTCGATCTTGTCGCCCAAGTCCCCCGGGAGCTCCGCGATCTCGCGCCCGATACGTTCCAGCAGGATGCGCGCGTCCACCGCACGAGCGGGCTTGCTCTGCGCACGTTTCATGAGCTGGGCGATCGACGTGTCGAGCTCGCGCGCCAGATCGTCCAGCAGGCGAATGCTGGGCTGCGCACGTCCTTGTTCGATGCGTTCCAAGGCGGACGGCTGGATCCCCGCCATGCGCGCAAGCCGGGCGATGGACAGGCCCCGGTCGGTTCGAAGTTTCTGGATGATTCCCCCCGCCACGGCTGAATTCGAGCGGTTCATAGAGACATCATACCTCGTCGACGTGGTCGCCAGAAAGCTGCCGCTGCTCGGGTGGCTTCGTCCGTTTTCGCGCCGAGAAGCAGCGCTCGCGCGGCAGAAGTCAGGCGCGCAAAGCCCCGAACTACCTCCCGGGCGTCAATTGTAGGCACGTTCCGTCAACCTTGCTGGTGCTCGGCGCGTGGGCGGTCGGTTACGGACTGCAGGGGCAGCAGTACGGCTCACGTCCCCCAGGGTTGATCGCCGACGACAGGTGGCACGACGCGGGAGGCGTGCTGGTCGGGGAGGCCCCGGCCTGCGGAGGGCCAATCGAGCCGCACACGAGGACGTACTCGTCGAGCTGGCAGACATCCTGGCAGTTCGAATAGGTGAGCCCGGTCGCGCTGGAACCCGGGCACTGCGTGAGGTTGTCGCTGAGGCAGCCTTCGCCGCCACCGTTCGAAGAAGTGCACGTGAGATAGGCGCGCCCCGCGAAGCAGGCGCCACCCGCACCGCTCGCGGCTGCCTCGGTGTCGTAAATGGCGGGCCAGGTGCAGGCGGGGAGGCCCGAGTCTCCGGCGCTGGCGTCGGGCGTGCTGCATCCGCCAATGGCGACCAGACCGAGAAGTGCGGCGAACCAGGGAAGGCTTGGCACGAGGCGTTTCATATGACCGGGATGAAGCATGCCCCCGCGACGTGCGCACGTCGACCTCCGGTGGGGTAGCGTCAAGCGAGCGAGGTCGCCAGTGTATCAGCAAGCGCGATGGCTTCTTCTGACCGTGGGCGCCCTAGTGGCGGCGTGTGGCTCCAAGAGCGAGCCGTCATGCAATGAATCGCAGGCGTGCGTCTACGCCACGCAAGGAGCCGAGGTTTGCCGCCAGAGCCGTTTCAGCGATGCCGACCCCTCTTGTCCGTCGGGCCAAATCTGTACCGGGGCATCGGTTTGTTGCGGTGGTGGCACCACGGTCGGTGAATGTTCGTCCCCTCTCACCATGGTCTGCTGCCCCGCTTCTGGCTGCTGAGCGAACGCAGTCCCGCAACGTCCCACGGGAGTCTTGACCACACACTCGGGGGAGACCCGATGACCTAGCGATCTGACGCATCCCCTCGTTTTATAGGACGCCGAACGCCTCGCGGAAGACGGCATGCTCACGCACGGTGCGATCGAAGGCAGTCATCAAGGTGTCGAGCCAGTCGTCTCGCATGTTCGGAATGGCCCGGTACCAATAGCAGCCCTGTCGAAACAGCGAGTGCGTGCGGCGCTTGACGGTGTTCGCTTTGAGATAGGCATCCATCCCAGTCGCCTCGCTGGCTGCACCAAGCAGCGTGAGCAGGGCATGCGCCATCGCCACCAGAAGCAGCATGCGGTCGCGCCGCTCGGGCTTCTTGATGTGCGTCGCCTTCAGGCCCATGCCGAAGTGCAGGTCCTTGGTGTCGCGAAAGGTCTCCTCGATCGTGAACCGCCGACCGTACTGCTTGACCACTTGCGATGCGGTGAAGTCCTTGCGCGAGGTCACCAGGCACCACGGCTCCTTCATGCCCTTGGCGTGGACTACGACGACGGCGGGAACCGCCGCGCGATCGTCGGTGACCGTCGGGTTGCGGAGCATCAACGCTCGACCCGTGGGCGGGACCCAGTCGTTGGCCGAACGTGCCTCGCCCGCGGCGGTCTCAACCCGGATGTTGCCGCGGAATCGGATCGCGAAGTCCCAGCCGTAGAGCATCAGCAGTTGGTAGAGCTTCTGGTCGCCGAAGCCGCGATCCGCCAGCAGTTCCACCTGCACATCCGCATCCAGCCAGCCATGCAGGCGCTCGATCAGCGCGTGCTCGATGCCCGTGCGCTGCCCGCGAAGCTCGCTCTTCTGCACGGTCTTCCAGACCATCGGTGTGGCACGACCGTGCCGCGTCAACAGGTAGGCGCATAGGGTGCTGTGGTCGTCGTCGTCGAACTCGGTCCAGTCCAGGGCGACGACGATCTGCTTGCGAGCCCCCAGTACGAACTCTACCCACCGCCTCTGGATGGCATCCACATCCACGCCCGGGTTGCTCAGCAGCCGATCAATCTGCTTGATGCCGCTCTTGCCCTTGGTCCCCGCCACCAGCGCGTACGCTTGCCCGATGGCGTGGATCGACAGGCGCGCGGCCGACAGCACGCCCACTACGCCGTTCGCCAGCGACTCGACGCGCGCCGCGTGCATATCCAAACCGAACAACGCGTCGAGGAATCCCTTGGTGTGCTTCACGCCCAATGCCCTGCGCCGACGGTCCTGATGACGACCAGGGCGCAGAGCCTTCGTAGCCGATCGCAGTCTCTTCATGCACCCCGCAACTCACACCGCGGACGCCAAATTCCCATGCAAGGAACAAACCAGGGGATCCCTCAGCCTAGCGATAGGACGGGAGGAGCCGCGAACGACGGCTTTGCGAGCTAGAATCCTGGCATGTCGCGTCCAGCCATCTTCGCGTCGCAGGGTTACGAGGAAGCGTCGGCTGCCGCAAACCTGACGGGCAAGCTGCTCGTGCTCGACGCGACGGCGTCGTGGTGCCAGCCCTGCAAGACGATGGACCAGATCACATGGGTCGACGCGAAGGTCATCGCCTGGTTTGCCGAGCACGCCATCGCCCTCCAGGTCGATGTCGATGAACAGAAGGAGCTCGCAAGGTCCCTGGGGATTCGCTCGATGCCGACGATAATCGCGTTCCGCTCGGGGAAGGAGATCGATCGCCTCGTCGGGATGAGGCCGCCAGGTGAGCTGCTCGCGTGGCTCGAAGCGCTCCAGCGGGGAGAGACGGCGGTGGATCAGCTTCGGAAGGCGTCGGAAGCCAACCCGCACGACGTGCAGGCGCGTCTGGCGCTGGCCAAGGCCCACGCGAGCTCCCGCAACTTTGCCGCGGCCACGGAGGAGTTCGTCCGGCTCTGGCAGCACATGCTCGAACACCAGCCATCCATGCTCGGCGTTCGCAGCTCCTTCATGCTGAACGACATCGAGATGCTGATGAGGGAGTACGCGCCCGCCCGTGTACGATTCACCGAGCTGCGGGATGCGCTCGGGGTCGACGGCGTCCCACCCACGGCCTCCCCACAGGAGGTTGCCGACTGGATCTCACTCAGCCAGGCGCTGGGAGACCAAGAGCGGATCCTGGACTGGCACAACCGCCACGCGGCAGTCCTTGAAGGTCGACCCGATCTCGAAACTACCCTGCGCGTTCGTCTCGTCCGTCTCCTCACGGAGCGCGGTCGATGGGCCGACGTCGCCCGCTTCTACCGAGACCCGCTCGCCACCCTGCGACAGGCAAACGATCGCCTCGCGCACATCCAGAAGGACGCCCTCCCAGCCGGGATGGAGGCCATGCGGCCACGGATGATCGAGGGCGTGGAGGACGTGATGCGCAAGGAGGCGGGCGTGATGGTCGCTGCGCTCGTGTCCGCGGGACGCGAGTCGGAGGCCCGTGCGGTCCTGGAGGAGATCCGCCGTCTCAGCCCTGGAGAGAAGACCGAGCAAGTGCTCGTGAAGACGGCGCGGGAGGCCAGCATCGAGCTGCCATGATGGCGGCCCGGCCCCGCGGGAACGCTGCCCAGGGGACCTCGCGGCCGTTCTCGTGCCAGGTTGCTGCCGTGCCAGGTTGCAGGGCGTGGCGGCGTTTCTACGTTCCCTCCATGTGGCCGTGGCAGCAGGTCTTGGTCGATGCGGCGGGGGTGAAGCTGGGGGTCGAGAGGTTCGCGTTCGGGGACCTCGTGGACGCCGCGTGTGACGGGACGACGCTGGTCATGGTGACGACTACGGGACGGCAGTACCGGGTCCGCGTACGGGGTGGTCTTGCCCTGCTGGAGAAGATCCTGGATGGGATCGCGTCCGCCCACCCTGGCACGAGCACGGTCTACCGCACGCCCGACACGACGGCCGGGACCGCGGAGGCACCCGAACATCAGCGGACGCACCGCCTTCGCAGACGCACCGCGCAGGTCGGGTCGCCTGACCTCTGGATCGGGCGGACCTTGTACAGGTAGCTTCCGCACGACCAGCGGGCTTCGAGCACCAAGAACGAGACTTCGATGCCTACCCCCGAGCGCACGCCTCAGAGGGTCCTTCATCTCTCCGACCTGCACATCGCGGAGACCGACGACTCGCGCAGGATCCTGGGTCACCTGCCCGGTGCGCTCTCCAAGTACCTCAAGGCGAACCCGGACCCCGCGCTCGCGTCGATCTTCATCACCGGCGACGTGTTCGACACCTCCGACTACGAACGGACGACGGCGATGGCGCGGTTCACGGAGCTCTACACGGCGCTCATGGCCGCGCTGCCCGCGCCCGTTCCCGTCGTGCTGCTCCCGGGCAACCACGACAGGCGGAAGTTCGGGGTCATGCGGGACAACGACCCGAGCCTGTTCCGCCATCTTGGCGACGCCACCCAGGCGATGAACCCGCCGGTCTTCGTGGCGGGGCGGCAGCAGATCCGTGCCGAGGTTGTACCTCCCGCCAACCACCGCCTGGGCGCGGAGGTCGCGACGTACGATTCGACCGTCCTCCTGAAGGGGAAGTTCAGCGCCGGAGGCGAGCTGCGCCAGGATGATCTGCTCTGGCTGCTCGCCTCCCTCAGCCGGAGCCCCCGCCCCGAGGCCCCGCTCGTCCTCCTCACCCATCACCATCTCATCCCGACGCCGCTCACGGACGTGGGCCGGGTGGACGTGCACGGGCGCGGGACCGTGGAGCGCGTGCTCATCGAGAAGGTCCTGCCGTACCTCGTCTCGAACGCGGACCACGAGGAGCTGACGATGACCGCGCTCGGCGCGGGGAGTGCGCTCACGACGCTCCATGGGGTAGGCCGCCCCGTGGTCGTTCTTCACGGCCACAAACACTACCCGGCCGCGAGGCTCGTCGTCGGGACCGAGGCTGGGGAGAACGACGTCCTCGTACTGTCGGCGGGAAGCGCGGGCGTTGCAGAACCCTGGTCACCAACTGGCAGGCGAGACCCTGAGGCCGACATCGGTCATCTCTGGCCCTCATTCAACGTCATCGAGTTCGGCGCGGACGACTCGCTTGCTGCCAGGACCATCCCGTTCTCTCCGTACAGCGGCCGTCTGGCACCCGCCCGGCTGCTCATCGACGTCTTGCGCAACGGAGGACGTTGGGAGCTGAACAAGCCCGCTGCCCAGCCCGACTTCATCCGGGAGGTCGCGAGCAACCGGGTGCACTTCACCCTTTCCGACGCGGGGACGCGATGGCACCTGCGTGGGACGCGCGTGCTGGCGCCCCTTGGGGATCGGGAAGTGGCCTACGTCGAGGTCGTGGAGGGAGCTCCAGGTGCGAGGGCGACGGAGATCGACGACGGCGCGGAGGAGCCGCACGGTGACAAGGTTCCGTTCCACCTCGCCGTGTCGACGGATCACCCGTCCTCCTACCTCGTGGAGAACGCGCTCTGCCGGAACATCGACGCGGGGGAGCGGGCCTACGGCAAGGGGACGGCCTTCGAGTGGGTCGGCCTTGTGAATCGTCAGCCCTCCGAGGAGGCGGTTCTGCACCTGGAGGGTCTGCCGGCGGAGACGGTGTTCGCGAGCGTCACGGACCTCACCACCGGGCGTGAACACGTGGTGCCGGTCCAGAGCGACAGCACGGGGCACACGGTGACGTGTCGGCCCTGTAGGGCGAGGCGGATGATCCGGCTCTACATCCGGCTTTGACTTGGGTCAGCGGGCGCCGTCCTCGTGTTCAGGCATGGTGAGCATCTGCGGGCTCGTCCCCAGCGGCGGGGGCAACGTTCGCTGCCAGGAGTGCATGTGACCCGGCCTCTTCGGCGATGAAGCGCTACGACCCGCCGTGCGGCACCGGCGGCCGCGTGTAGACATCCGGATCGTGACGCTCCATTAACCGTTCCGGTGCTTTTAGCGGCGTGAAGCCGAACTGCGCGTACAGGCCGTGTGCGTCCCGCGTTCCGAGTAGCCAGCGACGCAAGCCCTGGAGGTCCGGATGCTCGACAATCACGGACATCAGCCACTTGCTCAGCCCACGACCGCGTTCAGACGGCACGACGAAGACGTCGGCTAGGTGCGCAACCGTCGCCCTGTCTGTGATGACGCGGGCGAAGCCGACCTGGCCTCCGTTGGTGGCGTACATCCCGAAGGCCAGCGATCCCAGGATCGCGCGCTGGACGACCTCCCGCGTGATGCCGGTCGACCAGTAGCTCTCGCGCAGGAAGCCGTGGATCACATCGAGGTCGAGGCGTGCCGGGTCCGTGCTGACGACGTACTGGCCTCCAGGATGCAGCCACTCACGTGAAGGCGTGTCGGTCCCACAAACCATGGCCAGACGGTAGCGGCTCCCTTCGGTCGGGTCGACCAGCGGTGAGCGGTCACGTTGGCAGGAGGTCGCCTCGACCAGCGTTCCGCACGATGACTGCGTGGGCATCGAAGGGGTTCGAAACCCAGCGGTCCTTCACAGCCGCACGTCCACGTACACGCCGCGGCGCAGCTCCTGGAGCCAGAGCTTCCGCTCGCGTTCCATCGCCTCCCCGAGGGCGCGCTCGGACATCGCATCCCTCACCTCCTCGAACGGCGGGGCCTTCGGCTGCTTGCCGAGCTGGACAACCAGGATGGCATCGTTACCGAAACGCATGGGCTCCGCGGTGTCGCCCTCCTTCAGCCCGCGGATCGCCTCCTGGATCGGGGCTTGAAGAGCGTCCATGGGCTGCGGTCCCGTGGACCCGCATGCCGGATGGATAGTGCTGGCCGACGCCGAGTACTGCTTCACGAGCTTGCAGAAGTTCTCACCATGGCGAGCGCGGGCGACGATCTGCTCCGCGAGCTTCACCTGCGCGTCGATCACTACGTCGGTCGCGCCCGGCGGGATGCGCATCGAGATGATGCGGACGTCGACAGGCGGCTGCGCCTCGTAGTCCCTGACCCAGCGATCGTACGACATGAGCGCATCCTGCTCCGTCACGTGGACGCGGCCACGGACGCGGAGCTGGATGAGCTTGCCCTCAAGCACCTGGCGGCGGATCTCGTCTCGGTAGTCCCGCTCGCTAAGCCCCTGCCGGCTCGCTTCCGCCATGAGCTCGCTAACCGTGACCTTGGCCTGGCCCGCGACATTCTTGAGCGCGCGATCTACTTCGTCGGGCGTCACAGCGAGGTGGGCCTGGTCGGCCGCGTGCTCCTCCAGCCGATCGTCGATCATCCGGTTCAACAGCTCACGGAACATCTCGGTCTCGTGGGCAGCCCGCTGCGGGGCGCCTGCCGTCGTCGCAAGAATCCTGAACAGGAACGGACGGGCCCGCTGACGAACGTCGGAGAGCAGGATCGGTCGCTCCGCGACGACGGCCACGACTCGCTCCACGATGGACGCCTGCCCGTTGGCCGCACACGTGAGAGCGAGCGCAATCGAGGCCGCGAGAGTCCAGCGTTTCGACATGCCTCACTCTAGCAGAGCTCCTGACGAAGCCGTCGCACTCGGCTGGCGACCACATGAGCCGCACGAGCCGAGGCTGGGGTCGATCAGGGCACTGAGAGTCAGGAGGGAACGAGCGCGGATCCGACTTTCTTGAGCGCATCGAGCACACGTGGCAATTCCCGAGCGGCCACCGCCACCGTCGCTAGGTCTTTCGAGAAGTTGACTCGGCCCGCACGTATCCTCCCGTTCCGAGTCGAGCGCACACGGCTCGGCTCGAAACCGGCGTCGCGAAGCACGCGTCGGACCTCTCCCACCACTCGGAGCGGAAGAGGTACCTCCCGGTCTCGGCCATCCGTCGCGTCGGCCACGCTCGCCCACGCGCGCAGCCTCTTGCCGTCGACGGTGTCATCCCAGCCGAGGACGCCGACGCTGATGCCCAGCTTTCCGGACGAAACCCGCGCCGGGCAGACGGCGCTTTGCACGATGCTGATACCGGCGTTGTCCCAGGGGCTACCAGCCGCGCGAACTTCACGAATCACGCGGGCCCAGTCTGCACGAGCCCACCTGGCGAAGGGCACAGGGGCAGGTCGAGACGTCGGTGCGCGAGTTGGCCAGCATGCGCGCTCGCCCACGGCGCCGAGCTCCCGGAGAAACCCGAGCTCTGCGAGACGCTGCCTTTCGCCGCGTAGCCAGCGGCGGAGGTCGACCGACTCTTCGT
>Ga0302319_10023769_pt1 | contig 10936 bp, 10 predicted proteins | sample Bog_T0_2_FD_203319 | JGI IMG/M metagenome (GOLD analysis project Ga0302319, IMG submission 203319) | Peat permafrost microbial communities from Stordalen Mire near Abisko, Sweden - Bog_T0_2 | ecosystem: Environmental > Terrestrial > Soil > Wetlands > Peat | place: Sweden: Abisko, Stordalen Mire... | reverse complement strand
GCGTCACGGCGGTGATGGAGCTGCTCGAGCCCGACGACGAGGTCTTCGACCTGATCCGGGGCGAGGCCGGCATGCGCGCCATCTCCGCCGCCGCGGAAAAGAAGGGCTTCCGGCCCCTGCGGATGCAGGCGCTCACCCGCGTCGCCGAGGGCACCACCTCCCTGGAGGAGGCCCAGCGCAAGGTCCTCTTCACCCTCGGCTGACCCATGGCCGCCGTTCAAACCTGGACCTTTCGCGTCTTCCTCATCCGCCACCGCCAGCGGAAGCGGGAGGTCGAGGTCTATTCCCCCGCCTCGCTGGCCGCGGCCCGCTTCGCCGCCGGCAAGGCCGACGACGAGGAGATGTCGGAAAAGCGCCTGGAGACTTTCGACCGGAAATTCCGGACCTTTACCACCCGCAAGAGCGCCAAGGTCACGGAGCTGGAAAAATTCTTCAACGGCATGGCGGAAGCCATGCACGTCGGAGCCGATTTCCGCTCCGCCCTCGATCTCGTGGCGCCCTCGGCCGAAACGGCCTATTTCCGCGGCGTGATCGCTGCCCTCTACGAGCAGAAGGCCTCGAGCTCCAGCATCGCCGCCTTGATGCGGCAGTTCCCCAACGCCTTCAGCAACGTAGCCGTGGCCATGGTCGAGCAGGGCGAAACCTCGGGCAAGCTCGAGCAGGTTTTCGACAAGCTGGCCACCATGACCCGCAACCGTCTCATGATCACGGGCGAGATCAAGGCCGGCCTCTACTACCCCGCCTTCATCGGGGGCCTCCTCCTCGTGGCCCTGATCGTGGTCAACTTCATGGTCCTGCCCATGATCATGAAGAATTTCGTCCTTTTTCACACCAAGCTGCCGCCGGCCACCCAGATGCTCTTCGACATCCTGCAATTCCTGTCGACCCATCCCTGGATCGCCTTTTTGCCCCCGGTGCTGGTGGTCTGGGGCTTCATTCAGCGGAAGTGGGTGGCCGCCCAACCGCTCACCCAAAAGTTCCTGGTGCGGATCCCGATCGTCGGCGTGCTCTTTCAAAAGGAGATTCTTTCCCGGTGCCTGCGCACCCTCTCGACCCTCTACCAAACCGGCGTCTACCAGAAGGACGCCTTCGCCATCACCGCCAGCGTGGCGGACCATGTCGAATATTCGGCCTATTTCCGGGCGGTGAGCGAGCACCTGTCCAAGTCGGCCAGCCTCTACCAGGCATTCCTCCGTGAGCGCCACCGGATTGGGAAAATGGGCAAGTCGTTGGCCGACCAAATGAAAGTGGCTTCGGGCTCGGCCGATCCCTCCGTCATCCTGGGCCGGATCTCGTCCCTGTTCGAAGAACAGGCCCTGCGGGACGCCAAAAACCTGCCCAAGCTGATCGAGCCGCTCCTGACCCTGATCATCCTCGCCTGCGTCGGCTTCCTGGCCGGCGCCATCTACCTGCCCAACCTCTACCTGATGTCCCATATCGCGGAGCATCCGGATTTGATCGGGGGACCCTGAAAGGTCCCGGATCGTGCTAAAATTAGGGCAAGATGAAATCCTCGCTTTACCGTAGACTGAGTCTGGCCGCCGTGATGCTAAGCATTTGGGCCGTGCCTTCGCTGCACGCGCAGAGCAACCCGTCGGACAGCCTCATCGTCTCAGAAGACGGCGTCGGCGCCAACGAGGTGGTCAACATCTCCAGCTCGACCTTGGGCGACAACCTCTGGGTCTACGCCTGCGCGATCGAGATGCTGGTCGACGGCTACCAGACCCAGGGCTTCTGCATCGATCCCTGGCACTGGAGCTTGGACGGGAACATGACCTACACGGAAGAAAGTCTGCAAGACGGGCCGAAGGATCCGGGTCCGATGGGCGCCGAGACGGCCCTCGAAGTCTCCCAGCTTTACGAGGAATACTATTCGCCGACGATGAGCAACGCAACTGCGGCCGGCCTCCAGATCGCCATCTGGACCCTGGTCTCGGCCTCGGTCGAACTCAACACCGACGGCGCCAGCTGGTACACGCTCAACAGCGGCGACGACTACGGCGCCTCCACTATGATCGCCTGGGTCCAGGCCAATCCGACCGCGGCCACGGCCGACGTCGTGGCCATCACCGGGGTCGGGCAGGACTACTTGGTCCAAGCCGCCGCCCTGCCCTCCGCCACGATCAATGCGGCCCCCACGGCCTACACCGGCTCGCCCTTCACGGTCAGCAGTGTCGCGAGCGCCCCCGACGATAATCTCACCCTGCACACGATCGAGTGGCTCGCCCCGACCGGCGACTGGACGGTCAACAGCGCGGTTGCGTCCGGCGGCAGCGACTCCCGCGCGGTCGGCATCACCTTCCCCAGCACCGGGACTTACACGCTCCGCTCCGGGGTCAGCGTCGATAATGGGAACACTTGGCTCTACAGCCCCAATGCATCGGTGGCCGTCACGAGCGGCCTGGCGAGCTACACCTTGGCCTCCATGGCTGTGCCAAGTGCCAGCTCCCAAACCTGGTACGCCCCCTCCTCGGTGGTGGAAAAGACCTACCAGGTGCAGCACGTGAATCCCTAAGGCGGCTCGTCGGCGAGTCGCCGGCCGGTCCTTGAACCAGGTCCCCTCCCCCTCCAGAAGTTCTCTGGAGGTTTTTTGTCGAACACCGCCTCGATCCGTGCTCGCCGCCCTCAGCCAAATTGTTGCGGGATGATCCCTCCGCCCTGGACGGTGGGAATAGGCAGCCACCGGGCTTCGTAGAGCGAAGCCTCCGCATCGAAGACGCGGCCGTCGGCCAGCTGGTATTGGTTTGGCGTGGTCGGCTTGACGCCGGAGGCGAACAGTTTCACTCGTTCGCGGTCCCGCGTGATCTGGGCCCGGATTTGAGCCCAATCGAAACCGTCCCGGGCGGCTTGCTGCATTCGTTCCTGGCGCGCTGAATGCTCCGCCCGGCCGGCGAGATTCGTCGTTTCGCCCGGGTCGTTCTTCAGGTCGAACAAGAGCGGGTCAGACCCTTCGATGTCCGTGAATTTCCAATCGCGCTCACGGATGGTCCGCATGGCGGTGGCCGGCAGGTCAGCGGACAGCCCCCAGGCGCCGGCCACTCGCACGGCGTACGGAATCGCGGTACACGGGGCGAACGCCCGCGGCGCCTCCGGGCGGGACGGATCCTGGAGCAGACCGGAAAAATCCACGCCGTCGAGACCGGGGGGAATCGGGAGTCCCACCAGGCGGCACGCGGTCGGGTAGAGATCCATCAGCGAGATGGGCTGGGCCAGGCGGTGGGCTTCGGGCGCGATCCCCGGCCCGGAGATCAGCAGCGGGACGCCAATCGAGCCCTCATACGGCACCATCTTGCCCCACAGGCCATGCTGGCCCATCATCTCCCCGTGGTCAGAGGTGTAGAGAACGATCGTGTTTTCGAGCAGGCCGTCCTTTTCCAGCCCGTCGAGTAGTTCGCCGATGCAGTCGTCGACGTAGTCGACGCAGGCGTAGTAGGCCTCGCGCGCCCGGATCGACTCTTCCGGCGTCAGATCCCGGCCGGGTTCGCCGTCATACATGCGGCGCGAATAGGGATCGAGCTGGGCCTTGAAGTTGGGCGGCAGCACGACCGGGGGCACCCGGTCGCGGTAGCGCCGGATGTAGCGCCCGGGGGCGGTGTACGGGGAATGCGGCCGCCCATAAGACGCGCAGCAAAACCAGGGGACTTCCGGCTGGGCGTCACTGCGCTCACGCACGAAAGCCAGCGCCTCGCGGGTGACCACACTGTCCTGCAACAGGCTCTCGGGTATCTCGGTTACCCCGACCCGGGTCGGCCCGTGATAGGCCGGAAAGAGATCGATCGGATCCGGCTGGTGCCCGAGGCCGTGATGGAGGTCGCCGTAGGGCCGGTGCTGAAAGCCGTGCATCTGATCCTTGCCTCCAAAATGCATCTTGCCCACCAAGCCGGTGCAGTAACCGTGCGCGGCAAAGTGCGCGGGCCAGGTCACATGCTCGGGAAATATCACCCAATGGCCATTCCAGCCGGAGCAATGGTGGATGTCCTTGCCCGTGAGCAGCGCCATGCGCGAGGGGGTGCAGATCGGCGCGGCACAGACGGCATGGTCAAACTGCACCGAGCGCCGCGCCAGGCAGTCGAGATTCTGGGTTCGCACGACGGCGTCGCCCGCAAAGCCCGCCACGCGAGCGTTATGCTGGTCGGTCAGGATCAGCAGGATATTCGGTCTTCCCATCAGTGGGGGATTAGGCCGTCCGTTCCCAAGGTGACGCGAAGCGCTCGAGCATCGGCGCCTTCAGTAAGTGCCGGCGTCGACCCAGAAGCACTGCTTCGTGATCATCTGGCTGTCGTCGGAACCGAGAAAAAGCGCCATCCGCGCGATCTCCTTGGGCTGAATCGCCTTCGGGATGCATTGCGTCGCGAGAAACTTGTTCAGGACTTCGTCGTCGAAGAACCACAGTTTGCGCTGCTTCTCGGTCAGGATCAGGCCGGGGGAGATGGCGTTGACCCGGATATGTTCGGGTCCGAGATCCCGGGCCAGGGACTTGGTAAAGCCCAGCACGGCCGCCTTGCCGGCGCTGTAGGCCTCCAGGTCCTTGATCCCGAGCATCCAGGCGATGGAGGTGAAGTTGATGATCGAGCCGCCGCCCAATTCCCGCATGTGCGGCACGACCGCCTGGGCGGCAAAATAGACATGGCGGATGTTCACCCCCATCATCCAGTCGAATTGGGCGACCGTGACCTTCTCGAACGGCTGCCGGAGGTCGTTGGCGGCGTTATTGACCAGGACCGAGACCGGCCCCAGTTCCGAGCGCACCCGGGCAATGGCCGCTTGCACGGCCGCGATGTCGAGCAGGTCGCAGTGCAAGAACAGGACCGGGCTGCCGGTTTCCTTTTCGATCGTGCGGGCCACCTTTTCGCCCAAGTCGCGGTCGAGATCAAGGAAGGCGACCTTGGACTTGTTGGCGGCGAAGGCGCGGACAATTTCCTCGCCGATCCCGCTCGCCCCGCCGGTAACGATAACGGTCCGACCTTCCAAGCTAGCATAGCGCGTATAAGGGGTCATGGGGATCAACCTCGGCGATCCCGCGTGCGCCTGTCGATCCAAAAGCCTAGCGCAGGAACTCCGACACCCAGGGGCGGCGGGCCGCCACCGCCGCAAACTTGACCGGCCCGATGTCCTCGCCGACCAAGGTCAGAAGGTCGAGCAGCTGCATCGGCACGACGCTGCCGTGGTGCCGGTCGAAATGGGTCAGGATCGCCGCGAGCGAGACCCGCGGGGGCTCGGGCATTTCGGAGCGCAGGTCCTCGGGGATCTCCGTCGGGACGCCGTCGCGCAGGAGGCAGTAGCGGGGAGGATCCTCCAGCAGGACGGGCCCGCTCCAACCCAGTTCCAGGCCGCTTAGGAAGGCCACCAGGCGTTCGAGGTAAGGCCGGTAGACCGCGGCATCAAAATGGGCCATGCAGCCAGTCGGGATCGGCATCGAATTCCGGTAAAAAAACAGGCTTTGGGCGCCAAAAAAGTTGTCAGGATCGATCGGCCGGGGCAGACCCAGGGGGTGGGTCACGCCAAAGGGAGGCTGGGCGGAGGAGGGAAAAGACATCGGCGAAAATTCGGGGCGAAAATTGTGTTATACTTCAATCATAGCAGCGGTTTGCCCGCCCGATGAGAACTTTCTCGCCCATCCTCGCCCTTTTTCTGGCCGCCACCGCCCTGGCCGCACCGGTCAAGAACCCGTTGCGCTTCGAGCACTTGCCTCTGGGCAACGTCGTCCGGATCATCTCGGCGCGGTACCGGGTGCCGGTGACCATCACCGCCCATGCCACGAGCCCGATCACCGGGGATTTTTCCGGCCTCAGCCTGCATGACGGCCTGGACGAGGTGGCCGCCCAGGCCGGCCTGGAAGTGGTGGCCCTGGGCAAAACCGACGCCGCCGGCTTCCTCCTGCGCCTGCCCAAGGTCGTGCCACCGCCCCCGGGACCGGTCGAATCCGCCGCGGCGCGCCGGGCAGCGCTCCTGAAGCAGCGCGCCGACCTCCAGCGGAGCGAGGCCGATCTGAAGGCCAACGCCGCCCCATGAACATCCAATTGGTCAAGGACGTGGTTTTGGTCCAGCTCAACGCCGTCGAGCTGCGCCAGGTCCTCGACGAACAAAGCATGATCCATGCGGTCTGGACCCAACTCCAGGGGGACGTTGACGCCGCCGACCGGCGGCAGCGCTGGCTGCCCGAGGCCGTTCCGCTCAAGATTTGCCATGAGGAACGCGGCCGGGGGCACGTCCTGCACTGCCGCGTCTCCCTCTGGCGGTACTTCCGCTCCGTCGAGGCGGTGAACCCGCTCGAGCGGGAAATTCGCGCCCATATGCTCACCCTCGGCGTATCCGGCGAGGCTGACCGCCGCACCGGCCGCTACAGCCCCCCGCCGAATCGTCATGCCAACGGCACATAAATCCTCAAGTTCCGGCTCGCTCCGCCGATGCTCTCCTGGCATTGTTCCTGGGTCGCTCCGCCGCTATGAAACATCCCCCTGAACCTCCTTTGGGCGAGCAGCTGAACGAATTCGTGCTCCGGGCCGAACCGCGGGCCGAAGTCCAGGTGCGGTGCCATTTCACCGAACTGATGCTGCAAAGCCGCGAGGTGGAGGACCAGACCCGGGTGACCTACCTGCGCCACCCGGTGCAATTGTGGGAGGCGATCAAGAGCGTCACCGAAACCTGCTTTTCCCTCTGGTCGCAGATCGACGACACCCACCAGGACGCCTTCGTCCGCGAAGCTCTGGCAATCAAGGAGCGCTGCGCCAAGGAGGGCCAGGAACTGGTCTTTGCCGCCCTGAAGAACCCGCTCCAGGCCAAGGCCACCGCCCGCGTCCTTTTGCTCGGCCACAATTTCTTCCGGACCCTCGACATTTGCCTGGAGGCCCTCCTGCGCTATCCGTCCCAGAAATCCGTCTCGCCCAAGCCGCTCAAGACCGAGGTCGTGATCGATTGGGCGGTGGGTGGCATAAAAGAGTGGATCTGCCACTATCCATACGGCTTCGAGAAAGCCGGCCGGGGCAAGCGTCCGCCGCAGCGGATGGCGCACGTCATCCGGCATTATTCGACCGATCGGAGCGTCCGCAGCCAGATCAGCCACAAGCAGATCGCCAATATCTTCCTGCTCCGCGAGACCACGGTGGCCGACCTCGAGCGCCGCGGCCTGTCCAAGCTGCGGAGCGCCTTCGAGTCCGCCAAAGGCGACGGCTTCGACCTCTCGGAATTGGCCGACGTCTAGACCCTCAGAGCGCGGTGCCGGGCGGAAGGACGGCGCCTTTGGGGACGATGAGAACGCCGTCCCGGATCACGATAGCGCCGTCGGCATAGTTGCCGTCGGCCTTGCCCTTCGGCGTCAGATTGCAGCCGTCGCCGATCCGCGCATTCTTGTCGATGATGGCGTAGTGGATCTGGCAATTGCGCCCCACCCCCACCCGGGGCCGTCCGGCCACGACATTGGCCGCCAGATCCTCCTCCGTCTCGTAAAGGTCGGCGCCCATCATCACCACGTCCTCGAGGCGGCTGCCCTCGCCGATGAAGGAGCGGATGCCGATGACGCAGTGCTTGAGCGAAGAATCGGTCAAGATGGAGCCGTCGCCGATCACGACATGGTTGATGTCGCAGCGGTTCAGTTTCGAGGCTGGCAGATAGCGGTCCTGGGTGTAGATCGGGGCCTTCGGCTCAAAAAAGTTGAAGGGCGGCAGCGGCTGGGCCAAGGCCAGGTTGGCCTCGAAGAAGGCGTGCACGGTCCCGATGTCCTCCCAGTAGCCCTCGAAGACGTGGGCGTAGAGCTTCTTTTTCCCGAGCAAACTGGGGATGATCTCCTTGCCGAAGTCGGTCATCATGTTGTCGAGCGACTCGGCCAGGGCGGCGCGGTTGAACAGATAGATGCCCATCGAGGCGAGGCAGCGCTTTTCCGTCGCGGGCGCCTTGAGCTTGGCTTCCAAAGCCGAGCTCATGGCCAGCCCGGCGATGATCGCCGGGTCCTTCGGCTTCTCCACAAACGCCTGGATGGTGAGGTCGTCGTTCACCCGCATGAGCCCCAGACCCTCGACTTTGGAAATGAGGAAGGGATTGGCCGCCACCGTCACGTCGGCCCCAGTCGCCAGATGCTGGGCGATGATCTCCCGGAAATCCATCCGGTAGAGCTGGTCGCCGGAAAGGATCAGGATCAGGTCGTGGGGCACGGTCCGGAAATGGACGAGGTTGCGCCGCACCGCGTCGGCCGTGCCCTGGTACCAGTCGAGCGACTTTTCCGTCTGTTCGGCGGAGAGCAGGTCGACAAAGCCGCCGCCGAAGGGGTCGAAATGGTAGGTGTCCTGGATGTGCTTGTGCAGGGAGGCGGTGTTGAACTGCGTCAGGAGGAAAATCCGGTTGAGCTCGGAATTGAGGCAGTTGCTGATCGGGATATCGACCAGGCGGTACTTGCCCGCCAACGGCACCGCGGGCTTGCTCCGTTCCAGCGTGAGCGGGGATAGCCGGGTACCCCGACCACCGCCCATAATGACAGCGAGGACGCGTTTGGGAGGTGTCATGAGGAAATCACCGCCGCACACCTAGCAAACCTGGTCTAAAAGGCAAATGTTCCCGCCTGAGCCCGGCAGAATCGGCTTCGCCCTTGCCCCGAGGGGATTTCCGCGTTAATTGTCAGCCTTACATGTGCGGAATCGTCGCCTACAGCGGCAGCCAAAAGGCCGCCCCCATCCTCCTGGAGGCGCTCAAGCGCCTGGAATATCGCGGCTATGATTCAGCCGGGATCGCCGTCAACCAAGGCGGCGCCATCGCGGTCGCGAAGAAGGCGGGCCGGGTCGAGGTGCTGGCGGCCGAAGTCCAGCGCCGGAGCTTCGACGGCACGACGGCGATCGGCCACACCCGCTGGGCGACGCACGGCGGCGTCACCGACGCCAATGCCCATCCCCATGTCAGCAGCGACCAGAAGTTCGCCTTGATCCACAACGGGGTCATCGAAAACTACGTCGCGATCAAGGCCTTCCTGGTCGGCAAGGGCTACACCTTCCGCTCCGAGACCGACAGCGAAGTCCTGTGCAACCTCATCGCCTACCATTACGCCAAGGCTGGGGCGGGCCAGAACGGGGCCAGCCGGTTCCTCGAAAGCGTCCGCCGGGCCCTCCGGCATGTCGAAGGCACCTACGGGATCGCCGTCCTCTGCCTCGATTTCCCGGGCGAGATCGTGGCCGCCCGCAAGGCTTCGCCCCTGATCCTGGGCGTGGGCGAAGACGAGCTGATCCTGGCCAGCGACGCTTCCGCCCTGATCAGCCGGACCAAGAACGTGGTCTACCTCAAGGACGGGGAATTGGTTCATATTTCCGGCGGGAAATTTTTCATCAGCACCTTGGGGCAGGCCGACGTTTCGCCGGTCATGGACAAGATCACCTGGTCGGTGCAGGACGCCGAGCTCAATGGCTACAGCCATTTCATGGAGAAGGAGATCTTCGAGCAGCCCCTCGCGCTCGAAAACAGCATGCGCGGCCGCTTCGCCGAGGACGGCAGCACCGCCCAGTTTGGCGGCCTCAATGTCACCCCGGCCGAATTCCGCCAGATCGAACGCTTCATGTTCTGCGCCTGCGGCACCGCCTGGCATGCCTGCCTGGTGGCGGAGCATTTGATCGAGCGCTTCGCCCGCCTGCCGGTGGAAGTCGATTATGCTTCGGAGTTTCGCTACCGCAACAGCCCGCTCGACCCCCGGACGCTCTTTTTCTTCTTCAGCCAGTCGGGCGAGACGATCGACACCCTGGCGGCACTGCGCGAGGCCAAGCGCAAGGGCCACCGCGTGCTGGCCATCAGCAACGTCGTCGGCTCTAGCATCGCGCGCGAGGCCGACGGCGGCATCTACCAGCACGTCGGGCCGGAGATCGGCGTGGCCTCGACCAAGGCCTTCACCTCCCAGCTCCTGCTCGGAGCCATGGTCGCGCTCTATGTTGCGCGGATGCGCGACATGAGTTTCGCCGACGGGGTCCGCTACGTCGAGGCGCTCAAGTCCGCACCCGATCACGTCCGCCAGGTGTTGAAACAGGCGCCCCGGATCAAGGAAATTGCCAAGCGCTATGCCAAGGCGAGCGACTGTCTTTTCCTCGGCCGGCTTTCTCTATTTCCCATCGCGCTGGAGGGCGCCCTCAAGCTCAAGGAGATTTCCTACATCCATGCCGAGGGCTACCCGGCGGCCGAGATGAAGCACGGACCGATCGCCCTGATCAGCGAAAAATGCCCGAGCGTCTTCCTCGCGCCCCAGGGCGAGCTGTTCAACAAGATCGTCTCGAGCATGCAGGAAATCCGGGCGCGCAAGGGACCGATCATCGCCATTACAACCGAGGGCTGCGAACTGCCGCCCGGTCTGGCCGAGGAAGTCATCACGATCCCCGACTGCCACGAGGCAATCCTGCCCATCGTGGCGGCCGTGCCCGTCCAACTTTTGAGCTACTATATCGCGGTGGAGCGGGGCTGCGACGTGGACAAGCCGAGGAACCTGGCCAAGTCGGTGACGGTGGAGTAGTCATTCCGCGTCCAAACCGTTCGTGTATCCGCGAAATAATGTTGGAAACGAGGTAATAAGGCCACGATGAAACCCCCTGTTTTCATGGTTATTTGTGCGCTGGCTGGCTGCGCCTTTGCGGGCTTCCTTGTGATCAGACAAGCCTACCACCCAAACACGACCAATGGCGGCTTGCTCAACTATGGATGGTTTTCGCCTCGCGTGGAAAAATCGCTCACCACCGACCTCCTCACGCCCACGGCAACCACCAGGCGTGGCATTTTAGCCACAGCAGGTCAGTATTCGCCGCCCTATGTGATTACGGGCACCTTTACGCTGTCGAATAGCCGAGAGCATTTTGAGGTCGTCTTACGCACAAATCTTTCGAGCCCGGGAGCAAGCTCGACTTACGAAAAACGCGAGGGCGTCGTTGTCGAGTTCGACAAAGACCGACAAGTATTCTCAATTTCGAATCACACTCCGGCC
>Ga0302319_10023768_pt1 | contig 10936 bp, 7 predicted proteins | sample Bog_T0_2_FD_203319 | JGI IMG/M metagenome (GOLD analysis project Ga0302319, IMG submission 203319) | Peat permafrost microbial communities from Stordalen Mire near Abisko, Sweden - Bog_T0_2 | ecosystem: Environmental > Terrestrial > Soil > Wetlands > Peat | place: Sweden: Abisko, Stordalen Mire... | reverse complement strand
CGCGGCTCAATTCGCGCTGGATGGCATCGCGAATCAGGCGTTCATCATATTGCGTGGCGATGGTCTCGACGGGCAGGCGATCGTGCGGCGGCGTCTGGATGGTACTCATGTCGCGCGCGCCCGTCAGCGCCAAATACAAAGTGCGCGGAATGGGCGTGGCGCTGAGTGTCAAGACATCCACCAGAGTTCGGAGGCGCTTGAATTTTTCCTTGTGCATCACCCCGAAACGCTGCTCCTCGTCGATCACCACCAGCCCGAGATCTTTGAAGCCGATGTCATCCTGCACGATACGGTGCGTGCCGATCACAATATCAACCGCGCCGGCCGCCAGATCTTTCACCACGCGGTTTTGCTCGCGTTTGGTGCGGAAGCGCGAAAGCAATTCCACCCGGAAGGGGTAGTCCGCCATGCGTTCGCGGAAATTATTGAAATGCTGCTGGGCCAGCACAGTCGTTGGCACCAAAATGGCAACCTGCCGGCCATCCATCACGCATTTAAAGGCTGCGCGAATGGCCACTTCGGTTTTTCCAAAACCGACATCGCCGCAAATCAAGCGGTCCATGGGTTTGGCCCGTTCCATGTCTTTCTTGGTGTCCAAGATCGCCGTCAGTTGATCGGGAGTTTCTTCGTAGACAAAGGCGCTTTCAAATTCACGCTGCCATTGGGAGTCGGGCTTGCACGGATGGCCCGGTTGGGATTCGCGCACGGCCTGAATGCGCAACAGTTCCGCCGCCACATCGCGCACGGATTTTTCGGCCTGCTCCTTGGCCTTGACCCAGCGCGTGCCGCCCAAGGTGTTCAGCGGCGGATTGGCTTTTCCCGCGCCCACATATTTGCTGACAAGATGCGCTTCGCTGACGGGCACATACAGCTTGGGCCGTTCGTTGGATGGATCCGAGGCCGCATACTCAATGACCAGACATTCCGTGGTTTGGCTGGGTGCATGATCGGCCGGTTGATCGGCTGCCCGAGAATTCACGGTCGTGGCGGGTAGATTTTTCAGGCCCAGATAACGCCCGATGCCATATTGGAGATGAACCACCAGATCGCCTTCTTCTAAATCCGTAAAATCAATATCCAGGGCCGATCGGGCGGCGACGGCATGGGACGATTTCAGCCGGCGGGGTCGTTGGATTTTATAGCGCCCAAAAATTTCCGCATCCGTGACTACCACTAATTTGGCCGCCTCGCAAAGGAAGCCACGCGCGAGCGAACCGAGTTGAACCTCCAAATCTTCGCTCGATTGTTTGGCGGCTTTTTCGCTCGGGCCGGCAACTGATGCGGATTCAAGATCCTTCCAAACTTCCAGGAACCGCTGGCGTTCGCCTTCGCTGTTGCAAAAAACCTGAACGGAAAAATCCTGCCGCAGCCAGCGGTGCAATTGCTGGAAGAATTCGCGCCGCTGCATCTCGGCAATCTGCGGTTCCGGCGCGCGTTCCGCCAGCGGTCGAAACGCCTCCAGCGAATCAAAAATCCATTCCTCGTTGGCTTCCCGGACGGGGTTCACCGGGTCGGATTCCTCGGATAGTTCGATGGTATTGAATTTGCCCTCGCGCATTTTCTCCAAGAATTCCGTCCACGATATATAAAGCGGGTTGGCCGCGGGAATTTGTTCAGCGTAGGAGTCGGCCTGCCCGGTCAACGTCTCGGGTTCGCACAAGACAAAGGTGCTGTTTGGAGGCAAATAATCGAGCAGCGTGGCAAATTCAGGCGCGGTGGAATCGGTCAATTTGCTTTGCCGTTTTAAAATGCCCAGTTCGCCGGCGGGCGGTACCACCGTGGCTGGAATTTCATCGCGCGAAATCTGCGTCTGCGGATCAAAATGCCGGAGCGATTCCAATTCATTGCCAAAGAATTCCAGGCGCACCGGCCACGGACTGGTCGGCGGGAAGACATCCAGGATGCCGCCACGCTGGGCGATTTCGCCTTTTTGCGTCACCTGTGCTTCGGGCTCGTAACCTTGTTCCTCCAGAAATTCGATCAAGTCTAGCGGATCAATTTTCATTCCGCGTTCCAGTCGGCGAATGCGGCCCTTCAAATCCTCCGGGCGAAAGGTCTTTTGCAATAGGGCAGTGACATTTGCCACAATGACGTTCGGCCCGTTCCTGTTCGCCAGATTCGGCGAAAGCTGTTCCGTCAGGACTTGGAGCCGGTCGCTGATGATGTCGCTGTGCGGGAGTTTGTCCTCATGCGGCAGCGCCTCCCAGGCGGGATAAAATAATACCGGCCGGCCGAGCCAGGTTTCGAGGTCCTGCTGAAAACTCTCCTGAGCCTTGAGATTCTCCGTAACGACGACGATCGTTCGTTGCGGATCGATCGATTCCAGCCAGCTGACGAAAAAGGACTGCGCGGCGGGATTGACGCGGGGCAAAGTCAAAGCACCCCCCTTCACCAGTATTTCCCGCAGCGATTGAGCGGCGGAAATCTGGCTGAAGCGGCTAAAAATGTTTTGAACGGACGTCTTCGACTTATCTTGCGTCAAGCATTCAAGGTTTACACCGGAATGGGACGCCGTCAACTGCCAGAAATGCTACTGTGAACGGAGGCGATAGAACCGTCCCGGACAATTTGTCGATGTGGGATCGCTGAAATAGGCTGAACCGCTCGTGAGAGTAATGGTCGCAACCGGTGCCCAGACGGGGTTGATGAGATTGGTGCAGGCCTCCACGACGACGGTTTGGGTGGCGGCCCAGCTGATATTGAACCCGAATTGATTCGCCGGCGCGGAAAGATCTGCGGCAACCAGAGAGCCGTTGGCAGACCGCCGAACGCTGTGCCCCATCCCGTCGCGCCCGGTAAATAATATACCGTAGAATTATCTATACCGGAATCCGACGCTCCAAAAATGGAGGTTCCAATCTGGGGAGCATTCCCTTGAAAGTATACTGAGGTTAGCTCGTAATCGGGATAAAATGCGGAATCTCCGATGTAGGTGACGCTGCTGGGAATTGAGATATTTGCCAAGTCATAGCAATCTGCGAACAATTCTATTCCAATACGAGTGACACCGTTGGGAATCGTTATGTTTGTCACGCCAACACAATCCAGGAAGGCTGAGTCTCCGATATTGGTGACACCAACCGGTATCGCGTAATTTCCGCTGAAGCCGCTGGGAAAACTCAGAAGTGTGGTCTGGTTTTTCTTGAACACTACCCCATTGATTGAGCTATAGGCGGGATTGCCCGGGCTTACGTCAATGTGGGTGAGGCTGGCACACCCTGCAAAAACCCAAGTGTCGATGTTGGTAACGCTATCGGGAATGGAGAGGCTTTGGAGGGCGTTACAAAAGGAAAACATCGTCTCTCTCAGAGTGAGTACGCCTGGGCTAATAATAACGTTGGTCAACTGATAGCAATCGATGAAAATATAATCACCAAAATCGTTGACGCTGACGGGAAGGGTGAAACTAGTTAGCCCGCAATTCGCGAATGCGGATTTATTGGACGGCCGGCCCGACAAGCTTCGCGACGGAAAAGCTGCGGGGCGCCACTCGCCGATTGTCGCGATGGCAGTGATTAATGAAGTCTTCTCATTTTCGGGTATTGAATTCGTTCCCAATTTATGAAACATTCCGGCTGCGAACCGTTCATCTGGTTTTAACACAGAGCGGGTCTATTTCCGGGTGCGTACTATTTACAACATCCTATTTTGCACATTTTTCGTCCTGTCATCGCCGTATTATTTTTGGCGGATGCTTCGGCGCGGCAACTGGCAGGAGAATTTTGGCCAGCGTTTTGCCAAATATCACTCCGATCTGAAGCAGGCGCTGACCAACCGGCACGTGATCTGGATTCACGCGGTCAGCGTGGGCGAGGTGAACCTCTGCACGCAGCTGATCCGGGCGCTAGAGCCACGGCTGCCCAACGCCAAAATCGTGGTTTCCACCACCACCACGACCGGAATGGCCGAGCTCAAGCGGCGACTCCCCAACCGGGTGAGCAAGATTTATTACCCGATTGACCGGCATAAATATGTCAATCGCGCCATCGCGACGGTGAACCCCGAGGCCATCATCCTGGTCGAGGCTGAAATCTGGCCGAATTTTATCCAACGCGTCAATCGTTTGAAGCTGCCTTTGTTTCTGGTCAATGCGCGTTTGTCAGACCGGTCGTTCCCGCGTTACCGGCGGTTCGGATTTTTATTTCGGCCGTTATTTGGGGCTTTCACCGGCGTGGGCTGCCAAAATCAGGAAGATGCACGGCGTCTGTGCGAAATCGGATGCCGGCCCGAAGTCGTTCAAGTGGTTGGCAACCTAAAGTTTGACGCAGCCAAATTCAGCGAGCGTCCGCCCTTGGACGTGCGCGGCCTGTTAAAACGTCTGGGTGTGCCGGCGGATGCCTTGATCGTCGTGGCGGGCAGTACGCACGATGGCGAGGAAGTGATCCTGGCGGAAATCATCCGCCGTTTGCGCGGCCGGTTTTCCAAAATATTTTTGGTGCTCGTGCCCCGTCACGCGGAGCGCGCCCGGGACGTGGGCCGGAAGCTGCGCGAACGCAAAGTGTCCTTTATTTATCGTAGCGATATCAATGATGCGACGAAGTTTCGCGAAGGCGAGGTGGAGTGCCTGCTGGTCAATACCACCGGCGAATTAAGGTATTTTTACGGTCTCGCCGATGTGGCGTTTGTGGGCAAAAGCCTGACGGCCAAAGGCGGCCAGAATCCCATCGAGCCTGGCGCTTTGGGCAAAGCCATTGTATTTGGGCCGAACATGCAGAATTTTACGGATGTCGTGCGGATTTTTCTGGAAAAAGATGGCGCCTTTCAGGTGAAGGATGCGGCGGCCTTGGAAAAAGGCATCGGGGATTTGCTGGCTAATCCAGACCGTCGCGCACAGCTGGGGAAAAATGCCCAGGCCGCCGTGGCGGAAAACCTGGGATCATTGAACCGCACGGTGGAAATGATTTTGCAGCAGCTCGGGCCCCGCGGGGTCTATATCGCGCCGCCCAAACGCCCAAATAATTCTGCTTTACTCGCTTGACGAACCGTCGCGGGCTTACCATATTGCGACTAGTCGCAGAGTTGAGTAAGTATGCCAAAACTGAAGGCGCCCAAACGCGAATCTGGTTCAACCTCGAAAAAAGGGAAAACTCAGATTCCTACTTCTGTTAATTCTAACTTGCAGGTAACTGTCAAGCATGTCAACGGGTCCTCGACGAGTGAATCCGACCCCGAGCTGGCAGAAAAGGTAAAAGAACTCGTCCGCCTTGCCCAGGAACAGGGAAATCTCACTTATAACGACATCAACGAGGTTTTGACCGAAAGCTTTACCACGCCGGAACGGCTGGATGAAGTTTTCGCCAAGCTGCGGGCGCTGGAAATTGAAATTGTCGACCAGGCCGAACTGGACCATGTCAAAAGGCCGGATGCCGAAGAAGAAGACGACGACCAGCGGATGGATTCGCTGGACGATCCCGTCCGGATGTACCTCAAGCAAATGGGGCAGGTGCCGCTGCTGACCCGGGAGCAGGAGGTTGAAATCTCCAAGCGAATCGAAGACGCCGAAAACCAGGTTCGCGACATCGTTTACAGCTTCGGCTTCGCCGCCAAGGAGCATATCGCCCTGGCGGAAAAGCTCATGGCTGATCCCCCCCGCGAGCGGTTTGACCGCGTCATTCTCGACAAGAAGGTGGACAGCCGGGAAGCGCATTTGCGCGGGTTGCAACGGCTGATCGTCCGCGTTCGGGACTTGGACCATGATACGGACAAGCATTATAATTTGTGGCGGGATAACGGCGTTTCTGATAAAAATTCGGCCGCCCTGACGGCGTTTAAAACCTCCGATCAAAAACTGCGGGCGCTTTTCGCCAAGTTTTGTTTCAAGCACAAGGTCACCGAGGAAATGACGTTGGTGGCCGAAAACATCAACGACAAGCTGCAATATAGTCTGCGCGCGTTGATTGAGGCGCAGGCCCAGCGCGAGTCCAGTGCGCAGCAACACTTGGTGGCCGCGGAAAAGCAAAAAATCCGGGCGCTGGAGGAATTTGTCCGCATGCCCCATCAGGATTTCCTGAGGAGCTTCGACCTTTTGCGGGACTATTCCACAGCGGCCTTGCAGGCAAAAACCGAAATGGTGGAAGCGAATCTCCGCCTGGTCATCTCCATTGCCAAAAAATACACCAACCGGGGTTTGTCGTTCCTGGACCTGATCCAGGAAGGCAACATGGGTTTGATGAAAGCCGTCGAGAAATTTGAATATCGACGCGGGTACAAATTTTCCACTTACGCGACCTGGTGGATTCGCCAGGCGATCACCCGGTCAATCGCCGATCAGGCGCGAACCATCCGCATTCCGGTCCATATGATCGAGGTCATCAACAAGCTGATGCGCGCTCAGAAGCGTTTGTTGCAGGATTTGGGTCGAGAGCCTATTGCCGAAGAAATGGCCGACGAGCTGCAGATGCCGGTCGAACGCGTCCGCGCCATCATGAAAATGTCGCAGCAACCGATTTCCTTGCAGGCCCCGGTGGGCGACAGCGAAGAGGCAAACTTTGGCGATTTCATCGAGGATAAGGGCGCCGATAATCCGATGGATATTACCAGCTTCAGCCTTCTCAAGGACAAGCTGGGCGATGTCCTTTGCAGCTTGAACGAGCGCGAACGGCAGGTTTTGGAATTACGGTTTGGGCTCGGCGATGGTTGCGCCCGTACATTGGAAGAAGTCGGTCAGCAATTTCGCGTTACTCGTGAGCGCATCCGGCAGATTGAAGCGAAGGCTTTGCGCAAAATGCGTCACCCGACGCGGTTACGCCAGTTGCACGGTTTCCTTGAAATCGAGGATCTGGATATCGAGTAAGAGGCTCTCTGCAAAATCGGAAATCGTCGGCGGACAATTCTCATCGTAGTGGCTGGCATCTTGGCTGCCGGGGAACCGGGCATCCTGCCCGATGGAAAAACCGTACGCCGACCTACCGGGTTCCCTGCGCATGAAGTCGGCCGCAGGTTTATGGTGTGTCGGCCAACCCCCTTTTGCCAGCGACACCACAATTCCGCTCGTTGAAAAAGGCAGCTGCCCCGCTTTCACTCTTTCGCGCTTTCACTCTTGCAATTCCGGGGCCGGAATAAGAAACTTTGGCAATGGTTTCCCCTGTCTCAGAAAGAACAAATTAATGGATTCTCTTCCTCCGATTCCGGTTCCCTGGCGCCAGCGGTGGCGTGACGTGCGCGTGCGGTATGTGCCCGCGCTCATATTTATCGCAATTGTTTTTGCCTTGGCGCTGCTGTGGAAGGGCTATAGCTCCGCGCCGATGATGGTGGGGCAGGCCGAAGCCATTGTGTCCAACCTCAGCTGTTACAAAGCCGGCGTGTTGGCGCAGTTGACTGTCAGCCGTTTTCAAAAGGTGAAGGCTGGCGATATTATCGGACAGGTGCAGGTGACGGACCCCAAGATTCTCGCGGCATCACTGGCGGTCATCCAGGCGGAGATTGACGAAATGCGAGTCACGCAACAGCCGATCGCGACGAAACAGCGCGCGGCAATGGACTATGGCCAGTTGTACCTCGACTGGATGCGTCAGCGGGCGCAGCTCGGCATGGCGAAGGCCAACTTGGAATTTGCGGAAACAGATTTCCAGCGCACCGAGGAATTGTTCAAGGAAAAAATTGTTTCGGAACGTGTCTACGATCAGGCCCGTGAGGCTCGCGACCGTTCCAAGAATGAAGTCGCTGAGCTGACCCAGCTGGTGGAGAAGCAAACGCAGAATATCGATCAACTCCAGCTGACCAACACGGTCGACATCTCCAAGATCACGACGGACCCTTTGCAGACCGCCATTGCAACGGAGGAGGCCAAGCTAAAATTGACGGAGGCGGAATTGAGTCCCGTCACACTGCACGCTCCGGTGGACGGCATGGTGGACACGATTTATCACCGGGTTGGCGAGGCCGTGACCGTTGGCGAGCCGATTATCAGCATCGCCCCATTTAATGTTGCCCGAATCATCGGCTATCAACGGGCGCCGATTCTGGAAGAACCCAAGGTGGGAACCCGCGTCCAGGTTCGCACGCGCGGACCGCACCAGCATACGGGCATTGGCGAGATTACCGAGGTTGGAACGCAGTTCGAACCGCTGCCCCCCGCATTGCAGGTGCCAGTCCGGCTGTCGAATGCGGAACTGGGTTTACCGCTCTGCATCAGCGTGCCGCCCGGTTTGAAAATTCGCCCCGGTGAATTGGTTGACTTGCAACTGAACACCAAGGCGGTCGAAGTACGCTGATCAAGGCGATTACTTCACCTCGAGATGGAGGTGGTTTCTTTCCATGATCGTGCCCTCGGCAAAAGCCAGCTGGGCGAGCGCTTTGTTATAGTCCACTTCTGCGCGAACCTCCGCCGTGCGGGCTGCCGTGAAGATTTCCTGGTATTGGAGCACGACAAAGCCGGTGGTGAAGCCATTCTGCAATTTCTTGGTTTCGGCGTCCAGGGCTGATGCAGCGTAGGTCGCCGCTTTGTGGGTGGACGTTACCTGGCTGAAAGAGGATTCCACCCGGGTGATGCAATCGGCCACCTGTATCAGCACATCTTGCTCGGCCTTCTTGAGCTGCAGTTCCGCAATCTGTTTCGCAGCTTTGCTGGCCCGGTAACTATTTCGTTCGCTGACGTTGCTCAGCGGAAACGTCACCACTGCGCCGTAGGAATATTCCGGGTTGCTAAAGCTGAAGGCATCGTCCAGCGACGCGCCGGCGTTGGCATCGACACCCTGACCGCCGTATCCGCCGACGAGATCCAGGCTGGGAAAAAGCTGGTTGAGACGGAATTTTACCGTGGCGCCGGTCTTCTCCACGGCGAACCGCGCTTCGGCAAGATCCGGCCGGCTGGCTAGGGCGGTTTGAAAACTGGTGGAACGGTTAACTTGCACGGGATCCGCTTGGAGCGTATCCGTCAGTTGCAAGTTCACGTCAGCCCAGGCCAGATAGTTATCCGTGATCATGGAGATCAGATGATTCTGCCGGGTGGAAAAGCTCTCGCGGGCCTGCGCCAGCGCGGTCAGGGTGTTTTGCAGCTGGGTTTCGGCCTGGGCGCTGTCCAGGGATGGCGATTCGCCTAGGTCGACCCGGCGCTGCGTTTCGGCGACAAATTGTTTGCGAAGCTCCACCATTTTTTCCTGCACCTGGATTTCATCGCGTGCCTCCATCAAATCATAGTAAGCCAGCTCGACCGCCAGCAAGGTCTGCATGATTTCGAACCGGAGGATTTCCTGGGAAACTTTCAAATCCGCCCTGCGAATCATGATCTGTTCCTGATCGGCGTCGATCCAGAAATCCTTCAACAGATGTTGCCGCATCGTGATGCCAGCCTCGCCGGCGTAGTCATTAGTCGAGCGAATGCTGTTGGGAAAAATATCACCATCCGGATCCGTGCTGAAGTCGGTGTTTGCGGCGGTCTTGCGGACAAAACCGGTGAAGTTGTAGCTAAAGCCGTAGGGAATCTTGCCGCCCAGATCCGAACCCAGCTTGTCGGTGGTGATTTCGGCTGGGAAATATGGGTTAAATTTTCGCGGGTCGAAATTGCCCGGATCCGATTCGTAACTTTGTGACGCATCAAATGTGAAGGTCGGCACGTACACCCCGTAAGCGCCGTTCAACATGTCCCCGGCGATGGCCGTCGAAAGGTGTTTGATCTGCAGGTCCAGGTTGCGGGTGAGGGCGAGATCAATGCAATTGCGCACGGAAAACGACCGTACAGTGTTCGATAAATCGGTCGTCAAATTGGTGGTTTGAGCGGACGCGGCGACGGCAATGCACAAAATGAGTGCCAACTGAATTTGAAAACGCATTTCCATAAATCATGCTCCGCTGCGGCTTGGCCGTCAATCCGCTTTGGCGCGTGGTGGGATTTCCTCAAAAAAAGGCTTGCGCATTGACTTTGTGAACATGATTGAAAACGTCTTTTTAAGCACAAACTCTTTGTTCATTAGTGTCTTCTTAGTGTCAAAAGTGAGGACTGACCCCAAGGAAAAAGCTCCGGAACGTTCGCTGCCGCATGGATAGATCGCGGTTGGATACCCCATTGACGACTCGCTTGCCGTCGTCGCTTAAGATTTGGATTTCACGCAGCCCCCGGTCGGGATAAATGATGATAGCCTCGGGATGGTAATCTCCCAAATCTTCCGTCGGCATCGGCTCCGCCACGGTTCCGATTCCCGCCCAACGGTAAAAGCGGAATGGTCCGCCTCCATGATATGCCCCGGCGCTGATAATATAGGTTCCCTTATACCAGGCGATGTCGCGAATTCCCAGGCCGCCCAAATCCAGAAGTATGGCGGGACCGAACCTTGCGGAATTTCCATTAATCACCTCGTTTGGGTTCAGCAACGGAATTAGCAGGGTCTTGCCGTTGGGAATGGGGTTGCGAAATCCGATCAGCAGTTGTCCATCCGGCGTAGCGGAGAGTCCCTCAATATTTAAAGCATTCGCCGCCTTGGGGGTGAGTTCCGAGGCGGCGGCAAATTGAAAGGCGTCGAATCGCGAATCGCCGATCAAATCATCCAAAAGGCTTTTATAAGGCTTTCCGACTGGCGTCAGCGTTACGTCATCATTGGTTACAGTGATGTCGGTGGCAAAGAAGCGGCAGCGATTTAACCGTTCCTTGCCGTTTTTGTTTCGCCCGTGCGACCCCATCCAATAGGCGCGATTGCCAATCCGGGCGCCAGCTTCGAGATCGGCTTCGCGCGATTTGCCGTGAAGTTCCAGAAAAGCGTTGCAGTCGAATTCTTTGATCGGGGGACCGCCCATGTCGCGCCGATATAGTCTCAGGGAGTTGTCCTCATCATCGGCGACTACGAATAAGTTGGACGTGATGGCGACGGCGCCGGAAGCATCGGCGCTGCCGGTGTAAAGGGTGGGACGGAGGAGCGGCAGTTTTTGGTCAGCCCGGGCGCAAAGCCCCAGAATAAGCAGTATAAACACCGCGATGCGCATTGATTCACAATGGCAGGATCCA
>Ga0302319_10023764_pt1 | contig 10937 bp, 9 predicted proteins | sample Bog_T0_2_FD_203319 | JGI IMG/M metagenome (GOLD analysis project Ga0302319, IMG submission 203319) | Peat permafrost microbial communities from Stordalen Mire near Abisko, Sweden - Bog_T0_2 | ecosystem: Environmental > Terrestrial > Soil > Wetlands > Peat | place: Sweden: Abisko, Stordalen Mire... | reverse complement strand
GGGCCCGTAGAAGTCGTTCAAGGCGCCGATGCCGTCGGGGCCGGCCACGGCCGAGTAGGCAGGATGCTTGTCTGACCAGGCGGTGTATCCGCCGGCCTCATGGATCACGCCGAAGATGGTGTTGACACGCACGAAGTTCCAGGGCCAGACAGGGCTGCAGCCCGTCTTGGGATCGCGCACCAGCTTCGTGGGGTCGATCGACGCAACGCCGCCGTCGGTGAGGCTGGCCCCAGGTGCGCCGCCATTGACCAGGGTCTGGTTCAGATCGATGCCTTCCTCATATTCCGTGGTGGTGCCGGTGGGTTGGCCGTACGGGGTGCAAGGACCGCCCGCAAGTCCGTTGCCGGTCGTATTCTTGGGCGCGTCCAGAGAGCGGTCATAGGCAACGTCATAGTAGATGCCCATGGTACGGGGAGTTCCGCCGGTAACGATCGCCATCAGGCCAGGAAAGGAGTCGGATGTCTTGGAGGTGCTGGCGGCCACGTAGTTGTAGGCCGTAGCCCCGAGCGACGCCAGATTGGGGCAATATTGAGTGCCATTTTCGATCGTGGCAATTCCCTGCGAACAATTGCGGTAGTCCACCGCGTGCATGCCGTCGATGCTGATCAACAGAACGTGCTGGATGGGGTTGCTGCGTTCCATCAACTTTGGTTTCGGCTTGCTCTGCGCTGAGGCGCTGACCGCTGCGAACGCGGCCACAGAAATAACGAGTAGGGACGAAATTTTCATTTCCCCTCCTTCGAAGGCGATACTAGACCCCACGGGGCCGAATGCGGGTCTCGGAATGATGAAAGTTATGTCAATTTGCTAGGGAATTAAATCACATGCAATCAGCGCTTTGACGTGTAAAATCTGAGCGCTTCGGACCTGCCTGGCAAACAGTGCTTTTCCGTTGCCGCTAAGTGACACAATGGGCGTTCGGGTCTTTGAGCCTGCTCAACGTCGGCGATGAGGTGAAGGTCCCGTTGCCGTTACCAAGCATCACTTCAAAGGAATCGTCGTCGCTGGTAACCACCAGGTCAGGAAGACCGTCTCCGTTGAAGTCGGCCGCGGCGAGGCGGAAAATCTTTCCCTGCATCGGCAACCGGAAGGACCATGCGAATCGGAACGAACCTTTGCCTTCGCCGAAGAGAATCGTCACCGTGTTCGACTTTGAGTCGGATACGGCGAGATCGAGGATGCCGTCGTGGTTGAAGTCACCCACGGCGATCGATACCACCGAGGCCATGTGAGCGATATCGGTGGCGGGGAACAGGTTTCCTTTGCCGTCCCCGAGGAACTCCATCAGCGACCCGTCGCCGTCGCCGACGATCACGTCTGGATTACCGTCACCGTTGAAGTCGCCGACAACAATCGCCTGGGGATCGTGCCCCAACACCGGGTCTGTGTCTGTCGATTTGAAGGAACCGTCGCGCTGGCCGAGCAACACAATGAGATTGCGCGGTCTCGAGGTGTCGCCCGTCGGCGGCGCGACTTTGGCCATGTCCGGGATTCCGTCGTGGTTGAAGTCGGCCATCACGACCAACGCTGGAGCTTCCTCGGGACCGTCGTCCGCGGCTGCTGCGAGTGCGGCCGGAACGGCAACAACGGCAAAAAGGAAAGCCATCACGATCGGCGTACGTGGGGTACGGATCATCGGGCTGCCTCCAGAGGAAAGACTAACTCCGTATGGGCTGGCATTGCTATCTGTCCTGCAAAATTGTCTCGGGCCTGTTCGTGTGGACTCAAGGGTAGAGCCGGCATCTCTCCCAGCGATCTCCGTCGCGCGTGAAGAGTAAGCGGTCGTGAAGCCGGTTCGGGCCGTCGATCCATAACTCGATGCGCTCAGGGCTGAGGTGGTAGCCGCGCCAGTACACCGGCCTGGGGACTTCGCCCGGATGCCGTTCGCCGAATTGCCGCACTTGCTTTTCGAGCTCTTCACGACTTGGGAGGACGCGGCTCTGATCGGAAACGGCCGCGCCGATCTGACTGGCTCGCGAACGGCTGTGGAAGTAGGTGTCCACATCGGATGCGGCTAGTTCCGAGATGGTTCCTTCCGCGCGCACTTGTCGGCGAAGCGATTTCCAGTGGAAACACAGCGCGGCTCTCGGATTCGCGGCGAGTTCCCTGCCCTTTTGGCTTTCGGCGTTGGTGAAAAAGCAGAATCGGCGATCTCCAACGCGTTTCACCAGCACCATGCGCACGCTGGGCGCGCCAGCAGCGGTCGCAGTGGCGAGCGCTGCGGCGTTGGGGTCGTTAGGCTCGCTCTCCTGCGCGGCCTTGAACCACGTATCGAACAATGCAAGAGGATCTTGAATTTCACGTGAATCAATCTGGTGCGACGGGGCCATTGCTAGATTCTAGCCTTGGATCTAACAGCCTTATCTACAGGATCAAAAAATCCTCGGGATCGCTCGCGAAGCTGTAACCGGGCACAAATGCCATTCCTGTAAACTCAAGAAGGCACACCATTTTCCGTTGCCAGAGCGGGTTTGCGTTGATTGTACAGATTGAAGGACTGAGGAAGGTTTACGAGGGCAAGCAGCGCGTAGTCGCTGTGGATGGCATCGACCTCGAAGTAGAGCGCGGCGAGATTTTTGGCCTTCTGGGCCCGAACGGAGCCGGAAAGACCACCACCATCGGGATTTGCACCACGCGCACTCTGCCTACCGGTGGCACGGTGCGCATTGCCGGCATCGATGTAGTGAAGCATCCGGCGCAGGCGCGGCAATGGATTGGTGTCGTGCCGCAGTTCAACACGCTCGACCGTTCGCTGACGATTTTCGAGAATATCTATTACCACTGCCGCTATTTTGGTTTTTCACACGCAAATGCCAAGGCGCGCAGCAATGAACTTCTTGCGCAGTTTCTGTTGACCGAGCGCAGCAAGGCTTATCCCAACCAGCTCTCGGGCGGCCTGGCGCAGCGGGTGCAGATAGCCCGCGCCATCGCGCACCGACCGACGGTTCTCTTTCTGGATGAGCCCAGCGCAGGGCTCGATCCCCAGAGCCGCATCGCCATGTGGACGGCGGTGCAGGGGTTACGCAAGGACGGGATCACGGTCGTGTTGACGACACACTACATGGAGGAGGCCGACGAGTTGAGCGACCGCGTAGGCGTCGTGGACCGAGGCAGGATGCTGGCGCTTGGTTCGCCGCAGAAGTTGAAGGATACCTATGGCGCGCAGACGATCATCGATCTCAAACTGCGGCATCTGGAAGGCGCGGAATTGGTCGCCGAAGACCTGCGGCGGCGCGACGGGGTCCAGTCAGCCGAGGCCACGGCCGAGGGCCTGCGCGTCTTTGCCGGCGGCGCGGACGGCCTGCTTCCGGAGATTATTCAAGCCAGCGTCAAGCTGGGCCTTCGCGACATTTCTATCACCGAGCCGAGCCTGGAAACGGTCTTCATTCACCTGACCGGGAGGGATTTGCGTGAGTAAGGCGATCGAGAAATCGAGTGCAATACCTGATCCAATCCCCGCAGGCGGGGCGATGTTTCTGAAGGCATTCCTGGGCCTATATCTGCGCGATTTGCGGGTGCTGAGCCGGGAATTGATGCCGTTTGTTCTGCGTGTGGGCATGCAGCCGCTGCTGTTTCTCTTCGTATTCACGTTCATCATGCCGCGCATGTCGGGCGGAAATCCCATGATGGCCGGTATGGCGGGAGGCATGACAGGCGGAATGGGGGGCGGCGCAGGGTTCGGCACCGTCCTGCTGCCGGGCCTGATGGCGGTAGCCATCATGTTCAGCGGCATTGCGGCAGTGGCGCTGCCGCTCTCGACGGAATTTGGCATCACGCGCGAGATCGACGACCGGGTGATGTGTCCTGTGCCTGTCTGGGCGGTCGCGGTCGAGAAGATGTGCTTTTCGGCGATGCAGAGCATGGCCGGAGCGCTTCTGGTCATCCCGATGGCGATTCTTATCCCGGCGACTCCCGTCTATCCGCACATACACAACTGGTTTCTGTTTGCGCTGGTGCTGATCATGGCGAGCCTGCTGGCCGGAGCGCTCGGCCTGGCGATCGGGTCGAGCGTGAGCCCGAGGCAGATTGGGCTGGTTTTTTCGATTATTGTGGTGCCAATTACGTTTTTGGGATGCGTCTACTACCCATGGGAAGGATTGAAGAATATTGTTTGGCTTAAGTATGCTGTTCTCTTTAATCCGATCGTATACATCAGTGAGGGGCTGCGCGCAGCAGTGACTCCTGAGGTGGAGCACATGCCGGTTTGGGGGATTTTGCTGGCCCTGACTGTTTTCCTGGTAATTCTCGGTCGATTTGGAATTCGCGGTTTCTTGAAGCGGGTCATTTCCTGAGGCGAGTCATGATGCGTATCAGCCCGCCGTATCACTTCTGGTTGGAGGAGTTTTCTCAATGCGTCTGAACCTGCGAAGCACGTTGGCCTTGCTGGCTGCCCCGGCGGTAATCGTCGTGGTCGGCTGCGGCGGGCGTGTCTCAGCATCGGACGCCAACGCGGCTGCGAGCCTGGCGATCCACGCCGCAGCTGCCAGCATCGACACCAACAGGACGACCCGCTACACGGCAACGCTCGCCAACGGAGAGCCCGCGAATGTGGAGTGGTCTGTTTCCGGAGGCGACGACCGGGCCGGAGCGGGAACGATCAGCCCCGACGGTATTTACACGCCCCCCAGTTATCTGACTGCGGACAAGGTCACGGTCCAGGTGAACGCCGTTTTGACAAGCAGCGCAGGTCAGCTCTTGCCGCCTTCCAACAGTGCAGAACTTACCGTCACTCCGGGATTTGTGCAGCCGCTTTCGCCGGAAAATCTCTCCATTGGCCCTGGCGGTACGGCGACGATTTCCGGCTCCATGACCGAGGTTGGAGGCACCGGCGGCATCCGGTTTGCCCTGGCCAGCGATGTTTCCGGAACTCCCAGCACCGCAGGCGCCCTGAGCAGCCCGCATTGCATACGCGGCTCGGTGAGCGGAGTTAACCCGGCTTACACGGTCTGCTCGGTGACCTACACGGCGCCCACGACAGTTTTGAATTCAGCGTCGGTCTACATTCTTGGCTCGGTTGCATCGAACCCTACGCTGAGCTGGACGCGCGTGCTTTTGAATGCCTCAGGAATCAGCAGCAGTCCGGCGGCGCACCAGGCGCGGCTGGCGGTGCCGGTGCCATTGGGTTCCTCGAGTGGCAGCAATGTAGATTACGATGCCGCCCAGGGACAACTCTCCGATTGCTGCGGCGGCACGCTGGGCGCTCTGCTGCAGGACAGCAGCGGTACTCAGTTTGTGCTTAGTAACAACCATGTTTTTGCGCGCAGCGATCAAGCCATCCCCGGGGAAACGGTAATTCAGCCTGGGCTGATCGACAACGGTTGCACCCCCTACGGGGTTGGCCCTGGAACGACCCCGGTAGCAACGTTGACTGGCTACCCGGCGCTGAGTTCTCCAACAACCAACGTGGATGCAGCGATCGCTCGCGTGACACCCGGGTTGGTCGATCCCAGGGGAAACATTCTCGAATTAGGGGCCAAGCAACCGGACGGGACACTGGCCGCTGCACCGCCCGGAACCTCGTCCACAAGCGGCAAGGGTGAAACCGCTTCGCTGGGAATGATGGTCGCCAAGAGTGGACGAACGACCGGACTTACCTGCGCCGCGGTCTCGGCAATCGACGTCGACGTGGTGGTCGACTACTTCACCGACTGCGCCGAATCCGCGCACGCCATGACCAAGACTTTCACCAACCAGATCGCGATTGCCGGCTCCAACTTCAGCGATGCCGGCGATTCGGGTGCGTTGGTGGTTGATTCTGCGAATGCGGAGCCGGTGGGGTTGTTCTTTGCCGGAGGCACAGACACCAACGGCGTCGAACACGCGATCGCGAACCCGGTTGCAGACGTACTGACAGACCTGGACGCGCAGGTTCCTGCGCCGAACGGTCAGGCCACCAGCTACAGCTTCATGGGCGGCGCGGATCATCCTGTTTCGTGCCTGAGCTACGATGACGCTAAGAGCTCAGAAGAGACTGGCGCATTCGCTCTGACAGCTGCAGAGCGGGAGCGGGTCGAAGCTGCATTGCCCCAGGCCCAGCTGCTGCTCAATCCAGGAAATGGGATTGCTCGCGTTGGCATCACGGCCAGCAAGGACCGTCCCGGAACGGGAGCGATTGCTTTCTATGTTGAGCCGGGGAATAGCGCACAGACCTTCGCAAGCGTCTCCGCGCAGCTTCCAGCGTTTATCGGAGGCGTGGCCACGGTGGTGCTACCCGCAAATGGGCAGTCCGCGGAGCCCGCTGCTTCTTCAATCACTCCACTACCGAGGGCTGCTTCGCTGAGTCAGATTCTGGCGGTCAAGCAGAGGGTTGCACCGGCTTTGCTTAAGTCGAGTCCGGCCTTTTTCGGCGTTGGCGTCGGACAGAGCCTGGATAATCCCAACGACGCCGCACTGGTGGTTTTCGTGGATCGCAGGAAATTCACCGGGATTCTGCCCGCTGCTCTCGAATCGGTGGGTGCGCAGCGGATTCGCCTTATCGCGATGGACCGGCTGCATGTAACTCGTTCTCATGGCTCACTTGACCGGCCAGGAACGCGGAGTATCGGTAGTTGCTTCTCCGCTCGCCACACCGATGCTGCGGCAACAGGCGATATCAACCTGCTGGATCGGGATACACAACCTCTCTTCGATCCGGCGCCCAATCCATAGACCCTGAACGCAGAATATGAGCGCCTGCCAATCTGGATATCGACGATGGTCCGCCCTCAGGCAGAGGTAGAGATCACCTGGCTGTCGGGTTCCGGGGCGGTGATGATTTCCGGCTCATCCGGGAAAAACAGCTCGAAGATCGTGCCCGATTTGCCCCCCAGCTCGTCGGAGTGGCTGCGAACCCGCATCGATCCCCTGTGTTTTACGACGATCTCTGAGCTGACCCACAAGCCCAACCCGGTCCCTGTCACTTCCTTGGTAGTAAAGAACGGCTCGAAAATGTGCTTTCGCACCGCCGCCGTCATCCCCGAGCCGGTGTCCGCGACCTGAAAGCGGACGCCGCGGCGGCTGGGGTCCGTCCAATCCTGGGAGCGGCGCGCGCGCAGCACCAAACGGCCGCCCGCGGGCATCGCGTCGATGGCGTTGCCGATGAGGTTGGCGAAAACCTGGCGTAGTTCTCCCGCGAAGCAGTAGAGGTCAGTATTCGAGTCGTATTTCTTTTCGACGGCAATGCCCAGATTGCGCAGACGTCCCTGGTGGAGGCTTAGTACCGAATCGAGAAGCTCGGCAAGATTGGCACGCGCGGGCAGCGTAGATTGGCGGTAGAAACGAAGCGTCTGCTGCGTAATCTCCGCGATGCGGCGAACCTCGTGCTCGGCCATCTTCACATAACTGCACGCGGGCTCCTCCAACTCAGCGTGATTGCTGAGCAGGTAGAGCAGGTTGGTAATCGCCTCCAGCGGATTGTTGATTTCGTGGGCAATCGATGCCGCCAGCCTGCCGGTTGCTGCCAGCTTTTCAGTCTTGCGCAAGGCTTCTTCGCTGCGTTTGCGGTCGCTGGCGTCCATCACGATCAGGCCCACCCAGCGCACCTGGCTGGGTGTGGTGTGGATCGGATACGCGCTGGTGATCCAGGTCCAGGGGCGGGTGTTATCGTCTCCTGGGCCGGTCACCTCCAGATCGCGGACAGGGCAGTCGTCTTCGAACACATCCAGAATGGTCTTCTCCAATTGGTGGGCGACCGGGGTGGACAGCACCTCAGGGAGCGTTCGGCCCAGGTGGCGGCTGAGCGGAATCCCCGTGGTTTCGGCGAAGATTCGATTCACCCGGACGAAGCGGCAGCGCCGGTCGAAGAACGCCAGGCCAATCGGAGCATTCGCGAGCATCGAATCGAGAAGAGACAATGTGTCGCTGAGTCCGGCGCGTTGCTCCTCGATCGAAGCCACCATGCGGTTGAATGCCTCGATCAGTTCGCCAATCTCGTTGTGGACTGGCATCGGCAAAGGAAAATGCGCTTCGCCCTCCGGCGACTGCATCAGAGCTCTCGTTCCGCGATGAAGTATGGCCAGCGGACGAGTGATCGCCGTGTACCTGAGCATGGCAAACTGTTGTTGCTGATCCCAGAACTTATCGGTCGTTACCCATGCGTAGCCATAAAGCTTGTTCTGGAAAAAGACGGGCCGAACACCCTCCCAGTCATCCCGGCTAAGGGAGAAGAAAAAGGGACTGTTCCCTGAGATCTTGCCGATTTGCTGGAGATGCGCTGGCGACAACGGCTCGTTTCCGGTCAATGTGACGGACGGCCCTGCACTTCCGAACAAGACTCTGCCTTGAGGATCGGTTACCTTTGCCGTCTCCACGCTGGGCGCCTCTGCCATCATGCGCACCGATATGCCGATTACCTCTGGACGGCCTCCCTGCAGAGCCTCCTGGGTTTGCACCGCCAGCGAAGTTGCCTGATGCTCGAGCCGTTGCCGGGCACGGTCAAACGTTTCATGCCTCTGCTGGCGGATGAGGACCGCTGCGAAGAGCATCAAAGAGAGCGCTTCGAGCACGACGAGTCCGCACAGCAATTGGAATCGAATGGATCGAGGCCATCCTCGGAGCTTCATCGCCGAATCATCCCCCGTGAAGTCGCGACACCTGGCAATTTAACGCTTCGTTGCAGAAAAGGTATCACTTGTGCGTTTATTCACTAAATCCCTGGCTATCTGTTGACCGTGAAAGCGGCCGTTTTCAATGAATATTTCATTGGTTCGTGCGCCAGCCACAATGACTCCGGCAAGGTAAATCCCCGGCACATTGCTCTCCAGGCAATCTGGATCGCAGACTGGCATTCGATCTGCTCCCTCGGCACGAACGCCAAGGCTCTCGAGGAACTCAAAATCCGGATGATAGCCGACCAGGGCGAAGACAAAGTCGTTCTTCAGAATGCGCTTTCCTTGCGGCGTCTCCAACAGCACCGTATCGGGGGTAATCTCGGCGACCTCTGAGTTGAAAAATGCGGCAACTTCCCCAGCCTTGATTCGGTTTTCGATATCCGGCTTGATCCAGTACTTCACATGGCGATGGATGTCGGGCCCGCGATGCACCAGCGTGACGCGCGCGCCGTGGCGCCATAGCTCAAGGGCAGCGATAGCCGCGGAATTCTTGCCCCCGATGACGACTACGTCGAGGCCGGAATAGGGGTGCGGATCGTCGTAGTAGTGCATCACCTTCGAAAGATTCTCGCCGGGGATATCGAGGTAGTTGGGTAGATCGTAGTAGCCGGTCGCCACCACAAGCTTGCGGGCCTTGAGGATCCCGGTCCGGCCAAAACGGTCGCGCAAATGCACCTGAAAGCCACCGTCAGATCCGGTAACCCGGTCGACGGTCTGGTATTGGCGAATGTCCAGCCGGTAATGCGCGGCGACTTGGCGGTAATACTGCAAAGCCTCGTTGCGATTCGGCTTCGGGTTGGGGCTGGGGAATGGAATGTTGCCGATCTCCAGCAGTTCCGGCGTGGTGAAAAAGGTCATGTGCGAGGGGTAGTGGTAGAGCGAATTGCAGATGCAGCCCTTGTCCACCAGCACCACGTGAAAGCCGGCGTTCTGCGCGTCGATGGCGCAAGCCAGGCCGGTTGGGCCAGCGCCGATGACCAGAACATCGTAGATTGGTCCGCTGGATTCAGCGTCCACTGCGCTCGTCCCAGGCTCCAAAATGGCATCGCTCATCTTTCTAGCTTAGGGCATTCCGGGATTTGCGGCGAAAAACGCGGGGAATGCGGCTCCAATTCCGTCCACATGGTAGAATGCTAGAAAGATCTGGTAGAAAGGCAGTTTTCAATGACCTTGAGCCTGAAGAACGACGAAACGGAACAACTGGTGCGCAAGTTAGCAGAGATGGCCGACGAAAGCCTGACGACGGCGGTAACCATCGCTGTCAAGGAACGGATCGAGCGCCTGGAAAAGTCTGACAAGCGTAAGAGCCGCCTGGAGTGGCTGATCAATCTGAGCAACTACACCGCTCCGCTCCTGAAAGACTTGCCGCCTTCGACCGAGATCGGCGATCTCCTGTATGACAAGGAAACAGGCCTGCCGCTGTGATCGTCGACTCATCTGCAATCGTAGCCATTCTCAAGCAAGAGTCAGACTGGGGCGACTTCGTCCGGAAACTGGACGCGGCAGAAGAAATTCGTATCTCCGCCGGCACATATTTTGAGATCTCGATTGTGATTGGCCGTCTCAACGATCCCATAATGAATCGGCAGATTGACGAGTTGATGGAAGAATTTGAAATCGCGATCGAGCCGTTTAGCGCGGAGCAGGCGCGCATCGCGCGCCACGCATATCGCGACTACGGCCGGGGCAGCGGCCACAAGGCCAATCTGAACTTCGGCGACTGCTTCGCCTACGCGCTGGCCCGCGTGAAACGCGAACCCCTGCTCTACAGGGGCGACGACTTTGTGCATACCGATATCCGATCAGCAATGAAACAGCCGTGAGACCGTTGGTAGCTCAAACTTCAGAACGCACATCCTGGCAACTCGCAGTGCGAGCAACAGGACATCCAAGGTCCTCGTCCATTACCCTAGAGAGTTCGAGGAGCTTTGCATGACGGTGATCCAGCAGGAAGATTTCATTGCGAGCGTTGCGGGCGCATTGCAGTACATCAGCTACTACCATCCCGTGGACTACATCACGAGCCTCACAGCGGCGTACGAGCGTGAGCAGTCGCATGCGGCTAAGGACGCGATGGCGCAAATCCTCATCAACAGCCGCATGTGCTTTGAAGGTCATCGGCCCATCTGCCAGGACACGGGCATTGTGAATGCCTTTGTGAAAGTAGGCATGGACGTCCGCTTCGAAGGCGATATGGACCTGCAGGCCATGGTCGATGAGGGAGTTCGCCGCGCCTATCTTGACCCGGACAATAAGCTTCGCGGCTCGATCCTGGCCGACCCGGCGGGGGCGCGGAAGAATACGAAAGACAATACTCCGGCGGTCGTGAATGTTGAACTGGTGAAAGGC
>Ga0302319_10023763_pt1 | contig 10937 bp, 9 predicted proteins | sample Bog_T0_2_FD_203319 | JGI IMG/M metagenome (GOLD analysis project Ga0302319, IMG submission 203319) | Peat permafrost microbial communities from Stordalen Mire near Abisko, Sweden - Bog_T0_2 | ecosystem: Environmental > Terrestrial > Soil > Wetlands > Peat | place: Sweden: Abisko, Stordalen Mire... | reverse complement strand
ATAAGTCCGACAATCATCAGCGCAACTTCATAGATTGCGTAATTTCGCGGAGCGAACCAATTGCCCCTATCGAGCAAGCCCACCGCTCCATCAGCATTGCCCATCTAGGTAATATCAGCCTGCGCCTCGGGCGAGATCTGCGCTGGGATCCGAAGGAAGAAAAAATTATCGGCGATGAGACAGCCCAGAAGATGCTTTCGCGGCCCATGCGCAAACCCTGGAGCCTTGAATTAAGCTAGATCGATAACCACTTTCACATCGTCAGCCTGCCGCTCAAACGCCGCCCGCCAATTAGCGAGCGGCACGCGCCGCGTGATCAACGATTGCAACCAGCCGCGGTCGGCTCGGCGTAAGGCGTCGACTGCCTTCTCGTAATGGCGGCGGTTCGCGTTCACCACGCCAAAGGCCACTGTGTTGCCCATCACCATGCCTCGGTTGAGTTGAATGACGTTGATCGTTGGATCTTGCGCGTGGGCAGACACGCCCACCAAGCAAAGAATTCCGTCGTTCGCCAAACCGAGCAGGCTATCGCGAATGACCACCGCCGCGCCTGTACATTCGATGACCACATCGGGCCGGAAGCCGAGTTGTTCCACCTTGCCACCGTGATATTGCGCGCCCAGCGTCTCCACCAGCCGGGGCTTCGGACCGTCGGTCACTTGATCGAGCACATGTACCGCAAGGCCACGTTGCACGCCCATAAGGGCGGCTAACAAACCGATCGGTCCAGCACCGGTGACCAGCAAGGTTTTCGGCTTCCAGAGAGCCCGCTGTCCGATGTGCTCAATGTGTTCCCAAGCCTTCGCCAGCACGCTGGCCGGTTCAACGAGAATCGCCACGTCACGAAGAGCGGGTTCGACTTTAACGGCATACTCCGGCTCGATGCGCCAACGCTCCGCGCCAAAGCCATTCTTCTCTTTGATGCCGCGTTCGGTGTAGCGGCCGTTGCGGCACATGTCCCATTCGCCCACCGCGCAGGCAATGCAAGGTTCGGGGTCGGGACGGCGGACAATGCCGATCACCAAATCTCCATGAGCAAAGCCGCTATCGGCGGGGGCTTGTTCTACCTCGCCCAGAGATTCGTGACCTAGGATTAGATGACTGGAATTGGCAGGCATCCAGCCGTAGTCGCCGGCGATGAGTTCAAAATCGGTGCCGCATACGCCCAGTTGTCGTGCTCGCACAAGCAAGCTGCCTTCGGCGGGTAGTGGGTCGGCTACTTCGGAGAGAGCCACGGAATTGGCTTGGCCGGGAATGATTGTGATGGCTTGCAAGGAAAATGTCCTACCTAAATAGTAAACGGGCGGTGCGAGTTTGATCTCGCAACGCCCGTTTAGAAAATCCTAGGTTGAGCTTAGCTGTTCTGCTTTTTCCGGCGAAGGAAGAAACCGAGAAGCGAAATCCCTAAACCGGTGGTGGCGTAGGTGGCTGGTTCCGGAGCTCCCACGATGCCGACGAAGCCGCCGACGTAGTTAATGATCTTAGTGGGCGTGAGCAGCGTCGAAGTGGCAATCTCATAATCAATGCCGTTGGAAACGAGCGTTGTGTAGCCGTTGGCCGCAGTTTGACCATTATTAATGGTGTAACCGTTACCCGTGTTGGCACAGTTCGTCGAGCAAGTCGTACTGCCTTGGTTGCCAAAGTAAAGAGAGAAAGTACCGCCGTTGTCGACGATCGAACCTTGGAAAGTGAGGGCAGTCTGTGCCGGGCCACCGTTGATCGTTGGCGTAACTGCAACGTCTATTACTCCTGATCCCGTAGTGGAACTGCAACTAGGGCTGCAGGGGTTCTGGCCGTTCACGTTCAGGAACGAGTCCGTACCGGAATCGCCAGCCAGCGTCAAAATCCCGTTCGTGAGGGTGCCACTGACTGTATAGCCGCCAATTTGCCACGCATAACCCCCGACATCTACGGTGGTGGGCGCGCCTACCGTAGGCGAAACTGATAGACCAATGGTGGTTGCCGAAGCTGGTACAACAGTCACAAGTGCCCCGAAAGTCAGCGACAACAATATGCCGCGAAAGTTTTTCTTATTAATTGTCAATGCTAATATCCTCCGATATCGCCCAAAAAATTGTATAGAGCTAGTATTCTCTTAACGCTCTTTCAGAATAGCGGCAACGCGGAGGCGGAGTCAACCATCTTCAATCCACGCCGGTACTGTACGTACCCACGAAAAGCGCGCCGCCACTCCCTTTTTTGCTCAGCCTTAATATCGCTCTACGAGTTTTGATGTGGCGAAAATTCGCTTCAGAATAGACCTCTCGAAGACCGCATAGAAAATATATAAAGAGGACCCCGTGATGACTGCAGGAATCGCGTGAAAGATTCAGCAATCAGGCATCGGCGTCCGATAGGTCACATTGGGGGAATTTCTGGCAGTCAGCGAATGTACGAGAACTAAGCCACGCGCGGATTCGCGGGATGCCTCGAAGATCTCAGTTGGTAATAGTACTCAGCAAGGGTTTGTGAGAAAAGTACCGAACTATGTTTGAAATTTGCTCTCCGCAGATTATCGTTGAAGTTAACCTCTAGTCAAAACACTTTGGTTGAAGGAACGTTCTTCAGGGACCGTTCTCAAGTTTTAATTCTGTATTTATGTCAGGAGGATTTTTGGTGAAGAAAAATAATTACTTTTTAAGCGCGCTGTTAATTCCTGCGATTGTTTTGCAGGCGGGGCCGGTTACAACACCGACCTGCACGGGGGGGACTGGTGGCTCCGTGCCGACAATTAATTTGCCCGCCGGAACACAAATAACCGGTAGCCAGGGAATAAGCGGAACGATGGGGACTGAGTATACTTTTACTGCCTCTTCCTCGATGCCGGCTAGCGTATTCACGCTTGGCATTCCCTACGCGGCGTATTGCTCTAATACGGGGGCTCCAATTCCCAGCGCCGCTACACAGACGCTGTACACGGCGTACAACACTTATTTGCTTGGCTCTCACACTGGAGGCAATTTTGGTAGCCCTGGACCTACTCTTATGTATGTTTCCGGCCTTTACAGCTTGGCCGGCTCTTACACGTATACGAGCACGGTGCTGCAGTTGGCGGACGAGTGGGCCGCTGTCAACTGGCTCATCAATAATCCACACGGCGTCACTGGTGAAGTTACGCCGACTGCGGTCGATACTCAAGCAGTCATTTGGCAGCTTCTAAATTCCCCGCAATTGGACTACGCGCTCGGTGGTTCCGGGACACCTGCGATTTCAAGCGCCGCTGCCTGGCAGTTGTATCAAGATGCGATCACGTATGGAACGGCAGCACTGAGCGCGAGTAAAATGGCCTTTTCGCCGGTAAGCGGCCAACTTGTTGCCGTCCTGCTCAATCCTGCGACGAACGCCCAAGGCCTGATTGTTCCTTTTCCGATCCCCTGCACGTCTGGTACTGGCAGCGCGACACTGACCAAGACCTCAAACGTCAGCTCTTCTGGCGCGAACGCCTTCCAATTAGTTACTTATACCTACACCGTCAAGAACACAGGCTCAACGACGCTGGGTAATATCACCATTGTTGACGATAACGGCACACCGAACTATCCGGAAGACGATTACACTGTTCCGGTTCCTGCCGGCACGACCATCCCCCCGAATTCCTCGTATAGCATTTCAACCACAGTCTATCTGCCGATTTCGCTGTTCTATCAAAGCGGCAATCAATCGGCGTTCGATACGCTGATCCCGCAAGTAGTGCCAGTAACTACGAGCGGCACATCGCTTCAGTTGACCTATCTGATCGATACCGACGTTACGGACAACAGCTATGGCTCCAATTCTTCGGGCGGTTGGCCCAAAAATGGCCACACATTCGCGGAGCTCGAAGCTGGTTATGCTGAATTCGCGTTCTACAACGCGCTGGGCATGACGGTGTCCGATTTCAACGTGAACTACATCAAGAACTTGGGTTCGAGCGCCCTCTCCAACCAACCATCCGATTACGGCTCCACACCCGGTCAGATTTTCACGGGTGGAACAAGCAATATCTCCTACCTTGATTCAACCCTGGCTGACAACCTCAACGACTCTCCGCAGTACTATGCGGCCACCACGAATTCTCCGGTCGCGGGTAGTCCGAATTGGATATTCACTGCGGGTTACAAGGTGCTTGTTAGTGACGCCATCTTCGGCATGTTCAACTGGAGTTTCTCGGCCTCGGTGAAGAAAAATTACCTCGCTGCAACTGAGACCGGCTTTGGCGGCGGCCAATCGGTCACCTACTGTCCGACTATTTACGGCTCCAGCGTCACCAGCACAGCTTACCTGTGCGCCAATGTTTGCGGCTGCTCCACGGTTGTTCACGCGAAGGCTTGCCTGACCGTGAAAATGTGTGGTTCGCCCCAACCGACCTGCAATAACCCCGGTGCCCACATTTGTCAGAATCCGGTTCATTGCTCATGCACTTGTTCGCAATGTACGGCCGGTAATCACGGCTCTTGCACCGCGAGCAAGAAGTGCACGCCTCCGGTTTGCTCTTGCACCTGCGCTCAGTGCAAAGTCGGCAATCACGCGTCATGCTCAAAGGTCGGCTGTACCGATCCGACTTGCCACGCTAACAATTGCAATCACAACACTGTGCAGTGCACGATTGCGTCGAAGCCTGTTACCTACTGCTGGTAGATCAGCTTTGAATCTGAACGAAAAGCCCGGAGCAATCCGGGCTTTTTCATTTTCTGAGGCTCGCGCTCGAGTATCGAAGAAAGTACTATTTGTAATGAATCCCACTACACTGCCCACACCGGCGGCCCCACCTTTGTGAAAGCAGAATTCCGTCTATCTCTCCTTGCCAACCCCAGCGTTCTACCATACGAGAAGTGAAAGCTCTCGTAAAAGCGCACTGCGCGCCTGGACTCACGCTCATGGATGTCGCCGAACCCGCCATCGGTATTAACGACGTCCTGATTCGCGTAACGCATACCGGTATCTGCGGCACAGACCTGCATATCTATGAATGGGACGAATGGGCGCGCGCCACCATTCCTGTTCCCATGGCCATCGGGCATGAGTTCGTGGGCGAGATTGTCCAAGTCGGCTCGAACGTCAACGATTTTCATCCGGGCGAAGTGGTGAGCGGCGAAGGACACGTGGTCTGTGGCCGCTGCCGCAACTGCTTGGCCGGACGGCGGCATTTGTGCGCGCACACCCAAGGCGTCGGCGTGAACCGCCCCGGAGCCTTTGCCGAATACATTTCTCTGCCCATGAGCAACATCTGGCGGCATGAGCCAACCGTCAATCGCGACATCGCTGCGATTTTCGATCCCTTCGGCAACGCCGTACACACCGCGCTCTCCTTTCCTGTTTTGGGCGAGGACGTTTTGATTACCGGTGCTGGTCCCATCGGCTTGATGGCCATTCCCGTAGTCAAGCACGCCGGCGCGCGTTTTGTCCTGGTCACGGATCTGAACCCCTATCGCCTGGAACTGGCGAAAAAGATGGGTGCCTCTTTGGCCGTAGACCCGCGGCAAACGCCCGTGGCGGAAGCACAGAAACAGCTTGGCATGCGGGAAGGGTTCGACATCGGGCTGGAAATGTCAGGCAGTCCCATGGCCTTTCGCGAAATGATCTCCAATATGAGCCATGGCGCCAAAATCGCCATGCTCGGGATTCCCGCCAAAGAGATGGCCATCAATTGGCGCGATGTCATCTTCAACATGCTCACCATCAAAGGCATCTACGGGCGAGAGATGTACGAAACCTGGTATCAGATGACTGTCATGCTCGAATCGGGGTTGGATATCTCTCCTGTGATTACCCATCGCTTTGCTTATACCGACTTTGAGAAAGGTTTTGAAGTGATGCGCTCCGGGAATTCTGGCAAAGTGATCTTGAGTTGGCAGGTATGAAGACCAGCGTCTTCGATCTCTTCAAGGTCGGCATCGGCCCTTCCAGTTCCCACACCGTTGGTCCCATGCGGGCGGCGCGCCAGTTCGTAGCCGATTTGGAGCGCGCCGGCTTGCTCGCCAAAGCGCAGCGAATCGTGACTGAGCTTTTCGGATCGCTGGCGCTGACTGGGATTGGGCACGCCACCGATCGAGCGATTCTTCTGGGTTTGTCCGGTGAAAAACCAGAGACTGTCGATCCCGCGGCGATCGAATCGATTGTTGCGGGAATTCGGGCCGAAGAATCCATCAATGTATTGGCCAAGGTGCGAGTGCGCTTTCTGGAAACGCGCGATCTGTTGTTCCTGAATAACGAAACATTGCCGGGACATCCCAACGCGATGCGCTTCACAGCGTTCGACGAAGTAGGATCGGTTCTCGAAAGCGCCATTTTTTATTCGGTGGGTGGCGGCTTTATTGAGCGGGCAGACAATGCCACCCACGAGTCGGCGGCACTGCCCGCTTTGCCGGTGCCGAATCCATTCTCAAGTGCTGCCGAATTATTGGCCGTGGCGAATGGGCGAGCCCTACCAATCTGGCGCATCATTCTAGAGAATGAATGTTCTTTGCGCCCCGAACACGAGGTGCGGCAGCGGCTGGTTGACATCTGGGCGGTGATGAACGATTGCATCGAGCGAGGGTTGGCCACCGAAGGGATTCTGCCCGGTGGTCTGAAGGTGCGCCGCCGCGCGCCTCGCCTGCTGGCGCGGCTGAAAGCGCGACAAAACGAGATCGACCCATTGGCAGCCATGGATTGGGTCAACGCGTTTGCCATGGCCGTGAATGAGGAGAACGCCGCGGGCGGTCGCGTGGTGACCGCTCCAACCAACGGCGCGGCAGGATTAGTTCCGGCAGTAGGGCGGTACTATCGGCAATTTATTCCGGACGCCTCGGACGAAGGCTTACTGCAATATCTATTAACTGCCGGGGCCATCGGCATCCTATATAAGGAGAACGCGTCCATTTCCGGCGCCGAAGTAGGTTGCCAGGGCGAAGTAGGTGTCGCTTGCTCCATGGCGGCCGCAGGTTTGGCTGGGGCGCTGGGAGGCTCGAACGATGAAGTGGAACATGCCGCCGAGATCGGCATGGAGCATCACCTCGGGATGACTTGCGATCCGATAGGCGGTTTAGTGCAGATCCCCTGCATCGAGCGAAATGCCATTGGCGCGGTCAAAGCGATCAACGCGTGCCGTATGGCGATGCAGGAAGGCGGCGGCCATATCGTGTCGCTCGATCAAGTGATTCGGACGATGTATCAAACCGGACTCGATATGCAGTCGAGGTATAAAGAGACTGCCTTGGCGGGGCTGGCCGTGAATGTGAAGGATTGCTGAGGACCAATGTACAAGAACATGGCGCCGTTTCTGACGGAAAAGATTGCCGGCATCGAAAAAGCCGGTCTCTATAAGCGCGAACGTGAGATGACCAGCGCCCAGCAGGCTGAAGTGGGCGTGAGTGGTCATGCCCACGTTTTGAACATGTGCGCCAATAACTACCTCGGCTTGGCTAATCATCCGGCGATTGTGAGTGCGGCGCGCGAAGCCTTGGATAAGTGGGGATATGGGCTGGCGAGCGTGCGTTTTATCTGTGGCACGCAGTCCATTCATAAAGAGCTGGAGGCCAAGCTGAGCGCCTTTTTGGGAACGGAAGACACGATTCTTTACGGATCGTGCTTTGACGCCAACGGCGGCTTGTTTGAAACGCTGCTCGAAGAGAACGACGCCATCATTTCCGACGAGCTCAATCATGCGAGCATCATTGACGGAATTCGCTTGTGCAAGGCGGCGCGCTTCCGCTACAAAAATGGCGACATGGCCGATCTCGAAGCGAAGTTGGGCGAGGCTTCTTCCGCGCGTCACCGGCTGATTGCCACCGATGGCGTCTTTTCTATGGATGGCTATATTGCCAAGCTTCCGGAAATCTGCGATTTGGCCGACAAATACGACGCCATGGTGATGGTGGACGACTCGCACGCCGTCGGCTTCATGGGAAAAACGGGCCGTGGAACCCATGAGCACCACGGCGTGATGAACCGGATCGACATCATCACGGGGACTTTGGGGAAGGCTTTGGGCGGCGCGAGTGGCGGATACACCAGCGGGCGCAAAGAGATTATCGATTTGCTGCGCCAGCGTTCGCGGCCTTATTTGTTCTCCAATTCGGTGGCCCCGCCAATTGTGGCGGCATCGCTCAAGGTGTTGGAGCTACTCCAGGAATCCACCGGATTACGCGACCGCTTGTTCTCTAACACGGCCCGGTTTAGACAGAAAATGACCGCGAATGGCTTTAAACTGCTGGCGGGAGAGCATCCGATTATCCCGGTGATGTTCGGGGACGCGTTTCTGGCGACGAAAATGTCGGAGGCTCTCTTAACCAAAGGGGTCTATGTGGTGGGATTCTCGTACCCGGTGGTGCCGCAAGGAAAGGCGCGGATTCGGGTGCAAGTGTCGGCCGGACACACGCCAGAGGAGTTGGATTTTGCCGCCGCGCAGTTCTCGGCAGCCCAACAAGATTTAGAAAAAGCCGGGTGAACGAATTATTTCTAAAAGTGTCTCGAATAAAAGAAGATCCCTACGCTCCCAAATTCAAGGTAGAGTATAAGCATTCCCGCCTGCGAGCCAAGCCGGGTCGAAACTTCCAGGAAGTGATGTTTGAATCGCGACATCTTAATCGTTGAGGACAATCCCGCTGACGTTCGTCTCATGCAAGAGGCCTTACGCACTCTTGAGCCCACCGTCGATGTTCACGCAACTGTCGACGCCGACGACGCTTTGCGCTTTCTCCGTAACCAAGGCAAATATCTCTCAGCACCCCGTCCCCGCTTAGTCTTTCTCGACTTTAATCTGCCCAAATCCGGTTCTCTTGATCTGCTTCGCCAGATGAAAGCCGATTCCAGCCTCAAATTCATTCCCGTCGCCATCCTCACTTCATCCGATTCCTCCAAAGACATCACCCAGGCGTACGAACTCCATGCCAATTGCTATCTGACCAAAGCGCCCGATCTCGATGGCTTCTTCCAGATCATCCGCTGGGCTGCCTATTTCTGGCTCGATATCGCCACTGCGCCCCCAGCCGCCGCCGAGCCCATCGACCCCCTTGCATTCACCGTCGGCCTTTGAAATAATCACGCTCGACATGTCATCCAAGCTTTCCCGCCGCCGTTTGGTGCAAACCCTCGGCGCGTCCGCCCTCGCCACCACCCCCTTTCCCGCAGCTTCTGAATCTTTCGAGAATTGGCCTATCACCGAATCCGCCGCCACTCCCAAACTTTGCCTCGGCATCTCTCAACTGGAACCAACCGGTCTGCGCAAAGTAAAGCAACTAGGCGTCGAGCACGTTCTACGCGGCGGCCCCGCGGTCATTCCATGGCGCGAGGCCGAACTTCGCTCCATGATCGAAACCGTCAGAGCCGCTGGCCTTTCCCTGTCTAATCTGATGATCGGCGGCTTTAACAACGCCATCTACGGCCGCCCCGGACGCGACGAAGATATAGATAAGGTCCAGCAGTCTATCCGTGCCGCTGGCCGCGTCGGCCTCCCCGTGGTCGAATATAACTTCTACGCGCACCGGGCCATGGAAGGCTACTACGCCGAGCCGGGCCGCTCCGGCGCCGGTTACACCGCGTTTGACTACGCCCGTATGAAAGATCTTGCGCCGTTGCCGAACGAGGGTGCACACTCGCTCGATGAGATGTGGGCCAATGTGACTTATTTCCTCAAAGCCGTAGTGTCCGTCGCCGTTGAATCGAATGTGCGCCTCGCACTGCACCCGAACGATCCGCCCGCGCCGTTCAGCCGGGGTTCTGGTCAAATCATGGGCACCGTAGCCGGCTGGAAGAAATTGGTGAGTATCGTTCCCAGTCCCAACAACGGAATCACTTTTGATTGCGGTGTAACCCGCGAAATGGGTGAGAATCCTGTCGAAGTCTGCCGCTATTTCATCGAACGCGATTGCATTAACCACGTCCATTTCCGCAACGTCCGCGTCCACAAGCCTTACGAAGACTATGCCGAAGTCTTTATCGACGAAGGCCAGGTCGACATGTTTGGAGTCATGCGCGAACTGGTCAAGGGCAAATACCCGCGCCTCATCTATCCCGAACACCCGCGCGCTCTTGACGTCGATCGGGAAGAATCCACCGCCACATCCGCCGTCTTCAAATCCACCTATCCGGGCGGCGGTTCTTACGCGGGCTCCGCCTTTAGTGTTGGCTACGCCCGCGCCATGTTGCAAGCGGCTTTAGCGGTCAATTCGTAAGAGTTTGCGTAAACCCCGGCGCTTCCGCGAATCCATAAGAAAAGGGGGGGACATTGCGGGGTTGCGTCCGAAACGCCACAAACTGTGGATCACATGTTGCAGCAGTGTCCCCTTTTTCGTGCCTAGGCCCAGCCGTTATTCTTCGCCTCACTCATCCCGAAGCGCAGTGCTTCTTGCGCTCCATCCCCGCATGAGCAACAATCCAGAATCAACCTTGCCTTGCCATCGCGCTTCGCCTCTAACGCCTCGCATGGTTCGCCTCGGGTGCCGACAGAACCCCTTCCGCTTTCGCAGACCCGCGAACCAGACGAATTACGCCGCGCGCTGCTTTGCTTTCTCAAAAGAACGCTTTGAGGAGTTCTTTGCTGCCTCGATCCGCGTGACAAGCAATCGTGCTCCGACAAGCCTTCAATCGCGCCATCGACCCTGGGCAAACCAGCCTCATAACCCACTTTTTGAGCCAACCGCCCCTCTCGTCCTTCTCTAAACCCGTAGTACTAAACTAGAATGCCCTACGCACATACTTCTGATAGACTAAGCCAACGTTCAAATTTATCTATGTTTTAGGTTAGCCGATCGGGCGGAGGTGGCCCGTTGCATCGGCACTTGTGTGTCGAGCGTTCCGATTTCTGCCTCAATATTTATATTTATGCAATTCTTTTCGATTCCAAGCATTGGAGATATGGTAATGGCAAAGCGTGGTTTTGATTTTCGTATAGCCAGTCTGATCGCTGCGGTGGTATTCGTCAGCGGCGGCACGGCCCAGACGGTTGATGCAAACAAAGACAACATGGTGACGCTCCG
>Ga0302319_10023762_pt1 | contig 10938 bp, 5 predicted proteins | sample Bog_T0_2_FD_203319 | JGI IMG/M metagenome (GOLD analysis project Ga0302319, IMG submission 203319) | Peat permafrost microbial communities from Stordalen Mire near Abisko, Sweden - Bog_T0_2 | ecosystem: Environmental > Terrestrial > Soil > Wetlands > Peat | place: Sweden: Abisko, Stordalen Mire... | reverse complement strand
GGAATGGGACTTACTCGGGAGTTATCATTGTCTCCGATGGGGAGATAGCCGGTGAGCCGATTGATGTACCAGTTATCAGCCTTCTCCGGGCTGTGGCGGCCCGTCTGGCCCTGGGTGATGAAGATGCCTCCGGCGCGGACCCATTGCTCGATCTTGTCGATCAAGGCGTTATCCATCACGAGCGTGGCATCGTCGGCGATGACTTTGTATTTGCCGATGTTGCCGCGCATGACGTCGGTCTCATTGATGAGGTCGCGCGGGTTTGGCATGTACCCGTAGGTGGCGACGCCATTGGTGCGGGTGTTCCAAAGAATGGGCAGGTCGAAGTGATCCCACGGGAAGCCGGTGAGGCGGTGCGAGCGGGCGCCGTCCAGGACGGCGACCTCAGCTTCCGGGCAGTGATATTTGCCGAGGAGATGGATGAGCGGCTGGTGAGCCTCGAACCATGCTCGCTGGTCGGGAATCCACATGATCTGGCCGATATCGGGAAAGTAATCGATCTGGTTGAGGCCCTCGGTGAGCCAATGGCCGAAAGCCGATCTGAGTTGAGGCACAGTGTAGGCGTGGTTGCCGGGCTCGCCGCTCATCGGCATGCCGGAGCTGCGCATCAGGCCGGGAAGTTGGTCTTGCCAGTTGCCGGCCATGCCGCCGGTATCGTGGAAGTAACAACCGTAATCCTGGGCAAGGCTTTTCATCACATCGGTGATTGCGCCGGGTGCGTAGAGCTTGATGAACTTGTCGGGATCCAGGCGGCGGATGGCCTCGATGGAGCGCCGCAGGCAATCCTCGCGCATCCAGGCAATGAAGTCGCGATAGTCCACCCATTGCGCGTTCCTTTCCGTGCCGAGGCCGGGATAGCAGACCGGGGCGTCCGGAGAGAGATAGACGCGGTAGGAAATCTCACCCCACGGGAGGGAGAGGGCGACCGTGTTGCTGCCGCTTTGAAGCAGGCCGCTCACGTCGAAGACTACCCACGATGCCCAATTCGTCAGAGGCTGATCAGGGAGGGGCTTTCCGTTGAAGAATGCGCGAGCGGGAACGGGGCCGTTTAGTTGCAGGGTAAAGACGTAGAGCCATGTCTTGCCGCCGGAAGCTTTGAGGCGGGCGAGCTGATCTCCGCTGAGATCAAACGAACGGCGGAAGATCGTTGGGACGCGCCAGTGCGCCTTGATGAGCTGATGATCGTCGCCGGGGACGATCAGCTTTCGCCACGACTCATCGTTTAAACCGACGGCTCCCCAGGATTGCTGCTGGTCCGCCGGAAGCAGGCTTTCCTCGCACAGGCGCCATTCCCCATGGAGATCGACGGCTTGCGGGCCGAAGCCGAGGAAGTTCGCGGGCTCGGGCATCCGGACGTCGGTCCATTTATTGATCATGCCTTTGCCACCGGACCAGCGTTGATCGACGGCGTGTGGCGTCCGATATTTTTCGCGGAGAAAGTCGCGATAACGGGCGTCTGCGACGGGGCCGTAGTCCATCAACATCGCGATCACCCCTTCGCCGATCTCCCCGTGCCACTCGCCGTAGCCGGTGACGTTCGGCATGTCCTTGTACCTCGCAACCGCCTGGTATTGGTTGGCGAAGAGATCGTTCTTTCCGGCGACGGATGCCCAACCGAGGGTGTTCAAGGGGCTCCCGGAGAAACCGTTGTTACCGTTGATGCCGTACCAACTGCCGACGTAATCGGGGACCTTGTACTGCATATCCTCGCCGTGGCGCCGGGCGATCCATCCAGGCGTCGCGGCGCCCTGCATCTGGATGAAGGCCGGGATTCCCATGTCGCGCGCTGTCTCGATGGCCCAGCGTTTCCCGTTATCCTCGAGAATGCCCTCCGCGCTGTTGGTTTGATTGAGGCCGCTGCAGAATTGGAGGCTGACGCCCATCTTTTTGGCCCAATCGAGGCGCTCACGGACATCGTATGTGTTCTCCTCGTGATCCGGGGTGATAAAGGGATCGGGAAACCAGAAACCCATGGCCCAGCGGTCGAGCTTGTCCATGTACATGGGGACTTGCGCGGCGCCGGCAAAATCAAGGCCTGCGGCGGCGCCGAGGTTGAGAGCGGCGAGGCCCAGGAGGAGAGAATCGTGTCCTTTGGCGGATACGATCACCAGCCTGTCGCCGGTGCGCGCGGCGGCGATTTCACCCTGGCCGGTCACGACTGCGATGGGGATTTGATTGCCCGGGATCGAAACGGAAGATTCGGTGACGCCCTTCAAGCAGCGGAGATCGGAACGGTATTTTGCGAGCGCGACAGCTGCTTTTTCCGAATCGGCGCAACGGATGAGAAGAATGGAGACTGCGGGCCCGGTCGAGGCCGCGCCGTAAGCGACATACTCGCCGCCGAGCGAACCGTAGCCGCGCAATGGCTTGTCCGGCAGAGTGGTTCTTTGCAACTCGACCAGGCCCGCGGGAGGGGTCGAAGGCAGGTCGATGGATGCCATTGCCGGCATCCAGGCCGCAAATCCGACCAGCGCGGCACTTAGGCGGAAGAGAAACCGGGCGGAAATATGTGCGGGCATGTTAGTTGGTTTGTAAGTTGGCGGGATCGCTCGTTTTCATGGGGGTTACGAATAATTTAGGGGTACGTACCCTTCTTGTGAAACTCGAGGGAAACCTCTTTCAGGGTTCCCTTGCCGCCACTGAGGAGAATGAGTTCGTTGTCCTGGCCAAATTTGATCCAGGGAGTGACGTTCAGGTTTTGTTCCGGGCTCAGGTAGTGATGATGAGGGCTTACAAACCGGCCATTGATGATAAGCCCATGCAAGAGGCGCCCCTCACTGACGGCATGGACCACAACTGTTCTCGATGCCTCCGCTTGATCTATCTTAAACGTCCGGCGCGCTGCGGTGCCATGGAGGGAACCGGGCAAGGTTGCGGGCGCATAATGGAGATAGTCGGTGGAAATATCCCAGTTCCCCGACAGATCGAGCCGATCTTCCGGATCTGGATGGTAGCTGATCCAGGCGGGCCCGCGAACGCCAACCAACTCAGTCTTACCGCCTGTCACTTCAATGGCGAGCAGATGGGTCGATCCGGCTTTGAGCGCGCCGTCCAGATCGTTGTCGATCAATCCGTCGCTGGCGTTAGGAATCAGTTTTCCGTCGAGGAAGATTCGGCCCTTGTCGAGAATCGCACTTGCAACCCAGTGCTGGATGGTCATCTGGACCTTGCCCTTGTCCCAGCCGGCGGGAACGGTGAACTGCTTGCGGAAGAGGCCGTGCTTGACGTCCGGATAATCGGGCAGTGAGAAGATCCCCAGTTCCATCCGTTTCCAATCGGAATCATTGAGTTGCGGATCGACCAGCGGAGTCACATCGGCCGTGGCATCGAGTGGCTTGAAGGCCCAATCCGGCGTGAGATCGATATCCAGCTTCGGTGAGGAAACCGGGAAAGGCTTTCCCGGATCGTCCGTACCCTGCCACCAATGCCGCTGGAGGTTGAACCACTCGGACGGAGACGCGGCCAGGGCGTTGCGCGGCGTCATATAAATGGAGAGTTGATGGGGAGCGAGCTTGATATCGAGACGATGGTCGACGACGGGCGACTGCCTGCCGTCCTTCAAGTTGATCTGCCAGCCGGGATCGGTGCCGTGCTCGAAGGCGAGATGGCCCGAAACCGAATCAGTCAAGCTGTCATTCCACAGCGACCAGACGTCATAGAGGCCGTTGTTGCTGATGTCGTGCCGCATCATGACGTGCTCGCTGGCCGGCTCGAACCGCATCGGCATGGGTTCGATGTCGCGCCACTGGACGATCTGGGTGAAGAGTTGCTGCGTGGCGCGCAACTCGGGGGTAAACAGGCCATGTTCCGTCGTCGGCGGGAAGCCATATTGGGCCAGGGAACCTTGGCCTTTAAAATAATCCCATACATCGTAGTCGAAGCGCTGCGGGACCCCTCCGTTGGTGAACCGGCAGCCAACTTCGATGATGACACCCTTGCCCAGCGGGCGCATGCCGATGGCCACGGAGCCGTCGTCCTTCCAATACGCGAGATCCTGGGCGTCGCCGGCCACTTTTTTCATGGAAAGGCCATCCGCCCGGGCATTGAGCCAGCCGCCGGAAAAGATATTCTGTCCCGCTGCCCATTTGAGCGCGTTATTCTGCCACGGATTTTTCTGGTTAAGGGCCGTGACATGGTAGCCGGTCAGCTTTTCAATCGGCCACGCATCGTTAACCGTGGAGGTATGGCGGCCGGTCTGAACGAAGGTGACAAACGTGCCGCCGTCGCGCACGTATTGCTCGATTCCCGCAAGCAGCTTGTCGTCGATGATGGACGTGTTGGAATCGAGGATGACCTTGTAACGGCCGGCGTCGCCGTTGGCGAAGGACGACTCGCTCAAGCCATCGCTCTCATAATGATTGCGCAGGAACGCGCGGGCATTCCACACCCAGTAGCCGGAGTTGAGATGGTCAGGGTTCGAGGCCGGATGGTAACCGTCCGACCAGGGAAAATTCATGAGGTAGGAGTTGCGATTGGAATACAGTTCGGCAACCTGCGCGACGGGGGGATGATACTTGCCGACCGAGGTGAAAATAGCCCGGTTCTCGTCGAGACACTGCCGGACATCGGGAATCCATTCCAGGTCGCCAACCTCCATGAAGTAGTCGATCTGGTTGACCCCTTCCGTGATCCAACGGCCAAACCCTCCCTCGAATTCGAACGCGTTTTTCGCGGGACCGCCCGGTTCCGCCGTATTCGGCAGGTTGGCGCCGCGCATCAAGGCCGGGAGCCGTTCATTCCAGAATCCGCCCTCCGCGCCAGTGTCGTGGAAATCGCCGCCATAGGCCTTCGCTGTATTCTTGATGCCATCGGTATAGTCGCCGGGCGCCGCCAGCTTGATCCCGCTGATCGGATCCACCTGGCGAATCATCTGCGATCCCCGGTTTACATCCCGTTCGCGCACCCATCGGTTCCAATCGGCAAAGTCGGCCCATTGCGCATTGATTTGCGGCCCGAGATTCGGATAATGCAGCGGCTCGCGCGGGGAAAGGTAAACGCGGCCATTGAACATCCCCTTGGGGAGATCGATCGCGACGAGGTTATCGCCGTCCACCAGTTGTCCGCTCACGTCCAGCGCGGTCCAATGCGCCTCGCTGATCCGGCGCGGAACTTCCGGGATAAGCTTGCCGTTGATGAAAACCTGCACGAAGTCGCCAGGATAGTCTGCGTTCGGCCGGTTGTCGGCCAAATCCCAGACATAGATCCAGACCTTGTCATGGGCCTTGCGCCAGCCTGGATCGATGGTCACATGGCGGCGGAAAACGGCCGGCTTCCGCGGGAGAAACTGGACGATGGCGTGGCCCGGCGCCGGCACGCTCGACCAGGAGGAATCATCAAGGCCCGGCGCTGCCGAGGTGGCGTCGAACGGGGCGTCATAGTTGATGTGCCAAATGCCAGTCAGATCGATGGCGTCGGGGCCCCAGCCGAGAAAGGAATAGATTTCGGGGACATGAACATCGTCCCATGATTTCAACGCGGCGGGATCGCCGTGCCAGCGCTGTGAGACCGTGGCCAGATCCCCATAGGTCGATTGCAAATAGATGCGATAGCCCTGATCCGCGCTCGGGCCATACTCGTCCATATAATCGGCGATACCGGCCCCGATTTCCGAGTGGGCTTCAAGCCAGTCGGTGATGTTCGGGTCCTTGCCCCGTTCCCGAATCGCGTCCTGGACTTCACCCAACGCAATCTCCTTGGCTTCAAAACCGTCCCAGGAAAGCACCTTGTCGATGCCGAAATTCATCGAGCCGTACCAGCCGCCAAGAAATTGGGGTTGGTACTGGAGCATTTGTTCCGGATAGCGATTTCCAAGCGCGAAAGTGCCATGCACATCCAGGTTGATCCCGAGAGGCAACTGAAACTTCCTGGCCATCAGGCGAACCCAGTCCATTTGGTTGCCCTTCGAAATGCCATCGGCATCTTCCTGCGGCGCGGGCTCCTGGCCGATGACGAGCCCCATGTGATTCTCCTGCTGCGCGAATTCGAAGGTCTTGAGATGATCGAAAGTACTTCCGTTCGCTTTTTGCTGAATTGAAGGCTCGGAATAAGGATGAAAGTAACATTGCAATCCATACTTATCGAAACGGTCGAGCGCCATCGGGACATCGACTTCCTTCTTGAACACAAGCGCATTTCCCTCGGGCAGTTCCTGTTTGGCCCATTGGGCAAGAAGGTCGGGTGCGGGAGCCGTCAGGATATACACGCTCGTGCCATCGCGTCCCGCGAGCAGGAAACCCTGGCCGGCTGCTTCATAGGCGGGGATGGGTCCCGAGGTTTCCGGAATGGAAGTCTCCTTGACCGGGGCAAGCTCCTGCAAATCGGATAGATATTTTGCCAGGACCAATTTCGCCTTCGACTCGTCTTCGCATACGATCTTCAACATCGAGACCGGTTTTCCTGCAACAAGGCCAGGGGTGAAGGTCCCCGAGAGCGTTCCGTAGCCGCGTAGTTTCACCGGCGGAAAGTCGCTGGCCGGCACTTCAGACGCCACAGCGCCGGCGAAGAACAATACCGTCGAAATGGCTAAGCATATAATATGCAGGGGACGGAATATGAAACTCATAGAATACGGGGATGGTTTGAAGAAAGTCGGCTGTCCGTCCGTAAACCCGAAAATCAAAGGTTTGTTGCTAAAAAAAGCAGCCGCCCTAAAGTCTCACCCGACTTACCCCAGGGCTACGGGATACCTTTGAAGCATTTCCATGGAAAATACAGCCACTTTCCCGATTGGCTCGCCCCCGGGCGTTCGGGCGCAAGTCAACCTTGCGTATCTTATCCCCATCTGCCTGGTGGCGACCCTCGGCGGTCTGTTGTTCGGCTATGACACAGGGGTTATCTCCGGTGCCATCGAGCCGTTGACCGCCCGCTTCGGGTTGAGCGATTTCATGAAAGGCTGGACCTCGGGCTGCGTGCTCATGGGATGCGCAACCGGTGTGCTGGCGGTCGGTCCGCTCTCGGACCGGTTTGGGCGCAAACCGGCGATGGTGTTGGCGGCGGCAATGTTCCTGATCTCGGCGTGCGGGACGGCGTTATCGCCGGACATCGCCACCTTTATCGTCTTCCGGATCATCGGCGGGATCGGCATCGGCATCGCGTCGGTTTCGACTCCAATGTATATCGCCGAGATCACCCCGGCAGATTTTCGGGGCAAGCTGGTGGCGACCAACCAAATTGCCATTGTCGGCGGCATCGCCGCCACTTCCTTCATCAACTACTTCGTCGCCCACAGCCACGGCAATCCGGCCGCGCCAGCCGTCCAAACATGGATCACCGAAACCGGTTGGCGCTGGATGTTCGCCAACGGGATCTGGCCGGCCCTGGTTTTCGCCCTGCTCTTGATCCCCATCCCGGAAAGCCCGCGCTGGCTGATCGAAAGAGGACGCGATGAGCGAGCCCGGCAGATCCTGGGCCGGGTGGGTGGGGCGGTGTTCGCCCAAGCCGAAGCCGGGAACATCCGGGCATCGATTTTCGCTGAGAAAGGAACCAGCGAACGACTATTTTCGGCCAAACTCCGCGGGCCTCTCTGTATTGGCGTGGCTCTGGCGATCCTCCAGCAGGTGACCGGCATCAACGTGTTCATGTACTTCGGGGCCACAATCTTTAAGAACATGAGCGCTTCGACCGGGGTCGATGCCGGCCTGCTTCAGCAGATCGTCATCAACGGCGCATGCACGCTCTTTACCGTAGTGGCCATCGCCAAGGTGGATAAATGGGGTCGCAAACCGCTGATGGTGCTGGGCGCAGCCGGCATGGGCGTGAGCCTGATGGCCATGGGAGTCATGGCCCAAGGCATCGGCCATCTCCAGGCTGGCAGCGGCTGGATGCTGGCCTTTATCATCCTCTACATCGGGTGTTTCGGTCTCTCGGTCGGGCCGGTCGTCTGGGTCATACTATCCGAGATTTTTCCCACCTCGGTCCGCGGCCGCGCCCTGGGTCTGGCCACCTTTTTTCTCTGGCTGGCCGATTACATCGTCACCCAAAGCTTCCCGATGCTCAACGCCGCGGATTCATGGTTCGTGCATCAGTTTCATCACGCTTTCCCTTTTTACCTCTATGCCGGTTTCTGTGTCCTGTTGGTGGCCTTGGTGGTCCGCTGCGTCCCCGAGACCAAGGGGCGCACCTTGGAAGAGATTGAGCACGATTGGAGTTCCTGATGCGCATCCTTGCGAAAATCTTCACCCGACCCCCGCGCGCAGGAGGAGCCCGTATGGTCGAAGGATATCGGCAAAATCAAACCAATTGCCGCCTGGCGCGATAACATGGGATGCGTGACGATGACTTATGACGCCCCGTTGAAGAAATACCTGATGTGTGTAACTTGACGGCGGCAATACGGTCTCTTACTTCTTACTTTAATAGTTATATCCTCGAATCTGATTGTATGCGATGTGTTTACAGCAGATTAGCATTCATCCATGAAATATCGTCCCTTCGGCAAACATAACTTCAACTGCTCCGAGATCGGTTTCGGCGCCTGGGCGATCGGCGGCTCCTGGGGCGCACAGAACGACGATGAGTCGCTCCTCGCCCTCCACCGCGGGCTCGATCTCGGCATCAACTTCATCGACACAGCCGCCGGCTATGGCGAGGGCCGCAGCGAGCGCCTCATCGCCCGGGTGCTCAAGGAGCGGGCCGCGGCAGGAAAGAAGGAAAAGGTTTTCGTAGCCACCAAGACACCGCCCGGGCCTGGCCTCTGGCCGCCATCGCCCTACTGCCGGGCCGACGAACGCTACTCAGAGGCTTATCTGCGCGGCAATATCGCCACCCGCCTGGCCAATCTCGGCACGAAACAAATCGACCTCCTCCAACTCCACACATGGACCCGCGCCTGGAATCGCAATCCGACGCCGTTCAAAATTCTTCGCCAGCTCCAGCGCGAGGGATTGCTCGGCCTCATCGGCGTTTCCACACCCGAGACCGATCAGGACGCCGTGATCGATCTGATGCGCGGCGGCTGGGTCGATTCCGTGCAGGTGATCTACAACCTGTTCGACCAGGAACCCGCGGCTGAGCTGCTCGACATCGCGAAGGAGTGCGGCGTGGGCGTGATCGTCCGTGTGGCGTTTTTTGAGAGCGCGCTCACCGGCAAATTCACGAAGGAAACGAGATTCGCCGAAGGAGATTTTCGCGCGCAATTCTTCGCCGGCGACCGGCTCGAGCGCACGGTCGCCCGCGTGGCGGAGATTCAGAAAGATCTCGCTGGCACCGGCTATGCTCTGCCGCAAGCCGCGCTCCAATTCGTCCTGGCCCACCCGGCTGTCTCGACGGTGATCCCCGGTATCCGCAGCGTCGCGCAGGCCGAGTCCAATTGCGCGGTCAGCGATCTTCCCGGCCTGCCCCCCGAGCTGCTCGTAAAACTGTGCCGCCACAACTGGAACCGCAGCTTCTGGTACAGCGGAAAATGAGTTGATTTGGACGCAGTAAACAAAAAACACCCCACACCATGAAATTCACCACTGAACAACTCGATCGGTTCCGCGACGACGGCTATACAACCGTCCCGGAGTTTTTCAATAAGGACGAGATCAAAGCGATGCAGGCCGAGCTCGAACGGTTCAAGGAGTCCGGCCTTCTGCGCAATATCGCGACCGACGCCGATGGCAAGACGCACTCAACCACTGCGTTCAATCTCCAGATTTGTCCGATAGCTCCGAAGAGCGACCTGTTCCGCTCCCTGGGATTCGCCGGAAAGGTTGTCGAATCCGTCCAGCAACTGATCGGCGATCCGGTCGTATGGCAGCTCGATCAGATTTTTCTCAAACCCGGGCGCACCGGCAAGGGAACCGCATGGCACCAGGATAACGCCTATTTTCGGATCCACGATCGGCGGCAGGGCGTCGGCATGTGGACGGCGATCCATGATGCAAACACCGCTAACGGCACCATGCGGGTGATCCCGCGCGGCGACGCGCAATTGCTTGCCCATGAACGCGACGGCGCGAGCGATCACCACATCAAGTGCGTCGTCGACGAATCGCAGGCTGTTCCCATTGAATTGCCGGCGGGCGGGGTTTTGTTTTTCAATTACGGCGTGCCGCATTGCACGACCGGAAACAACACCGACCGGGAGCGTGCCGGACTTGCACTTCACTTCTTGCGTGAAGAGGCGATGGTGAAGCCCGAGAGCAGGCTGGCGATTCTAACCGGCCCGAACGCAACCCACGGCGTCACGGAATTCGGAGCCGATCAGCAGGGGATGTGGGAAAGACTCGTCAGCCAGGCGAGCTGAAGCGCAGGCGAAAAGAAATTGTTAGGAGAAGCACCGTCCTCGCTGGTTATAATGGTTTAATGCAAGAGCGATCCTTTCCGTGCCGGCTGTTGTTCAATCAAACCTGAATCCAACCTGCTCAAGTCAAATCCGACCAAATCCGACCAAATCCGACCAAATCAAACCAAATCGCCCGTTTTGATTAAAAGGATAGACGGATTGACGGAAACCCGTGTCGCCGTATATCCTTCCCCCGGTGAAGACCACTATTGATATTCCAGAGGCGCTTTACAAAAAGGCGAAGATTCGCGCCGTCGAGCGGGGGCAGACCCTCAAGCACCTCGTGATTGACTCTCTTGCCAAAGAACTGGAAGGCGGGTCCGAGCCCGAGCCGGGACCATCTTTTTTGGAAAAGCGAAAGCTCTTGCCTGCCTATGAGGCCGCGTTCAAGGCAGCCGCCTTCTCCGGAGGGACGGACTCGGCAATCATGATTTCCGAGGACCGCTCATCCCGTGAAGACGCTCTACTTTGACACCAGCTACCTCTGGCGGGTTTACTCGATGGAGTCGGGGCACGCCGCCGTCAAAGGCCTGCTTCGGCAGGCCGAGTCGCTGGCTACGGCCTGGCATGGACGCGCTGAGTTCGCAGCCGTGCTCGTGCGCAAACGCCGCGAGGGAGCCGATCCGGCTGAGTTTCTCGATAGCCTCGACCAACAGTTTCAGCGCGATTGC